>Ga0206964_10005_pt1 | contig 69630 bp, 75 predicted proteins | sample Alteio_BWOrgHeat_25_FD_152980 | JGI IMG/M metagenome (GOLD analysis project Ga0206964, IMG submission 152980) | Enriched cells from forest soil in Barre Woods Harvard Forest LTER site, Petersham, Massachusetts, United States -... | ecosystem: Environmental > Terrestrial > Soil > Temperate forest >...
CAGCTATGATCTGCCCTTGCGTCAGCTGGGCGATCAGGAAGCGGATATTGTTTCCATCGTCAAACCCATCACCAAATATGCGGTGGAATTGCGTGAGCCAAAAGACGTGCGCATGGTTATGGAAAAGGCGTTGTGGCTGGCGACACATGGTCGGCCGGGGCCGGTGTGGGTCGATGTGCCGATCGATGTGCAGGGGACGAAGGTGAATGAGGCGGAGCTGCATGGGTTTGATCCGCTGAAGGAAACTGTCGGGCCCCCCGCGGAAGCCGATCCGCTGACGGGCAATGCCTTGTCCGATGTGATCAACCAAATGCTTGGACGGCTTAAAAAGGCCGAGCGGCCGGTGATACTAGCCGGGGCGGGAGTCAGGCTATCAGGGAGCCATGTACAGTTCCTGCGCGTGATTGACAAGCTTGGTATACCCGTAACGACGGGTTGGAACGCCCATGATACCATTTGGAATGCGCATCCGTTGTATGTGGGTAGGCCAGGCAGCGTTGGCGACCGCGCTGGGAATTTCGCCGTGCAGAATGCCGATTTCCTGCTGGTGCTGGGCAGCCGACTTAATATTCGCCAGATCAGCTATAACTGGGGGGGCGTTCGCCCGCAAGGCCTATAAAGTTATGGTCGATATTGACAAGGCAGAGCTGGCCAAGCCGACACTCTCGATTGATCTGCCGGTGCATGCTGGTTTGAAAGAATTTCTGACATTACTGGAGAAAAGATTGGAGGATTACTGTCCGGTCCTGGCCCATGGCACCTATGTGGAGTGGTGCAAGCAGCGCTTGCTGCGTTACCCGGTGGTGTTGCCGGAATACTGGCAGAAATCCTCACCGATCAATCCGTATTGCTTCATGCATGCCCTATTCGCCGAGCTGGAAGAGCGAGATATTGTCGTCACCGGCGATGGCACGGCCTGTGTGGCGTCGTTCCAGGTGGCGGATTTGAAGAAGGGACAGCGGCTCTATACCAATTCCGGCTGTGCTTCGATGGGCTACGACCTACCGGCGGCAATTGGCGCGCATTACGCCAGCGGTAGGCGCGTTATTTGTCTGGCGGGCGACGGCAGCATTATGATGAATCTGCAGGAATTGCAGACCATCGCAGGGTTCAGGCTGCCGATTAAGTTATTTATCCTCAATAACGACGGTTATGCCTCGATCCGCCAGACGCAGCAGAATTATTTTCCCGACAACATCATCGGCTGCGGCCCGGAATCCGGCGTGACCTTTCCTGATTTCGTGCGCCTGTGCGATACATTTGGCATTGCAACAAACCGCTGGGAGAAGCATGAAGGCATGCGTGAAGCGATCCATGAGACACTCAGGGGTGACGCCCCACAGGCGCTGGAAGTCATGCTCGACCCGCAGCAGCCATTTGCGCCAAAGCTTTCTTCGCGCAAGTTAGACGATGGGCGGATGATCTCTGCACCGCTGGAGGATTTATTCCCCTTCCTACCGCGGGAGGAATTGGCAGAAAATATGCTGGTGGCGTTGTATGAGGAGTAGAGGTGCCGTCATCCCACGCGTAGCGCAGCGAAGGCGCGGGATTTCTATCGAGAGAGATCCTGCGCTCACTGCTTCGCAGCGCCGCAGGATGACAACAAGTCAGAAATTCACTCGCTCTCGCTCGACGACCAGCGGGCGTTTTTGCGTGCGGGTATTGATCGCCAGCAGATATTCCCCAATCAGCCCGATGAAAAATAGCTGGATAGAGCCGAGGAATGCCATGCCGATCAGCATGGGTGCCTGTCCGGCAGTGAAATTCTGCCAGTAGATCAGTTTCATGATCAGGTATATAAAGGCAATGATAAAACTAAGGAACCCACAGGCAAAACCGAGGAAAATCGCCAAGCGTAACGGCACCCGCGACTGGCTGGTGATGCCGAGCATGGCGTTATCGTAGAGCGTATACAGGTTGTTCTTGCTAAAGCCGCGTTTGCGAGAGGGCTTATAAAACGGCACTTTGGCGATATCGTATCCCATCGCTGCAATCATGCCGCGCATGTAGGGGTAGGGCTCGCAATTGTCGCGCAGCAACTCGATTACCGATTTATCGTACAACCCAAAACCGTGATAATGGTCGATCACCGGGTCTTCCGATGTCAGGGAAAGCAAGCGGTAATAGGCGCCGCGCATGGCATGAAATAGCTTTGATTCTTCCACACCATCCTTAACTCCAACCACGATACGGTAGCCTTTTTCCCATAACCGGATGAAATCAGCCACCAGTTCTGGCGGGTCTTCAAGGTCGGTGGCGATAAGGATGGCCGCAGCGCCATGCGCCTGAAGCAATCCGTAATAAGGCGAGCGGATATGTCCGAAGTTGCGGGCGTTGACGATAAGGCGGACTCTTTTATCCCGTTCGATGATGTTTTTAATGGTGTTGACCGTGCCGTCGGTCGAACAATTGTCGATGAAGATCAATTCGAACTCATAAGTGGGAAATTGGGCAAATACGGCGCTGAGGCGCTGGTGCAATTCCTCGACATTGCCTTCTTCGTCATAACAGGGAGCGACGACAGAAATGAGCGGCATAATACTACGCGACCCGTATGGTTTCTTTGGCAGCTTCTTTGACAGGAGTTGAAGAAGCATTGCCGTTACCTCCGGAATAATGCCATGTCATCGTATTACCCTTAACGCTAATGCTATAATCGCCGTCAGAGAATTCCGCATCCTGATTCCATATAAACGTGCCGATAGGGTCGATGCGGCGGCCGTGCCACGGACAGGTCATTATTCCGTCCCGGCAGGGCGAATGATCGAGCGAAGCGCCTTCATGCGGGCAGGTGCGCGGCCATACGGTAATCGTATCACCGTCGCGTATCAGGCGTAAGCCGAGCAAGCCTGTATCCCCAACATAGCCTGTCGTGCCGGCGGCCAATATTTCCTGATAGTTGGCGCTATGCGTACGCGCTGCGCCAGCAGGAAGCTGCACGTTGCGGTCGTACAGGCGGGTAGTTTCGAGAAATCCATAAGTTTGGTTCTTTTTTCTGAAGCCATAGCCGAGCTTGCGCAACTGGCCACGGCGGTCGCGCATTGGCAAATCTTCACTCATCAGAACATGATAATTGCGCTTGATCGACCAGCGCAACAGCGGCATTACCCAGAACAACCAGCGCGGATAAGCGATATTATAGGTGGTTTTGACGACGGTCAGCAGCGGCTTTGGCTCCTCGATCTCCGTTTTGACGACGAGTATGAAGAAAAACAGGGTGGTATAATACACCGCCACGTTTTTTTCTGCCTCATAGACATTGACAACGATGGGAAACCAGATGCCGAGGATTTTTTGCAGGTTAATGGCGCAGGCGATGTCCTCGCCCAGTATGATCGGTTGTGAATCAGCCAGCCGGTGCACAACCGGCAGATGCGGCACATCCTTATAATTCCAGTCGGCATCTGCGGCGGCATATTCACCTTTTGATACCATGCTGAATTCGCAGAGGCGGAACCCCTCTTTTCTCAGGCGACGCAAGAGACTTTCGTAACGGAGCTTCTGCATGGGTTATTTTGGCCACGCCTTGATAAGCGGATAAGCGATGCCGCTCTGGTCGATTACCTCACCTTGATACCCCATGCGGGCAAGTTTCTCCATCAACAAGTCTATGCGCATTTTACCGTTGAATTTATGCGGTTCCATGACGATCATCGGTTTATGGTGCGCCAGAATATCGTCGATCGTATCCAGAATGGTATATTCTGCGCCCTCAATATCGATTTTCAGGGCATCGACTTTCTTCACACCGCTTTCATTAATCAAGGTCTGCATAGTTATGGAACGTACCCGCTTCACGTTGCCGGAACGGCCGATCAGCACATCGTTTACCGCTGAGCCGAGATTGCCTTCCATGTCAAAAAATTGACTGCCGTCCGTGTTCCACAGGCAGGCTTCGAACGGTATGACGATATCGCCGACATTCTGGCGGGCGATGTTTTTCATAAGCGCGGCAAAACTACCCTGGTCCGGCTCAATGGCAATGACTTTACCTGTTTTTCCTACGATGTTGGCAAAGACGACGGTGGATAGGCCACAATAAGCGCCGGCGTCAATCACGATCTGGCCGGGCTTCAGGGAAAGCAGGTCGATATATTGTTGCACCGAGCTCATCGGCTCTGCCAGACCGGTGAAAAAGATCGGCTCGGCGAAATCCGGCGTGCGGTGCCAGTCGGGTTTCGAGAAATCCGCGACGGCGACATTACCGCGCATTTCCGGCACGACGGCGGAAAAATAGAAATCGAACGATTGCTTTACGTCCCGCGCATAGCCGAGATGCTGCTGCGGCAGGATGACTTCGCGGATAGGCTTCGACGGGCTGTCCGGCTGTTTGCGGATGATAATGACATTATCTTGCTGGATGACGCTGAGCAACGGGTCATCACTGGAATGCTTACGCATGCGCATAGGCATGTAGACGCGGTGATACAGCACTTCCACAAGCTTATTGCGCAAGTGGCGCGGCATCATGTTGATTGCTGCGGAACTTCTCATACCTACCCTTTCCGGATGCTAAAACGAGGTAACTTTTTCATATCGACATGTTTTTGTCCATAGCCATTTACATACACTTTAATCCGTAAGTGTGGCAATTGCCATGATGTTGCCTAATTTCAGCCGTACCGGCCATTTCAGCCAGTCCAGACCATAATGTTTTCTCGTGGCGGAATAAAGTGCATGCTCGATTAAATAACCAAGGGGAAAGTAATTGCTTGTGCGTAATACATCTTTCACGCACAGACCCATACTGGAGAGCGTATTTCGGAATGTGGCGGCGTTGTACAATTGCGGATGCTGCAGGCAATAAGGTGGCCAGCGCCGCCCCAATATTTTGGTTAATGTAGAACGTTCGTCATGTACGACGAATACAGCGACTCCCTTTGGTGAAAGCTTGCGTTTGACCCATTGAATAGTGTCTGAAGGAATCAGCAAATGGTCAAGCACATGGATGGCTACGATCAGGTCAACACTACCGTCGGCGATGGCCGCTATTGCTTCGGCGGTAGGGGCGATATCGCTCTTTATGCCAGAGGCTGCCTGTTCCAGGCGTGCCCAAACATTGCGATTCGGCTCGATCAGAACGGCCTTCTCTATGGGATAATGCCGGCGCGTTTCCTCCAGGAAAAGGCCAATATCAGGACCAATTTCGCAATAGCTGCGCGCCTGTGGCAAATAACGCGCCGCCATGGAGCAATATTCACGTTGTGTCAGGCGCGACAGACGTTCATCGCCGGAATGAATATTATCACCCATCTGGCTATACAATGTCCTTAGGGCATCGGCGCTGAGATAAAGCGGTGCATAAAGCTGCTGACATGCCGTACAGCGAAAATAAGAAAAAAAACACGTCTCGCGGAAAAATTCTCGCCAGGCTTTGCCGATTTCCTCCCATGTCAGATTTTCCGCTGGGCAAGCGGCGCGTACCGTGATTCTGGTTTGAACGCTACCGCAGTTGGGACAAGGGCGTGTGCTGAGAAACGGTTCCTGTCGTGTTCTTTCGATCGGTGATAGGGATGACGTACTGGCAGGACTTGCAGGCATGGTGATGTACATTCTGGCGAAAGGCGGTGATATGCGTGCTCAATTTGCCAGCTATCATATGAAAATTCAATCGAATAAGGTATCTACGGATTGATTTGCCTAAACACAAAATGCTTGAAAAGAAAATAATTTCCTAACTGCAATAAAATGGCGATGATCCATTGCGCTATGATCGGCCCAAGCGATGTATAATGTAGCATCGTGTTAAGCAGCACGACATTGATGCCCCACATGATGACGGTTACGATCAAATATTTGATACCTTGGGCATCCACCTGTCCTTTTGAGCCGAAGGTAACCGTACGGTGCATGGAAAAGGCAAAGAGAGGGCAGATGATATAGGTGAATGTCAGGATGATATTCACATTCACCCACTTACCGACCAGCCAGTATAATACGGGAAATAAGGTGAGCCCTAATACCGTATTCAGCGCCCCAACCGTGGCGAAGCGGATGAAGGATTTATCCTTGAACTTGGCCAGTAGTATCCTAGGGGTCCAAGACATGGGATTCCGGGTGGATACGGTAAAGAATCAGGTCGTCCGTTTCCTTCACGACCTGTAAATCACTGGAAAGCTGGTTGCGAATATAAACCAACGTCTGTTTCAATAGCCATTTCGATACACAGGAATTAAAATCGCTATAGCCTTTTTGGGCGTCGCTGTAGGAACATTTTGGGTTTTCCAGCGCTTTATCGTATATCACCAGTACGTTGGGCGCATGCAACGCGCAGTTTATTACCTGCTCGGTCTGATCAGTGGTGACTATATTTGTCAACAGTTCAAAATGGCCGCAGACATTGCGCGGCAGGGTATAAAATGAAAGCAGATGGTCGAAGGGCGACAGCAATAAAACAGTATCTGCCGGCGTCAGTACCTGATTGATGGCATCGACACGCCGGGCAATAGGTTCGCCGGGCGCTGTGCTGAGCAGAGTATCGTGCAGGTCGCTCCAGTCATTGACCACAAAAGGCCGGATAAGGATTTGTCTGAATGTTTCCACCTGTGACTGGTATTGTATGCCATTATAAAAAAGGTAAATGATGCTCCCGAGGTAAATGATCATTTTACCCTGTATCCGCATATAACACTCGAACCTGCCGCTTTCCGCGATCGTTTTATTCCAGCTGGGGAAGTAGATAAGCAAGAGGGGAGCACTAAAGATTAAAGCATAGAATAAATGCACCGGTGAAACGTTAAATATATATTTGATCATTAACAGCACCAACACCGGTAATATGCATAAGCGAGCATGGCAAGCTGCAGGCGGAAAACGCAAAGCACCATAAGCAGCGACGGCTACGACAGGAAGCAGACAGAGCAATAAATGAAAGAATTGATGGGCGTCGATGTTTGGCACACCCAATCCGAAAAAGCCAAACTGGTTGCTGAATAGCAGGTTGGGATTGGCCAAGCTGATCAGCGTCAGTAATCCGAACAGTAAGCTGAATAGTACAATAAACGACAGGATGCGTGTGGTCATTTTCAATTCCAGGCGCGGCGACCATAAGGCCAGCGCCTGTCCGATAAAACCGACAATGGCAAATTCACGGTTCCAGAGCATGGATGCCATGAGCGCAACCCATAACGCTATCACGCCGCGCTTTTTGTTTAGGTGGAAGGCCAGCAGAATACTTCCCACTTGAAGCAGCAATCCCAGGTAACGCATGGGTGTGAAACCGGCGGACATAAAACCCGCGGTGAAATCGATGCCGCTAAAACACGCCATCGCCAGGGCCATAGCGGCAAGAAAGGCCATCCAGCTGCGTGTGGTAAAATACACGAAAAGGCTGATGAAAATAATACCGATAAAAATGGAAACAAAATAATAATTAAAATAATCCCCCAACGTGTCGCCAAACCATTTCATAATGATAGCGAACATAGCCGTATTGCCGATACCGTAGAGGAGGGGCACATCGGCCGTTATGCCGTAATGCGCCATATGCCGAGCCGGCACGAAAATATAGGAATGGTGGTATAAAAGCCTGCCGGCCTGAACCTCCCAGGCACCTGTTTTGTTGAGTATCTCTTTTGCCGTCGGATTCACAATGTAATGACTGGCAAGCGGACAATTTACCTCGTGATCATTTCCATCAGAGAGCTTGGGATAGGGTCCTACCGAGGTGGCTCGTTCTGATTGTTCTATGCAACTGATGGCTTCGTTGCGAGTCAGCGTCGGCGGCAGGTGGCTTGCCGATGCGAACATGGAAGATGTCCTGATATTGTCCTGCAACTCATAATAATCGTTGGGGACAATGATGGGATACCATGCCTGCACAAGGATCATTGCCATCGGCAAAATCGGCAGGATCAGAAGGAATTTTAACCATATTCCGGGAATGGGGATGATAAGAAAAGATAAACTTTCCTGCTGCCTGATGTTTTTATTCATCAGGCACGATAATGAAAGTAGTAACGCTATAACCGTCAGGATACCGGAGAGATGCCGGTGCATCAGGAACAGGGCACTTATCGAAAGAATGAGTAGGATACCTGGCTGAAAGAAAATAGGTTTTTTCATCCAGGCGCAGAGATCATGCACCCAGTTCAGCGCTAGGAAACCGGTTATCGTAAAAACAATGGCGATGAAGTAAATGAGATAGAAGCTGGGTTTGATCTCGTTATTTTCATAAGCAGGCGTTACCATCGTATGCAGCTGAATGGCCTCGCTGTTCAGGTAGTCATGGATAAAGAACAGGCCAACGGCCATCAACAGCAGGTAAAGAACGTACCAGATGCGTAAGGAAGGCAAAAAGCTTGCATTGCATTGTCTCTGTGCGGCGCAAAGTGCGTCGTAAGTAATGGCCGCGCCTCGCCGGATGGATAAAATAACGCGTTTTTTCGGCGGTATCACATTCATGGTTTTCAAAAGGATTTTGCCAAAAAATTTAGGTTGTATGGAACGGCAAATACTATAATTTTGACGCTTGTCATCTATGAAAGATTATCCTCAATAGTCAATATAATAATCGCAATATCACACCATGCCATCTTTGCTTCACTATCATTCGACGCCGCCGCAACGCTGGTTATGGTTCGGGTTTTTTTGCCTTTTGGGTTTGGTAATGATAGGGCAATATCGTGAGGAGATCGTTACATTCAGCCGTACTGTTCATGTCCCAGAACAAATCGTACGCATAGCGGATTCCAAAGATGGTAATGCCGCTGCGGTTGCTATGGTTCCCGGGATAAATAGCGGTGGCCTCGGCTTTCGTATCGATCTTTTTTTCCGGCCAGATAATATAACAGAACATGGCATTTTTTTTCAAACGGCTGACCGGGAAAAAGGCCTTAGCATCGAATGCACAGAGGGAAAGCTGTCGGTGGTTTTCCCGGGTGCCAGTGGAACGCCTCCGACTACGCTGTCTTTTAATGTCCTGCCGGCGGCCAGAGAATGGCATCATCTGACATTGTCGGCGATCACGGAAGGCAGAATCTATGCTACGGTCGATGATAGCGAAACGCTGTTTCCCGATTTGCCGGTGCCTTTTGCCGTGGAGCATATACTGATCGGCGCCGACTATTCCGGTGAGGTGAAAGATGTGAAGGCCATCGTACAAAAGGCACGTCCGCTTTCGGTTGGTATGAGCGTTTATTTCGTGTTGCGGTTCCTTTTGCTGGATTTGCTTATCATCAGCTTGCGCAAGGGCAGAGGCGCCTTGTTTCCTGCCTATGCCACGCCTTCTGCGCCGCGTGCGGCCGATCCTATCGATCCGTTGCTGACATTACGGGCGTTCGCCTGCGTGATGGTGCTACTTGGCCATACCTTCCTGGTGATTTTTCCGCCTGCCGGGTTGATGGAGAAAATCGCAGCGGATAGCCCATTATGGCTGCTCACCTCATCGCCCTGGGCGGGCGTCTGGGTATTTTTTACCTTATCAGGTTACCTCATGGGCAAGGGCTTTTTCACGCACCGTTATCCGATGTCCGGCGAAGGATTTATCCATTTTTACCGCAATCGCCTGTATCGCATCGTTCCGGTATACCTGTTCGTCGTTTTTCTGGTAACAGTGCTGGCGCATCCCAATCTTTTAAAGTGGAATGGGCTACTTTCCATTGTCCCGCTCATCGATGTGCTGACTTTCGATTATCCGCAAATACCAGTCGGGCTATTCTGGTCGATCGGCACCGAAATGCATTTTTACGCACTGGCGCCATATTTATGTCTGGTATTGTTTCCCTTATTGTGTAATCGTCCCTGGCGGATGGCGGTATTCCTGTGCGCGCTGTGGGCGGGTGAAATAATCTACCGGCATGGAGCGTATGTTACTACCGGCTCTACAGGCTTTTTTATATTGGGCACCTATTTCAACATCGTCAGCAATCTGGATCTTTTTCTGACAGGGCTGCTAGGCAATATCATGTTGCAGAAATGGCGGCATTGCCTGCCCGCCAGGCATCTGCTGGCAACCGGGCTTATGCTTATGATCCTGTTATATTGCGCGGTTTCCTATGTTTCAGGTCACGGCGTGGCAGGGAATCAACGCGATCTCATGTGGTTCGTCTCCTTCCTGCCAACGTTTACCGCGCTGATGACTGTTTTGATCATTATCTGCTTTGAACGGGCAAGGGAAGAAGGTGCGCTGGGCAATGCATGGGTAAGAGCAGTATTGGCGAGAATACAGCCGTTTGGGATTTTGACGTTCTGCATTTATTCCTTGCATGAACCGGTGTTGCTATCACTGCAAAAAATCACAACTACGGGAGATGCATGGCACTCGGCGGGAAACGCGCTAGCGGCGTGGAGTGTCATTGCTATATTCAGCCTATTGACTTTTTATGCCATTGAATTGCCTTTTGACCGCAAACGTAAGGTGGTCGCCTAATGATTCTAGTCAAACCCAGCCTGTTTCCCGAAAAGACTTTTCCTTATATCATCGTCGCCCCGGCCTATAACAGTGCTTCGGCGGGCATCCGCGCGCTGCATATGCTCTGTCATTCGTTGAACTTGATCGGACAGCGCGCTTTTATCTATATCCATCCGCAGGTGATATGGGATGATCGCGGGCAATATACCTGTCCGGAATTGTGTACGCCGCTACTAATCCCGGAAGCGCTTGCCCACTTCGAGCAAAACGGACAACCGCCGGTAGTGATTTATCCCGAAACCGTCGTCGGTAATCAGCTACGCGCTTCCGTCATCGTGCGCTGGCTGCTGAATTATCCGGGACTGCTGGGAGGAGATACTACTTACGATGCTGGCGACATTCTCTATGCGTATTCGCGGCGGCTGGCCGAAAGCGTGGGCATAGGAGAGGATCGGGTTTTATTCCTGCCGACGTCCAGCCCGCACATTTTCTATCCGCCGCTTGCAAGCGCGCCGCGGCGCGGGAGCTGCTTTTATGCAGCAAAATACCAGAGCCATCACCGGGGAAAGCTTTTCCCCATTACCGCTGGCAGCATTGAAATCACCCGCAACCTGCCGACCTCGCAGACCAAGCAACAGATTGCCGAACTATTCCGGTGCAGCGAATTGTTTTATACCTATGAAGATACGGCGCTGGCCATTGAAGCTGGACTATGCGGCTGCCCGACCGTATTCATTCCCAACGCCTATCTTACAGAATCCTTGGGTTTTGACGATATCGGCAGGGACGGTTTTGCCTGGGGAACCTCCGAGGAAGAAATCGGCCGCGCCAAAGCCAGCGTCGGGCAGGTACGGTATAATTACGAAGCACTGATCGGACGCTACTGGTCGCAATTGCAGCACTTCGTTGAGCATACGCAGGCGATGGCGGAGAACAAAAAGCAATCCCATCCCGCCGCGCGTGTCGTCTTGCCCACTGGCCTTAAAAAACACTTATTCATCGTGGTATTCATCTGGCGTTATATAGCGCGCAACGGATGGGAGAGATTTCTGGTGAAGGCAAAATTCAGTATACGTCGGCGTGGCTTGTTCAAGATGATTACCCTTTCCGTGCGTAATCTGTTCTGGGCATAAGACAGCCTAGCGCGGCCGGCGTTTCCAATGTCGGATGAGTATATCCAGCCCGTCACGCAATTGCGTGAGTATCGCTATTTCCATCGCGCCGGGAACGGCTTTATGCGCTCTATCCCGAATTAAAAATTTAGGGCGTTCATTGAAAATGCATATATTAGTCAGTAGTATGGCGTGGCCATTGGCGGCAAGTTTTTTCATGGCGTCCTGATATTCTTTTTCACGCGCACCGCGCCATTCGGGGTCGTCGAGCTTAATGTCTATGCCACAGGTCAGGGTTGGATTGACAGCACGCACGCTCGGCGCACCGTGACGCAACGTATACAGCCAGCGCAGATGAATGCCGCACCAGTGCTGTTCATCGGTGATAAGCCCGCGCACGAGGCATATATCCAACGTTTCCGCCGTTTCGCCGCGCAGGCGCTTCATCACCAGCTCCGGCGTACCCGTGTCTTTGCTGAGGCGTCCGGTTTTGGGGCGGCCACGCTTGCGCGTAAAGGGCAGGATGGTGGCCATACGATGGTCGTTCTTTTCCATAGGTGTCTCCATGCGTAGTGGATGCATAGTGGAAGGTTATGCGCGGGGGTGAGGGGAGGGAATGATAGGGCAGGGTTCCGGGCCGGAAACGATTTCGGGGGTGACTTTTTCCCTGGTTTTGAGACTTTGGCGGTAAGCTTTGCGTTCCTGGTAGCGCTTGCCTTTACCGGGTGCCGCACGCCAAGGTGACGGCGCAATCAACGCACGCTTGGCTTTGCGCCGCACGTAATCCGGATTCAGCCCGGCATACAGGCATACAGTAATAAAATCACGGCTGTTGCTGGTCAGCCAATGAATTGCCTCATTTTTGCAGTAAGTGGTTTCGGCGCTGGTAGCTTTGTTCAGGGCGTCCATCATTGTTTGCGTGATCACCGCCACCCATAAGGCCATCTCACTGCGTGCATGGTTATAGGGGCCACCGTCCAGCCAGTCCAAATAGTTTTTCCGGTAGCATTTATGATGCTGTTGTGAGGAATGGCGGAATTTCCTGCCAGATGGAATATTGCCTGAATCGTTGATAATCATGATAAAACTCCCTCTTACCGATGCTTTAACATTGGACATCGTGTGCGATCATCCTGTGACTTCAGGACTCATCTTAAAATAAGATATATCCAAAGAATATATACTGGAAGGAGAAAATAAAAAAAAAATATAGCGTATTAATTTGTTTCTGTCCTAATGGCGATAACAGAAAAAACTCAGGAATAGGTGCTGTAGGGGGGATGATCGGCAGCCGCTGAGTGGTGCTGACTCTTCTGGCGCTCGTCAAGCAGCTTGCCAAGATGAGTCGAGGTGTTGATAACGATGTTTTCCTCAGGGTTTTGTGCGGCTGTCTGTTCTGGTTCTTCCGGGTCGAGCGCGTCATAGAAATCGGTGGCGCTGACGTTACTTTCTTCAATCAATTTGGGGTTGGTGGCGTTTTCCACGCACTCTCTGATGGTTTTCACTTGATGCGGCGTGCACCATAACGCGTTGATGCCCGCCTCACGCAATTCTTCCAGCACCCGCTCCGACAGCGCAATGCCGTTGATGATTATTTTTCCGTTGGCGATGACAATATTGGTTGCGTACGGGGTGGTTCTAAACTCCGTATCCGGGAGTTTTTTTTCGCCAGAGAAGCCGGACGGCAGGGAGGTAAAATAATTAACATCATGATTTTCAATATTAAAATCACTATTTAAGGTATTCATAAGCCTGTTTTGCGATGGTTTTATGGTTTTATATTAGCAAAATAGGGGCAAAACAGTGTGACGTCTCCATGAAGCCGCTTGTGACGGAATTATGACGAATAGCGGCGGCGAATGTGACAGCCAAATGACAATGATAAATACCCTTCCAGGCCGCAGTTTTCCTTGTTATTTTGAGGGTACACACATTCGCTGGAGGAACTATGCCAAGGATAAACGATATCGGCCGCCTGAAAACCATTTCGCGCCGGATGCTGAAAATGCTCGAGCAGGCGATGAACGGGCAGTCCGCGGGCCCGCCCGTCGACCGGCTATTCGGCCCCAAGCAGTCGCTGGCGGAAGCGCTGGCCATGGTCGGCGAGCTGATACTGAAGCTCGACAAGGTGCAAAAACCCGCCGCGCCGCGCGCTCGATCGGCGACGCAACCGTTCAGCCCGGCCGATATTGAGCTGGTGGAGGCGGTGATTAGCAAGGCGAAGGAAACGGACGGCAATCCCTAATAATGTCACTCGCTCTTTCATTGTCATTGCTTCGCTTTACTCGCAATGACGGCATGGTTTTTTATGCCTTCATGGTTCGATGAACTGCTTAAAAATGATTTGCCGAGTTTCATCGGCAAAACTCTGTCTACCGTTGATCCCGGCGCGACATACCTGCCCAACTGGCATATCGACCTCATCGCTGAATATCTGGAGGCGGCAAGGCGCGGCGAGATCAACCGGTTGATCATCAACATGCCGCCGCGCTCGCTGAAATCGGTATGCGTCAGCGTAGCGTGGCCAGTCTGGCTGATCGGCCATGAACCCCATACCCGTATATTGGCGGCGAGTTATGCTTCCTCGCTTAGTATCAAGCATTCCCTCGATTGTCGGCTGACGATTACCTCCCCGTGGTATCGGCGGATTTTCCCCGAAGTGCAGCTCGCGCCCGACCAGAACGAAAAACGTAAATTCATGACGACAGCGCGCGGGTTTCGTTTAGCCACCTCGGTGGGAGGAAGCACGACCGGCGAGGGCGGCAATTTCTTGATTATCGACGACCCGCTCAATCCGGCGCAGGCAATGAATGAACACTGGCGCAACCGTGTCAATCAGTGGTTCGAGCACACCTTCGCCAGCCGCCTCGACGATAAACAGAAAGGTGTCATCGTGCTGGTCATGCAGCGGCTGCACGAGCATGATTTGACCGGCTACCTGCTGGCGAAGGGCGGTTGGCGGCACGTGTGCCTGCCGGCAGTGGCGACTAAAGCGGAGATGCATGATTTCGGGAGGGTATATAAGGAACGTGCCATCGGTGAATTGCTGCATCCGGCGCGTGAAAACGCAATACTCATCGAGCGCGCCCGCATCGAGCTTGGCAGCGGCGCGTTCGCCGCGCAATATCAACAGCAGCCGTTGCCGGAAGAAGGTGGCATGGTACGCCCATGGTGGTTGGGGCGGTATAAGGTCGCGCCCGTCGCCGGACGCCGCGTGCAGAGCTGGGATACGGCGATCAAAAGCGGCCAACAACATGATGCCAGCGTATGCCTGACCTTTGCCGAATGTGGCGGGCGCAGCTATCTGCTGGACGCGCGGGTATTGCGCCGCGAATATCCCGACCTGAAGCGCTTGCTTTATGCGCTGGCTGAACAGTGGCAGCCGCATTCCATCCTGATTGAAGACCGCGCCAGCGGGCAGCAACTATTACAGGACGTACGCCGTGAAACCGCGCTACCAGTCATCGCCGTGCATCCCAAGCACGACAAGGTGACACGTTTTGCCGCTGTTTCGGCCATGATTGAGGCGGGAAAGCTGGTATTGCCGGAACAGGCGGGTTGGCTCGCCGATTTCGAGGCGGAGTTATTCGCTTTTCCCGGAGGTGCGCATGATGACCAGGTCGACGCACTGACCCAATATCTTGATTGGCTGCGCGCTCAGACATGGGAAAAGCTGCGGATTCGGCGTGTATAAAATTGCAAGAAAAAAATATTTACGTTATTAACCTATTATTAAATTTACTGGCGTAATCTCATTAATAATTGAACAAAAGATTAATTTTATGATTTTCCTATGTCGCACGAAGTTATAAACGACTGGATTGAAAAGGCAAAATCGGCTGGAAGCACGGTGCCGACCAGCGGCATCCAAATCATCAGGCGCGAAGAACCCTTCAAAGGGAACGTGATCCTCGAAATTGCCGACAAGATCCGCCCGTGGCTTGCCAAGATGTTCGAGGGCGTGCGCGACGAAAATAACATGTTGCTGCAACCGGCACGCGTACATGGCATTGCGTTGAACGTGGCGCAGAGCATTGTCAAGGAACAGGAAGAACAACGTAAAAAAGCGAGCGCGTAAGGGGATAAGAATTATGGATAAGCTTACTGGAAATGATGTGGTGAGAATTTTGGGTAATATTGTGTCATCTCCTGTCATGCAGCAGATCGTAAAAAATCCCCAAGTGGACATGGCTGCTGCCATGGCGGCTGGTATGGCCAACGCCGTACTACATCCCGAGAAGCAGCAGGCCGAATCGAAATCATATGAAACACTTCTGGCGGCACAAAAGAGAAAAGAGCCGCGCGGCAAATGATTATCTTTTAATACGTTCCCCAACTCCAACCAGCCTCCGGGCTGGTTTTTTTTGCGTGTGTCTGTCATGCCGCATTTATTGCGGCATCTCCTGCAGTGGATGGAGATCCCGCAATAAATGCGGGGTGACAAAACAACCAAAAAACTTTTTTCATTTTGTCCCTTCCTGACCTTGCCCAGGCAGGGTATCCATTAAATATACGCTGAATATTTTGTGACTTCGGCGATTCATTTTTCTCCCATCATTTTTATATCACAGGAGAATGGCATGACTGTACCGCAGGCACGCGCGCGCGTTTACACATCGGCTAATCGCCAGACGATCTCCACGCGGTTTCGCCGGTTCCTGCGGCGCAAACACGGCACCAAGATTGCCCATAAGGATGTGTTTACCGATGCCGTCATGATGTCAGGCATACGTTCTTACATGGTCATGCCCGGCCAGCCGGTGTGGATGGATCGCAATTATTACCAGTTCGCGCTGGAAGCGTATGTCCGCAACGTTATCGCCCACCGCGCCATGGGCATGGTGTCGAGTGCGGCTTCATCGGTCGAGATGAAACTCTATGCCGTTGGGCCGGATGACATGCGTCGCGAAATCAAGACGCACCCGGTACTCGATTTGCTCAGTCAGCCTAATCCCTGCCACGCGCAAAGTGAATTCTTCCAGGCACTCTATCAATATAAGCTTATCAGCGGTAATGCCTTTATTCAAGCAGTCGGGCCCAACGGCAGCTTACCCAGCGAATTGCACCTGCTACGCCCTGACCGCATGGCGGTAATCGCCGGCAAAGGCACCATGCCCGCCGGGTATCGCTATACGGTCAATGGGCAGGCGACGGATTTTCCGGTGGATCCCATTACCGGCCGCTCGCGCATTCTGCATGTAAAAAATTTTCATCCGCTCAACGACTGGTACGGGCTGTCCGCGGTCGAAGCAGCGGCGTACAGCATCGACCAGCATAACCAGTCGGGCGCATGGAACCAGGCGTTGCTGCAAAACGGCGCACGTCCCAGCGGAGCGTTGGTAGTGAAAGCTGATGCTACCGGCGGCGGAACGCTGTCGGAGGAGCAGTATAACCGCGTCAAGTTGCAAATCGACGACCAGTTCACCGGCGCCGTCAATGCCGGGCGCCCCTTATTACTGGAAGGCGGACTGGACTGGAAAGAAATGAGCCTGACCCCTAAGGATATGGATTTCGTCGAGGGAAAAAATTCCGCCGCACGCGATATCGCGCTGGCTTTCGGCGTGCCGCCGCAATTGCTCGGTATTCCCGGCGACAATACCTATGCCAACCTGCAGGAGGCAAGACTCGCCCTGTGGGAGCAGACGGTGGTGCCGCTGGCGAAATCCACCGCCGACGCGCTCAATAGTTGGCTGATCCCTATGTTTGGCGCTAACATGGAACTATGCCCCGATATTGACAGTATCACTGTGCTCGCCATGCGCAACCAAGCCATCTGGAACCGCGTGCAGAATGCCAGCTTCCTTACCGACGACGAAAAACGCGCTGCCGTGGGTTATGGACCACTGGAGAAGGTGCAGGCCAAGAGTTTTAAATCCAGTGCAGTACAGAATATCTCTCGACCGGCAGGTGATTTTAGTATCAGTCGGAATGGCGTAAATTTCATCGCCAATCATGAAGCGTTCAGTGCAAATGCCTACCTTGATGATGCCGGTCATCCGACCATTGGCTATGGGCATAGATTACTGCCGGAGGAAGTGTATCCCGCTGGCATCGGGGAAACAGAGGCGCGGCAGCTTCTGACTGGGGATATCGGAACAGCCGAGGTCGCTGTGCAAAGCCATGTGAAAGTGCCCCTTACCCAGAATCAGTTCGATGCACTGACCTCGCTGGCATATAATATCGGCGCGGGTAATTTCGAACGATCGACGTTGCTGCAACATCTCAATCATGGCGATTACAGCGGTGCGGCCGCTCAGTTTGCCGTCTGGGATAACATTAAGGTGGATGGTACTTTGAAACCAGACAGTGGGCTTGTCCATCGCAGGAATCTCGAGCGGGATATGTTCCTGAATGGCAATTACGCTTAGTGTTGCTTATCAGCCACCAGGCGTGGGCGGTCGTCATTATAGACGATATAGACATGCGAGCCTTCATGCAGCGCGGGGTCGCTCGCCTGCACTACCGATACTATATCGGTTTTGGTATCGGTATCGATCGAGGATTTGATAGTGTCCTCGTTCGATGGTGTGCTTTTGATACTGGTTTTCTTGCTGGGCTGGGGGTTTTGCTGCATATATTTTGCATCAAGCTTTACGATATATTCCATACCTTCCGATGTGCTGAGCGCATCCTGTAAATAAGCACCCGCTACCGCACCCACTAATGCGCCGCCGATGCCGGAAGCAAGGCTGCCATTGTCATGTCCCACCTGCGCGCCCGCCAACCCGCCTGCCGCAGCGCCACCGAGACCGCCGACCGTGTTGTCCTGTAATTTATCGTGTGCTTTGATCGTAACTGCGCGGGTAAAAAGGATGGTGCCTTCCAGCACTTTACCCGGCGTCGCGGAATCCGTATAAACATTGGAACCTATATTACGCGCGCAGGAGGTTGTCAGAAGAGCGCAGAGAATAAGTGGTGTAATGATGGAAAGCCACAACGGTGTTTTCATATGATCTCTCGCTTGTCGGAAGGATTCATTTTTACATATTTGGTTTTGGTAGCCGTTTGTTGCGATTTTTGCAACAGATAAAAACAACACCTCGTTTTCGTCATTGCGGGCGAAGTGTGGCAATCCAGCCCTTACCTGTCATGCCGCACTTGTTGCGGTATCTCCCTCCGCCGATGGAGACCCCGCAATAAATGCGGGGTGACAAATCTGGGTTATTTCGCCTATGGCTCGCAATGACGAAAAACACATTGCGCTGGTGACGAAAATGCAGCATCCTAAATCCTATTTTCAGGATGGGAGCCGATGTCTCTTCGCAACACCCGCAATACTTACGGCAGCGTCGCCAAAACGTTTCACTGGCTGATATTTTTTCTTATCGCCGGGATGGTTACGGCGGGGTATATAATGACCGGCATGCCCAACGGCCCCGATAAATTTAAAATCTTCGGGCTGCATAAATCGTTCGGCATCACGGTGCTGACGCTGGTAGTGCTACGCCTGATATGGAAAGCGCTCAATGTCGCACCGCGCTTGCCCGAGTCGCTTGCCGCATGGGAAAAATTTATGGCGCATGCGGGGCATTTTATTCTGTATGCGCTGATATTGGCCATGCCGCTGTCAGGATGGGCGATGACTTCGGCGTCGGGGATGCCGGTCTCGGTGTTCGGATGGTTCACGCTGCCCGATCTGGTCGCGCCGGACCGGCAATTGCGCAGCCTGTTCCGCGAGGTGCATAGCACACTGGCCTGGGTGCTGATCGGCATGGTGTCGCTGCATGTGCTGGCAGCGCTCTTGCATCATTTCTATTATAGGAATAATGTGCTGCGCAAAATGCTTCCGTTTACCAAAGAGAATTCTTATGCGCAAAATCCCGATACTATGGCTGGTTGTTAGTTTTCTGCTACCGCTGCCGGCATTGGCGGCTAACGTGCCTGTGCCAGCCTATAGCCTTGTCAAAGACAAAAGTATGCTGAAATTCGTCGCCATCCAGAATGGTGCGCCGATCGAGGGCAATTTCAAGGATTTCACCGCCGATATTCATTTTGATCCTAAGCAACTCGATAAAAGCAGCATCAAGGTCGAAGTCAATACGGCGAGCGTTAGCACTCCCAATGAGGATGTCGAACAGAATATCAAACTGCCGGAATGGCTGTCCACGCAAGCCTTTCCCAAGGCGATGTTTAAATGCACTAAGCTTACCCGCATGCCGCAATCGGATAATTATTATGCCGACGGCCAGTTGACCCTGCGCGGCAAGATGCTGCCTGTTGTGCTCAATTTCCAGATGGAGCATTTAGACGATAAAACCGCTATCGCCAAGGGTTATATTACGCTGCACCGCCGCGATTTCGGGATTGGGCAGGGCCAGTGGGCCAAGGATGACGTGATCAAGGACGAAGTGCGGGTGGAGTTCCGCGTCGTGGCGGAGAAAAAATAGTTATGAGTCGATAGTCGCAAGTCGTTAGCGTACTATAGACTAATGACTATGGACTAACGACTGATCCAAAGGATACCCATGTATTACGAGCAAAAAATCAGCGCCACTATGCGCCAGCGTCAGCGCTTTGCCTGCGATCTGGAACTGAAAGCGCTGGATGGGCAGGGGCGGTTCGCCGGCTATGCCAGCGTGTTCCATATGGTCGATAACCAGCGCGATATCATCCTGCCCGGTGCGTTTAGCCGTACATTGAAAGGCCGTACCGGCGAGATCAAATTGCTGTGGCAGCATCAGCAGGACGAGCCGATCGGCGTGTTTGACCGCATGTTCGAGGATGGACGCGGGTTGTATGTCGAGGGCAGGCTCCTGCTCAATGTGCGTCGTGCCAAAGAAGCGCATGCGCTGCTGAAAGCGCGCGCGCTCAGCGGGCTTTCCATCGGCTATTCGCCCGTGCGCTATACCATCGATACCAAAAGTGGCATCAGGCGGCTGGCGGAAATCGATCTGTGGGAAATAAGCCTCGTCACTTTCCCAGCTAACGCGGCAGCCAATGTGACGGTGGTAAAGGCTGTGCCTGCGAATCATGCCTTATATGAAAAGTCATGGCAAAATCTTATGGCTTGTCATGGGCAGCTGCTCGATATATTGAAACGGCTTTGAGGGTAATTTTTTAGTTTTGGGATGGTAGTAAACCTGCTAAGTACATTATCAGTAAAATAAAAGCATGGGAATCATGACAAACCCCAATAAGGTTATTCAAGACCTGCAAGCCGGGAATAAACGGTTTCTGGAGGGGAAATCTATTCAGTCCTCGCAACTATCCTTGATGAAGCTCAAGGATTTTGCCAAAAAAGAGCAGTCGCCCAAGGCTATCGTGTTATGCTGCTCGGATGCGCGCGCGCCGGTGGAGATGATTTTCGACCAGGATCTGGGCGATTTATTCGTCATACGCGTGGCAGGGAATATTATCGCGCCGTCGCTGGTCGGCAGCATCGAATTCGCCGCCAGCACGTTTGGCACCAACTTCGTGCTGGTGATGGGGCATACGCAATGCGGGGCGATCACCGCGACACTAAACCATATCGAAAATGCCCAGGTGATTCCCTCCGAGAATATCCATGACATCGTCAGCCGTATCAAACCGCATATTTTCCCCATCGCGCAGATGCAGGGGCTGGCACGCGAGGAAAAATTGATCCGTGCCGTCGAGGCCAATGTGCGGGCTTCCGTCAACCAGCTGTCGCATGGCAGCCGCCTGATCGAAGGGTTGATGAGCCAGGGGAAAATGCGCATCCTCGGTGCGGTGCTGGATTTAGCTACGGGGCAGGTAGATTTTCTGGAGAGTTAGGGATGGCTGCCGGTAAAACAGGTGCCTCGGCCAATAAAATTCCGCAATTGCTTTCCCGGGCTATTGCCTTGCATCAGGCGGGAAATCTTGCCGATGCGGAAGTGCTTTACCGCAGGATTATTGCTTCCGACGGCAGACATGCGCAGGCGCTGAGCCTGCTGGGCACTATTCACCTTCAGCGCGGCCATCTGGAAGAAGGGGTCCGGCTGATCGGGATGTCGCTCGATGTCAACCCGCATCAACCCGATGCCCTGAACAACCGGGGGAATGCGCTGCAAAAAATGAAACGGTATGACGAGGCGCTGGCGAGTTACGATCAAGCCATAGCGCTCCAACCTGGCGATGCCGAGACTCATAACAACCGGGGCGCCACGTTGCAGGAAATGATGTGGTTCGGCGAAGCTTTGGCAAGCTACGATAAAGCCATCGCGCTCAAGCCCGATTACGCGAAAGCCTATTATAATCGGGGTAATCTCCTGCAAGATATAAAGCGTTACGAGGAAGCGCTGGCGAGTTACGACAAAGCCATAAGGCTCAAACCCGGCTATGCCGAAGCCCATAACAACCGGGGTATTACGTTGCAGGAAATAAGGCGGTTTGATGAGGCGCTGGCGAGTTACGGCAAAGCCATAGCGCTCAGACCTGACTATGCCGAAGCGTATTGCAACCGCAGTCATGCCCTACGGGAAATGAAGAGATATGAGGAAGCGCTGGCGAGTTACGATCAAGCCATCACGCTTAAACCTGACAATGCCGAGCTTTATAACGATCGCGGCATTGCCTTGCAGGAAATGAAGCGTTATGACGAAGCGCTGGCAAGCTATGAAAAAGCCATGGTGCTCGGGTCGGATACCCCTTACTTATTGGGTAAGGTGCTATATACCCGGATGCTTCTTTGCCATTGGCAAGGAATGGATACGGTAATTGATGCGCTGGCGGAGGGAATAGGGGCCGGCAAGCCCGTGTCGTCTCCCTTCGCGGTGCTGGCAACTCCCTTATCTGCGGCACAGCAGCTTGCATGTGCGGAACTCTATATTCAGAATGAATTCCCGCCTGCCGCCAGCACGCTGTGGAATGGTGAAAAATATGTGCACGACCGAATCCGCATCGGCTATTTTTCCGCGGATTTTCGCAACCATCCCTTGGCCTATTTAATGGTGAAAATGTTCGAGCTGCATGACCGCTCGAAATTCGAGGTCACGGCATTTTCATTCGGGCCACCCTCCGGGGACGCCATGCGGAAACGACTGGAAAACACCTTCGAGCATTTTATCGACGTGCAAGATAAATCCGACGCGGAAATCGCCGCACTGGTACGACGCATGGAAATCGACATCGCCATCGACCGCAATGGATTTACGCAGGATGCAAGGACAGGCATTTTCGCACAGCGCCCCGCGCCCGTGCAGGTTAATTATCTGGCCTATCCGGGGACGATGGGGGCGAGCTATATCGATTACCTGATCGCCGACCACACCGTCATCCCGGAAGAACACCGGCGCTATTACACCGAGAACATCGTCTACTTACCCGACAGCTATCAGGTCAACGACTCGTCGCGACGGATTTCCGATAAGGTGTTCAGGCGCGGGGAGATGGGATTGCCGGAAGAGGGATTTGTATTCTGCTGCTTCAACAACAGTTTCAAGCTTACCCCGGACGCTTTCGACATCTGGATGCGGTTGCTGCATAAAGTCGAGGGCAGCATCTTATGGCTGCTCGAAGCGAACCCGACCTCCACCGGGAATCTGCGCGCCGAAGCCAAAGCGAGAGGAATCGCCGAAGACCGTCTGGTCTTCGCCAAACGTATGGAACTGGCCGACCATCTGGCGCGACATCGGCTGGCCGATTTATTTTTGGATTGTTTCTATTACGACGCCCACACCACCGCCAGCGACGCCTTATGGACGGGATTGCCGGTGGTGACCTGCCCCGGCGAACCCTTCGCCAGCCGGGTCGCCGCCAGCCTGCTCAACGCCGCCGGCCTGCCCGAGTTGATTACGGGTTCCCGCGAGGCCTATGAGGCACTTGCCCTCGATCTCGCCACCCAGCCTAAAAAACTCGCTGCTGTTCGCCATAAACTATCGCAGAATCGGCTGACCTGCCCGCTCTTCGACACCGAGCGGTTCACCAGGCACATCGAGACAGCATATACGCAAATGTGGGAAAGATATCAGGCAGGGCTGGAGCCGGTGGGGTTTGCGGTGTAATGTCCGACAGGCATATATTGCACCGGTCCCCTACGCTCCAAGAGGAGCTTTCCACCTACGCTAAAGCTTCGGAGAACTTCGTCGGGCGACACTCTTACGCCCAAATTGCGGTTCCATGCGTCAGGCCACGATCTCCCTACGCTAAAAGCTTCGGGAGACAAGGGTGGCGGAGGTGCCGTTTCATAAAAAGTAGTGTCTCGGTTCAAAAGTCAATCAGTTAATCCACTTTCCGCACGCTCCACCGCCGTTTTCAATTTTGCTCAGAAGGTTTTCCTTCAAGAGAACGTATAGCTAAGGATATGTGCATTTATCATATGTTGATAAAATATTTATTATTGCAGTCTTGATTTTTTATGCTAACTAGGTAACTTTTTCCCTTTACATGAAAATTATTGGGTTGTATTCTCTCCATTCTACTTCTTGTTTTAGTTGTTAATTCAGATTGGAAGGATGCCCCCCATGAAGCAGATGGAACCAATTATGAACGTAAACGCTGCACTGGCGCATTCCATGACTTTTAAGGAACTTGACCCCTATGAGGTCGATACGCTCTGCGAAACGTTATTTGCCCAGTTCGAGCAATTCTTTATCGACGGCAGATCTTCGAGAAAGCATGGTACTCCCTTCAACCTGGCGGAATACAAGCATCTCCATATCCTGGGAATGCGTAAATTCCACCTCTTGCAGTTATACGCGCAGAAGGTCAGTTATGATAATTTCTGCGAGGAGCAGCGCCTGCTTGCCAATATGCCGGTACAGCTGACCGAAGAGGAAAAAGCCGAGCATAGAGAAAAATTGAAGCATGTATTCGATGAATTAAAACAGGACGCAAAAAAAGGCCCTGATGCTTCCAAAACGCATGGCCGTAAAGCGCCAACAGCAAGAAAAAAAGCGGCTTAAACGCCAGCCGGGTCGTACCCTCCTTTATTGATTGAGCGCGTTTGAAGCGCCTTCGGGCAGCATCTGCCATTCTGGTATTTCACTGATAAACAATAATTTTCGAGCTTAACGGCTGATCAGGTCATTTTCGCCATAAGACTTGCAAAGCCGGGTAAAATGTCGTATATTTAAGTGTCGTATGTTGGAAACATTAACCACATGATTATCAATGAAAAGTAGTAAAACAATAGAATATCGAGTTTTTGCCCGCATTTTCCGCAAGAAATGCGCTGTACTCATGCGCGAAGATTTTGAGGATTTGGGAGACTATGATCAGGTCGGACGGGCGCTGCGCAAGCTGGCAGCCAGGGGAAAGATCATGAAAATCGGTTATGGGCTGTATGCGAAGGCTAGTGTTTTGCCATTTTCCGGCGAGCTTGCGCCCGTAAAGAATCTACCTGAAATTGCTACGGAAGCATTACAACGCCTTGGCATTGAAACCGCGCCTTCAACGCTTGAAAGAGAATATAACGCTGGTAGAACTACACAGGTGCCGACTGGCCGCATGATAGGAATAAAGAGCCGGATACGCCGCAAGATCGGTTATGACGGAACCTATGTAAGTTATGAACGCATCGCCGGATAAAGCATTACTGGAGACCTCTGCGCGTGGGCTGCGTATGGGTTCGTCCATCCTCGAAAAAGACTGGCACGTCACGCAGGTCATAGCCATTCTGTCGGGCATCAAGCATCCCGGCTTCGAGATGATCTTTTCCGGAGGCACGGCGCTCTCCAAGGCGCACAGGCTGATTCAGAGGTTTTCAGAGGATATCGATTTCCGTATCATCACTCCCGGCGCGTCGCCGAACCGGAAAGCGAGGTCAAATCTCAAGCATGCGATAGTGGATGCGCTGCGCGCTTCCGGCCTGCACATTGAAGAGCACCGGGTCAGAGCCAGAGATGAAAACCGTTTTTTTGCCATCGACATTGACTACGAGAGCCATTTTTCCCGCGAAGGTGCGCTCAGGCCGCATATCCAGATCGAAATCGCCGCGCAGAACATTCAATTGCCTGCGGTGTATCTGCCGGTGACGTCCTTTGTGAACGAGTTCATGAAACAGCCTCCCGAAGTAGCCCGCATCGGCTGCCTCGATCCGGTGGAAAACGCCGCCGACAAAATGAGCGCCATCGCCTGGCGGATCCCCGACCGTATCCGCGGCAATCCCTATGATGACCCATCCATTGTGCGCCACATCCATGATTTGGCGATGCTTAAGGATATAGCACTGGCATCTCCGGCATTCGTCGGCCTGGTCGTTGGTTCCATGCAGCGCGACGACGACCGGGCAAAAAACAATCCTTCATTCGCCGGATTGTCTGTGCGGGAAAAATTCGCGCAGGTGATTTCCATCCTCAGCACCGATGCCGAGTATCTTGCAGAATATGATTACTTTGTCACAAGCACATCCTATTCGCAGGATGGCTCCACTCCTGATTTCAAGACGGCGGTGGAAGCGGTGAAGCAGCTGATCGACGCGACAGCTTATTGAGGCCACTTTTTATGCCAGGCAGCAAAAAAGATTGGGATAAAATAAATCGGAATGCAGAAATATGCGCGCTGCGCGAACGGGGCTTAACCTATGCAGAAATCGGCAAGCGGTACAACATGCACAGAGCGAATGCAGAATGTATTGTGAGCAATGCGAGAAAACTCAGGGAAAGAAAAGAAGCGGCGCGCCTTCGCACGGAGGGCAAACGCTTGGAAGATATGCCGCTTGCCGATTTTCTGTTATTGAATGATGCTTCTGTCAGACTTATGGATGTTCTATCCAGATACGAGGAATATCAAACCGTTGGCGATGTAATGCAAGAGACCGAAAAGGAGATGCTTAAAATGCCGAATATGGGCAGAGTAAGCATCAATGAATTACAGGCCATCCTGTACAAGCATCGCCGATCCTTAGTACCTATTCAAATATAGACAGAGTCGTGTCTCCAGCATTACCATCAGGAAATGCTTCGCTGTAATCATCATTCTCTACAATAGCTCATAACAGCGTGGCTGACCGTTTTTCATGGGTTGAATAAGATCGGCTTTAAGTAATCCCTTCAAATCACGCCGGGCGGTTTTGGGATGGACATGCCAGGTATCCACTACTGATCCTGAATGCATTTTATACCCCTGCTGCAGTTGTCCAAGAAACCATAGCTGCCTCTGGTTCAATTGCCCGGCAATATGTGCATCGACACGGACACGGATAAGGACAAATTTGTCCCTTTCCATTGACAATTTATTCCACTTTTCCCACCTTTCGTCCAGCCGCGCACGCATGGTTTCAGCGATTCCCAGATGCACCGCCTGCTGCCATACAGCATCCATGCCCATCAGTTCGCAGAGCACCTGCAGTACCAGCGGGTAATGCGCTGCAAGTGTTAATAAGTGTCTGGATTTAGGCGCATATCCATGTTTATTCCACTTGCCGACCGTATCGGCGGATATGCCGGTAACACACTCAATCATCGTAATGGGAGTCTTGACGTTGGCATGTTCCTGGCGCAACGCCGTAGAAACGGCTTCAGCGATTATTTCGTCGGTAATTCTGCAACGGAAGTACTGGCCTTTTTTAATTGCGGACATTTCTATTCTCCTTGTTAAAGTTAACAAAGAGAGCAGTAAACCCGCGGCTTAACGTGGACGCTAACGATTATGAAGTGTGTTTATGGATCAGGAACCGCCGCCATTTTTTGACAAGAATGCCAAGCCGAAACCCCGCCGCGCCGCCGTGTACATGCGCATGGGCACGGAGCACCAGAACTATTCGGTTGAGAACCAGGCCGCGGCAATCTCGGAATATGCGGTGCGGCACGGTATTGAGATTGTCGCTAACTATGAATCGTGTTTATGAATCAGGAAATACCCACGCTTTTCGCCGACAACGCTGTGCAGAAACCGCGCCGCGCCGCCATGTATATGCGCATGTCGACGGAGCACCAGAAATATTCGATTGAGAACCAGACCGCAGCGATCACGGAATATGCGCTGCGGTACGGTATCGAGATTGTCGCCAGCTATGTCGATGATGGCAAAACGGGCGTTACCATCAGTGGGCGCGTGGCGCTGCAGCAACTGATCGCCGATGTTGAATCGCGCAAATGCGATTTCGATCTTATCCTGGTGCTGGATATCACGCGCTGGGGCAGGTTCCAGGATACAGACGAAAACGCCCATTACGAATTTCTCTGCCGCCGCGCCGGTGTGCATGTGGAGTATGTGGGCGAGCAATTCGCCAATGATGGAAGCGCCGCTTCCAATATCATTAAAAACGTCAAACGGGTGATGTCGGCGGAAACCAGCCGAGAATTATCCGCCAAGGTATTTCGCGGGCAATGTACGCTGATTGGGCATGGATACCGCCAGGGCGGAACGGCAGGCTACGGTCTACGCCGCCTGATGATCGACGAACGCGGAAATCCAAAAGAGGAAATTCGCCGTGGCCTGCGAAAAAGTTACCAGACCGACCGCGTTATTCTGATACCGGGGCCGGAAGAAGAAGTGGAAACGGTGCGCTGGATGTACCGCGCCTTTACCGAAGAAAGTATGGTGGAATCGCAAATGGCCGCCATACTCAATCAGCGCGGCGTCAAAACGGATTTTGAGCGGGAGTGGACGCGCGGCATCGTGCATCAGGTGCTGACCAATGAGAAATATATCGGCAACAACGTCTATAATCGCCGATCCTTCAAGCTCAAGAAAAAGCGCGTGAAAAACCCGCCTTCCCAATGGGTGCGCAAGGACGGGGCATTCAAGCCGGTCGTCGAGCCGCGTTATTTTTTCGCGGCGCAGGCGATCATTCATGAGCGCAACCGCAAATTCAGCGATGACGAGTTGCTTGATAAGCTCAAAAAATTGCAGGAGCATCAGGGCTGGCTGTCGGGTATCGTCATCGACGAAGCCGAGGATATGCCCTCCAGCAGCGCCTATCATCACCGTTTCGGCAGCTTACTTCGCGCCTATGAGCTGATCGGTTACACGCCCTATACTGATTACCGTTTTATCGAGATCAACCGGCGTCTGCGCCAGCTACATGCCGATATCGTAAAAGATACCATTGGCAAAATCGAAGCTATGGGCGGCAAGGTGCGCGTCGAACCGAAGACGGAATTGCTGGTCATCAACGAGGAACTGAAGACATCGTTGGTGATCTGCCGCTGCCATGAAACGCAGGCGATGTCCTATCGCTGGAGCATCCATCTTGAAACCGGCCTGTTGCCCGACATCACCGTCGCCGTGCGCATGGATGCCGCCAATGCCAAGCCGCTCGATTATTATATCCTGCCGGCACTGGACATTGCCAATCCCCGCATCCGCTTCACGGAAAACAACGGCATCGCGCTCGATGCTTATCGTTTCGATGAATTGGAGCCATTTTTCCTGTTAACCGAGCGCATTACCATACCGGAGGTCGCATGAGCAAAAGCAAAACTAAGGTGCCGATCAGAATGATTCCTATCAGCCGCATCAATATCCTTAATCCCCGCATGCGCAATCATCGCATCTTCCATGCCATTACCGATAACATCGCGCAGGTCGGCCTCAAGCGCCCGATAACCGTCAAACGCGATTCCGCCAGCGCCGATAAGGATTACGACCTGGTCTGCGGCCAGGGACGGCTGGAGGCTTTCCTTGCTTGCGGCCAGAAGCAGATTCCCGCCATTGTCATCGATGCCAGTGAAGAAGACGCGCTGGTGATGAGCTTGGTGGAAAACCTTGCCCGCCGTCAGTATCGCACACCTGATATCCTGCAAGGCATAGAGATTTTACAAAAACAGGGCTACAGCACCGGCGAGATCGCCAGAAAGACCGGATTGACCTACGAATATGTCAGCCAGCTATTGACGCTGATCGAACGCGGCGAGGAAAGACTGCTCACCGCCGTGGAAACCGGAAAGATTCCTATTTCGGTTGCAGCTGTGATAGCCGATACGCCAAACGAGGAAATACAACATGCGCTGCAGGAGGCTTACGAGAATAATCTGCTGCGCGGTCACAAACTGAGATTAGCCAAGCGGCTGGTGGAGATGCGCTACCGTCACGGCAAGACCACGAACAATGGCAAGGTTGGAGCTCCGCAGACCGGCCGCAAATGCACCACGGCGCAGGGCATATGGAAAAACTACCAGAAGGAAGCCGACCGGCAGCGGATGATGGTAGCTGACGGGAACTGGGTGCGCGAAAAGCTGGCCTTTATCACACAGACGCTGCGCGATCTGTACAGCGATCGCGCATTCAACGACATGCTGCGCGCCGAAGGGCTTCACACCCTTCCGAAGCAGATGGCCGAACTCATTAACACGGAGAAATCAGCATGACCAAATCAAACAAGCCGACCAAGGATGGCAACGGCACTAAAGGCGGTAGGGGCAAAGATGGTGACATCAAGCTCGGCTTTGAATCGGAGATGATCGATTTGCGCCTGGAGCAGATCGTGCCGCTTAAAATGATACCGGCCACCATCCGCACCACGGAAAAATACAAGCGGATCATTGCCTCCATCCGTGAGGTCGGCATCATCGAGCCGCCGGTCGTCACGCCGGACGGCAAGGCAAAAAACCGTTATATCCTGTTGGACGGCCATATAAGGCTGGAGGTGCTCAAGGAAATGGGCGAAGAGGAAGTGGCCTGTCTCATCTCCACCGATGACGAATCCTTCACCTACAACAAGCATATCAACCCGCTCTCTACCATTCAGGAGCATCGCATGATCCTGCGCGCCATTCAGCGCGGCGTGCCGGAAATCAAAATCGCCCAGGCGCTCAATATTGATGTCAGCCTGGTCGTGCGCAAGCGCAACCTCCTTGAAGGCATCTGCTCGGAAGTGGTGGAACTGCTTAAGGATAAGATTTTGTCGCCGGAAGTATTCGTGATTCTCCGCAAAATGATCCCTTACCGGCAGATCGAAGTGGTCGAGTTGATGAATGATTCCGGCATCCACAGCATCACCTATGCGCGTGCGGCGCTTGCCGCCACGCCGAAGGAACAGTTGCACGAGCCGCAGAAGCCGAAAAAGATCAAGGGTATGACCGATGAACAGATGGATCGCATGGAAAACGAAATGGGAAAGCTGCAGCGGCTTTACCGTCTTACCGAGGAAACCTATGGCAAGAACGTAGTGACTCTCACGCTGGCCAAGGGATATCTGACAACGCTGCTTGGCAATGCGCGTATCGTGCGCTATCTCGCGCAATATCATGCAGGCATTCTGCAGGAGTTTCAGAAAATCACCGAAACCAAGGCGCTGCCCAGCCGGGACGTAAGCTCATAAGTTGAAGCAGGTATTGCACAGAGACCGGGATCTGTACAAGCGCCGGGACTGCGGGAGAAGCCGCATCGTGGGGCGGATCAAGCGCAGTGGTGGGAACGGCGGCGATCCCGTCCTCGCCCACCAGGTCGGCTGTCTTTTCGCCGACCGGCTGCGCGTTGCATGTGGCCGCGCAGCAGGGCTACACATCCGGCGGAGCAGGAAAGCCGTAAGACTTCGCCGGTGTGTTTTCACTATCGAGATGACTTTTGTACTTAAATGTGATAGGCATTATATGCCCATTAAGAATGGGCTTGGAATCGTCTAAATACGGGCACGGCGCTCGGAAACGGGCGCATAGCCCCCGCCCTTAAAAGCGGGGGCTATGCTTTTTAGCTGTAGGATTTCGTTGGTGTATTTGTTTAACGCGATCCGGTGACGATGTTTTCCAGATCATGCATCGCGGTGATGATGGCGCGGGGGCCGATCAGGGTGCAGGTCGGATCGAGTGCCTCCGCCATATAATCTTCGAATTGGCAAGCGACGCGCAGTTTGAGTAGGATACCATGCAAGGAAGACGTGGGCTTGCGTAGAAATTCATGTAGTGCGATATTGGATTCCTTTTCCGCCTCTATATAGCGGGGGTCGCTTTCGTTATCATTTAATTCGTCGAAGATCTGGTGTGCCTTGGATTCTGCATTGCGCCAAGTGTTATATAGCTCCTGAAGAACTTTATCTGCGCAGCAGTTCCTCTTCATCTTGATACTCCTCTTTGGTTCCCTTCTTAATTTGTATACAGCACCAGCCGAAATAACTCCCGGCGACCAGCCCAACCGCTAAACCTGCGATCAGCATCGTGTGCATCGTCATCCAGCCCCACCATACGAATATCCAAGCAACGCTGTAGAAACTCATAGCGCCCCATAATCCTCCGAGCAGAAACTCTACGATAATGGAAGGTTCCGGCTCCTTTTCTCCGTATGCGCGCCAACCCATGTCAGGAATCCTCCGAATCGGGTTTTGCCAGCGCATTAACCAGATCGCCGATGCGCTTCTGCACATCCGGCGAATCGATGCGCTCAAAATTCTGCACCAGGTGAAGCGACCTGCGGCCAGGAATGGACGCCATCGCGTTCTTGTCTTGCGCCGGATCACGGAATAAATCCTCCACGCCGCAGTTGAACAGTTGACTTAACTGTACCAACCGGGCTGGAAGAACGGCATTGCTGCCTTTTTCGTATTTCTGTATTTGCTGAAACGTGATGCCGAGATGCTTGGCCACCACCTCCTGGCTATAGCCCCTAAGCGACCGCCGGACGCGGATGTTCTTGCCGATGATGATGTTGACATCTTTTTCCTGCACGGCGCTCCCCGCAAATCCAAATCTGCAAAGCCACCGGAGTGGCCTTGCAGAGGTTATTATCTCTTGGATTGCACCAGTCGGACTGGTGCCAGGAGCTAGAATCGCCTCGAATCGGGCGCAGGCTTATTCCCCTCGCGGGTGTTGTATTAGGCCCACTCCCAGCGCAGATGCGCGGAAGCAGGGCTTTCTGATACGAGCCTACTTATAATTAAATCGCAGATTCGAGAGGATTCTAGCCCCCTCAGTTCGCAGGGTAGCTATACGGTGGCAGGAAGTCAAACCCATATCACGGATAATGCTGATATATAACGCTTTTTGATTATATGCTAAACGCCGATGGCCATGTAAGGGTGATAATGGATAATTTGACCATTTATCAGGGCGGCGCGGTGGGCGGAACCGGCTAGTGGCCGCTTCGCAGTACCGGCCTGGCCTGTTTGCTGGCTATTATTTATTAAATATTTGTTAAAAAATGACCTAAGTGCTTGCATGAATACCCCTATCTCAGGTATCCTTGATCCTGACGGGGTTTCGCAACCCCTCAAATCGTGTGAATTCCAGGGCGGCATGTCATGCCGTATTTCGCCCTTTGCTCTCTTGTGTCGAGAGCAGGGCGGAATATAACAGCCCTTGCTAGGGCGAATACGCCCTAGTACGATTTGAGTACTGCGAAGCTCTCGGCATCAGAGAGATGACCCCGTCTTATATAGAAAAGACGGGGATATGGCAGTCAGCGATAAATTTAGACGTGATTTTATAACGGCACTGGATGGATTCCATGATGCTGAGAATTTCAAGCTGCGTGACGATCAGCCGGGATATTATGAAGGGCTGATCGAAACCCTCGAATCAGGCAAGGAAGCGGGAACCTATGCGCTCCCCACCGGCACTGGCAAAACCGCCCTCTTTAGCCATATCTCCCGCGCTGTCATGGATATGCCGGAACAGGAAAACGGTAAAAAGCCGCGTGTGCTGATTGTTGTGCCGACCGAACAGCTACTAATGCAAACAACTAATGAATTCCATAAGTTTTTCCCTGAGTTATTTGGAGAATTATCGCAAGCGCGTGGAGCCGGTAGCAAGCGCGGGAAGGCAGTTAAGGAATTGCCCGACACCGCGCCAGCTATTGAGAGCGAAGAAACATCAACCGGGGCAAGCGGTACGTCTATAATACCTGCTGCGCCTGATGAACGCGCACAGGAACAGGCTTACCATAGCCTAAATCTTAACAAGCGCCAGCATTGCCGGGTGGGAACCATTTTTGGCGGCAATCCCCAAAAAAAAGGCAGCGATAGAGACATCATCATCACCACATACGCGTCGCTGATTGCAAAGAGCAATAAGGACTTATTCACGCCTGAAAATTTCCAGGTGCTGGTGCTCGACGAAGCGCACATGGGGCTAGAAGGCAATAAGCCTGCTAAAATTATGGAATTCAAAGATAAGGCAGTTCGCCTGGGCTTTACCGCCACTGAAACACGCGGCGCGCATTTGAAAGCTCAGGATTTAACCGATGACCACCTGATTCGCCGCGTATCGGTGAAAGAGGCCCATGAGCGCGGCATGATCTGCGATTTCAACGTATGGCATGTGGATACCAATCTCGACATGGAGATTGCTTCGAAGGCTATTCGTGAACATGGCAGTGGTGGTGAACGCCACCTAGCCACGGAATTCTTGAGCCAGCAATGGACTGCTGACGCACGGAACATGAAGGCCGTCAAACTATACCTTAATTGGGATGATCCTGACACTCATGAGCGCATATTTGGCAAAACGGGGATCGTTACTTGTATTAATAAAGATCAAGCCTTGTCGATAGAAGTCCTGGCTAATTTATTAGTCTATGGCGATGCATACATTCCCTATATGCATAAGCATGGACGCGTTCCGAAATTGAGTGATCCCGATATTGCAGACGAAAGAGGGACTATAGAACATAATAATACAGGCTTGAAGGAATATCGTGAATGGTTGGAGAGAGAAGCGGAAATCCGCGCCAAAGAATTTGACGGCAAGGCAACCTTGGCAGCCGATCAGGGGAAATTAGATATTGCCGCCAAACATCGTGAAATGGCGCGGCGGTTCCGTGATGAAGGGATTGAGGTTTGCCGAAAAATTAGCTCCGATACGCCAGACCGCGAACGTGAGCAGATGATAAACGACCACCGGGCGGGGAAAATATTATTGCTTGCCGGTATCCAAATCCCCAAGCAAGGGCTTGATAATTCCCGCGCCGAGATTCTTATACGCGCCGAGCCATCTTATAGCACATGGCAAGTTAAACAAGCGGGTGGGCGTGTATTACGCAAAAGCAGTCAAGACCCGTTAGATGTAGCTTATACAGGATTAGGGGAGGCAAAATTTGCCCGCATTTTTGAATTGCGTGATCGTGTGCGTATTGATGGGAGGCGCATAGATGATGCCGATCCTATATCTTATGTCGATACACTCGACCCTGACTTTGTAATGCCTAATGCTGGAAAAAATGCAGGTAAACGTAAGCAAGTTGAAGGGGAACGCGGTGAACAAACCGAAGTGCCCCCGCAGAAATTTAATCCAAAACAAGGAAATGCTCCTCATCCTGATGATGATTGGTCAACAGGCATACGTCCTCAAAAATTGCTCGAAATGTCGAGGGAACGCCGCGAAAGGTTAGGTAGCGCTCTCCCCAAGGGCATGGAACATTGTTTGAATGATTCGGCTATAGCGCAGATGCTTGGCTTCCCTTCCAATAGGCCGCTGGTATTAGAAACCATCAACACCTTGCTCGAAAAATATAAGGCCGAAAAACGCGACGTGTCGGTACAAATGCCGCTGGGCGGCGGGACAGTTACGGTCAATACCGACGAGGGCGTCAAAGGCCCCCACTTGGTGCGTAGTGTGCGTTCCTATTATCTTGAGCCTAAAATGTTTGCGGGTCTAGCTACGGAATTAGGAGAAGCGCTCGATAGAGTGGTTACAGCTACGCGCATTGCTAAGCCTCTGCCTTCCGCAAAATCGCGCTGGATACCTCTGGCGGAAATTCCGCTTTATGCCGAGCAAATGGGGCTACAGCTTCCCAGCATAGCGTCTCTTAATCAAGTGGCGTTACGTTTGGAAAGGAGCGGCTCTACCCTTGCGCGCGTTCAGCGTACCGCTGATAGCCCGGCAGTAATGAGACGTGGGGAAGATTTGGTACTGCCAGCGCAGTTTGTGAAGCCCTATAATTGCCGCTTCATCAACCCTGATGCTTTATACTCTATTATCAATGAAGCGGTACATCTGGATCGTGATGCGCAGCCAGATAAGCCGATGCATGTTGTAAAACCGAAAGGCGAATATTGGTCGGCTGCTGAAATCGCCACAGCGCTCAATGTGGGTGAAGATAAGCACTCATTGATCGAAGCTGCACTCAAAGCGTTTTATGAAAATTCGGGAGAAAGGGAACGTAAGCCTTTGCCTGACTTGGTTACACAGTTGGTTTCTGACCCCGAAGTTTTAGCAACGCTGAACGGCAGCCAGAATAACGTAAACCTCGGTGGTACAGGTACAGTAGAAAAGATAGGGATGCATCAGCATTGCTATTATGGGCCGCGCAATGGTGCGCCTAAGCAGGATTTAGTAGCCGCCGATTGGGTATCTTTTGGGGATGGGAGAACAGGAACCGGCTATAAAGCAAAAGAAGAATTGCTGCCATTTATCGCCCGCGTCTTGCAAGTACCGCCGCCAGCATTCAATGGAGCAGAAGAATTCCGAACCAGTCATGATATTGCAGGCGAGGAAGCATTGCGGAATATTCCCGATGCGGCAGAACGGGTACGCCGGTACTTGGCTACATTTTGTGGCAAAGGAAATCAAGGTGGGTGGCGAGGCCCATTCATTGAACAGGGGCCAGATGGCCGCCATGTAGATTATCGTGTTTCTCCCGATCTCGCGCAATCAGTGGCAACCCGTATTCGCGCAGAAGCCGGTCAAGGTAATGGCGCAGCGGTGGTTGGCGGGGTGATTAATGGTAGTGGAGCGGCAAGAATTGCGGTCGGTGAGGATTCGGATGATGATATTGCTGTTACGCCGCAACGTGTCGGTATGCTCACCGCGCAGCAATTATTACATGACAGGATGCACATGCGTGCAAAATACGCTGCGCGTGATGACCGTCCTGCGGTGAAAGAGCAAATTCGGGAATGGGAACGTCAGATAAACGCCGGGCTGGCGCACATGCTAAGCGGAGGCGATACCCGGATTATCTCCGAGCCGGTTTCGCATAGCGAGAACCGCTATTATTTCCCTATGGCAATGGCCGATGAAGTGGCCAGGGCAGGAGGTCTTAATCCGCCGGTGCCGCCGCAATTTGGCGGCGCAGAAAGCTATTTTACGCCGCGCTGGGTACGCAAGGAAGTGCTTAAACTTGGAGATAGCGAACAGGATTCCCAGGTATTTGCCGAGGCGCTTGCCAGATTACGCAATCAGTGTAATACAGGCGCGTTGCAAGCGCACATGCTACTTACGGATCGGGCGGCGCGTCTGCATAATGCCAGTGAAGCAGAACCTTTAATTCATAAAGGCGCGCTGAGAACGCTTGAAACGATTGCAGCGGAATTACAACGTAATCAGCAAGGTATCAGCGAATATCAACAGCGTCAGCAGCCACTTTCCAAAGTGACCGGCTATATCGATAATTATCTGCGCGGCGATGATAAAAATACGGTGTTTCGATTCCTGCAAAAGCTAAGCGAAACACCCGATCAGATGCTAACAGTTGCCGAGCCAATCGATATTACAAGTTATGAAGCTACTAAATATGGCGCATTGCGCCGCGCATCTATGAATGCCCATCAAGCAAAGGTAAGCGAGTTGGTAACATTGGGGAGCGATTTTGATAGTACCAAAGTACATCCGGTACTTCTCCCCTATCTATGCCTAGCTATGAATAAGGATGCACAGGCTATCCGCAATCTTGGCTTCGATGGCAAAAGATTTTTTCCGCCAGTAGAAGATGACCACAAAGATTGGGCGCGCATCAGCAGCAGTGATTATAGCGTGAAAATGGGCAATGCGACCGTATCAGGATTGAAGGCAGCAGATGTACGGCGTGTGCTGGCAAAGTGGCTTGGCGATAACGAGCGCATTGAAATCCCATCCTCCAATGGCAGTGGCGCGCGAACAGTACCAGTGGCTGAGTTGGTCTGCATACAACCGGAACGCAGTTATCAAGGGCAAAAAGACCCGGACGGTAAGCTAATGCCATACTTTGCGCCGGAATTGGTCGAACGAATCAAACAAGAGGTTGCCACTGGCGCAGGCACTGGCTGGGCGGCCAGTGTGCGTTGATTACGAGTTGGATTTTAATTATCAAGCAAAAAAAGCCCCGCCAGAAGGCGGGGCAACAATTCGATATATTATGATATTATGCCCCATCTTTGTTAGGGGGGCGTGGCGGGCGAGATAGTTAATCAGCCGCCTTAGTAGTACCGGCCTTGGCTATTCGCCTGGCTTTTTATTTTATATTTCAATTAATTATAAAACAAGTCCAATTGTTAAGTTTTTGTTAAAATAGCAGTTGAACGCTTGCGCTCGATGCCCGCTTCCTGTAAAGTTGTTGGTACGGCGGGGCTTAGTATCCCCAAAGAATAGTGCAATTAGGGCGACACGTCGTTTGTGTCATTTCGCCCTCTACTCTCATTTGTCGAGAGTAGGGCGGAATACCACAGCCCTATTGCGAAAGCTATCAGGGCGAATACGCCCTGGTACGATTCTTTGTACTACTAAGCTCTCGGCACCAGAGAGGTGCCGTTGATTCCCCGCCATAACAAAAAACATGGCGGGACTATGCCAGTACCACAAGACCGAATTAGGGAAGCAATCACTTCCCTCAATGAGATTTTAACACCTAATGAAGGTGGCGCTGTTACCTTTGGTGCAAAGAATGAACCATTCCGGTTATCGCAAACCGAAGCTCTGCAAGCAGAAAAAGTCCTTTTAGAGACAGGCGAAACCACAAACCATATCGTGCAGCCAGGCGGCAGCGGAAAAACCCGCGAAGGCATCGCATTAGCTTACGCCATGCATAAGCATGGCCGTAATTCCTTATTCGTGGTGCCGAATCAGCAAACCCTGGAGGATTTCGTAAATAAAGCCAGAGCGCTATGTCCTGATCTCGATGTGGGCGCGGTATATCAGGGTGAGAAGCGCATCGGTCGGCTGACCTTTATCACCTATGCTTCGCTGCTAAGACGAACGCTAGGCGATGAAGTGGTAGCCGAAGCTGGAACTGCAGAGGAAGGGAACGGCGATGTAGCCACCGAAGGCCGCAAGCTGAAAATCGATCCAAGCAAATATGACATGGTGATATGGGATGAAGCCCATATGTACCTGACCGCGAACGCGCAGAAGCTGTTGGAGAAATTCGATCATGCAATCAATATCGGCCTAACCGCTACGCCTCGGTATTATCAGGGCAAAGAGGTGGCTCAGGTATTCGGTAAAAAAGCCTATGAACTGACGCTGGCGGAAGCCAAAAAGCGCGGTGAGGTATGCGATTATGAAAACCTACTGGTCAATACTGACATTGAAACTGGTCTACATTTAAGTAGGCCGGAGCAAGAAGAAAGTGCGGAAGTAGCACGAGCCATTAATCGAGGCGACCGCAATCGCATTATTGCTGATCTTTATCGAAATGCTAAAATCAAGGTAAAGCGCAATGATGCAGAGAAGGAATATACTCTAACCGGCGAACCCACCGTGGTATTCGGTGCCAGCATCGACCACGTTCACAGCATTGCCGATGCTATCAATGCTGCACTAGGGCCACTCTTAAAGCCAAGAGAAGCATTCCAGACCGACGAAACTTTCCGTACTGAGCTGCGGGAAAAAAATATGAATCCCGATGATCCTGCCTTACTCGCAGCGGCAGAAGAATTCCGGGCCGCATTGCGCGCGAAAGGGATTGATCCTGATAAAGTAGAAAAAATTATTGAGCCTATTCATAGCGGCGCCAGCGATAGCCATGCAGGCATGACACTGGATGAGCGAAACAAACTGGTAGAACGCTATCACCAGCGTAAAGTTTTAATGATGGCTGCCACCAGCGTATTGCAGCAATCCTTCGATAGCCCGATGACCTCAGTGGTAATCGATACTGTGCCGCGCCAAACCTATGTTGGTGTTGGTCAGGCCGCCATGCGCGCGCTGCGGCCCGGAAAAGATATGGCATTTATTATCAACATGGAAGATTCCGACCATCAATCACTTACTCTGCAGGATTTCGAGAATAATCGCGGGCATGAAGAGGGCATTATCCTTGAACTGGCAGGTCACGGCACCGGCGCGCATAAGAGAAAGGTATTAGGCACCGGCGATGACATGGCGAATTATGACGTTACCTATGGCGTACCACTCGACAGGCTGGTGGTAGAGCGTCGCGCTGCGGCTAGTGGTCTTCACCGCGGCGATAATGAATTTCGCCATTTTACTACGGCAGGCTATGAGCGCTTAAATCACTTAATTGTAGAAATTGGGACAGGTAATAAGGCGGTAAGAAATGAGATTATAGAGATGATTCAGCCGTGGGTGGATCGGACACACGAGCGTTTACAGCAACAGATTTTTGAAGAAACGAAAGTGGATGGAGAAAAAATCCAAGATGCGGTTACGGATTCAGTCTTAGGTGGTATCGCCGCTGTAGAGGCTGGCAGTATTGCCAGCTGGAATAGGCTTAACCAGCGTATCCAGTCGGATTTGAGGCGTAGATTTGAAGCAATACAAAAAACCAATGGTACCTGGGAAGGCAAAGTAGAAATTGAGCCGCTATCACATAAACGCAAGCTGGCCTTACCGCATTTTGATAAAAATACAGCAGCGCAAGCAGAATTAGCAGAAGGTATAGAAAAAAGCCTTAAGACATTAACGCCTCGTGAACGTGACGCAATTACACGCAGACATAATGGTGAAACATTAGATGAAATTGCTCAGAGTTGGGGAATTACTAAGGAACGAGTTAGGCAAGTTGCTATTAGAGGAGAACGTAAGCTTAAAGACGCGGGCCACCAAGCGCCAGCAATAATGGAATGGGTGCGTGATCGTGAAATGAAACCGCTTACCATTTTATTGGATCAACAAGCAAATGCTGCAAATGCAGGACAACGTAGAAAAAACAATCAAATTCTTTGGGAGATAGAAGAAGAGCTTTTAGTGCCGCCTAAAAAAGTAATTTTTGATCTTCTAAAATGTGACGGCGGTTATGTTCCTACTACCACGATACAGGAAAAAACCGGAGTACATGAAACCCCTGTAAAAGCATTAAGTGATACGGAACGCACAAATGTAAATGATTTGCTCGATGCGCTTGATGACGGCGTAATTACAAGGCTGAAAACAGGATTGCCGAATCTTGGTCTAAAGCCGCCACAAATTGTGGCTTTTACTAGCGCTGTGGCGGCGCTGAAAAAAGGAATGGCGCGCTTTGAAGAAATGGGCGGCAAGCGCGTGGAAAAAGAAAGGCCAATACCTCATCCAATTATAGGACTTGATATACCGCGTCCACGCTCCCTTGCAGATACAATTCAAGAGAAAAAAGAGGTAAAAACTGGTGAAGAAAAACCTGTTCTCGGCGTTAAAGAATTAAAAGAGCGTATCCGCTCGTTCTTCGTAAAAGGCAATGGTACACCAATGGCTACAGATAGAATCGTAGCATTTATGGGATTAGATCAGTCTACAATCGCAGCCTTAACCGATGGAAGTATAACAGACATGGAGCAAATCAAAGCTGTCTTTAATAAAAATACTCTTCGGGAAGTAAGAGAGCGTTATTCTGCGTATAGTGATTTTCACCGAGAGCTAGGCATATCGTGGGATGAAGCTAGTCGCCGCTCATGGCAATTGAAGGATGCAGTAAAAGAATTAGGCGAGCTAGTTGGCGCTGTAAGAGAAAAGTCAACAAGCGCTAGAGGCGCAACCTAATACCTTAAGATTTCTTCCCCATCGCCTGTACCTTTTCGACGGTACGCAGCGTACCGAGGCCAAGCAGTCCCATCAGCGTGGTGTTAAGCGTCGCCGTGTCGAAATCCGGCAGCGGGAAGCTGTGGCCGCAAGCCGCCATGATGAAGGCGAGGAACGGCTGGAAAATAAGGTGGTAGGCAAAGGCCAGGCCGCATACCCAGCCGATGAACGGTCGCCAGCCGGAGACAAATATATTCTCGTTGCCCGCCTCCTGCTGGTTGACGGCGATCTGCGCTTGCGCCAGCTGGTTGTCCAACTGCGTCGCCTGTAGCATGTACTGTGCGCGCTCCTCCGCCTGCTTTTCCTTATCGGGGAATGCGCGGTCGATCAGATCCGTTGCCAATCCCGCGACGGCGCCTATTCCTGTGCTTACGATGCTGTCGTCCATTGTACTGCTCCTATCAATGTGTTGAGAAAGCGTATCTTCCAGCCGCGCCGGAAGGTTTGGTAATTCGGAAGCACGGAGGCAAATTCGTCGCGCGCGATGGTTATATCGCGGGCGGCGGACAGCGCGTCGGAAACGCGCCCCACGGCGGCGAGGGTTTGCGGCCCCAGCACTCCGTCGACCGGGAGCGACAACGCGCCCTGTAGCCATTTTATGGCCTCGTGCGCGCCGTGGTTGACGGCGCAATCGAAAAACACCCAGCCGACCGCCCACGGCATAGCATCGCAGTGATGCGGATCCCAATAATCGCGCTGATAGATCGCCTTGGCGTCGTCCTGGGTCAGCCCGGCGATATCGACATCGGGATAAGCGCGCTTGCTGATGCCGTATTTGGTCTCGCCGCCCGGATCGCCCGGATCGTTGACATAGCCGCCGTCCGGCATGCCGTTTACCTCGTTAACCATAAGCAATTCAAAGGCTTTGTCGAAGCTCATACGATTTTCCTCCCGATTAAGATGAACATTTCAAAGAGCATTCCGCCCATCGCCATGACGAGCGTGGTGAGCATCCACCACATGACGCGCTCGATGCGATCCAGCCTTCCTTCCAGCGATTTGTAGCGCTCGGCGCACACGGCGACGTGAACATCCAGTTTTTCGGCTTCGACTTCTTCGAACATGCAAGCTCCTCCCTAAAAGGCATTAAGTTGTTGTCAGATACGCTTGGAAATGGTAGATAATCGCTGATTAAGGAGCGTTTTATGGAAAATCCGGCATTGATGAGAAGGCCGTTTGACCGCATCGGCCATGTGCTATCGAGACTCGAACATCTCTGGCATTACTATCCGGCGCATTCCCTAGTGGATCTGGTGCGGGAAGTTACTTTTGCCGCCAATCTTGTTGAATCCGATCTGCCGATATTACAGATGGATGATATTGAGGATATTGCCTATCCCGAAGGCCACTATTTACACGGGCGCCATTTGGAGATGGGTATCGACGCATTGGAAGAAGAATATAGGGATACGCCACTGCCCCCCGTTCCCATTCAGACCGCCTGGCTCGGCAAAGTGGCGGCCAACTGGAGCAAGTATCCGCAGATGCGCTTAGGCCAGATTTTATCCTTCAATGCCCGGCGTATTGAAGAGCGAGAAAATACCGCTTCCTGATCGATGGCAATTCAGCCGCCTAGCACATGACTTGGAGCAGCCCGCTGCCTGATCCGGACACTATGGCCGGAAGCGGCTGAATGGTAGCGGCAACGCCGTCATAATTCGAAGTCAGCGAGGAAACGGAACTGCATTGCACCGCTATCTTGGCGTTAGCCGTAAGATCGTCGTGATTGGTGGTATCTTCATAAACACCGCTGCCGGAAGACGGCGTTGACACGCTCTGATTGCCATTCGCGCCGTTGACGCGCAGCGCCCAGGTGGTGGTGGCGTTTTGCAGCGAAACCTTTATCCGCAAATTGGTCAGACGGCAGGCAAAGGGAACGACATCCTGCACAATACCTTCGGTCGTGTTGGTGATAGTGCCAAAGTCGCCGGTGACATGCACATAGGTGTTGCTGGTCGTGCCTCTGGCTTTGGAGTTCGACACGAAGGCGACCAGATCGCTGTTGGTGCCGCTGCTGGTGAACAGCGCGCCGCCCCAGCGGATCGAGGCGCTGGTCGAGGTATCGCTCCCGGTGGTAAAATAAAGGCTTATATTATCCGAGGTGCCGACTGAATCGGTGTGCGTCGTATCCTCGAAGGTGCCGGTGGTGGTGGCGGTGATGGAAACGCTGTTATTGCCCGCCGCGCCGGTTTTCCGGATGCCTGCGGTAGTGGCCGTGGTGCGGGTGTTGGCCGAGACGTTGACGAAACAGTTGCTTATGCTGCCGGCAGAGCGTACCGGGAATTTGACATCCGTATCGGCGCTTTGGAAAAGCGTCGACCAGGTACCCGCCAGGCAGGTATGCGATGTGCTGCTGGCCGAACTCAGCGTCGGTATGATGCCGTTATTATAGGCGCAATATTTCGAGATGCAGCCGGAAGCCGGGGTATATTGAACGCCGACGCTGGCCACCGTCTGCGAGGACGAGCCAGTGCCGGTGACCAGCACGGCGCAAGTTAAATCCGTGGCGACGACGCTGTCGCTATTGCTGGCATCCTGAAATATGCCGGTGGTGCTGGCGGTGATGCTGGCCGACTGGTTTCCGTTGGCGGTGTTCTTGCGAAACTTGACCGTCGAAGCGGTCGAGCGCGAGTTGGCTTGAATCAGCGCGTAGAGATTGGAATAAGTGGCGCTGGCGCGCTCGGTGGATTGCACCTGCGATTCGGTGGTGAGGTTATTGTTACAGACATTGCCCAGCGGAATATAATAGCTGGTGCTACCGCTGGTCATGCTGGTGGGGCTTAAGCCATTATTGCTGGCCAGCAGGCTGTTAGTGGTGGTCATGGCCTGCCTACTTCACATGGACGGTTTTATCCGGAAACTTTTCCTTGAGCTTTGCGCCGATATCCGCCTTCACCGCGTCGGAAACGTGGCGCAGCGTCAGTTCGAGCTCGCGCTTATCGTTGAACGACCAGAGCGGCTGATACATAAATCCGTGCATGTCATCGCCTTTATCGTTCTTTCCGACCACCACCTTATGCTCGTCGGGCAGATGCTTCAGCGCATGCGCGATGGCGAGGTTCTTATGGCTGTTCTCGCCATTCACGGCAGCATAATGGCCATGCAGATCGCCGCGCAGATGATTATGATGCTGGCATGTATCGGCGACCTTATGCGGCGTATGTACGCGCTCGTCCTCGCTGGTAGCCGGATCCCACGTAAAATCGAGAACGCAGCTGCAGGTGTCAGGAAACCAGCGGGTGATCTTCGTTTTATTAAGCGTTGCTTCAGTCATAATTACCTCGTTCCGGTTAGGGTGATGGCGATATCGGTAAGCGTCGCGTCCTGCGTGCCCGGCGCCGTCAGCTTGACGACATCGCCGATGGCAAGAGTGACGGCGCTGGAGAAGGTGAAGGTGCCGGTGGCGCTGGTGTTGAAATTCACCGAGCCTTTGGACACGTTGTTGACGTAAATGGTGAAACTGACATTGCCGGTGGATGCAGCCTCCGCCGAAGCCTCGCTGCCGGTAAGACCGGACGGTAGCGCAATGGCGCGGGTAGCGATGAATTTAGCAGCGATAGCAGAACCGAGAGGTTTCCCCGCCACAAACATGCCTATATCGTAGGGATTGACCGGCGTGGTTGCCGGAGTGGTGACGGCTTTCAGATGCGTACCATCGCAATAAAGGAGCCGCAGATCGCCGGAATTAAACGTGAGCGGCGAACCGCCCGACACCTCCACGTTGAGCGCGAAGCCGCCCGTTGTGTCGTTTTCAATCAGAATCAGCTTGGCATGCACCGGCACAGTGATCGTTCGCGCCGCCGTCAGCGTGCCGGTGAAGCTCAGATACATATTGCCCAGCATCTGCGCGTCGGTCAGCGTCAGATTAGCATCCGCCATAGCGATGACGCTGGGATTGCACAGCGCCTCATCCAGCCCGTCAAAGGCGGAGTTGGCCGTCACCTCCTTCTGCGACTGGCTGGCGACGATATGGGTAAGAAGTAAATTGGGAGTGGTTGTCATACGTTCACTTTCGCTGGTTCTCCCCGCCCGATGACGGAGTTAAGCTGGTAAATGGCCACCGCTATCGAGGATTGCGGTGAACCGAAATCGGTCGTCTGCTGCGCGGCGCTGTAGGCAACGGTCGGCGACGATGCCGATAAAGTGCGGACGACCGTGCTGCCATTCAAAATGTCGATGGAATAGGCTTCGCTGACCTCGAACAACGGCACGTCGACATTATCCACCCATTCACCGTACCAGCGCGTGCGCCGGAACCAGTTGATGGTCAAATTCTGGCTACCATCGCGGCTGCTCGTGACCTGCACCGGCGATAAGCAACGCACGCTGCGGCCTTCGAAGGTGAGCGGCGTGGTAGGCGCGTCGTCGAAATTGCCGCCCTGCGCCACACCCTTGTAATAAGAAATCTGGCCGACATCGGTGGCGGCCAGAGGCGTGCGGTAAAGGCCAGCGGATGACAGCACCACGAAAGGTTCACCAATTTGATGCGTGTTTATCGCATCCTCGGTGCCGCGGCGCCCGCGCAGCAATCCCGATAGCTGATACAGATTGGTCGATAGCAGCGTTGCCGTTTGCCACTGAATAATTTCATTGCCCAGCGCCGCCACGTTGCTCCAATTGAGCACGTCGAGCATGGTGTCGCTGCTTAAGCTGCCTTGCCCCAGCGAGACCTGGACGGTATTGACGTTGTCCCACACGGTGGGGCGCGGGCAATTACCGAGAATGCTCGCCGCCCAGCCGAAAGCCGGGCCTTCGGTGCCGGTGCCGACCACTGTCCATGCCAGCGCATCCGGCGCGCGGTAAAGCGTTGCGTTTGGCACGCCGTCAAGAAGGCCGAAGGCGTAATAAAGCCCGACGCTGTCATCGGATAGCGTGAGCATCGGCAGGTCGAGCAGAAACGTGCTGACCGGCGTGGTGAGCGAAATCGGGATGGCAGGCAACGACACGGCGGTGCCGGTTGCGTTCGTAGCATAAGCATAGCCATCCTGCGCCACCGCCTGGCAAGCAACGATATTGTTGGCGCCGAAATCAACCTGATTCAGCCGAAGCGTGAAGACGGTATCCGCCGTGTCGACGGTGACCACATCGGTCGGATCGAGCCGCAAATGCGACGGCGGCAGGTTGAACGTATAGCTGTTGCGCTCGACCCAGGCATTCTTCATCGTGCGCGTTGCGACCTGCGCCGCTTCCGCCGCGGTAAGGACGATGGACAGGTTGATGCTCTGTAAATCGGTCGAGCCTACGGTGGCGGCGATGCGATTGGCATGCTGCGTGTTGGCTTCGTAATAGAGATCGGGATCGAGATAGGTAAGGTCGATGCGCAGCGGCAGTTCGATATCCTGCACCCTGGTTTCGTCCAGCATTACCGGAACATTCTTAGTATTCAGCCCGTCGACCGCGCCAAGGTCATTATAGGGAATCGTGGCGGCGGAGCTTTGGCCACGCGGAATGAAGTTCAACACGCCATCGATTTCAACGGCATCGACAAAGAACGTGCCGAGCAGCGGCGCCAGCGCGTCGCGCACCGTAATGCGGCTGTTGATGATATAGCCGCGCAAATTCTGAGTGACGAGGCTGGATACCACATCGGTGTTTTGCAATCCTGCCTTAAGGCTTAGATCGGTCAGCACGTCCGCCAGCGGAACCGTATCAGTGCCGTAACGCTCCAGCGGATATTTGATTTCACCGGCGTCGGTGATGACGATCATGCTATTGGTAAATTTTTCATAGACGCCGCCAAAATGCGTGGCGGTGGTCGGCAGGAACGGGGTGAAATCGACGGTTTGCAATACCTGCATGCCGACCAGATCGACCTGCGTCGCGTTGGTGCCTCCTCCTACCCACAATTGGCCATTGATGGGCAGGTTGTAATCGGCCTGCGCGCCGAAGCCTCCCGGCAAAGAAGGATGATCGACATAGGCGACGAAACCGCTGTTCACATCCCATTTGACGATGCGCTGATTTCCGCCGAGCGTGAAATATATATGACCGGTGAAGTCATCCCAAAAGATGGTGCGCGGCACATCGGTGCCGCCCGTCCAGGCGGTGACGCTCCAGGTGGTCAGGTTGCCGTTGACATCGATCTTGCGGATATTATCCTGCCCGGCCTGCCAGTAATTGCCGTAAGGATCGTCGCACATCGGCGCGCCCGACGCGGAATAAAACGGAAACGAAGCTGAAAGATCGGCAAGCTGGTTAAAATTGAGATCGTAAACCTGGCGGCAATAATAGAGAAAGATTTTGTCCCGCCGCACGATGCCGGTGGGACTGTAATTGATGCTGCGCCCCGTTTCGGCGACCACGGCAAGCGTTTCCGGATGGCGCTTCACCAGCCGCATGCTGACGGAATAAGCGTCGGCGGCATGATAGTAATAACCCTGGCTATCGATGCCTTCCAGATTGCCGTAAGCCGGATAATCCAGTGACGCGGTCATTACCAGCGTATTGCCGACCGCATCATATTTGTACACTTCGCTGGCGCTGGCCGCGATGCCGATAATGACGCCGCGCGCCGGATCGATCACGCCTCCGTCACGGCTCATGCCGGTGACGAAGGGAAAAATCGTCGGGTTGCACTGGAATCCGCCCGCCGCCACAACTTCGGCACCGATATTCGGGATGCGGTTGGCGAAATCGGCCAGCTGCAGGTCGGTGAATACGATATAGACCATGCCGCGATGGGCGGGCACGTTGCCTGCGCCGAGGTACATTTCCATCGTGCTGTCCGGCATCTGCGTATCGGTGCCGGTATAGAAGCGGATGACGCCGGGATATTTTTCGACGCTGCCGGTGTTCGCGGCGGTGGCATCATAAATGAGCTTGGTATCCGCCCATACCCGGCGCACCGTCGACACCGGCCCGACGCATAAGCCCACCGCGAAGGAAACCGAATAAGTATAGGTGGTTTGCGTCGCGCCGCCGCCACCGCCGCCTTTGCCGCCGCTTTCATGCTGCACATGCCGGGTTTCCTGTAGATTTGTCGCCCAGATGACGTTTCCGGCGAATCGCATGGTGCCGTAGACAATGGATATCGCCTGCCCATAGGTGGAGCTTTGCACTGACAGATCGGCAAGGCGCGGCCCTTCCTGCTTGGGGCCTTTCTGACCGAAGAGAAGATTGCCGAGGATAACGCCGCCCAGCCATCCGGCGCTGGCGCCAAGCCCTACGGCGGACGATAGCGCAGCGCCTGCCAGACCGAGAGCCAGTATCGCCATTTATCAATGCTCCATGAAATACGGATAGCGGTAAGCCGCCGTGACGCGCTTTTTCCAGCGCTCGTCTAAACTATGCTCGACGACTTTGCCGACGCCGGAATAGCTGTGGATGATGCCGCGATCCGTGATGATAGCCAGATGCTGCGGCTCCTTCGTCCACGCCAGAAACAGAATGTCGGCCAGCGTCGCCTCGCTTACTTGTATCGGCGCGAAAAATATGGCCAGCGCCTCGCGCATTTTTTTGCTGTCGGGCATCATCCGGTAATTGAGAAACGGCTTCGCCTTGTTTTCGTCATAATCGGCAAGGTGGAGCGCCAGCCCGACGCCTTTGACCAGGCCGATGCAATCGCAGCCGACACCCTTCAATGATGCCTGATGCTGAAAAGGCGTGCCCAGCCAGCTGCGGGCTTCCGCTATGACGTCCATGCGCGTGGTCATGAATTGGCATCCGGATAATTATAAACGATATCGGGGCCGGGGATATACGGCTCACCGCGAAAATTAAGCACGTTGTTGTACCGGCTCTGGCAGGTGGCGAAGCTCTTGTCGCAGCCCGGCTGTGCGCTGTAGGTGTCGCCCACGGTGATCGTACCCGGCATAGGCAGATAGAGCGCGAACACGCCGCCGCTGGCGAATGTTCCAATCTCCATCTTACGGCCAATATTGAGGCCGCTTGTCCAGGTGACCATGCCGTTGTCGAAATAATCGGCGGCTTCCGGACGGGAACTGTCGGTAAAGCCGTAGCGATCCGTGGCAGCGGTTACGGTGCCGGTGACGGTCAGCGCCGCGATATTCACCGTGCAGCGGGCATCGCCGAGATCGGCGCGGCAATCCGGCGTGTAAAGCTCGACGATCTGCTGCTGCAGCGCCTGCGTCATGCCGCGCAGTTCCGCTTTGAATATGGTGTCCTGCAATTCGACAAGCCCGATGGTGCCGCGCTTGAGGATAATGATGCCCTGCGTCAAATCCTGCCAGTTGACAAAGAAGATTTCGATTTCGGCGGCGTCCCACACTCCGGCGCGCAGATCGTCGGCATTCAGCGAATCGCTGTTGAGGGCGCTTTCGATGTCGAGATTGTCGACTGACATATCCGAGATAGTATGGATCGCCGAGCGCGTATAGCCGGTGCTGGCTTCGTATAGTTGTCCGGCGACCGTTAAATCCTGATCGTGATCGGTGAAGCCGAGGATAACACCGTCGCGGCGCGTCACTTTCCAGCAGGTGGCAAGCGTCGTCGTTTCCCCGGCAATATGCGTTGCCATCGCTGTCGATGCTGATTTCATATCAAACCTTTATTTCGATGACGGGAAGATTCTGCCAGTCGCTTTGCGTGACGTTTTCCAGCGTCGCGGCCATGCTGTCGGTGTCGAAGCGCACCGGCACATCGAACTGGTAATCAGCGGTGACGGCCACGCCGGTGCCGGGAGCCGTCACGAAGGTAACAATGCCGGTGGTGGTATCGACCGACCAGCCGGAGGATTGCATCACGCCCGCCAGATATACCACCACCGTGCCGACCACCGGCTTATTGATGGTGCGGGTTTCCCCGTATGATCCGGAGACGTAATTTTTGACCAGTTGAAAAGTCTTGGTAGTGCTGTCGCCGGTGCCTATCGCTTGCGCGGTTGCCTGATAATCCGACCAGTCCTTGAAACGGAAGCCATAGGCGCGGCCTTTGCGGGCGCGGAAAAAAGCGATCAGCACGTCCAGCTGCGCCTGTTGCTTAAGGCCGGTCGCCACGTTCCAGGCCATGCGCGACGCCGCCCACAGCAGATTGCGCTGCTCATAGCCGGACGCCGTAATGACGACCGCCGTCGAATATTGCGGCCCCCCTTGAGCGCCGTAAGCGATATCGGTCGGAAACTGCACTTCGTGAAAGGTCATTACATATTCCTTCGCGCGCGGTTGATGTTGCGGGCGGCGTCGGCGGCAATTTGCGCCTGGCTTGCGCGAAATCCGTTGGAATCGGGCGTGGTGATATTCATAATGACGTTGACCGACGACCCCGCCTGCTGCGGGCTATTTTTCGGCAGCACCGTCTCGCCGCGCTGCAGAATGGCCGGAAACTCATCCGGCGACAGGCCGTCATGGAAGCGCGGCGCGCCCGCGAACAGCCAGGACGGTACGGATCGGCGCGACGCTCCTGATTCGCCGACCACGCCGCCGTCATGGAAAATGCTGGAGAAGATGCTGCCGAATGAGCTAAACAAGCTGCCGCCGCCGCCGCCACCGCTATCGGAACGTCCGCTTAACAGATCGGCAAGCGATCCGGTGATCGGGCCGGTGATGCTCTGCTTGATGATGCTGCGCGTAATATCCTGCACCACCGATTGAATGACGCTGTCCAGCTTCTGCAGGTTGATGCTGCCGGTCGTCACCATATCGGTCAGCGAATCTTCGATACCTTTGGCGGCAGTGCTGAATGCTTGATCGGCGGCCTTAGAAGTGTTGGTAGCTTCGTCGGAATATTTATGCAGCGCGGCTATGGAACCATCCGACCAATCCTTGCTATCCTGCAGGGATTTATAATAAGCGTCTTTGAGCTTCTGGTTATAAATCTGCTCCACCTGATCGGCGTATTTCTGCGTTTCCGCATCGCCGGTTCCAAGATCGGACAACAGCTGGTCTTTCCATTCGTCAATGCTCTGCTTGGCGTCGGCAAAACTCGTTTTACTTTTCGCCAGTTCCTGATTGATTTTCTGAATGGCTTTATCGTGGGCTTCGGTCGCTTCCTCCGCCGCTTTTTCCGCCGCCTGCTGATCGTATAAAGCAGCGGCCAATTCTTTGGTCTGCGCGATCTGCTGCGCGGAGGCGGAATCATTCAGCTTATCGGTTTCGCCGGTGACGAATTTCTGCTTGGGGTCGGCGTCCAGGGATTCCAGTTTGATGCGTTCCTGCAGGGACTGCACCACCTTGTCGTTGGCTTGTGCCAGCTTGAGCGCCTCCTGCGCGTCGGCTTCGTCGGCTTTATCGGTACGGATTTTCGCCAGCTGATCGGCCAGCGCGATTTCCTTTTCGATATCACCCTGATTACTGCCGTCGCTGGAAACCTGCGCCTGAATTTTCTGCTTGAAGGCTGCGGTATCGGCAATGATTTTTTCCTGCTCGGTCTGCGTCTCCGCCTGTATCTTGCCGTTTAAATCCTGATCGATGCTGAGAAGAGCATCGGCATGCTCCTTACGGATGGCGATCTGCTCATCGTTTTGCGCTTTTTCCCTGTCTTTTTGTTTAGCCGCATTCTCAGCGGCCATCTTATCCATAAGATCGGCCTGCTGTTCTTGCAACTGGCTGTAGAAGGGATTCGCTACCGCGCCATCAAAGAAGCTGTCGGTGCCAGCGCTCTGCATCAGTTGCATACGCGCGGTGACTTCTTTTAACTCCTCCTCTGTGGTCGGGCGCACTTCCTCGCGCAATTTGGAAAAGGCTGTGGCCAGCCCATTCACCAATCCCTGCATGACGCCGGATTGCTCGATATTCTGGCCGAAGGCGATGCTAAGTTCCTTGAGCGACGTGGATAGCGCGTGCGACGCGCCGGTCAATCCCTGATCCTGCGCCGCCGCCTGGCCGCCCACCGAGGTCGCCAGCGCGTCGAGGATGAGTTTCTGCGCCGCCGATTGCTGCCCGGTTTCCACCAGGTTCTTGATGTTCTCCTTCATGATCGGATCGAGCGTGACGCCGACGCGCTGCAAAGCCGTCATGCCTTTCACCGGATCTTCCAGCGCCCGGCCCACCGCGCGCGCCGAGGAGGTCAAATCCTTGTCGAACAACGTGGAAACGTCGAGCGTCGCCTGCAGCGCCTGCCCGAAGACATCGCTGTGTATCTGCTTATAGGTCAGCAGCACCGCTTCGGCCTGCTGCACCTGTTCGGAGGTGTAAAGCGTGGTGTGCGATGCGCTGTCGGCCATCGCGGTAAGGTCGGCCTGCGTCAATCCCGCCGCCTGGCCGGTTGCCTGCAACACGGCGGCTATTTTCCGCTGCGCCTGCTCGAACGCTTCGGCTTCCTCCACCGAGTGATGCACGGCCAGCGCCACGGCGCCGAGCACGCCCGCGGCGACCAGGCCGCCCGGCCCGATATCGGCCAGCACGCTGCCCAGCCTTCCGGCGCTCTGGCTGAATCCCTCTAAAACCTGTGTCGCCTCGCCGCTGGCGGCATTCAGCGCGCGCATTCCCACCGAGGCCGGTTCGCTGGCATCCTTGATCTTCTGAAACGCCTGCTGGCCGGATGTGCCAATATCCTGCATGTCGCGCTTGGCCTGGTCGCCGCCCTCGACGGCGACACGGATGGCGATATTGCTGTTAGCTGCTGTCGGCATGCTGTTCCCGTAAAACTTTCAGTAGGCCGGATTCGGCGTAGGGTAATAATTCGGACATGGCGCGAAGGTCGTAGCCCTGGGCTTTGGCTATTTTCAGCAGGGATTGCATATCGAAACCGATTACCCTGCCTCCGGGCGATAATTTGACCTGCGACAAGCCTTTATTGACGACATCCCATGCCTGGAATGCCTCCAGCGTGGTAAACGCATGGGTAAAATTCGGGCATTGTTCGCCGTTCGCGCCCAGACCTCCGCTGGCGCAGGGCGCGTCGCTCAGGCGGCACTGGAAGCAGTAAGCGCTTCCGCCGCCGAAGTGCCAGTGGCTGCGGGCGCTGAGACGTTTCCCTCCGTTACCAGCAATTTGAACTGGACAACGTATTGCTTCAGGAAATCCTGCGCGATCAGCCAGATATCCATCAGCTGCGAAACGGTGTGGTCGTTGACCGGCGCGGGATCGTCGCTGTCGGCCTGCAGCACGCCTTCCCATTCGATAATGGAAATCTGCGCCAGCGATTTGATCAGCATGCTTTCGCTTAATCCCTTACGCAGCGTGTCGCTCACATCGTTAAGCTCGCCGCTCTCCAACTGCACGCGGTAAGCGTCCAGCGCCATCATCTGCGCCGCGCTCATCAGCGCCGTGGATATCGGTTTCACTTTAACTTTGACCTGACCGGGCAAAGTGATCCAATAGTCTTTTTTCCGAAGGTTTAATTTAAGCATAAGAACTCACATCGTTTTTCAGAACTACGGTTACGGATTTTCCCAAGCTGTCGTCATAGGCCGCTTGCCAGTTGAACGTGGCCTGCACGCCGCCCGGCCCGGAAATCTGCATTTTCGGTCGAGGCAGAAACACCGAATGAAATGTCCAGGCGAGAGAGAAATTGTTGCCGTCCAGTCCCTGGAACTGGTAGGCGAGCTCCAGCGTGATGGCGTTGCCGTTGATAGCGTCGTTGAACAGCAGTGTATCGGCGAAGCGCAAATCGATGCTGCCGGTGGCGGTGATATTGGTCGGATCGATGCCCTCGATCAGCGCGTCGTTGCGTACCGTTTTGACTTCCTGCAAGCCGTTGGCGTAGGTGCATTTGGCGCTGACCACATCGGCGAGATTGGTGCCGTTGCGCTGAATCAGGCCGTTGAACTGACTGAAAGGCTTATAGGTGCGCGTGGTCGGCGTGCCGCCACCGGAAGTGGTATTGAGCGTTTCACCCTGCGCCATTACCTTCAGCGTGGCTTTCGCCGCGCCGGAGCGCTGGAAGTCGAGCGCCATTGAATCGAGCATGCAGCCGCTGTTGACGAAATAAGCCGGAACATTGAGATGCCCGACCTCCGCCGTGAAGGACGGCAGCGCCGCCGCACCGCTGATATAGGTATGGGTATAGCCGCCGCCCGACAGCGTCGCGCCGCTCGGCGTGGCGTTGATGTTGCCCGAAGCGAGGGTGTAAGCGTTACCAGCCGGGCCAGCCGTATCATAGCTGATATTTAAATCAGGAGACGCCGCGCTATAGGTGGCGACGGTCAGGCTGGCATTGACCGAAGCGTTTAAATCGCTGGCCAGCTGCGTCATGGTGGCGCTTAACGAGCCAGCGATATTGGTTTCATTGCCGGTAGCTCCGCTGGCGACGAATGTCCATAGAATGCCGTTCAGCGTGATGGTATTGCCCGCGCTTGGATTGGCGGTAAAGGCGATGCTGCCGGTAGCGTTCACCGATGCGTCGGTTGACGGCCCCATCAGGAACTGCAGCCAGCGCCCAATATCGCGGGGTTCTACTGCAATCGCAATATCGCCTTCGCTTTTGATGATGTCGCGGAACGGAGTGCGCGGCTCACGACCTTGCCCTAAGAGAGCGTCGTTGATCAGCGGTTGCTCCGCGCCGATGGCGCTGGAGAAGAAAGACAATTTTTCATAGTCACCAGTCGGCGCGGTGCCGTAGGTGGATTCTTTGAGGACAAGCAGCTGCGCCGCCGTGCCGTAGGAACGTGCCATAGGATTCTCCTTAAGGGTTGAGGGTTAGTTGAGTGGATCGGAAGTGAAAAAACGCACCATGATGGAAAACACTGCCATCTTGATGCCGGGCGCGCCTTCGATTGGTTCTTCGACGAAAGCAGGCGCTTCCGCCTCCGCCCATTCCGCCAGCCCACCTAAAGAGCGGTCGGCGGTGATGACGCTACCGATGCTGGCCAGCAGCGCGTCCAGTTGGCTGTCGCGCGCCGCGGCGTCGTTGTTCTGCACCAGCGCTTCGACCTGTACCAGATGCTGATAGATATAAGTGAGCGGCGAGAGCAGCACTTCCGGCTCTTCGCTGGCGCCGTCGCGCATGATGATCATGCCGCCGTCGACTTTCTGCGGCTTGTCGAGGTTGCGGTAGACATTGATCTGCGAGGTGGCAAGCGTCTGCAGCTGGCTGAAAAGCGCCGACAATATCTGTTCACGCACGCTGGGCATCGTCTGTCTCCTGCGGCATCGTGCTGCGGATGTCGGTGAACATTCCGGCCTCTTCCGAGAGGCGCTTCGCCGCGATGCCGATATATTCGGGGTTGATCTCGATGCCGATGCAATGACGCTGCAGCCGGTCGGCCACCAGGCCGGTCGTGCCCGCGCCGAAGAAGGGATCGAGCACCGTGCCACCTTGCGGACAGCCCGCCAGCACACACGGCTCGATCAGTTTCGGCGGATAGGCCGCGAAATGCGCGCCGGTGAATGGCTGAAACGGCACTTCCCATACCGTGCGCTTATTGCGCTTCTCCACCACGGCGCGGAACGCTTCCCTGCCGGGGAGCATCTGCGTCTTACCGGCGAATTCACCGCGCCGTTTGCTTGGCCGTGTCACGCGCAGCTTGGAATCGTAATCATAGATTCGGTCGCGCACGATGCCGGGCAATCGTCCGTCGCCTTCAATGGCATCTTCTTTAATAATGAGATGGTCATAGTAATATTTCGACTCTTTACTCAGCAGGAAAATGCGCTCATGCGCCGTGGTAGGTCGATCTTCGACGCTTTCCGGCATGGCGTTGGGCTTATGCCAGATGATTTCGCTGCGCAGATACCAGCCATCGGCGCGCAGCGCAAAGGCCACCATCCACGGTATGCCAACTAGGTCTTTCGGCTTCAATCCCGCAGGAACAAGCCCCTTATTGGAATAGGCCGGTTGCCAATTCTTACTGCGCTTCTCTTCCGATTGACCGCCTTTGCCGCTTCCGGCGTAAGAATCGCCGAGATTGAGCCACAGCGTACCGTCATCGCGCAACACGCGGCGCACGGCGCGGAATACTGATACCATCGTCTCGACATAGGCTTCCGGCGTTTCCTCGCGCCCGATCTGGCCTTCCATTCCATAATCACGCAGCCCCCAATACGGTGGGCTGGTGACGCAGCAATGCGCCGAGCCTTCCGGCAGGGCGCTGAGTACCTCCAGGCAATCACCCTGCAGAATGGAAATGGTCATGGCGCTAGTCTTTTGTGTCCGGCCAGTTGGCGAGGATGCGTTCAGGTACGGTCTGCGCCCATTTGTCGACCACCGATTGGATATCGAGTTTCTTTTTCATGCTGACCTGCGGTACCAGGAAAAACATCACCACCGTGGTGATGCCGCGACCTTTGCCGATGGCGCTTTCCGATGCCTGCCGGAAGCCGCCGCGCTTGCCGGTGCTGGCGCGCAGATTATCGACCACCAGCAGGGATATTTTGCCCGGACGATAGACAAAGCGCAGCTTGCCGACGCCGCCTTCGGGGAAATTCGAGGGATTGATGCGCTTGCCGTCTGTGCCGCGCTTAGGCGCTTCCGGCGTCGGAATAGCCAGATACGCGCCCTTGCTGCTTTTAATCACCACGCCATAATTGAAAGCGTAAATAATCTGCGGCGCTTTGCTGTATATGAAGCCCGCCGCGTCGATTGATTTTTTGCCCTGCGGGTATTGCTTCGACTTCCAGGCATTGGCGACGCCCTGGCCTAATCCCGCCGACACCACCTGCGCTTTCAGATCCGCCTTGATGCCATCGGTCACTTCCTTGATTCCGGCAGTGACGGCGGCTTCCGCCGCCGCTACCTGATTTTTCATGTACTGGTCGAGGTTTCCGGTAATGGCCGCACTAAGCTGCATAAACGTCTACCTGCCAGCTTAACTGTAATTCGTCGCGCCGTGGTTCGCCCTGCACGGTATAGGTGCTGGCGCCGATCAGGAATTGATCGCCCGGCGCCAGTGACGGGCAGTCGGCGACCTTCACCTCCAACGTGGTAGTCGGAGTTTCGATCATCGAACTGCCCATCTTCTGGAAAACGTCCGGCGCGTGGAGTATCACGCGCACGGAAGCATTCGCGCCGACCTGCGGCATGAACGTGGCGTCGGTCGCCAGGTTCGGATCCGCAAACAGCGCGACAATGGCTACGTCAAAGGCGCTCATAACCGCCTAAGAAATGAACGCGCCGTTGAGCCGCACGTTGCCGGTGCTGCTCGGATTGGCGGCAATCGCCGTGGCGACGCCGATCAGCTTATGGCTGGTCGAGGTGGCGGTGACTACTTTATTGGTATCATCCCAATAAATAAGCTCGCCCACCGTCCACGCCTCGGCGCTGTTCTTGGCCAGCGTGAACACGCCCGCCGTCACCGCTTCCACATCGGCGCCGTTGGCGGCGTCGTTGCTGGCGACGCCGAAGATGGAGCCGACCAAGAGTCCGCTGCCGGAAGTGACAGCGTAAGGCGCGAGAAGCGATAGGGTTTTGCCGTCGGTAATATAGTTCTTCATGATGATTCTCCTTGAAGTGATGAATAAAAAGGCGGCTTTAAGCCGCCGCCACAGGCATTTCAGAATCCTGGTCATAACTTAAGCGCCGGGATTCTTGTAGAGACCGCGCCAGTCAATGGCTTTGGCCGCGAAATCAAGGCGCGCCTTGAGTTCCAGGCCATCGACATCGAATCCGATGCGGCTTTCCAGGTACACGCCTTCCTGACCTTCGAGATAAGCGTACTCGATGGTATCGATCTGGCCGGGATCGCCCGCCAGATACCAGGCGGTGGTGGAATTGGCGTCAAGGCGAGGCTCGGCCAGCACCTGCAGCGTTCCGGCGAAGGGGTTCACATCCGGATTCTTGGTGTAAACGATATTCGTCACCTGCACGAATTGCTGCGCGACGGTTTCCTGCGCCGAAGGAACGATCAGGAATTTGGGGATGACGTTGATGAAGCGTCCGTTCAACCCCTTCTGCTGACGCAGCGCCTGGCGACCGGCACCAAGCGTGGCGACCGAAATCACCGCGCCGCTACCGGCTTCGTTGTCATGCGCCGGATCGAACAGGTTGATGGTATCGCCCATCGCGGCGTTGCCGGTGATGATGCCCCATACCGTGTCGCTCTCCAGATCGGCGGCAGCGCGGCCAAACATGGCGGGCAACCGGGTGAAAGCGTCCAGATCGTCGTTGATGATGACCTGGCGGTTGATGGCGACCACCTTGCCGTAGGTGGCGAGTGAATATTGCTCCCGCGCATCGCTCATCGATCCGCGCGCGAATTCACCACTTTCGTTCACCTTATCCAGTGACGGCGCGTCGCCCAGTTGGGTACGCGACATCAGCTTGAAATCCGGCAGAACGGTCTGACGACAGAACGGCTTGAAGGTTTGCGGCGCCGCTTCATAGGCATCGCGCAGCGTTTTGTTTGCCACGTTCGCCAGAATGAAGGGGAAGTCGCTGGTGCCCATCATGCCACCGGCATCGCGTTGCTCGAGGCCCAGCATCATGCCCGCCAGCTGCACCCGCGAAAAGCCGCGAGTGCGAATGCCGCGACGCTCCATGATGTCGCGCCCGATATCCATCAGGCTCATGCCACGGAACTCGCGCGCGGCGGGATCGAGCTTGAACTTATCGGGGTTGAAGCGGTTGAGCAGCGCGTTTTCGACGACCGAGCGGCAGCTGTCCATCTCGTCGCGGGTGATGGTCACCTGCGTGCGGATTTCGCCGCCCTCGGCGTTCAATCGGGCAAGCTCGTCAAGAATGACCTTGCGGGCTTTCTTGACCGGCGTGCCGTCATTGATCATGCGCGTGGCATGGACTTCGGGCAATTTCGCGGCGCGGACGATCTTTTGAATCTCCAGCATCCGCGTCCGTTCGGCCTGCGCGCCTTCGGCGCGCGCGCCCTCCGCCGTGGCAGGGTCGGCAGCCGGATCGGTGGGATCGGCAGCGGGATTATTCGCCGCCGCGCCAGCGGGATCGGGATTACCTGCTTGCGGATTATCGGCGCGGGTAGCCACAGGGTTCGCTGCGGCGTTGGCCGGAGCGTTAGGGTCTTTGTTGGTAACAGGGTCGGGCATAGTGTTCTCCTTAAGTTGAGGGTGAAGGTGGGATTGAAAAATCTCACAAGGGTAGGTGTGAGAATTGGAACGGATGCCAGCACCAGCGTCCGCCCCTATGGGAACCAATGAAACCTCAAACGGTTCCCAATCGACGGCGCGGTACAGGGGAACCTCGCCGTCACGCTGGATGACCTCGAATCGGTGGACTCGATAGCCAACGCTGACATTTCTGATGATGCCGTCCTTGATCTTGCGGACGACCGAAGAATTTTCGTCGCCGCCGTCAATTTTAATGGTGGCGCGGCCCAGCCCCTTATCGATGCGGGCGCTGCCCGGCACGACCACGCCGATGACGTTGTCGAGCGACCGCTGCTCATGCGTATCCAGCACCGGCGCACCGGCGTTGAGCCTGCCCATGCGCACGGTGGCGGGATCGGCCACCAGTTCCTCGTCATAGGATTCGTCGGAGAAAAAATCATGGCGCCGCACGGTCGCGCCGGTGGTGAACACCGTGTTGAACGTGCGGTCGCCTGCATCAACGCCGGTCATTTCCTCCAGCGACGCCAGCCGTGTCTGCAGCGGCAGGTTAATTCGCCGGTTTTGGCTTTGTGACGGGTTGCTTTGCTTTGGGTTGGGTAGATTGTGGGGCATCGGGTAGGTCTCCTTCTGGGTTAAGTGGTTGAAAAAGTCCGTTCTGCGCCGTATAGCGCGGATCGGAGTCGAGAATGATTCCATCTTTGTCGAGCAGGACATTGGTGCGGGCGATCTCTTCGATCTGCTCGTCGGGATCGAAGCCCTGGTTGGCGATGGCCTGGCGCAGCGTCATAGTGCCGTTGCGCATCATCAGCGTGTCGGCCTGCGCGTCCTTGAGCGGATCGATCTGCTCGAATTTCGGCGGCGTCCAGGTGACGCCGTAATCCGCCTTGCTGATAACTCCGGCGATGTAGGCGCGGTCGATGAAGCATTTCCACACCGGCATGCAGAGCAGAGGGATGAACATCTGCCAGCGCAGCGTTTCGATCATGCGGCGGAATTCAACGAGTCCGGCGCGCAAGCTGCTGTAATTCACCTGCGACAGGTCGCCGGTCATCTGTTCGTAAGTGATGCCGATGCCAGCGGCGATGGCATGCAGCTGCACACGCGCGTAATTAGGATAGTTGGCGTCGCTGTTTGGATTGCCGAAGCGCACGTCCTCGCCAGGCTTCAGATATTCGACCATGCCGGGGCGGAAATTTTCGATACGCTCAGGTGCTTTTCCGCCCGCGCCGCCGCCTTGAGCGTTCGTCTGCACGATATTGCCGAGCGTCGGCCCCTCGCTGCCGCTGTTCTGAATGACGAAGGCGGCAAAGCAGGATTCGATTTTCTTGCGCAGCAATTCCGCATCGTCGTAATCGTCGAGATCTTTCATACGCATGATGACGGGTGCGAAAAACGGCACGCCGCGTATCTGGCCGGGCCGGTCTTTCTCAAAGACATGCAATATCTGGCTGGCGGGAATGCGAACGCTCTGCAGGCGCGGCATGATCAGCATGTTCTCGCCGGGATGCTGCGGCCACATCCAGTAGGCGACGCGCTTTCCCTGCTTGTCGAACTCGATGCCCTGGCGGATATAGTTGCCGGGCGTCGGCGCTTCGTAATTGCGGGTGAGGTCAAGGTAATCGGCTTCCAGCACCTGTATCTGGAACGGCACGGTATTGCCGTCGAACGGCATGTCGCGGTAGCGCACGAAGCATTCGCCGCTTTCGAACACGCCGCGCACGATCAGCGCCTGCAGCCCGTAGAAATCATAGTCCTCTTCGAAATTGCAGCGCGGCACCCAATCCTGCCACGCCTCCATGATCTGCTCATTGAGTGCGTCGGATCCGGTATTGGCCTGCGGCTTGATGCCTTCGCCGATAAAATTATCCACGAATATTCTTCGCGCCTTATTGCCATAGGCGTTGTTGCGCGCCAGATCGCGGGCGCGGTCGCGCAGGCGCGGCCCGGCGGCGTATATCTCGGCGTTGGCCGAACTTCCCGCCGTGTGCCAGCCCTCGCTGCGCCGCCCGATTTTTGCGCCGTCATAGGTGCGCTGAAGAATGTCCGCCGCCAGCCGCGCCTGCTTGCGCTTAAGCGCCGCCATCGGGGAAATGACACCAATCAGATCGTCAATCCACATACATTCAATCCCGGCAGAAGGAGGAATAGCTGGTGCGTGTCGTGGGATTCCCGGCGTTCAACTGATCGCGCAGCAGGTCACGGGTCTTGATCATGTCGGCGGTGGTCTGGTAGCGCACCAGCTTGTCGCCGATGCGTACCTCAAGCGTGCCGGTGGCGATGGCCGCTTCCAAAGCGGTGAGTTGATCCTGCGTAAATGCCATAGGTTACCTCTTTATCCAGTTGTCGATTTTGGGAATCCATGCCGCCTGCTGCGGCCTGGCCTGCGTCTGCGGCGCTTTGGGTTTTTCCGGTTCCGGTGGTGGCGCCGATGGCATCGCCGCTGCCAGCTGCTCCAGGTCGGGGCTGAGTAATTTTAGTCCCGCCAGCGCGTAGACGTTGCAGTCGAGCGCCTCGTTGCGGGCGCGAATTTTGATCCACTCGCGCCGCGCCACGCCCTTGGTGAAGCGCGTGACCTGCTTCTCGCCGGTCAGCTGCAGGAAATATTCCCTGTCCCGCTCCACCGGAAAATGGCAGTAGCCATGCCCCGGCTCGGTGATGCGCAGGCGGCTGTAAATCACTTCCTTCGCCGTATCGACGCCGATGGGGTAAAACCTGATCTTGTGCCGATTGTTCTTGCTTGGCCTGCCGATGATCGGCTTCGCCGCCTGGTTCATGCCCTTGATGGCGAACACGCCGCGCACGCCTCGGCCTTTGCAGAATTCATAGACGGCCTGCGTATGGTGACCGCCGGAATCGATGCAGGCGCAGGCGATATTGAGATATACGCCGGTCTTGCTTTTGACCGGGCGCTGCAGGTAGGCGTCGAGCTCCTGCCATACCGCATCCTGCGCCGGGTCGCCGAAGAACTGTTTGTAATCCAGCGACCAGCTTTCCTCGCCGACGCCCCAGCCTTTGACCTCGATTTCGAGGCGATCACCCTGCACATCGACACCGGCAGTGACGACGACCACTTCCTCCGGCGCTTCGCTGCCCCAGTTTTCTTTACGCTGCAGGAGGCTATCCGCCTCGATGACTTCACCCGCTTCCTCCCAGGTTTCGCCCAGCGATGTATTGACCCACGTTTTTAATGTCTCCGGCAGCTTCTTAGCTTTAAGAAATTCCCCCACCATCATGGCGAAGGTGGCCCACGGCGAATATAATTCCGTGATATGGAAGCCCGCCGTGCCGTCAAAAGGCGCTTCGGCGATCCACTTCCCGCCGCGCAGCATCGCCGGTTTATCGGCGTCGGTGATGATGCAGCCGTTATGCTCACATATATAATGTGCCGTCTCCGGTCGGTGTTTATGTTCCTCGTCGGCGGTCGCCGGGTCGCTTTCCCATTTCACCTGCTGCCATTTCAGCGATTGATACTCGCCGCATTGCGGGCAAGGCACATGGTAGCGGCGTTGATCGCTCTGTTCGAACGCCGACTCGATGCGGCTCGCGCCCTTGATGGTGGGCGTCGAAGTCAGCACCAGCTTGCGGTTCCAGAATGTCGTCGTGCGTTTCTTCGCCAGACTGACCGGATCGCCTTCGGTACCAGCGCTGATCGGGTAGCGATCAACCTCATCGCACAGCACCAGCCGGATCGGGCGCGATGCCAGCGATGCCGGAGAATTCGCGCCCGCCATCGTGATGTGGCCACCAGGGAACCGCTTGTGCAGCAACGTATTGCTGGAATCGCGGCTGCGCGGATCCTTCACCAGCCCATGCAGCGCCGTGGTGTCGCGGATCATCGGCGCGAGGCGATCCTTGCTCCACGCTTCGGCCATTTCCAGCGTCGGCTGCAGCAGCAAGATCGGCGCCGGATCGAGATGGATGTGGTAACCGACAATATTATTTATGATCTCGGTCTTGCCGACCTGCGCCGACGACATCACCACCACCATTTCAATCTGCGGATCGCAGATCGCGTCCATCATCTCGCGCTGGTACGGCGCGCGGCTGGTGTTCCATTTGCCCGGCTCGGCGGAAGCCTCACTGCTCAAATAGCGGTAGCTGTCCGCCCATTGACTGATCTTCAGATTCGGCGGTGGCGCCGCCAGGCTCGCCGCCTTCCTCAATATCGATAGGGCTATGCTGCTCTGGGTCGTAGCGGGATAATTCATTTAGCGCCTCATGCACATGCGTCCGCATGCAGCCCTCGATCTCCGGGTAGGTTTTAAGGTTCATCAGCAGATGCGCGCAGCGCACCGGCAGCGCCAGCATGCGGGCGCGGAACGATGACACTAATCCGGCCCACAGCAGTTCGATCTGCTCGGTCGCCACCAGTTCGCCGTTCATGGCTTTGACTTCCAGTTCGGTCTTGTCGGCTTGCGCTTTCAATAATCGGGCGCGCTCGGCAAAGGTGTCCTGCGGCTCAATGTCGCCGCGCCCGGTGGCGCGATCCTGCAGGTATTTTATGTACGCCTGTGTGCAGGCGATCAGGTCATAGCGCCCCTTTTCCGGCTTGGGGAGAATGCCCTCGCGCACCAGCTGCTGCACCCGGCGTTCGGTGAGGTTGAACAGCTTGGCGAGTGTTGCGACTGGAACGCTTGGATTGGCCATAATTTGGACACACTTCTAGTCAAGCGGATAATCGCCTTAATATGTTGATATATAATGCGAAATTGTCACTTTTCTAGTTGATAAACGCTGTGTTCGGAGCATTATGTAGATGTCCGCAGGGATAGGATCAAACAACCGAAAGGAACCAAGCCATGATGAGACCGATCAGAAAGCAGGAGCAGGTGATCAGGGAATATTACGACAGCACCGCCAAGATTCGCAAAATGCTGAAGCGGCTGAACGAAACGCCCTACGAAAAACATTTCCTCGTCAACCATGCACAGGCGACTTGGGCTGACCTCGGCGACATCCGCCGCATAGAAATCAAGGTGAAAGAATTGTCCGACCTAGTGTTTCAGGAGGGTGAGTATGCAAACGCCTAAAAAAGCCACGATAGAAGAGCCGCTCGATGCCACGCTTCTGCGGATTGCAAAAGATAAATTATTTATTGAAACCCTTGAAGAGCGCAAAAGTGACCGACTGGATTTCCACGATGTCTCGGTATGGGGTGTCAGGGCAGCGCTTGAGGCAGCATATCAGGCAGGCCAAGCGGGTATGAACGAATCATTGCTTGGCGAATTGCAATATTCACTAGGAGCGTTGCGGCAGATTTGGCACGACATCGACGCCAGAAAATTGACCGACACGACAGCGGCACAAAACGTCAAACGGCAGATAGACCGTAATGCCGCACTCATTAGCCAAGCACTGAAACTCAAAAATCCAACATCACTTTAACCCAAGCAAAGGAGCATTTTATGAGCAAAGTTTTTCATAACGATACGCGCAAGCTGGTAGTTGCCAACAACATTGCCTGCATCAAAAGCCTACTGGAAAACGCCCTGCAGGCGGTTATGCAAGCCGATGAAGCGGCCAATACAAAAGACCAGAACATGGCTATCGGCCATCTCATGGGCATCGAAGGCATGCTGGTCAATGCCAAGGCGGTCTACGACGCCACCATCTTCATGCATCGCATGGCGCGGTAAGGAGGCAGCTATGCACAGCCAGCAACTAGCCACCAGAATTTATACCGCCCATGTGACTGGCCTTAAAACCATGCTGAAGCGCTTGCATGCGCCCGTCAGCAACAAGTTTTTTATCGACCCGGCCAAGGCGAACTGGTCGCACGTAAACACGATTGAGAGTTTTACGAAAACGGTCAGGGACATCTACGACATGACTTTTAACGAAGGCAAATACGCCGACTTTCAACCTGCCAACCACGGAGGATTTTATGAAGCCCATAGATTATGAAAAAATTGAGGCGACCCTGCAGGAGCTTGCGCTGGAGAAACTGTGCATCGAGACTTTGGAAATGCGCCATAGCGACAGCCTTGATTATCACAAGGTACACGTAGGTTGCCTCCATGATGCGCTCGAAGCCGCCTTCCATGATGGAATGTCTTACGCAAGACGGCAAGCGAAAGGAAAATAACCTATGACTGAGCAACAGCGCCTTGAAAATTTTGTACAGGAACTCACCACCATTTCGCGCAAGCACGGCGTTGCCGTCATGAGCATGGGCGGCGTGTTCCTTTTAGATGATAGCGAAGCCGCCCAGCACATTGCCTACGGCTGCAATGCCGAGCGCGGCAATTTGGAATTCAACCTGAGCCAGCCCGCATAAGGAGAACCACCATGCAGGATATTATTTTAGTGCGCTTCGCCCGCAAGCCGACCGGCATTGACGATATCAAGGCGGTAGCAGGCAATCCCGATTATCATGCCGAGGATGTCGAAATCATTGAAACCCGGCAGTTGAGTCCGTGGGAATACGATGATTTCGTCGCTAATCTTTTTGACGACCGCGACTGGCTGGCAGGCAAAGGCGGCTTCAAGGATAGAATCCGCCAGGCGGTCGAAGTTACCGCACCACTGCGCGACACGCTTTACGTCGACCCCTCCGGCCATGCTTATGCCCGCTATGTCGGTATGCGAATTGACTCCGTCACCGGCGAAAGGATTCAGGCATGAATATTTACGACCAGCTTTACGCCGTGCTGCACGACCCGCAAGGCTCCCGCACATGGCAGGCGTTTTTCCGCGACGGGCGCTGCATCGTCATCGCGCCGGATTTTTCCCGGCACACCGTGCATCAATCCTCGGTCGTCGATGAGGATCGTCCTTACCTCGTCGATCTGTTCGGCATCCCCGGCGAGGTGCTGGCCATCTGTAAGCAAGTGCTGGACGAACCCGGCAAAGCATCGGGAGCATAACTATGCTGTGCGACCTGATGCTTGAGCGATGGATAAATAATGGCCCCGATGTACAACTTTTCTCCAAGGTCAATCAAGCTAATGCGCTTAAAGACGCTGGCGCCAGCGATGAGGATGCCAGAGCCGTATTAACCGAGCAGGACATTATTGATCTCAAGGATTATCTTCAGCGATTCGAAGAGGCTCCCCACCTCTGCGGCAAAGGCAGCATTCCCTTTTCCGACATCGGCATGTTTCAGGAGAGATTACGCTCGGCGCATAAATTTACTCTTACCCCAGCCTTTATCAGCGCCTCTTTCGAGCATTTGGCTACGCCGGAGACGATCCTGAAGGCGAAGGATTGGTTCGCCCTAATCCATAATCCAATGTGGCTAGAGTGGTTGCTGCCGAACGTCAAGCTGCGCTTCGGCGCACTTCTGTATTCAAAACCAGTGGCGGGCGGCAACTCCGCCACCATGTGTTACTTCATACACGGTAAGGCTGAAGCGGAAACCGGCATGCAGTGGTACGAGGTGTATCATTTCCGGATTTTCCCCGACTCGCTGCAGCAGGAGCATGGAAAATTCCGCATGGATATCGAGGACGTGGCCGGGCTGTCAATGGACGAAGAGCAACTCCAGCATATGTCGTCGATGGCGATCTTCGATTTTATTGTCCGGCTTAATTCTCCCCGCATTACCGATTTTCGCCCGACTGAAGATTTATCACGCCTCAATAAGAAGCGTGCGCAGCTGGGCAGGCTTCCGCTGTGCAGTTATCAGGTTGTCGATCTGAATAAGGACATCAAGCACTACCTGAAGCAGGCCGGTAGCGAGAGCGATTACGGTGTGCGGTTCCACTGGCGGCGCGGCCATTTCAAGGTACGCAAGACCGGCGTTTTCTGGTGGAGTCCACATACAGCTGGCAGGAAAACGCACGGCGAAATTCACAAGGATTATATCGCATAAAATGCATTGTATCGGACACACTGCCAGTCAAGCGGATAAAGCGGTTAATATATTGATATATAATGTAAATATCGTTCTTTTCTCGTTGCTTTATTTTGTCATAGGAGCATTATGAAGGTGTAAAGTAAATCAACCAAAGGAGCCGAAGATGAATAAAAAAGAACAGGAAGAACGCGAGGAACGGCGCAAACTTGAGCAACGACGCTTTGCAGCCTTCGTGAAAGAGCTAACCGAGCTTTCAAAGAAGCACGGCATCATTATCCAAAGCACTGGCGGTGTATATATTTCTGAGGATCCCAAAGAGGTGGAAGGCTTGGTTTATACCGACGATGCCAGCAGCTGCGACCTTTATTACAACCTTCCCGAAACGCAGGAGGCATAAAAATGGAACGGACAGCATACAAAAAAGAGACTTACGGCTGGGGCGACCTGCGTGTTTTACGCAAAGGCGCAAGCTATACCTGCGTTATCCATCCTGAGCATTTGGATGCGATTTACCGGCAGGAACCTTTCACTGACGAACAAGGCATGCGCTGGCAGCCTGAGATTACGGGCGGCATGGTGACTTTGACCTGCGGCAATTACAATTTCAGCATCCCGTTAGAACAACTTAACGCATAAGGAGGATTTATGACTATGCAAACTCAACAAAAACAAAATGTGAAGCCAGCGACTAAGGAGCAGCTGCTAGTCGCACATGCCCACCACATCTTCATGCTGATCGTCAAAGCGGATTTAGCCGCCACGAAAGCAGAGCAGCATGCCGACAAGCGCGAAGCCAACATCGCCATCAGCTATCTGGCGGATTTGCAGACCCTGCTTAAAACTATCACGGCGCTCAACGATGCGGCGCTGGCGATGCACAGTAATTAGAAAGGAGCATTTTATGATACCCGATGCTTTAGAAGCGCCTAAATATCCCGATGTCAAATACCCCCATGTAAAAGTGAGGCTGGTTGGCAAGGACGGCAATGCTTTTACCATCCTTGGCCTCTGCCAGCGCGCTGCCAAAAATGCGGGGCTTCCCGCAGAAGAAATCAGTGCCTTCTTCGCCGAAGCGCAAGCGGGGGATTACAATCATCTATTGGCCACTTGTCAGCAATGGTTCAACGTTAAGTAAGAGATATTCATGAGCAATGCCCAAAATAAAAATGAACTTCTCTCTGCCATTGCCCGACAATACCTCGGCATAAAGGTGATGGATCGGAACCTCCAAGCTGCTCTTGAGGCCGTATACAAAGCCGGGAAATCAGCAGCAAGTAAGCGCCGCCTTAGACCCGACTATAACCATTCTAAACACCAAATTCTCATTGATATGCTGTGCAGCGATGCCGGAGCAACCCTTCAACAAATGGCCGATGCCACTGGATGGAAAAAACACTCTGTCAGCTGCGCATTGTCGGCGGTACTAAAAACCAAATGGAAGTTCGAGATCATTACAATCCGGCAAGCAGGCAAAGCATGTGTTTACCGAATTAAACAGAAAAAGGAGTAACTATGAGCAACAATAAAATCAAAACACGCAACATTGGTGATGCCATTCTTACCGGCGAAGTGTCGCCCTGCGTATGGATGTACGGTGCTGCGCGACAAAGGCTCCGAGGTGTTTAATGATTATCGCATTTTAGCCTTATAAAAACATGCCTTGGGAACCACCTATAGATAATAGACAAAATCGTAAGCGTTTAAAGTTGCTTGAGCGCGATGGTGATAAATGCTGGCTATGCGGGGAACCGTTTTCTAATAAACGCGGACGCAAACCAAGCCTAGATCACGTAATTCCTAAATCTCAAGGCGGCAAAACATCTTTAGAGAATTTGAAGTTAGCGCATACTCTATGCAATTCTAAACGCGGGAGCAAATGGATGGATTTGCGTAAATCGCCTCTAATATTCGCTAAGAATAAACAGGCAGATAAATAAAAGGACGCTTCCACTATTATCGCTGCCCGATCATTTCATCTATAAGCTGAATCTGTTCGCCCAGCCAGCGCATCACCGGCACGGCCATGCTGTTGCCCAGCGCCTTATAGCGGTTGCCATCGGCGGCTGGCTTGCCGCGAAACGGTACCAACGTGTAATCGTCCGGAAAGCCCTGCAGCCGTTCGCACTCGCGGGGAGTGAGGCGGCGCACGGCCATCGGCGATATCACTCCCGGCGTATGCGCCGTGCTGATGGTAGGCGCCGGATCGCCATCCTCGCCCACGCCGTTGCCCTGCCTGTTGACGGCATCATGCTTGTCAGGATCGCGCATGGCGTTGCGCAGATCGAGCGGATGCAGCACGGCGGGTTTGTTGTTGCCCCCGCCTCCACCTTCCAGCGAGGGCGCGATGTCCTCCTCGTAGCCGATGCTGCGCGATGCCGCTGACTGGCCAGGCTTGAAACATCCTGCGACAAAGGTCTGCTGCTTCATGCCGGGTTGTGCCGGCAGCGCACCGGCCAAGTCACCATCGCCGTTCAGGAGGCGCACCTCGTCACGGCAGTTCTGCGCGAAGGCAACGGCATGCTGCGCAGCGGCCTGCAGCGTGAACATGGCGTCGCCGTCATTGCCGATGCCGGAGCCGATGCTGGCGTCGTCGGTGGATGTGCCGGTGCGCTTGCCCACTTCCTGCAGCGGGATGGCGACCGCTAGTTGCCCGCCGCCGTTCTGGTGACTGCCGTCATGACTCATGGCGCGTAGCGTCGGCGCAATATCTTCCGCCGCGCCATTGCCATAATCCTTGGCCGAGAATGCCAGCAGTGGAACGCCGCGCCCGGTGCCATCCTCGCTGGCGTCGAAGCCATCGGCGCGTAGCGTATGCGCCACCAGCGTTTCGGCGTCCTCCCGGTGGCTACTGTTCGCCTGACCCCGGAGGCAATGGCCGATGCGATTATCGGCCAGTACCATTTGGTGCTCAGGTATTCTTCCTGCCCGCAGGGATCCCGCGCTATCATATTCGCCGACGCCGTATTCGCTGTCCTGATATAATTTTGCGGCGACCAGCCCGCCGCTGGTGGCGAAGGAATGCTCTCCGCTGCGGCCTGACCGCCCATCGAGCGTC
>Ga0206964_10006_pt1 | contig 67405 bp, 53 predicted proteins | sample Alteio_BWOrgHeat_25_FD_152980 | JGI IMG/M metagenome (GOLD analysis project Ga0206964, IMG submission 152980) | Enriched cells from forest soil in Barre Woods Harvard Forest LTER site, Petersham, Massachusetts, United States -... | ecosystem: Environmental > Terrestrial > Soil > Temperate forest >...
CTTTCGCGTTTACACCCGGCTTTAGCAGCAGGTAAGTTAAGCAGCCATCGTTCAGCCATGCATTATCAAGATCGTTTTTAGGGCCGGCAAATTTTAGCAGCGTAGCGTACGACATCAGCAGGTCGCTTCTGAAGTGGGTATTTTCCGGATAATCTTTCATTACCCCGGTTACTTTTAAAACGTTAAGATCGAATTTAAAGGTTTTGCCCACGACATCCATGGTACCGAAAAGTTTTTTAGCCACCGTTTCGGTGATAACGGCCGAATTCACATCCCTGAGCGCCGTTTTGGGGTCGCCGCTGATCAGCGGGTAACTAAATAAATTAAAAAACGACTGGCTGGCAAAATAAGTTTTCTCCAGGGTCAGCCGGGTATCATTGTTTACGGCTAATAATGATCCATTACCCACCACCTTTACATAGTCCTCCACCTCGGGGAAATTATTTTTAAATGCATTTCCCTCTGCAAATGCGCCGCCTGCCCATTGGGTACTTAATTTACCATGCTCAAACCTGTCCTGCGTTACGCGGAACACCCGGTCTTTTTTGGCATGGAAATTATCAAAGCTCAATTCAAACGTTACATATTGAATAATAAGCAACGCTGCCGCCATCCCGATGGCAAGCCCGGTAATATTGATGAACGAGAAAGCCTTGTTTTTCGAAAGGTTTCTGAAAGCGATGAGGAAGTAATTTTTGATCATGACGCAAGCGGTTTGGCGAACACTTCCGCCAAGATTGTGCCATTTTTGTAAACAATTGCATATCAAATATTTAGAGTAAAAATAAAAATACTAATGCGTTCGGATTTGTTATAGTGAGCGTCCGCAGGCGGACGGTGGTAATGACGATTCAATATCTCTCGTCCTACCCTTGTTGGCGCTGTCACCATCGAGCTCCGGTAGGGCTCACCATAGCGCCTCCCCGTTTGTTGGAGATAACTCCATCAAAGGTCATATAAAAAATTTCCACCTGTAAATCAAATACTTACAAATTATTATCTACAAATACTAATCAATTAGTTGTAATCCTAATAAATTAGTATCACATTTGTTTTCAAATTATATCATTATGCAAAAACTGGCAAAAAGAGAAGAACAAATAATGCAGGCCTGCTGGCAATTGGAAAATGCTTTTATTAAAGAGATCATTAATGAAATGCCCGATCCAAAGCCTCATTATAATACCATCGCTACGATGGTAAAGATTTTAGAAGATAAAGGTTTCCTGGGACATGAAACTATTGGTAACGTTTTCCGCTATTATCCAGTCATATCAAAAGATAGTTACCAGAAGCATGCCATGAACGATATTGTTAGCCAGTATTTTGATAATTCGTATCCAAACATGCTGATGTTTTTTGCCAAGGAGCAAAAGATCTCGGATGAAGAGTTAAACGATATTGTAAACCTCATTAAATCGCAAAAGAAATGATACCCTATACCCTGCATGTTGCATTGCTGATAACGGTTTGCCTGTTGTTTTACAAGCTGTTGCTGCAAAAGGAAACTTTTTACCGCTTAAACCGCGTTATTTTGGTTTTTTGCCTGGCATTGTCGTTTATATTGCCGCTGGTACCTATCCCGCAGCAGTGGGCGCTTAGGGTTGCTGACAAACCGGTCGAAATAAAACAGCAGCCGGTTAGCACAGCACAACCGGTAGTTGATGTTCCGCAAAGTAAAGCTGTAACAGCTACTGCTGAGATAAAACAAACATCACCAAAAGCACCGGTCGCGTTGCCCGCTAAAGCTGCACCTGCCGAAACTGCACATACCACCATCCAGGCAATAACTCCGTCTGTTCCGGTTATCCAAACAATAGTTAAATGGCTATTTTATTTATACTGGATCGGTGTAGCCGCCTTTGCACTTAACCTGTTATTGCAGGTAGTGGTATTGCTTTTCCAGGCGTACACCAAACCTGCAATAATTGATGGCAAATTCCGCATTGTTGAATTGACCGGTGATAAAGCGCCTTGCTCGTTCGGTAATAACATTTTCATCAACCCCGAAAAATATGACTGGGACACTTACAGCCAGATCTTGCTGCACGAAAAGATCCACATCCAGCAGCGCCATAGCCTGGATATTATTATAGCCGAAGCCATGTTGGTTTTACAATGGTTTAACCCCTTCGCCTGGCTTTACCGCACCGAAGTAGAAAACAACCTGGAGTTTTTAACAGATGATTCCGTATTGGAGAATAAAGAAATAGAACGCGCGAGCTACCAGATGAGCCTGCTGAAAGTATCGGCCCCTCACCTATCGCTGGGTATCACCACCAATTATAACCAGTCGCTTTTAAAACGGCGGATCATGATGATGAACGCCAAGCGTTCAAATATCCATATCATGTGGAAGTATTTCTTTTTGGTTCCGCTGCTGGGTATCATGGCCTGCGCCTTAAACAGCCCGATGGCTTACAGCGCAACGTCGGACAATACCGTAGCGGCAAAGCTTTCAACCAAATTCAGCCCGGTGGTTAAGCCGAACTTTAATTTCAGCTTTAAAGACGATCAAACCGAAGGCTCGTGGTTTGCCAATATAAAAGGTGAAAAGATCCGCATCGAATTTAAGGGCGATGACGATGATCATCACTGGTCGAGCAGTACCGATTTTATGCTGAGCGAATTGTCAGCCGTTCCGCGCGATAAAAAAGCCGACTTCACCATAAAACGCGAAGCAGGCACCATGTTGTTCACAGGCAAGTTTGAAGATAACGAAGGCTATGGTCACTATAAATTTACAGCTGATCATCAATTTAACGCTTTCCTGGGTGAGCATGGCATCACCGGCGTGGAAGACGGCGACGACTTTGCCTTCTTTATGTTCAACATCAACAAGCAATATTTGGCTATGGTTGAGCACAATGGCTACAAGGGCGTTTCAAAAGGCGACTTGATCTCCATGGGCGCACTTAAGGTTGATGAGGCTTACATCCATTTTTGGAAGGAAAGCGGTTACACCAACCTAGCCGTTAACCAACTGGTTTCGGGTAAGGCGCTGGGCATCACCGCCGAGTATGTTAACGAGATCCGCAAGGCTGGTTATACGCATGTTACCTTCGATCAATTGCAGAGCTTTAAGGCAACTGGCGTAACGGCTAAATATATTGCCGGGCTGCATGGCGCTAATATAAAATCGACCAAACATAAAGACGATAACAATACCGATCCTATGCCTGCTGAAGATGTGGTTTCTGTAAAAGCGATGAATGTGGCCTCTACTTATATCGATGCCATCCAAAAATCCGGCTATCCAAACATCACGCTGAATGACCTAACCAGCATGAAGGCAGTGGGCGTTACACCTCAGTATATCGATGAGTTAAAACTTGCCGGGTACACCAACATCCCCGCGCACGAATTGATCTCCCTAAAATCAGTTGGCGTTACGTCAGCTTACGCAAAAAGCCTTGCCGCATTGGGTTATAAAAATATCAACGCTAACCAGCTAACCAGCATGAAATCGGTAGGGGTCACGCCGGAATTTATCGCTAGTTTAAAAGCCTCAGGTTATGGCACCGTGAGTGCTAACGACCTGGTTTCGCTAAAATCCGTGGGCGCCACGCCTGAATTTGCCAAAGGCTTCGCCAGCCTGGGTTATAAAAATATCCCGGCGCATCAATTGATCAGTATGAGAGCCGTGGGCGTTACACCCGAATATGTGCAAAGCTTAAAAGCTGCAGGTTACGATAATATTTCGGCAAATGACCTGGTTTCGCTAAAGTCACAGGGCGTTACCCCGGAGTTTGCAAAAGAATACGAAAGCGTTGGCTATAAAAGTATTCCGATACACGAGCTGGTTACCCTTAAAGCATTGGGTATTACACCCGAGTATATCAAAAGTTTCCAGGAGGCTGGGTACAAAGATATCTCCATCCACGAGTACTCGGGCTTAAAGGCGATGGGCGTTACACCGCAGTTTATTGATGGCTTCAAAAAAATAGGCTTTACCGACATATCGCTGAATGAAGCAACATCCTTAAAGGCAACAGGCGTTACCCCCGAATATGTTAGCGAAATGAGGGATAAGGGTTTCAAATCGCAAAACCTTAATAAATACATACAACTAAAGAACGCTTTTGGCGACAACGACAATAAGTAATTGAGGGTTATATAATATTAGCTGCCGGTTATATACTGGCAGCTAATATTATCCTCCCATGGAGTGCTACGCGCCAATTTTTAATCCTGAAAATGGAAAATAAACAAAATAAATACCTGTCAATCAAAAAATTACAATAAAAAACTAACCAAACATGAAAACAAAAAAATTAAATACCGGCAGCTGGAAATATTTCCTCCTGTTGCCATTAATAGGCGCCCTCACCTGCCCTGCTTACAGCCAGGTTGTTGTGACGCCCGTTGTTAGCCCGGTGGTGGTAACGCCCGTTGTTACCCCTGTGGTAAGCCCGGTTGTTACATCGGTTGTTACCCCGGTTGTTAACACAAACGTCAACTCAATAGTGAATGCAACGGTAACCCCAATTGTTACGGCTACCGTTAATGCATATGCTCACCCTGTGGTTAATCCAATAATAAACGCGAACATCAACCCCATTATCAATGCAGAGGTTAATGCAAATGTTAACCCGGTTGTGAATGCCGAAGTAAACGCCGAAGTGAATGTGGTGGGTTCCTGGGGCGACAGAAGCGAAGGCAGTTGGTTTGCCGAAATAAAAGGCGACAAGATCAGGATGGAATTCAGGGGGAATGACGACGAGCACGACTGGTCGAGCAATTCGGATTTTATGCTGAGTGATTTCCCTAACCTGCCAAAGGAAAAAAGTGACTTCTCGTTAAAAAGAGAATCCGGAACGATGGTATTCAACGGCAAATTTGACGGCGACCTGGGTTACGGTCATTATAAATTTACTGCCGATAAATCATTCACTGAGTTTTTAAAAAGCCAGGGAGTTGCTGATGTGGACGACCGTGACGTATTCTCCTATTTTATGGTCGATTTAAAAAGGACCTATATCGAAATGGTGATCCGTAACGGTTTTAATGGCATTACCCGTAACCACCTGGTAGCCATGGCAGCCCTTAAAGTAGACGAACCTTACATAAAAATGTGGAAAGCGAACGGCTTTGCCGAAATAACACCCAACAACCTGGTTGCGGGCAAATCAATGCATATTACCGAACCCTATATCCAGGAGATCCGCAATGCAGGTTATAAAGATATCAGCTTCAACCAGCTCATAGCCTTTAAATCGCAGGAGATAACCGGCGAGTATATTAAAAGCTTGCGTAAGGAAAAAAATGGCAACGGTAATGAGGAACTGCCGCCAGCCAACCAGGTGGTAGCTTTTAAATCAATGCATATCGATGGTACCTATGTAAACTCATTCAAAGCAGTTGGATACGAAAATATCTCGTACCACGACCTGACGGCCATGAAATCAATGGACATTACGCCCGAATTTGTAAAAGGATTTATGGAACTGGGTTATAAAGATATTCCGGCACATGACCTGATCTCGCTGAAATCAATGAATGTAGATGCTGCCTATATCAAAAGCTTTGAAGCCGCAGGCTTTAAAAACATTGCTGTTCATGACCTGGTGGCTTTAAAATCGCAAAACATCACACCTGAATATATCAAGGGCTTTGAAGACATTGGCTATAAGGACATTCAGATGCACATTATGATCGCGCTAAAATCAATGAGTATCACACCCGAGTACGTTAATGGGTTTAAAAAACTGGGCTTCAACGATATCCCTTTAAACGAACTGCCTGCCCTGAAATCAACCGGTGTTACCCCCGAATATGTGGCGGCGATGCAGCAAAAAGGGTTTAAATCGGATAACTTAAGGAAGTATATCCAGTTGAAGAGCGCTTTTAATGAGGATGATAAGTAAGTTGCTTGGTTGACCCGATAGCTATCGGGTAGGTTAGATTGAGTTGATTAAGTTAAACACCTGTTAATTTTAATGGTCATGAAAAAAATATTAATTATCTGCCTGTCTACCGCCTTGTTGCTTGGGGTGTGTATCGTATCGGCACAAACAAAAGTTAAGGTAAAAGTAAAGACAAACGTCCGCCACGATGGGGACGGATGGGGGTTTGGCGGCAGCCATGTGCCCGGCACCTGGGTAGCATATATTGAAGACGAAAAGGTCCACATTGATTTTACAGGTGAAGACTGGAATACCGGCCGTACATTTTTATTGTCCGAACTGGGTACGTTGCCCGGCAGTACAGAAGGCTCATTTAAGTTAAGCCGTGAATCAGGTACCGTAACCTTCAAGGGCGAATTTGAAGGCGGTAAGGGCCGGGGATTTTATTCCTTTGTCGAAAATCCGGGCTTTAAATCCTACCTCGAAGAAAAGGGTTATTCCGGCCTTGATAAAGAAATTATGCTGGATATCTTTTTTACCGATATCAATAAAGGTTATTTTGATTTCCTGAAGGAACACGGCTATGCGACCGTCACCAACGAAAATTTAAAGGACCTTGCACAACAGGACCTTAATAGAAAAGTAATGGAAGACTATTTTGGCTTATTTAAAAGCGAAAGCTGGGGACATCCTGCACTCAGTAAAGTTATCGAGCTACGGGAACATGGCGTAAACGCCCGCTTTGTAAACAGCTTTCATATTATGGGCTTTAAACAGAATATTCCGTTGGATAATGCGCTTGAACTGCGTGACCATGGTGTTACGCCCGAATTTATTACCAGCATCCAAAAAATGGGTTACGAAAACATCACACTCGAACGGGCCACCGAATTAAGGGACCATGGCGTAAACCCTGAATTTATCCATAGCATCCAGGATATGGGTTACAAAGGCATCACGCTTGAGAAAGCCCAGGAGCTGCGCGATCATGGCGTAAATCCCGAATTCATCAGGAGCATTAGCGAATTAGGCTTTAAAAACCTTACCCTCGATAAGGCCCAGGAATTACGCGATCATGGCGTAAATGCCGAGTTCATCAAAAAAATGCGCGGTAAAGGCGTTAAGGTCGAAACTTTGGATGATTATATCAGGTTAAGGGATACTGGCTTTAACGAGTAGTAAAGAACCCCACAAAAAAAGAAGCCTTCCGAAGTTCTAGAAACCGCGGAAGGCTTTCTTTTTCGCCCTAAAGCAATTAATTAACCGGTATTTCCTGCGAAGGTTTTTGCGCTTCGGCATTTTTAGGCAGGGTGACGATCAATACCCCGTCTTCCTGTTTCGCGCTGATGGCGGCAACGTCCACCTGCCCGTTCAGGTTCAGCATCCTTTCAAATGATTTGATAGGATATTCCTGTTTACTGAAGCTTGGCAGGTTCTCCTCATCAACTGTACGTGTACCGCTGATGTATAAAACATCATCCTGTACCGATATTTTGATATTTTCTTTAGCATAGCCAAGTGCATAAACATAAACCTCAAAATTTGCTTCGTTATCGGCGATGTTTATCGGCAGGCTGTACTTTGGCCTGCGAAAATGTTCGCCCCTGTGGTGGCCGAAATGGCCGTGTTTTCCAAACGCTTGGCCGCAGCCTTGTGCGCCCCTTGCTGAATTATGATCTCTAAACATGTTGTCTTTCTTTATTTTGAACGGCTTTATTGCCCTTCTATTAGTGAAGACGGAGATGCTTAGAAATTACTTTAAGAAATTTACTTATTTTTTGGGGGAACGCGAATTTGTCATTGCTGTAAGCGAGGAACGAGCGCGGCAATCGCGAACTATGCCCTTCGGTTGTGGATAATGGCAATATGCTCGCGATTGCCACGCTGCGCTCCCAATGGCAAAAGTTATCTCCGCCCCTCACACCGCTTCCGCCACTCCTCTTTAAACGAAGCGCGGTCACCTTCATCCATCGTCATCAATTTATCTTTCAAAGCATCAGACGGCCTCTCACCTCTAAACCAACCACCAAAAGAAAGCCGCCCAAATAATATTCTGGCTAAAACCGTTAAGCCAAGAGCTTGCCAATAGTCTATTTTGGTAAGATGCGTAACCTGTGGGAGGATGATATTCCATAAAAACATCACAAGGCCACTCAGGCACAGGATGGCGGCAAAAAAATAAAGCAGGTATAACAGCTTACGTTCCATTTTTAGCAGAAATTTTGCACGTAAATGTATCTATATCGCTTCAATAATCTAAAAATTCATTGTATAAAGTTTGCAGCCGGCTGCGTAAATATTTTACGGCGTAGCCTTTCCGGGAGATAATAGTTTTTAGGTTCTCGCCGGTTTCATCGGCAATTTGTCGCAGGGTTTTATCTTCCAGTTCGTTCCATATAAAAACCAGCCTTTGTTTTTCGGGCAATTCGTCCAAAGCGGTAAATAATTCGTCCCAAAATAATTCTTTCAGGTAAATCGATTCCGGGTCGTCATCGTCCGGCAGTAAAATATCCGCAAAATCAAATTCTTCATCCTCTTCCTGGTAAATAAGGTCGTCTATCAATTCTTCAGTTTTTTTCCTGCCCCGGTCTATTATTTTATTTCGCGCCACTTTAAACAGCCAGCCACGCAGCTGCAAAATTTCAACCTCGTCATCAATATTGCTTAACTGGCACCAAACATCCTGCAAAATATCTTCTGCATCAGCTTCGCTTGCAACCCTCCTCCGGATAAAATTAAAAAGCCCTTTGCCATAATCACTAACCGCCTTAACTATATTTTTTGATCTTTCAATCATTCGTTCGTTTTTCCTTTTTATTATAGCAGACGAATGAACCCTGTTTTTACTTTAAGTATTATCTTAGCAAACAAAAAAGTACTTTAGCCAAATCAGCACAGTAATATGTTTTTTTTCTTTTCAAAAATTCTCGAATTCTTTATTTATCCTTTAACATGGATCCTGGCCTGTTTAATTGCAGGCCTGATCATCAAAAAGCAACCCCTAAAAAAAAGGCTGCTGATCGCGTCAGCAATATTGTTGCTCATTTTTACCAACGATTTTTTACTCAATCAATTTGCAAGTCGCTGGGATATTCATACCAGCGATTTAAAAAGATCGGATAATTATAGCTGCGCTATTGTTTTAGGTGGATTTTCGTCAGAGGGCAAGGATGGCAAATTTTTGTTCAATGTATCGGCAGATCGTTTTATACAGGGACTTAAATTATTTTCCACAGGGAAAGTTTCGCACATTTTGATCTCCGGAGGCAATGGTACACTGATCAGCGACGGCATGCCCGAAAGTGATTGGGTTAAAACGCAATTAAAGTTATTTAATGTACCCGACAGCTGTATTTTAATTGAAAACCGTAGCCGAAATACCATCGAAAATGCGGCTTTTACAAAACCCATCCTCCAAAAAGCTGGTTTAAAGGCCCCGTATTTATTGGTTACCTCGGGTTTTCACATGCGCCGTTCGCTTGGTATCTTTAAAAAGGAGCAAATAAATGTGATACCGTATCCATGTAACTATATGGCTGGCATGGGCAACACCTCGCCGGCTGATTTTGTGCCGGATGGCGGCGCTTTGGTATTGTGGGATGTCTATATTAAAGAAGTGGTGGGGATGTTGGTGAATAAGCTTAGATAATAACAAGTTGATATACCCGTTACCGCGCCCACTGTAACCAGCCCTCACACTAAAACCCACCCAGCTACTCAACTTAATCAAACAGTTCATTTTCTGATCTTAAAAATATTATAGTTAAACATACATCTGTCAAAATAATAATCCTTTGCAACCAGTTTATCAATAAATGACCGCAGGTCGGCATCAATAAACAACTTATACTCAGGGAACAACGGGACAAGTATCATTTCCGGTTTATTCTGCTTCAAATCTTTGAAAAATCGTTGCTTTGCTAACCTGGTTTGCGTTGCACAGAAATATATACTTGGCGATAACCGTTCAGAATAAGCCTGTACCTGGGTACCATATCCAGTTACCAAAACTTTTTGATTCGGGCTGGTGTTTGTTTTTACCCACTGCCCAAGCTGTCTGCTGGCGCTTTCATCAGGCTGAATAAACGGTTCGTGGCAAAAATTTTCTGCTTTTTGAAACTCTCCGGTAAATAGTCGCTGAAAATTCACAAAAGGCTCAAGCAATTTTGGGGAAAAACAAATCCAAATGATCAGCATTATCGGTTTTATGGATAGCTTATACTCATTAATTAAATGGGCGAGCGCAAAAGCACCGGCAAGCGACAAAGCCGGGAGCAACTCCTTCATATCAACCCGCGCGTAGTTGCCGACAATATTTATCCCGGTAAAAACCAAAATCAACCATAGAACCAGCCAGTCAACTTTTCTTTTTATAAATAAATACACCATTACAAGGGGATAAAACAATATTAATTCGGAGTAAAAGAACATATTATAAAATTGCACCATCCGCCACAAAAAATCATGATCGGTTGTACTGCCTGCGCCGAAATTATCAGCAAATGCATTGGTATAAACTTCGTGAAGATCAATGCCTGCCAGAAAACCCATCAACGCAAGAAACAGAATACCTGATAATACACCAAGACAAAACATGAGCGTATAGACTCTTTTCTTTTGCAGGGAAGCAATAAAAAGAGCTATCAAGCTAAAAAAAGCGGACAACCGGAAACCGAGCCCTATTGCCGCCATGAAGCCACTTATAAAAATCCCATTTTTACCCTTTGCGCCAATGAAAACATAAAAAGATATAATAATGAACATGATGTCATACGTCTCGGTGTACGAAACGTATCTGCCATCAGCGCCATGCCAGAGCACCGAAAGGCCATAAAATGAAATGGTCATTAGCCCCGCCTGCCAACCGGCAATTTGTTTAGCAATTTTATACAGGTAGAATGTGCCTATTGATTGGGCTAATGTGCCAAACACCCTCGGGAACCAATAATTTACCCCAAAAAGTTTATCAGATAATCCAAAAACAACAAATATTAATGGTGATTTATTATCCGCGCCACCGGAATAAGGGACAAGGCCATTCCTGAACCAGTTTCGCCCTATGTAATGCCACATGGCCTCGTCGGCAGATAATGCAAAACCATTGGTTAGCAGCGAAATAGATAATTGTAATAATACCAGTATAATAATAACACACAGCACGTATAGGTCCGGGCGACTGATCATTCCTTTCGGATTACGGAAAGCGCGGACGATTTTATATCTTCTTGCCGGCTCCAAGGGGGTAAATGTATCAGGCATATAAAATGGAATTACGTTTTAGTTTTTTCACGAATGATGGTTTTCAAATAGTCTTTAAATGAAAGTCGGTACAGCATTTAGGAGTGACGTATAATGCATATTTGCATGATACAAAAGACGGGAAACGACAAAATGGGATAAAATATCTTACATGAAGCAGGCAAATTACTTGATGAATGTTTGATTTATCAGCAGAAAATCAAAACCTTGTTTTTATCGGAGAGATTATAATTATGATTTATTTAAATCTTTCTATCACAAATAATTAAACACTGAAAATATTGGGCCTGCAACCGCCCGTCAGTTAATCAACGGGCTTTGGCGGTGTCTGTAGGGATAATTTTGTTCGATTCAACGCCGTCAAAACAGATTATTTAAGTATTTTGGCTGCTCCAAAATTTATAACACCCCTTTATTTATAAAATGACTTATTGCTTAGGAATAAAAGTTAAAGAAGGCCTGCTGGCCATTGCCGATACGCGAATTACATCAGGTACTGAGATCACTACCAAAAAGAAAATTTCAATCACCCAAAAAGATCATTTTTCACTTTTTGTTATGACCAGCGGGTTACGTTCGGTTAGGGATAAAGCCGTTGTTTACTTTAATGAATTATTGGAAACCAAAGAATATAACAAACTATATAAAGCGGTAAACGCATTTGGCGAACAGGTAAAACGCGTGGCAAAAGAAGACAAGGACTCGCTGGAAAAGGCCGGTTTTAAATTCGACCTGAATACCATTATCGGCGGGCAATTGGCCGATGACGACGAGCATAAGTTGTTCCTTTTATATCCCGAAGGCAACTGGGTTGAGCTGGGCCAGGGCGCACCTTATGTAATTATTGGCAATTCGGGACACGGAAAGGCTATATTAAATCGTACATTGGATGAAAACTCAAGTTTAAAGCTGGCACTTAAAACCGGATTTCTTTCTTTTGATTCAACGCGGGTGAGTTCAAACAATGTCGACTTTCCGATAGATGTCGTCCTCTATCATAAAGACAGCTTTCATATCGTTGAAAAACGTTACGAGAAAAAGGACTTGGAATACATATCAACCCAATGGGCCGAAGAATTAAAAGCAGCCCTTGAACATATCTCCGAAGAGTGGATGGATGCCGCATTTGATAAGTTGGATTAAGAGGAATCGTTGAAAAATTGTAAAGTTGGAATGTTGAAACGTTGGTTTGGACAGTCGGGTTTTACAATATTTATGCCCACGCTAAAACATTTATTGCTTTATAACATTTCAACCTTAAAACATTTCAACTTTACAACCAAAAAATGAAATTCAACGTCCTTGCTGAAATGGAATATACTGCCCGAACTGCAGGGACCATCATTTTAAATATCCACGCTTTGCGGACGCCGCACCAAACCGTTATCAGCGAAACGTTTACTACCGAACCTTATATTAAGGTTGAGGAACTAATGTCAGTACATGGCGAAAACAGGCTGATGCGGTTTGAAATTGAAGGCGGCGCCGCCCTTAAAGTCACCTACGAAGCCACCATCGACAATTTATGCGAGGTGAAAGACTTTAGCCGCGTAGATGAGATTCCCGTAGCGCAGATGGACCACACCATATTTCCCTATTTATACCCAAGCCGCTATTGCCAATCCGATAAACTGTACCGGCTGGCGCATAATCTTTTTGGCCATATTCATAATCCTTTCGAAAAAGTGGCAACACTTACGGACTGGATCAACAAAAATGTATTGTATTTGAGCGGATCAACCAATTCGCAAACATCGGCTTTTGATACTGTGACCGAGCAGGCCGGCGTATGCCGCGATTTTGCACACCTGGGGATTGCTTTATGTCGTGCCCTAACCATCCCTGCCCGCTATTTTACCGGTTACGCCTACCAGCTAAAACCAGCAGACTTCCATGCCTGTTTTGAGGCCTATATCGGTAACGAATGGGTTTTGTTTGATGCAACAAGACTGGTGCCCCTCAACGGCCTGTTAAAGATCGCCTCGGGCCGCGATGCTGCCGATACTGCCATCGCTAATATTTTCGGCGACGTACTCTTTACCTCAATGCTGGTAAGCTGCGAGTTGGCCGACCAGGGGTTCGAACCCTTTTATTACCAGGACGGCCAGTTAAAAGGGCTTTCGTATCTATAAAAATGCCCGCCATCTTCCTAATGACCTAATGACTAATGACTTTTTGATCAGACGTCGCGGGCAGATTCGAACTGCCGTTTGGGGTTTTGCAGACCACCACCTATCCTCTCGGTCACGCGACTTTATAAAAACTAACTAAACTCTACAGCAAAGATAGAGACATTAACTATAATTCCTATAGATTTTATAGACTAAATTTTAAACAATTGAATTTCAGCCACTAAATTTTATTCAGCGCCGAATAATTTTGATTAAACGAAACTAACCAGAGGGTTATTGGTTGTGATAAACATTAGTGGCAGCCCGTTCCGTTTTAAATATTGCCTTATTAAATTAATTAAGCCACCAATAAGGTAAAATTCCTATTTTTATACGTCATTGCGGGCATTAAAATAATTGTGCCGATCATTATATATCCATGAAAAAACTACTGTTTATTTTTTGTTTGATGTTTGCATCGGCAACATTTGCTTTTGCAGGTGATATTGCGATCAATCATTTTGTGATCAAAGAAAATCCTTTTGCTAAGGACGAAGTTGCCATCATCGCTACTGATTCGCTTGGCAATATCCGCGAGGACGTTAACGGCATGTTTAACTTCAGCATCAATGGCCTTGATGATACCCTGCGGTTTGAAAAGGGTACTGCCTTTTACCGGCATAAACTTGTACGATCGACCTTTTTATATGCCCGCCACCAAAACGACAGCGGCACCCATTCCATCCTTTATTACGTTTACCGCACGGACGATAAAATAACCCCGTTCCACATCAGCTGGGTATTGTTGCTGGCGATACCCTGCGTGCTTTTTTTGCTGGCGTATATGTTTAAGCGGTTTATCATTGTCGCTATTATTATCTTCGTCATATTCATGTTTTTTAACTACCACAACGGGCTGACGATACCCACGTTTTTCGAAAGCATCATTGATGGCCTGAAGAATATATTTTAGCCATTTTTTCTGGTTAAAAAAAGCAGGTAAAACATGGTTTGCACAATATATAGTTTGCAAACCGGCCAGGGTACATAGTTATCAACATTTATTAATAAGCAAAAGCCGTGTTTAAACTGAAATTTAGGGGTTATTCGGCGTGCTCGAAAGCCAATGCGTCCTTTTTACACAAAACTTTCAAAATTGAAATATTCACCATATATTTGTTGCTTCATATGGCAGGTTCTACACTTGCCTTTTGTGATAAGGTTTAGGTTAAAGCCCCCGAACTGCGAGAGTAAGGGGGCTTTTATTTTTTACCCAAAGGCGAAAGGATAAAGGCGAAAGGTAAAATAGTATTACAATTTCGGCTGAAGTATGAAAAGATGACATCTTTCCAAACATCTTAATCAGTATGCTGCTTTTAGTTTCGGACGAACCTTTCACCACTCACTATTCACCAACCTAAAACGGCATCCCGATCCCAAAATTTAGCTGCATAAAATTGTAGGTATCACCGGTATTATTTACCTGGTAGGCATTTTTAAACGCCCCGGCATGGAAAAGTTCGTTAAAATGATCAATAAGTACCCATTGTTGCGAGCCGTTGAACTGGGGATCTTTAAATTTAAATGCGGCATCAAGCCTGAAAACAAAAAAAGCAAGGTCGAACCGTAAACCGGTACCAATATCCATCGCGGTGGCGGGTAAAATATTATTCAGCCTGAATTCAACATTAGGGTCGTTTTGCTGCGGGTGCAGCCGCCAGATATTGCCCGCGTCAACAAATACAGCACCTTTAAGTACAGACCCAAAAAAGTCGTTTACCAGCTTATATCGATATTCCAGGTTCGTGATGATCTTGATCTCACCAAACTGGTCGAGATATTTTAAGCGCTCACGCAGCTGATCGCCTTTTGATAACGAATCTTTAGTATTGCCGCTTGGCGCACCGTAAAACGTGGCCCGGTTAAACTTACCCGGCCCCAAAGTGCGCGGCAGCCAGGCCCGCATATCATTAGCGCCGCCGGCATAAAACTCTTTTTCAAATATCAGGCCGCCCGTATAGGTATTGTTTTTAAATACCAGCTGACTGCTATTACCGTAGGGCACGCCAATACCTGGATTTAACCGAAATATAAGTTGTTTTTCTCCCCCAAAACTATGATATACGCGAAAATCGGCATCCACTTTTGCATATTGCGAAAAGGCGCGCCCAAGTATTGTCCGCGAGCCGAGGGTATCTCTCGGTGTATTTAACAGGTTAGCCAGCAGCGCCAGCGTGTTGCCGCCTACATCGATGCTTCCGCGCAGGTAAACAAAATCTGCATAAGTGTTTAGCCTGTTGGCATTAAACTGGTAGGTGTACTGGCTTCCAGTGGTGAATATGGTGCGCCCTATCAGGTAGCTATATGCATAAAGGTTATCTTCGGCCAGTTTTTGCTGCGCTATAGGGTTGATAACGCCTCTCGAAAACTCAATGTAAACAGGTGTTACCGTGTGCGTTTTTTGAGCTGTTTCAGAAAAATCATAGGTGATGGAATTGATAAAATTTGTACGCTGCACCAAACCCTGCTCATAAAACAATTGGTAATTGGACGAAAACGTTGTATGCGGCACGCCGTATTTACCTAATATAGGCAACTTAAACGGTGTAACAATACGCGGGTAGATCAGGTTGGCGCCCACGGTAAGGTCCTGATTCGAGATCCCGTTTGGGTTGGCAGCGTCGCTGCCGTTATCAAATAGCATGCTCCAGTTTAATTTCAACTGCAGGATGGCAGCGTTTTTAAATACATTCCGGTCGGTAAACGTATTACCCAGGTTAAATCCGTACTGCCCCCCATTAAACAGGAACTCCCCTTCCACCCTGTTCGAAAATTGTTTCAAAGGCACTATATCAATCCTGGTATCCAGGCGGTTGGTACTATCAGACAGTTTGGTATACGTTGGATTGGGCACATTGCGGAATACGTTTAATTCCGAAAGCCGCGAAGTTGTCAATGTTTGCCGGTCAATGTCGTAGATCTGCCCCTTGCGCTGAAAAATATAATCGATGGCGGTGCGCGGCTTAAACTTGTGCGAAAAATCAACAAATCTGAACTGCGAATCAACCTGCAGTGTATCGGCTTTTCCGGTTGTACGGCCATCGGTGTTAGAGATCACGACCAGGGTGTTATTGATCTTATAAACAGGGTGCGCGCTCTTCCCGTCCGGGTTATCAATTATCATCTTAACATCCACAACGCTGCTTTTAAAAGTGGAATCGTATTGATAATTAATATACTGCCGGTAAAAATCATAGTAGCCGTTCCGCTTCATTATCAGGTAAAATTCGTCCCTGTCATACGCTAAACTATCCCTATCAAAGCGGCCGCCCGGCTGTATATGCGAAAATCGCGGGCGATTAACCCTGTACAAATTCTTTACGTTTTTATCGGCTATGCTGTCCTGTATTTTACGGATCCTGAAAAGAGGGCCTTCAACCGCAGTAAATATCAGCTCGGCCCGTTTCTTTTTTATCGCTATACTGTCGGTAACGGTAGCTTTTAAATAACCCTTGTTCTGAATAAAACGCTCAATTTGCACCCGCGAAAATTCCACCAGGTTGCTGTCTAAAATTGCCGGGGGCTCGCCGATATCTTTTTTTCCGTTCTTGCTGAAAAGGTAGTAAAACTGCAGATTGATCCAGTTATTGGGCTGCTGCTCTTTATCAACGTAATTTGCGGCAGCCACGGCAAAGTCTTTGTTTGTAACACCCTTGATAGTTATTTTACGAACCAATGCCTGGCCAGGCTTTAGCCTGCGCGTTAAACTGCAGCCATAGACCGTAAAGAGCAGAAGAATACTTAATATTGCAAAACGGTAATCGCCGGGTTTTATATATGCTTTCAAAATCTCAAATCAGTTTGCTTAGGTCCCTGCAATCCAAAAAAGAGCGCGCGGAACACGGTTTGTTTTTAGTTGAAGGCTATAAATCCGTAATTGAATTTATTGATTCCCCGTACCAAATCGAAACCGTTTATCATACGGCTTCGTTCGACCCAAAAATGCTGAAATTATCCCGAAATATAAACTTATGTGAAATTTCTGTTACAGATATGGAAAAGATCAGCAGTTTAAAAACACCCCAGGAAATTATTTCAGCGATCAGGACCCCCTCCTGGCCTGCTCTCAATAACGCAAAGCTTCAAAAAAAGTTCACAATAGTTTTAGATGGCATACAGGATCCCGGCAATATGGGCACGATCATCCGTACTGCCGATTGGTTTGGCATCGGGCAGATCATTTGCTCGGGCGATTCCGTCGATGTTTACAACCCGAAGGTGGTTCAGGCCAGCATGGGTTCGTTATCGCGCATAAACGTTTATTATGCCGACCTGGCTAAAGTTTTACCTGCGCTTTCCCTGCCAATTTTTGGGGCGATGCTTGATGGGGGGAATATTTATAAAACGGATTTCGGGCGTGAGGGATTGATCGTTATGGGCAATGAAGGCAATGGCATGCGGCCCGAAATAGCAGCCCTCGTCAATACGGCGATAACCATACCGCGAAGCGGCAAAGCTGAATCATTGAATGTTGGTATCGCAACAGCGCTTTTTTGTTCGGAAATTAGCAGAAATTCAAATAATAATGTTGCCAGCCAATAAATAATTGCTATTTTTGCAACCTTGAAAATTGGTCGGGTGGCCGAGTGGCTAGGCAGAGGTCTGCAAAACCTCCTACAGCGGTTCGAATCCGCTCCCGACCTCGAATATTAAAAACATTAAATTGACAACATCATGGGCGTTACCCGTTTAAAAAGAAAAGACAGGAAAAATAAAACTACTTCGCGTTTAGAAGTACAATTTTTAAAGCTGGCCACCAATTTAGAATATGGAAGCCGCAGCGCTGAACCAAAAGACAGCCAGATAGCAAAAAACAATGCCGCTTTGTTAAAAGCGGCAGCTGCAAAATAAACCCCTCCAAATCCCCCCTAAAGGGGAGACTTTCAACGGGAATTATATTATTTAAATCCTGCTGGTTTTAAACCGGTGGGATTTTTTTGTTGGGTGATTTTGTCTGAACTAAGATTAGTAGGATTTTAAGATTATAGGATTAGAAAATCAGTGTAATCCTGAAATCATCATAAAATCAGTGATCGAGTAGTTTTTTATTTATCCGTCCAATCAATCCCGGCCCTTCGTAAATAAACCCGGTATACAGCTGCACCAACGACGCCCCTGCTTTTATCTTTTCAACCGCATCCTTCGGCGAGTGTATCCCTCCCACCCCAATGATCGGGAATGCGCCCTTTGATTTTTTATGCAGGTAGCTGATCACCTCAGTTGAGCGTTGTGTTAATGGCTTTCCGCTCAGGCCACCCATTTCATTTTTCAAATTATCATCGGATACCAATCCCTCGCGGCTGATGGTGGTATTGGTAGCGATAATGCCTGCTATGCCGGTTGTTTGTACAATTTCAACAATATCGTCCAATTGTTCATTGGTCAGATCGGGCGCTATTTTAAGCAGGATGGGTCGGCTGATACCATTTTTCGAATTGCGTTTTTGCAGCGTGCCAAGCAGATCCATTAAGGGTTCTTTTTCCTGCAAAGCCCGTAAACCGGGTGTATTGGGCGAACTAACGTTTACCACAAAATAATCAACCACGTCAAAAAGGCCGTCGAAACATTTGATATAATCACTTACCGCATCTTCATTAGCTGTAACTTTGTTTTTACCGATATTGCCGCCGATGATGACGCCTTTTTGATAACCCTTCGCATTTTTCCTGAATGCCGCTATCCGTTCAGCAGCCGCATCTACGCCTTCATTATTAAAACCCATCCGGTTGATCAATCCACCATCCGCCGGCAGCCTGAACATTCGTGGTATAGGGTTACCCGGCTGGGGCAATGGTGTTACCGTACCCACCTCGATAAACCCGAAGCCCAGGTTAGCCATTTCGCCAATAAATTCAGCATTTTTATCAAAGCCGGCAGCCAGGCCAACAGGGTTTTCAAATTTCAAACCAAAAACCTCTTTTTCAAGCCGTTGGTCCTTTACATGCCATAAAGCCCGGCTCAAAGCCGCACCGCCGGGGAAACGGTTAAACCCTTTAAGGCCAGCGGTTACAAAATGGTGCACCTTCTCCGGATCGAACTTAAAAAGTATTGGTTTTACTAAAAAATACATGGCCGCGAAGGTAGGAATTTTGATTCATGGTTCATAGTTGATGGTTCATAGCGGCAGGGCAAACGCGTTAGTTTTAAGCTTACTAGGGCTGAAATAGAGAAACGGGGGCATTTGCAGCGTATTTTGACAGCAAAGGCACTAAGAACGGGTAGCGATGCAGCGTTCCAGCGTTCCACTTCTGCACGCGGAACACCCGGAACGCTGTGAAACACTCTCATTATCAACCTAATAAATATTTTGACTTATACAACTATCTGATAATCAATAATCATAACAATTAGCCAATTTGGCAATATTCATGCAATTAACTGATGGTCAATTGTTTCGTATTTCAGCAGGAGACAAATGTGTAAACCTATTTCAGGACGAGACAAAATTTCACATAAAATAATTTTAATGCGTCAGCCCTGGTGATGGCGGAAGTTCACTGTGATTGCAAATTGTAACAGATCGGTTATTCTTATTTTCTCCGATAAAAGAATTTCTATATTAGCAAAACAAAAACATCCATGGCGCCAAATTCTGCCATGAACAATGAACCATCAACTATGAACTTAACCAACTCCCGCCGTAATTTTATAAAAAATGCCGCTATCGGCTCGGTTGCCGCTATTGCAATGCCTGAAATAGTTGCAGCCGCTGTTAAGCCGGGCATCAAAAAGATAAAGCTTGAAAAGGATAATGTGATCCTTTTCCAGGGCGATTCCATTACGGACTGGGGCCGTAGTCACGACAGTAACGCACCAAATGCCCACGGCACACTTGGCTCCGGCTACGTTTTGCTTACGGCAGGTCATTTACTATTGGATTTTGCTGATAAAAACCTGCAGATCTATAACAAAGGGATCAGCGGCAACAAGGTCTACCAGTTGGCCGAGCGCTGGGATACCGATTGCCTGCAGCTGAAACCCGATGTTTTAAGTATCCATATCGGTGTAAACGATTACTGGCACACCATAACTAATGGCTATACGGGTACTATTGAAACCTACATAGCCGATTACCGCAAACTAATTACCCGCACTAAAGAAGCGCTACCCAACATAAAGATCGTCATTTGCGAACCGTTTGCTACCAAAGGCGTTAAAGCCGTTGATGATAAATGGTATCCAACTTTTGACCTTTTCCGCAAAGCGGCAAAAGATATTGCCAATGAGTATAATCTTCCTTTTGTACCCTACCAGGCCGCATTTGATAAAGCGCTTGAAATTGCCCCACCAACTTACTGGAGCCTCGACGGCGTACACCCCAGTGTTGCCGGCACCGCGCTGATGGCGAAGACATGGATGGAAGCTGTTGGTTAGAGATTAGAGACTGGAGATCAGAGATCAGTTGAAATGCACAGCAAATCGGCAAAAGTTAGTCGCACGAGGATAGAGATTAGCTGAAAACTACCACAAACTGACAAAAAACTAGTCTCTGATCTCTAATCTCTAGCCTCTAAACCCTATCTTTGCGCCGAAATGATCGCTATTAATAACCTCACGTTCGAGATCGGTGCAAGGGCCCTGTATGATGAAGCAAACTGGCATATAAAACCAGGTGAAAAGATTGGCCTTATCGGCGCCAACGGAACCGGGAAAACTACCCTTTTAAAAATTATTGTTGGCGACTATACGCCTACCTCGGGTACCATATCCATGGCTAAGGATATTGCCATTGGCTACCTTAACCAGGATCTGCTTTCCTACTCGTCAGACAAAAACATATTGCATGTTGCCATGGAGGCTTTTGAGCGCCAAAACCAGCTGCACGACGAGATAGAGAACCTGCTGCAAAAACTGGAAACAGAGTATACCGAAGACTTGCTGCACAAACTCAGCGACAAACAGCACGAGTTTGAATTGCTGGATGGTTATAACATTGAATATAAGGCACACGAGATTTTAGCCGGTTTAGGTTTCACCGAAGCGGATACCCATCGCAAACTGAGCGAATTTTCGGGCGGGTGGCGGATGCGCGTGATGCTTGCAAAAATATTATTGCAGGCTCCGGATATCCTGCTGCTCGATGAGCCTACCAACCACCTTGACTTACCCTCCATCCAATGGCTGGAAGATTATTTAAAAGCTTTTGATGGCGCCGTAGTTATTGTATCTCACGACAGGTGGTTTTTGGATAAAGTAATTAACCGCACGGTTGAAACCCGCAAGGGAAAACTGACCGTGTATGCGGGTAATTATTCGTTTTATTTAGAGGAGAAGGCCCAGCGCGAAGAGATCCAGAAAGGCGAATTTAAAAACCAGCAATCTAAAATAAAGCAGGAAGAACGCCTGATCGAACGTTTCCGGGCCAAAGCTTCGAAGGCAAAGATGGCACAGTCGCGCATTAAAGCGCTGGACAAACTGGAACGTGTGGACGATGTGGATGACGACAACCCAACGGTAAATTTCAGTTTCCGTTTCTCAAGGCAATCAGGCCGCCACGTGGTGACTTTGGAACATGTTACCAAAAAATACCCGGCCATTGATATTTTGGAGGATGCCGAAGCCGTAATAGAAAAAGGCGACAAAATTGCCCTGATAGGCGCCAACGGTAAAGGTAAATCAACGCTGCTGCGCATTATTGCCGGAGCCGACAAAGATTTTAGCGGCAAAGCCGAAACCGGCCATAACGTAACGCAAACGTTTTTTGCTCAACACCAGCTTGAGGCCCTGCATCTTGAACATACTGCCTTACAGGAGTTACAGTCCTTCGCGCCAAAACATACTGAAACAGAGTTGCGTACCATCTTGGGTTCGTTTTTGTTTACAGGCGATGATGTATTTAAAAAGATAAAAGTTTTATCAGGCGGCGAAAAATCGCGCGTAGCCTTAGCAAAGGCGCTGACGGCCGATGCAAACTTCCTGGTATTGGATGAGCCTACTAACCACCTGGATATCCAGTCGGTAAATATTTTGGTACAGGCTTTACAACAGTTTGAAGGCACATTGATAGTGGTATCGCACGACAGGTATTTCCTGGATAATGTGGCCAACAAGATCTGGTTTATTGAGGATCACAAGATCAAACAATACCCCGGCACTTATCGCGAATTTGATGAGTGGTACGCCAAACGCAAGCTGGAACCAAAAGCTGCAGCACCTGCTCTTCAGCCTAAAAAAGAAGAGAAAAAGGAACAAGCCAAACCGCAGCATTCGGAAAACAAGTTTCAGCAGTTAAAAAAGCTGAACCAGGACCTGTCCAAAATGGAAGAACAGATAGCCGAACTGGAGAAAACCATCAAACAGTTGGAAGAACAGTTGGCTGATGATAAATTGTATAACGACGCCGTTAAATCGAAGCAGGTAAGTAGCAATTACGAGCTAAAGAAGTTAGATTTGGGTCATTTGCAATTAAAATGGGAAGCCCTGGCCGAACAGATAATGGAATTGGAAGCGTAGTTTTGATTTCGGAATTCGGATTTTCGTCCCGATAGCTATCGGGATCGGATTTAAAAAAATTGAATGGCATCTTTAAACAGCAACAATTACAAACCATGTCATTGCGAGCGAGGAACGAGCGCGGCAACCTCGTCGCTCTGTACTGGCGGTACTGCAATGGCGAAGAGGTTGCTTCGTCGTTTCACTCCTCGCAATGACAAGCGGGCTTTGTGGATACTTGGATTAGTTTGCCTATTTATTTTACCTTTTACTTCCTTCGCCCAATCCCCCTACACCGATTCCGTTTACCATCGCGAAATAAAAAGCGTTGAGTTTTACAATATTAAAAAACAGGCTTCGTTCCCGCTGATCACTTTGGGCTCGGGCGAAACCATGCTGCTGGCCTTTGATAACCTTCGGGGCGGCAGCCAGGAGTATTATTATACCATTGAGCATTGCGATGCCGACTGGAACTCATCGAACCTCTCCACAACCGAATACTTGCAAAATTATTCGGACGATAAGATCATCACTTACACTTATTCCCTCGGCACTTTTCAAAAGTACACCCATTATGAGCTGAGGCTTCCTAATGAGAATATCGCCCCAAAAATACCCGGCAATTATATTTTAAAGGTTTATGAAGAGGGCGACCAAAGCAAACTGGTATTAACACGGAGGCTCTACGTACTTAGGCCAAAAATTGGCATCACGGCCGAGATCATACCATCAAGCGATAATTCCACCCGGCAAACCAATCAAAAAATAAACTTCACGCTTAACTATGGCAGCCTGAACGTTCAAAATCCTGCCACCAACCTGCGCACGCTCATCATGCAAAATAACCGCAGCGAAACCGGCATCATGAACAACCAGCCGACCTACATTCGCGGCCCCGAATTAATTTTTAGTGATGTTACTCAAAATGATTTTCCGGCAGGAAACGAGTTTTGGCATTTTGATACCCGCACGCTAAAGGTAAATTCCGAACATATTATGCGGATGATGCACGATACGGCAAACACCGTGATCATGCTTACTGACCCCGATCTGGGCCAACAGCCAAACTACAGTTTTCAATATGACCTGAACGGAGCGTTTTATATCCTTAACCAGGACGGCACCGATCCGCGCACTGATGCAGATTACGCGCATATGTATTTTACACTCAACACCACACGGACGGCAGCCGAAGGTACCCCCTACCTGGTCGGCCGTTTTAATGACTATAAACTCGACGAAAGCAGTAAGATGCATTATGATGCCTCCATCAATAAGTTTGCTATTGCACTGCATTTAAAACAGGGTGTTTACGATTATACCTATGTTTGGGTGGACAAAGCAACCGGTAAAGCTGATGACATTGCTTTAGAAGGGAGCCATTTTGAAACCGAAAACGACTACCAGATCCTGGTTTACTACCGGCCAAATGGCGCGCGCTGGGAAGAATTAATAGGCTACCGCTTGCTGAACTCGGCAAAAAAATAACAATCTGTAGTCTGTAGCCTAATTTTTATTCACCGGGTTAATTTTTTCAGATACCGGGTCTACCGCAGTATTATGGCCGGTTTTAATTTGCCATTGCCCGGAATTGTTAACCAGCACCAATGATATCTGATCGGATAGCTTATCGCCCGTTACTGCCTTTCTTCCATCCGGGAAAGCCAGGCCGTGGTTCATTTGTATTTCTTCGCGCAAAAAAACAAGGGCCACGTCGTCGCCGATAAACTGGATATTCTGGATATTCAGTTTGGCCGGGATCATAAATTTAAGATACTGCGCAAAAGCAAGGTGCGCCGTCCTGATCTCGCTTTTATTTTTCCAATAGAGGCCACCGATATTGATCCATGAACCATCTTCGGTGAAAAGACCACTTATAGCCAACATATCATTTTTGTTCCACGCATCTTCGTATCGTTGTACCAAAGCACGGACCCCCGCTGAGTCTTTAGGGTTATTTTGGGCGAAAAGTGTTAATACCGAACAAATAAGGAGACAGGAAAGAAATATGCGTTTCATAATAATTGGATTAAATTTATCACAAAACTACCCCGGTCATCTCTTGCACAAATAGTACAAACACGACACTTTAATAAAAAATTCGGTTATCTAACGAAAAGGGTTGCTGCCTTAATGCTTCGGCAATTAACTGGGGATTGGTGCCTGCAAATGTTTGAAAATCGCGGATCAGGTGCATCTGGTCGAAATATCCACAACTGTAAGCGATCTCCGTCCATTTGATGCCGGGGTTATTTTCTTTTATTAGCCATGCTTTGGTAAAACGGACGAGCCTGCTGTAAAACTTGGGTGATCAGCCTATCCGTTCCTTAAACACCCGCTCGAACTGGCGGTTGCTCAAGCAGGCATTCCTTGCCAATTGATCAATTTTCATCAAGCCTGATGACCGCAAAATATCCGGAAGCACCATATCAATAGGAGCTGCTCTTTTTAATTTGGTCATCTGGCGAAATAAAAAATCTTCGGCAATGGTTTTCATGTCAGCAGCGGAGGCAGCATTCGACAATGCATCTACTGTGTCGTTAATTCCGGGCCCAAAAACGTCCTGGCCATCTAATTCCTTATATTTAAGCATTTCTTCCATCGGCAACCCTAATAGCCGGTAAAGCCCACCGGGTTGAAAACCGATCTTTATAACCAAATGATTGTATCCAAACGTTAGCCTGAGCCTTTCGGTATTTGGGCCCACAATCATACAAGCCGGATGACTATAGATTTTTTTTGCAATAACATTCTCATTGGTGGGCTTATCAAATGGATAAAAGAAAATACAATGCTCCGGTAAAGGTGGAAATGGGAACGACAATTGCTTTCGCGCCGGATCCGTCCTGATATGGCATATCATGATGTTATTCACAAGGCCTTTAAGCGCAGGATGTGGCGCATAAAATAACGGTTGCATTTCTATCTCCGGGTTATAAAAAGCGATATTTGAAGATAGCTTTTTTTAAACGAGAAAAAAACGGCGGATGATATCTTATTCGTCCCGGAAGTTATAATTTAAAAAATTGTAACTTTTATAAAAACATTTATCTTGTATAGCTTATTATACAGGAAAAAACAAGTACACACTTTGCAAAACTTATACCCTTGGCACGATTTGGACGCATAGCCCTAAAAACAATCCTCTGGATACTCGGAAGTATTGTCTTCCTGATACTGCTGATTGTTGTACTGATCCAGGTTCCTTCTGTACAAAACTTCGTTAAGGATAAAGCTGTAACTTTTATCCAGGGGAAGATTCACACAAAAGTAAAGATCGGCCATATCAGCATTGGGTTCCCAAAGATGCTGGTACTGGAGGATGTTTATTTCGAGGACCAGAAAAAAGATACGCTGATAGCCGGCGACAAGCTGAAGGTGGACATTGATATGTTTGGTTTGCTGCACCATAAAGTTGAAGTTGGCGAAATAGATCTCGACGGAATCACTGCAAATATTAAGCGCGGCCCTGATAGTATCTTCAATTTTCAATATATCCTGACGGCATTTGCAGGGGAGCAAAAAAAACCGGTTAAAGCTACCGATACCACTTCCACCATGAAGTTTTCTGTCGGGAAAATACAATTGGATAAGATCAACGTTTCTTTTATCGACGCCATCACCGGCAACAATATCAAGTTTTTACTGGGCCACTTTGATACCCGTATCAAAGATTTCGACCTGGATAAAATGAAATTTACTATTCCAAAGATCACCATTTCGGATATCGATACGCGCATTATCCAAACTGTGGTTGAAGCCCCGGCCGCCGCAACGCCTGCCGACACCTCGGTTAAACCCATCAATATAACGCTGAATTTAGGCACGATAGATGTCTCGAAAGTAAAAGTTGATTACCGCAGCCCTCAAATGGCTACGAAAATGAATGTTGGCCAGTTGCTGGTGGAAATGGATAAGATAGATCTGAAAAATCAGCGTGTGGGAATTAAAAACGTTGAGTTGAATGATACCAGGGCTAGTGTTGATATGGCTAAGCCACAGCACTTAAAAACAGAAATTGTAAAGGCAGTTAAGAAATTAGATACACTGGTGGCCTCGCCGGGAAAATCGATAGGCTGGCACGCAACCGTAAATAAGATCAGCTTTAGCAACAACAACGTTAAGTTTGACAACGAAGCGCAAAAAGCTTTACCAAAAGGCCTGGATTTTGGGCACATGGATATCCGCAACCTGAGCACCGACATGGAAAACCTGAGCTATAGCCCCGATACGCTTTCGGGACGAATAAACTCATTTACCTTTAGCGATAAAAGCGGTTTGGCTATCAAAAAATTCCATACCACATTTTTGTACGGCCCGAAAAGCGCCTACCTGAACGATTTGCTGGTGGAGACGCCTCAAACCCATTTGCAAAAACAAATACAGGTAAGCTATCCGTCCATTGCCGCTTTAAGTACCGATCCCGGTAAGCTGTATGTAAATGCCAACCTGGATGGCAGCCAGCTGGGATTAAAGGATGTACTTTTACTGATGCCAGCCATGGCAACGATGGATCCTTTTAAACATGCGCCGAACGCCGTTTTCAAAATAAACGGCCGGGTGGTCGGCAAGGTAAACAACCTGTATATTCCAAATTTCGAGATCAGCGGGCTAAGTAAAACCCATATCAAGGCCACGGCAACGCTCGTGGGACTTCCTAACATGAACAAGGCATATTTTAATGTGAACCTGGTTGACTTTAACACCGGCAGTGCGGATATTGCCAAACTGGTTTCGCCGGGTATGATCCCATCTTCGGTAACCATACCGGCCAATTTAAACCTGAAAGGCACCTTTAAAGGCGGTATGTACAACTTTACCACCAAACTGGGCCTACGCACCAACTATGGCGCGATGGACCTGGATGCCACCATGAAAAACGGCAACAGTAAAACGGCGGCTTCTTATTCGGCTAATATAAAAGCGAATAACCTGGGTGTGGGCGCATTGCTTAAACAAACGCAAACCTTTGGCAATATGTCGTTAACCGCCCATATAAAAGGTACCGGCCTCGATCCCAAAAAGGCGAACATCCAGTTTAGCGGCAATGTGGTAAGCGCGGATGTAAAAGGCTATACTTACCAAAACCTGGTACTTTCGGGCACGGCCAACAAAGGCAGCTATACCACCAAAGCCCGTATGAAGGATCCCAATATCTGCTTTACTCTTGATGGAAAGGCCGATATGAATAAAAAATATCCTTCGGTAAATGCTGTATTAACCATCGACAGCCTCAACCTGCAAAAATTAAATCTGTCGAAGGATGAAATGCGTGTACGCGGTAAATTGGTTGCTGACGTACCTACCGCCGATCCGGATTACCTGAATGCGAACATAAAACTAACCGACTTCCTGGTTAATCAAAAAAGCGGTGCGATTCGATTAGATACGGTGAGCCTGGTATCAACGGCAAATGCCGACAGCAGCACCATAAAATTAAAAGCGCCCATGCTTTATGCGCACATGGCAGGCAAATACAAGTTAACCCAGGTTGGTACGGCTTTGCAGGATGTGATCAATAAATATTACAATACGGCTGTAGCAAAACCGGTTGCTAACGCCAAACCAACCTATTCGGCGCAGCAGTTTAAGTTTGATATCCATTTGGTTAAAACGCCGCTGGCTACACAACTGGTGCCTGATCTGAAAACGCTCGACCCGGTTTTAATCACCGGTCAATTCGATAGCCAGACCGGCAGCCTTATTGTAAATGGCGCCATGCCAAGGGTGGTTTATGGAACCAATTCCATCAATAATTTAAAACTGGCTATTAATACCGGTAATAATGCACTGAACTACAGTTTAACTGCTGATGAGATCAAAGCCTCCACCTCTGTCGACCTGTTATACACCAGCGTTACCGGCAGCGCGCAAAACAATAAACTCAACCTTAGCCTGCAGGTGCGCGATGCTTCCAAAAAGGAACGTTACAGGGTGGCAGGTGTGTTCAGCGTATTGCCGAATGAATACCAATTCAGCTTTCTCCAAAACGGGCTGATGCTGGATTATAATAACTGGACGGTTAATTCCGATAATGCGCTCCAATTTGGTGGTAAGGGATTGCTGGCAAAAGATTTTACCATAACCAATGGTGGCCAGGTGTTGAGCGTTAACAGCGATCAGCAAACCATGAATGCACCCATGACCGTTAATTTTAAAAACTTTAAGATAGAAACGCTTACCCGTGCTGCCGAGCAGGATTCGCTACAGGTTGGGGGCGTGATAGACGGCGACGTACACCTCAGCAACCTGCAAAAGGCTATGGCTTTTAATGCGAACTTAAACATCAGCAATTTTAATTTTAAGCAAGACACCGTTGGCAATATAGCAGTAAAAGTAAACAACCAAACCGCCGACGCATATGCTGCCGATGTAACCATAACCGGCAAAGGCAACCAGGTAAACCTGAAAGGCCTGTATTATACCAACCCTGCGGGCAAGCTCGACCTTGACCTTAACATCGCCAGCCTGAACATGAAAGGCATTGAAGGCTTTACCTTCGGTAGCTTGCGCAATGCCAGCGGCACCATCAGCGGCGACCTGAAAATAGCCGGAACAACCAGCGCACCGGAAGTACGCGGCAACGTAAACTTCAACAAGGTAGGCTTTAACGTGGCCATGCTCAACAGTTACTTCACTATGCCGAATGAAAACCTGACGTTTAACAACGACGGCATATTGTTTAATGATTTTACCCTGGTCGACTCGCTGGGCAATAAAGCCGTCGTGGCCGGCACGCTTTATACCAAAACCTTTAGCGATTTTAGTTTTGGGCTGGACATTACCGCGAATAATTTCAGGGTGATCAATTCCACCCAGGAGAATAACAAACTTTATTATGGCAAACTTTATGTCGATTCGAGAATAAAGATCAGGGGCGACATGAATAAGCCGGTAGTGGATGCCAGCCTAACGATAAACGACAAAACGGACCTGACGATCGTGCTGCCCGAGGATGATCCCGGCCTTGAAGAACGAAACGGCGTGGTAGAAGTGATCAATCCCCATGAATCAAAAGAAGATTCACTGTTTATGGCACGTCAGCTGGATTCGCTCCGGAAGACGGGCCTGAAAGGCCTTGATGTTTCGGCTACTATCAACATTAACAAAGGTGCGAATTTCACCGTAGTGATTGATGAACGCAACGGCGACATGGTACAAATAAAAGGCGATGCGCAGTTGAATATGACCATTGATCCAAGCGGAAAAACAAGCCTTACCGGTACATATAAAGTAGACCAGGGATCATATAACCTGGCTTACGCTACAGTAAAAAAGAAGTTTCTTTTCCGCAAAGGCAGCACCATAACGTGGACAGGCGACCCGACTAAGGCAAATATAGATATCACTGCCATTTACATTGCAAATGTGCCGCCGATAGACCTGGTAAGCGATCAGCTGGGCAGTTCGCAAAACGCTACGCAGTACAAGCAAAAACTGCCATTTAATGTCGACCTGAACTTAACAAACGAGTTATTAAAGCCCAAAATAACCTTTGATATTGTGTTACCCGACAGCAGTTATTCGGTAGGCCCCGATGTAATATCAACCGTAAATGCCCGGCTTGACCAGGTACGGGCCGATACCAACGAAATGAACAAACAGGTATTGGGGGTATTGGTGTTGGGACATTTCATCGGGGACAATCCTTTACAAAGCCAGGGCGGAGGCACCGGGTTAAACGGAGCGATACGCAGCAGCGTGAGCAGTTTACTCTCCGACCAACTTAATAAGCTGGCCGGAAACCTCATCGGCGGCGTTCAGTTAAGCTTCGATCTTACCTCCGGCGCTGATTATTCAACCGGGACACAGCAAAACCGAACGGACCTGAATGTGGGCCTATCCAAACAGTTCCTGAACGACCGTGTCACAGTGACAGTAGGCAATAACTTTAACCTGGAGGGCCAAAACCAGCCCGGACAAAAAACAACCGACATTGCCGGCAACGTATCTGTAAATTATAAATTAACAAAGGATGGCCGTTACATCGTACGCGTTTACCGGCGCGACCAATATATTGTGGTAGAAGGCGAGGTTGTTGAAACCGGCGTTGGCTTTACCATTACGTATGATTTTAATACTCTGAAGGAACTGTTTGCTAAAAAAACCAAAGAAGAAAAAGAAGAAAAGAAGGAGTATAATGAACAGCAAAAACAGAAAAAGGAAGTGCAAAAGGCAGCGGACAAAAAAGCAGATTCGACAGCAGCACCGGTGCAGCCTGTAAATCAGCCTCAACCAAAATCAAATTAAAATGACCAGGACCAGATATTTATTTGTTTTCATCATCGTACTCATCAGCGCCTGCAGTACAACAAAGTATTTGGGGCCGGGGCAAAAGCTGTATAACGGGGCCAAAATAAAAATAACGGATAAAAACACTACCAAAAGTGAAGCCAGCGCCATTAACGACGAACTGGAGGATCTGTTGCGGCCAAAACCCAACGGCAAAATACTGGGCTTAAGGTTCAAATTGTATGAGTACGAAAAAAACAAAACCAACAAAAGAACCGGTTTAAAACATTTCCTGATGACTAAACTGGGCGAGCCGCCTGTTTTAATAAGTTCAGTCGACCTGGTAAAAAATAGCAGCGTTTTGCAAAATCGCCTGCAAAACGAGGGCTATTTTTTGGCACAGGTATCGGGCGACACAACGTCCAAAAAGAACAGTAAAGTTGCCGAAGCTGTTTACACCATACAAACCGGCCCGGTTTATCGTTACCGCAAAATAACCTTCCCAACTGAAAATGACGACCTGGATACGGCAGTTACCGGCACATCCAAACAAACGTTTTTAAAAGTTGGCGATAAATTCAACCTGGATGTAATTAAAAATGAGCGGATCCGCATCGATGCCCGCTTGAAAGAAGAAGGTTTTTTCTATTTCGCACCGGAGGACCTGATCATGCGGTACGACAGTACTGTGGCAGGTCACCAGGTAGATATGTTTGTAAAAGTGAAGGGCGAAACGCCTGACGAGGCCAGGTGGATTTACAGTGTACGAAATATTTATGTTTACCCCGACTATAAACTGCGGGATACCGCGCTAAAAATGGATTCGGCAGTAAAATACCGCTGGTACAACGTTATCGACCCCAAAAAAGACTTCCGACCGTTTACGTTTAAAAACGCAGTGTTACTCCACCCTGGCGATATTTATAACCGTACCGAGCATACCAATTCGTTAAGCAGGTTTGTTGAACTGGGGCCGTTTAAGTTTGTAAAAAACAGGTTCGAGGATGTAACACCGGATTCGGCCATGTTGGATATTTACTACTTTTTAACCCAACAGAAGAAAAAATCGTTAACGGCCGATATTGTTGCCAGGCAAACTTCGGCCAATTACGATGGAACCCAGTTAGATGTAAATTTCAGGAACCGGAATATTTTTAGCGGCGCCGAATTGTTTACCTTAACATTTTTTGCCAGTCGCGACATCCAGTTCGGGTCGTACAACAATGGCTATAATGTTTATCAATACGGGGTAACGCCATCTGTTTCATGGCCAAGATTTATTAGCCCTTTTAATTTTAAATCAGACAATGCTTTTATCCCTCGCACTATTTTCTCTTTAGGTTATACTATAGTCGACCGTTCAAAACTATATTCACTAAACTCTTACAACGCGTCGTTTGGTTATCAATGGAAAACAAATATCCACACGCAACATCAGCTTGACCTGGAAGACATAACTTACGTTAACCCGCAAAATATTACCCAGGTTTACCTGGACAGCATTCGCCATACCCGCAACCCAACGCTGGCCCATGTTATTAACGCCCAATTCACTTTTGGCCCGTCGTACAGCTATACCTGGACCAATACTATGGAAACCAATAAGCAAAACACATTTTATTATAATGGGAAAATAGGCCTGTCGGCAAATTTGCTTGGTATAGTTACAGGCGCCGATACCCCCAAAAGAGTGAGCAAATTATTTGGTGCTCCCTTTGACCAGTATGTGAAATTGGAGAACGAAATAAGGTTTTATCATAAATTAGGCGTCAATAGTACGCTGGCTGCACGGTTTATGGTTGACGTGGGCCTGCCTTACGGAAATTCGACAGTACTGCCCTACTCCCAGCAATATTTTATCGGCGGCTCCAACAGCCTGCGCGGTTTCCAGGCGCATTCCATCGGGCCCGGCTCCTATATCCTGCCGCCTGAATTGGCTACAGGTACGGGTTTCCTGCCGGATGAATCAGGCGACATTAAAATTGAAGGTAATATCGAGTACCGGCCTAAATTGTTCAGCATAGTTGAAGGCGCATTATTTATTGATGCCGGCAATATCTGGCTCTTAAACAGTACCGCGGGTTTGCACGGCGCCACGTTTGGTAAAAACTTTTTAAGCCAGATAGCTGCCGATGCCGGTTTTGGCCTGCGCTTTAATTTAACTGTATTGGTATTACGTACCGACCTCGGTTTTCCTTTTCTGGAACCCAACCCGGCCATACCTGTTCATTTCGGGCATGGCGAAGTGTTTAATTTAGGTATTGGATATCCGTTTTAATTTTGAATTAGTGAATTAGCGAATTATTGATTTAGCGAATTGGGGCACGTCCTCATAGCCGGCTTCAACTACCTTTACCTGCAGAGTTAACCTTAAGCCCATTTCCCGTTTTTTACAGATTTTTTCTTTCTGTCACGTTTTTGTGCTACGCTTATCTTTTCCACAGATTAATTTTAACTTTATCAATAGTTAACCTTCGTTTGGAAACTATACCGACATGGGGGACACTATACCAAACTAAAACAATTAAATCCACGGGGTATAAAGCTTCATTGATAAGCTCTTTTAATAAAACACCATGCTAAGTAAGTTCAGCACTTCAGGGAAGTTCTACATGTTGATATTTATTACGGCCGCCAGTTTAATCGGGCTGGGACTGTATGGCATTGATGATCTGAAAAAAATGAACGAAAACACCCGCTCGCTTTATGCCGACCGGGTGGTATGTATGCAACAGTTAGCAAATGTGCGCTTTGAATACATGGCAAATATCCTTCCGGTAGCGCAAAATGTCAGGAACCACGTAATTACGTTTGATGAAGCTGAAAAAAAGGTTCGGAAAGCCGGGGAGTCTATCAATACAAACTGGCAAAAGTACAAACTTAGCTACCTGACACCTGAGGAGCAGCTTTTGGTAAAACAAACTGAGGTTGTGAAAATTCAGGCGGATCAGTCAGTTGAAAATCTTAGCTCCATATTGTCAAAAAAAGATACGGCGGCACTGGCTGCATTTGTAAAAAACCAGCCTCCTAATGAAGCTGCACCCATCATTATAAACATGACCATGTTGATGGAATTACAGGCACGGGTGGCAAGGCAAATATTTAACAATAACCAGGATATATATGGCAGCACTTCAAAAAGATTCGTCCTTTTAATTTTACTTTCTTTAGTGATCGCCCTTTCGCTTTCGTACTACATTATCAGGAATATTAAAAATTTAATTAAGGACAGGCTGAAGAGCATTGACACCGTTAAAGAAAGTGAAGTTAAATACCGGTCGCTGCTCGAGAATGCCTCAGATGCGATATACCTGGAAGACCGGCAGGGTAATTTTACGGAAGTAAACGAGCGTATGTGCCAAATGACCGGCTATTCGAAAGACGAATTGTTGAAATTGAATGTGGAGGAAATTATCGACCCTGAACAATTAAAAACCGACCCGGTTATCTACAGCACGCATCTTTCGGATGGCCCCTTGATAAAGGAACGGCGCATGATCAGCAAAGACGGTAAAATATTTGAAGTGGAAATTAACGTAAAACTGTTCTCGGACAGCCAAATGATGGTCATCGCCCGTGATATTACGGAAAGAAAACGGATGGAAGCGGATATCAGGGAAGCCGAGCTACGATTCAGGACACTGGTTGAAAAATCAATGGTGGGCGTTTACATTGTTCAAAACGGAAAATTTACTTACATGAATCCCCGGTTTGCCGAGGTTTTTGGTTATGAGCCGGGGGAACTGATCAACACCGTTTCGGTGGAAACAATTATTCATAAAAGCTATCGCGAAATAGCCACTGAACATATAAAACGCCGTGTGGAGGGCGAGATTGAAGGGGTACATTATGAAGCGATGGGTGTAAAGAAGGACGGTACAACTAATTGGGTTGAATTTTATGGCAACAGCGCGATAATTGGCGGCGAATCGACCATTATCGGTACGATGATAGACATTTCGGAAAAGAAGTTGGCGGAAGAACTTATCTTCAAAGAAAAGCAGTTGTCGGATGCTATTATAAACAGCTTGCCCGGAGTATTTTATTTGAGGAATGAAAAAGGAAAATTTTTACGTTGGAACAGGAACCTTGAAGTAGTTACCGGCTACAGTGCGCAGGAGATTGAAAAACTAATTGTACGGGATATGATCGCCCGCGAGGATTTTGAAATCCTGGACATCGCCGCCGAAAAAGTATTTAAAGAAGGTTACTCCATGGCTGAGGCTAAAGTAAAAACCAAGATCGGCGCTAAAATTCCTTTTTTACTTACAGGGAGTCCCATAATCTACGAAAATCAGCTTTGTTTAATGGGCACTGGAATTGATATTTCAGCGCGGATTAAAGCAGAAGAGGAACTTAGATTATCCGAACAGAAGTATAAATTACTTTTTGACAGAAATCCTTCCCCACTATCGATGGTAGCGAAAGACGACCTGTCGATTATCGCCGTTAATGAAGCCGCAGCTAATCTTTACGGTTACACAAAGGATGAACTCATGCATTCAAGCGCATCCATCGTAAGGCTTAAGGAAGATATTGAGCAGCAAAAACTAAATTTTCAAACGGCGGTTACGGAACCTACCGATCGCGGGGTTACGCGACATGTTAAGAAAGACGGCACGGTCATTTTTGTAAATGTAATGGTTAATGACATTATATTCGAAGGCCGGATGGTAAGGCTTGTATTGACAACCGATATTACTGAAAAACTGATGGCGGAAGAAGAATTGCGGTCATCCGAACAGAAATATAAATTCCTTTTTGAAAGTAACCCTTCACCGTTATGGATGATCGCAAAAGACACCATGTCGGTAACTGCGGTTAACGAAGCGGCGGCTAAGCTTTACGGGTACACCAGAGATGAGCTTTTAAATATGAGCGTAAAAAAATTGCGGCCGGCTGAAGACCTGGAGCAGCAATCGGACGGATACAGAAAAAACCTCAACGAACCGACGGATTTTGGGGTAGTGAGGCATATTAAAAAGGACGGAACGATATTTTTTGTACAAATAATTTCGCAGGATATTATATTCGAAGGACGACTGGTAAGGCTCTCGCTCACCAGCGATATTACCGAACAGCTTAAGGCACAGGAGTCGCTCCAAAAATCGGAGGCTAACCTGCAAACTATTTTAAAAACAACCGATACAGCTTACGTTTTGTTCGACCTTGAACTTACGGCCCAGGCGTTTAATCAGCGTGCCATTGAATTTGTTAAACACGAATATTATCATCTACCAAAAAAAGGCGACCGGCTGGTTGATTTCTTTCCAACGGACCGGTTTCCGCAATTTGTAAATTTCACGCGCATTGTACTGGGAGGTCACAATATTAACTATGAGATTAACTATCCGCAGGCCGACGGCTCAGTAATATGGTATTATGTAAGCTTGTTCCCCATAACAAACGATAATAAGGAGATATTAGGCATGATGATGGCATTATACGATATAACGGAAAGGAAAAATGCCGAACAGGATTTAAAAAATGCTTACGAGCGGATTCAAAGCCATATCAGCAGCATACAGGATATGGCCTGGAAACAATCGCACCTGATCCGCAGCCCGCTGGCAAATTTAAAAGGCTTGGCAACCATGCTGAAAGACGACCCCGATGACGCAGAAGTGCTCGACTTTATTCAAAATGAGCTTAACAGGATGGACAATATTATTATTGAAATGGCCGATGTTTCAGATCGGAGCATAAACGACTAATTACAAATTATTGACCTCGTAATTCTTTTAGGCAAATCGGCAGGTAACAAATAGATTTGCCTTTTCGTATATGTATATGTAGTGATGATTTTATATTTTGTATCTATTTAGTGTTATCTTTATTAAAAGCATATCAAATTCTTTATACCGGTGTGCGGCCATCACCAAAACTTTATCTTTTTAAATACAAAATCTATTTTTTAAATGGAGCACGTACAAAGGAATAGAACGGTTGTAATAATAAGCCTGCTTACCGTACTTACTGGCATAACAGTAATGGTTGGCTGGCTATTTAATATTCCGGCTTTTGAAACTATTGTACGGGGCTTCGAAGCCATGAGGTTCAACTCGGCATTGTGCTTTGTTTTGCTTGGCTCGGCGTTGTTAATTTCTCAGTACTCCACCCGGCGGTATCGTAATTTATTCTTCGTTTTACTTTCGGTGCTTGCAACGTTTATCGGTCTTATAACGGTATCACAGGACCTGTTTCACTTTAATACCGGCCTCGATCAATTATTTGTATTCGATAAAACCATTCCTTCGTACAGCATCCCTTCCCCTGGGCGAATGGCTTTTAACGCTTCGGTAAATTTTCTCATCCTTGGGCTAGGCTTTCTACTTCTTATTCCTAAAAAACGTATATACACCGTATTTTCTCAGTATTTTTTTCACCTGGTTTCAATTCTTTCGGCAATCGCATTAATCGGGTACTTGTATGGCGTATCTTTTTTCCGCGTTTTTTTGTACCGCACTTCTATGGCTACCCATACAGCCATCCTTTTTTTTATTTTATCGCTTGCGGCATCACTATTAAATCCTTCAGTCGGTATTGCTCAATTGTTTACCGGTAAACGGGTAGGCAATCAAATGGCAAAAAGGCTTTTCACCTTAATGATCCTGATGATCATCGTATTCGGATCGCTGAGGAGTCAAACCCAGCGTTTGCAATTATCTTCATCATTGGACATAGGTGCTTCGGTACTTGCGGTTAGCTTTTTATTGGTCAGTCTATTGCTGATATGGAACACTGCCAATTGGTTGAATAAGATAGATAAACGGCGATCGGAGGCCGAAGAGGAGGTAAAACGGATGAACCTGGAACTGGAGAAACGGGTTGAGGAAAGATCGGCTGAACACCAAAAAAGTGAGGAGAAATATCACTCGCTGATAGAGCAGGCCTCGGATGCTATTTATGTGCTTGATATTAATGGAAATTTTATCGATGTTAACGAAAGCATGTGCAAAATGATGGGCTACAGCCGACAGGAATTGCTGCAGTTAAATGTCGAAGAGATTATTGACCCCGAAGAATTAAAAACTGATCCTTTACCCATCAGCATAAAAGGCCCTTCCCAGTCAACCATTCGGGAAAGACAATTTCTTCGAAAGGACGGGTCTGTTTTCTCGGTTGAAGTTAACGTAAAAAGGTTTGACGATGACCGCACTATGGTAATCGCGCGGAATATTACGGACCGGAAAAAAATGGAAATTGAGTTGAGAGACGCTGAACTTAAATTCAGGACCATTGCCGACAAATCAATGGTAGGCGTATATATTGTTCAGCATGGCAATTTTATCTATGTAAATCCCCGTTTTGCCGGAATTTTCGGTTATCAACCCGAAGAATTAACTAATACAGTACCTGTAGAAGCAATAATTGATGAGGGATATCAACATATAACTACCGAAAATGTAAGGCGCCGAATGGAAGGCGAAATTGACAGTGTGCATTACGAAGCGCTTGGTAAAAAGAAAGACGGTACGACAAATTGGGTCGAATTCTACGGAAGCAGGGCCATAATTGGCGGAAAGCCAACGATCATTGGCTCGATGATAGATATCAATGAACGTAAAAAGGCCGAAGAGGAACTTAAAACATCAGAACAGAAATACAAACTGCTTTTTGAAAGTAACCCCTCGCCCATGTGGATGATTGCAAAAGACGACCTGTCGGTTATAGCGGTAAATGATGCCGCTGCCAGGCTTTACGGTTATACAAAAGATGAGCTTTTGCAAATGAATGTTTCTGCTTTCAGGACGGAAGAAGATCGGAAAAAACAACAGGAACGTTTTAGTCCAAATACCGAGGGCCTTATTGAACCGACCATAGTACGGCATGTGAAAAAAGATGGATCGATAATGTATGTGGAGATTGTAGCTTATGACATTGTCTTTGAGGGCAGGCCGGTAAGGCTTTCGCTAACGAATGACATTACCAAAAAGTTAAAAGCCGAAGAATCATTAAAAAAATCGCAAGCCAACCTGCAAACCATTTTGAACACAACTGATACAGCTTACGCTTTATTTGACCTCGACCTGAAAATGCTTTCATTTAATCAAAAGGCGATTGAATTTGTAAAAGAACAATATGATCACGGGCCGGAAAAGGGCGACCAGATCACCGATTACTTCCCTCCCGAGAAGCTTCCGCAGTTTACGGATTATATCCGCGACGTTTTAAACGGCAGCAATATCAACTTTGAAATAGATTACCAGGCAACCAATTACCCCACACTTTGGTACTATGTTAGATTGTTCCCCATTACGAATGATGATAAGGAGATATTGGGGGTAATGATGGCCCTTTATGATATAACCGAACGGAAAAACGCTGAGCAGGATTTAAAAAATGCCTATGTGCGGATACAAAGCCATATAGATAGTATAAAAGAAATGGCCTGGAAACAATCGCACCTGATACGCAGCCCATTAGCCAATTTAAAGGGCCTGGCAGCCATGTTGAAAGATAACCCGGCAAATGTAAAAGTGCTTGATTTTATTCAGAATGAGCTTGACCGGATGGACTCCATTATTATTGAAATGGCCGACGATGCATCTGAACACGCTTTTAACGATTGAGTTATTGAATTAGTGAATTGTTGAATTTGTGAATTTTTATTTGTTAATCTTGCGCTGGTAAATGGGGTTGAATACTATTTTTCACCTCCATAAAACAACGGTTTAATGGCACATAAAAAAAACACTCCGGAGAAGACCTCTATCCCTTTACAAATCATCGATCTGCAGGAAGATGGTTTCCATCCCCTGGTAAATATTACTTTATTTGGAAAACCTTTCATCCTGGTACTCGATACCGGCGCTTCGAAAACAGCGTTCGATCACACACTGCTGGCACAAGCCCATGAGTTTGCTGTGATCACCACCAGCGACCGGCTGTCTACAGGATTGGGCACCAATACAATGGCCTCGTCAACTGCCATCATCGATAACCTTCATATCGGTAATTTTTTAGTGGAATCGTTTGACGCTGCCGTTCTCGATCTTTCAACCATAAACATTGCATACAGCCAGTTAGGCCACCCCGAAGTTTTGGGCGTATTGGGCGGCGATATTTTGATGAAATATAAAGCGGTGATTAATTATGGGAAGGAAGTGCTTGTATTGAAAAGAAAAAAATTCCAAAAAACGAAAAAACTTCCGAAGTATTAAAAAACTTCGGAAGTCTAACATATTCAAAAATCAATAAATATCCTATGTGTCTATCCTCGCGTATTTGGCATTCTTCTCAATAAACTCGCGGCGTGGAGCAACTTCATCACCCATCAGCATACTGAAGGTATGGTCGCATTCCGCGGCGTTATCAATGCTGGCGCGTTTCAGTGTACGGGTACGGGGATTCATGGTGGTATCCCATAATTGCTCGGCGTTCATTTCACCCAAACCTTTGTAGCGTTGTATATGCACGCTGTCTTCTTTGCCTGCGCCTTTCAGGCGTTGTACGGCGGCGTCGCGTTGCTCTTCGGTCCAGCAATATTCAAACTCTTTACCTTTTTTAACCTGGTATAACGGCGGCGAGGCAACATACACATATCCGAATTCAATTAACTCTTTCATATAACGGAAAAAGAAAGTTAATATCAGGGTGGTAATGTGTGATCCATCCACGTCAGCATCCGTCATGATCACAATTTTGTGATAGCGAAGTTTGCTGATGTTTAATGCCTTATCGTCCTCGGGGGTGCCAATGCTTACGCCGAGCCCGGTAAACATATTCTTTATTTCCTCATTCTCATATATCTTGTGCTCCATGGCCTTTTCCACGTTCAAAATTTTACCCCTTAAAGGTAAAATCGCCTGGAATTCGCGGTCGCGGCCCTGTTTGGCGGTACCACCCGCCGAGTCTCCTTCCACAAGGTATAATTCGCAAAGCGCAGGATCAGAATTGGCGCAATCCGAAAGCTTCCCGGGCAATCCCGATCCGCTCATTACGTTTTTGCGCTGCACCATTTCGCGGGCTTTACGTGCTGCTGCGCGGGCAGTAGCGGCAAGGATCACCTTGTTTACGATCATGCGGGCTTCCCTGGGATGTTCCTCCAGGTAGTTACCGAGCATCTCGCCGACGGCCATATCCACCGCCCCCATCACCTCGTTATTGCCGAGTTTGGTTTTGGTTTGGCCCTCAAACTGCGGCTCAGCAACTTTAACTGAAATTACAGCGGTCAGCCCCTCGCGAAAGTCATCCCCTGTAATTTCGATCTTCATATTTTTAAGCAAACCCTCTTTATCAGCATACGCTTTTAATGTACGGGTTAAGCCCCTGCGGAAACCCGCAACATGTGTGCCGCCTTCAATGGTATTAATATTGTTTACATAAGAATGCACATTTTCGGTATAAGTATCATTGTACTGGAGCGCCAGTTCAACCGGGATACCCTGTTTGGTACCGTCGATATAAATAGGTTCCGGTATCAGGTGCGCCCGGGTACCATCAAGGTATTGAACAAATTCGCGCAAGCCGCCTTCCGAATAGAATTCCTCAATAGGGTGCGTACCGTCCTCGTTAGTTTCCCGCTCATCAGTTAAAGTAAGGCGAATACCTTTATTTAAAAATGAAAGCTCACGTAAACGAGCGGCAAGTGTTTCGTATTTATATTCGGTAGTTAACGAAAATATTTCGGCATCGGGTTTAAATATAATGGTTGTACCTCTTTTGTCGGTGTCGCCAATAGTTTTTACATCAAATAATGGTTTACCTTTTTCGTACTCCTGGGTCCATATTTTACCGTCCCGGTAAACCAGGGCAGTTAAATGAATTGAAAGCGCGTTAACGCAACTAACACCCACACCGTGCAAACCGCCGGACACCTTATAGGTATCTTTATCGAATTTGCCACCGGCATGCAGCACGGTCATTACCACCTCCAGCGCTGATCGCTTTTCTTTAGTGTGAATGGCGGTGGGGATACCCCGGCCATTATCCGAAACTAAGATGGAATTGTCCTTTTGGATGATAACTTTTATCGTGTCGCAATGACCGGCCAGCGCCTCGTCAATTGAGTTATCCACTACTTCATATACCAGGTGGTGAAGCCCTTTTGAACCTGTATCACCGATGTACATCGACGGGCGTTTTCGCACCGCCTCTAAACCCTCTAAAACTTGTATATTATCTGCTGAGTAATTTGATTTGTCCTGATTTTCTTCGCTCATATTTGGTTAAAAAAACAACTTACAAAAGTACGATTTTTACCCCGTATTACAGCATTTGTGGATAAAAAGGACACGTAATTAACATGTTTTGGATGATGTGCTGATATGCAAATGTGCGGATGTGCAAATGAACTTGTTTATATGCATCAAGATGGTCAAATTGAGCGAATTCCAGCCCGCCTTTTTAAGCATCATTTTGAGACGACAAGTATTTTGCACAAGCACATCTGCAACATTAGGATACTTCCTCTGAAACCTTATCTTTGTCAAAATTTTTTTACACTAAAATAAAAATAAATTCAAATCTGCCGGGATGGCGGATCATCAAACCAATTATTAGAATGAAAACTCAAGCTTCTATTTTTACAAAATTTGCTGCCGGTATATTGATCGTAGGTGCTATTACAGCCTGCAATAAACCAAAAACCGACGACAAACCGGTTGCCACCACTGTTGCTGCTAAAGAATCTATCGTGTTTATAAACCAGGACACTTTAATAAGTAAGTATAACTATGCCAAGGATGTAACCAAAACCATGCAGGATAAAGGCAAAGCGGCGCAAAGTGACCTTGCATCACGCGGACAGGCATTTCAACGCCGGGTTGATGAGTACAAAAAGAACGCCGGAACGATGCCTGCCGACCAGCGCCAGACAACAGAACAGGGCCTTCAGCGCGAACAACAGGACCTGCAAAGTTACCAGCAAAATGCTACGGCTCAATTCCAAAATGAACAAGCTAGCGAAGGCAATAAAGTTTACGATAAAATTGCCGACTTTTTAAAAGGATACGCTAAAGAAAAAGGGTACAAATTGATTTTAGCTTACTCTAAAGCAAATCCAACGGTATTATATGGCGACTCTGGATTGGACGTAACAGTCGACGTGTTAAAGAGGCTTAATGATGCCTACGCCACCGAAAAGAAATAAATATTACCCCGGGGTGCAAAACCACCGGCTTTAAATAATTAATTGATTAAAAACCTCAACTTTGTGTTGGGGTTTTTCTTTTAACAACCAATGGAAATAGTAAACAGTAAAAAATTTATGCGGGTGGCGATCGCGCTGTCCGAACAAAATGTTAAACAAAACAAGGGAGGGCCTTTTGGAGCTGTTGTGGTTAAGGATGGGGTATTAATAGCCGCCAGCGCCAACACGGTTATTATTGAAAATGATCCGACTGCCCATGCCGAAATTTCGGCCATCCGTATGGCCTGCAACGAACTGAAAACCTATGACTTAAGTGGTTGTGAAATTTATACCAGCTGTGAGCCATGCCCGATGTGCCTTGGGGCAATTTATTGGGCCCGCATTGAAAAAATATATTACGCAAACACCAAAACGGATGCCGCTCTTATTGGCTTTGATGACCATGTTATTTATAAAGAACTAGAATACACGATGGAAAACCGGAAACTGCCTTTTGTGCAGCTATTACGTGAAGAAGCCTTAACGGCGTTTAAGCTTTGGGAATCGTCAGATTTGAAAATCAAAAAAGATAAGTCTTAACAGCCAGGCCAACTAAAACGCGTTTTTATCTCCCTTTAGCGAATTCCATATTGTTAAGAGCACAATCCTGAGATCAAGCAAAAACGACCAGTTTTCAAGATACCACACATCGGCTTCAACGCGTTGAAGCATGGCATCAACCGTTTTTGTTTCGCCACGCAAACCGTTAACCTGCGCCCATCCGGTTATACCCGGTTTTAGAAAATGCCTGATCATAAACCTGTCTATCAACTGGGAGTATTGTTTTGTATGTTTGATCATGTGTGGCCTTGGGCCAACTACCGACATATTGCCTCTTAAAACATTGAAAAATTGCGGGAGTTCGTCAAGGCTGGTCCGCCTTAGGAACGCCCCTAGTTTGGTGATCCGATTATCGTCCCTCGAAGCTTGCTTATGATCCGAATCGTTATTAACGCGCATACTGCGGAATTTATAACATACAAAAGGATGATTGTCGCGACCCGAGCGTGTCTGTGTAAAAAATACGGGGCCTTTTGATTCGAGCTTGATTAATATGGCAAGTATGGGAAAAAGCCAGCTGAAAATAAAAAGTATCACAAAAAGAGAAAAAATGCAATCAAAACCCCTTTTTATCGAGCGGTTAAGCAAACTCTCGAGCGGTTCAGTTCTGAAAGAAATAACTGGAATATGGCCTAAACTTTGAATGATGGTTGTTTTTTTTGAATAATCGAAATACTCGGGAACTGATTTAAACCTGATCAGGTTTTTATCGGCATCGATCATCAATTTTTCAATTGTTTTTGCTTCCGAAATAGGCAGGGTGCAAAATATTTCGTCCACCTTGTTTTTTAATACATAGTCAATGCAATCATCTGTTCCACCCAGGTACAAATTAATTTCCTTTACGTTGGTGGCATTGTCATCAAAAAAACCAATGGTTTTATAGCCCTTATCAGGGTTGTTCTCAAGAAAATGATAAAGGTCGTAACCAATTCTGCCTGCGCCAATGATAATAACATCGCGCGTATCAACCAGCGACCGCCAATCGGCCCTTCTTATCAAAAGAAAAATAAGCTTCCATAAACCAAGTAAAAACCCAAACAGTGCAAGCGAATAAAAAAGGTACTGGCGGGTGATAAAATAAGCTTCCGTACCTATCAATATCAAAATGGTAAAGCATATAAGGCTTACAAAAATAATATAGGTTTTAATAACAACGCGGTACGTTTTAATAGAGTCTTTATTGAGCACCTGTTCATACAAGCCCGAAATATTTGCAGCAAGCAACCATATTAGGTTAAACACCAATACAATAGGAAGATATCGCCTGTTATTACCGAAATAGATGCTGGCCCCGTCTTCAAGAAAATAGATCGAGATCATACTTATATTTAAGATAATATAATCGATAGCAAGATTTAACGCCTTAAAAAATGTAGTATGCCGATTTATCATTTAAAACATAATAGTTAAATAAACACAACAATCGTGTAAAAATTCTGATTTGCTAATGTTTAAAATGGAATCATTTCCGGGTAATTATTAAGAGCTTTTTTTTAATTCTACCGATTTAAAAACAGCCCTGGGGTATTAATAATTTTATTAAATAAGCTGGAGGATTATCCGATTTTTTTGCTTGATTTTTCTATATAGGAGCTAAAGACACCGTCGTCAAAGGGGTGTAAACCTTTGACAAAAAAGCTGTTTTAGACGGCATTGACAGAAAAGAACCGAAATGGCCTGTACCTAAAATATTATCGTTGGGTATAAGGTGATCTACAACCGGGAAAACATACTTTTTACGGAAAGATAGTTTTGAAAAATGAGATGAAACTGGAAATAATAAAATATTCACGCAGGGCCTTATTTTCATAGTTTTAATTATTGCAGGGCAAAATTACTTTTTTTACAAGTTATCATTCAAAAATATGATTTTTATTAAATTTAATGAAATCAAAAATGCTAAAACATGTATGATACCTGAATTCTGCCCTATAAAATCGCCTTCTATGGCGCCCATTTTTTTCAATAGGGTGTTGTTTGTATAGCCGATTATAACTGTTGGCTGTTTCCGCTAATTAAAAAAATCATCCCTCAATTCGTCTATCTCTCTTCTATCCCTTTTGGTTGGCCTGCCAGCGCCCCTGTCGCGTTTTAGTATTGGAGCATGAAACATCGATTTAAAGGCATGCGTTTCTTCAAGCGGCGTAATATCCTCATAAAAATTTACGGCTGTTTTGGCATCTGTGCGATTTTCAAGCAAGGCGGTAACCTTTAAAACCCGGCGTTCAGCTCCTTTCGATACATTATAAACTTCATTTATTTTAACCTCATGCGACGGTTTTACATTATTACCATCCAGTTTTACGCGACCGGCTTTGCATGCATCCGTGGCAAGCGTACGTGTTTTAAAAGCCCGGATGGCCCACAAGTATTTGTCTATCCGTAATTTTTCTTTTTCTGGCATACTATCAACAAATTTACGAAGTCTTGAAGACTTCATAAGTTTTGGGACCTATTTTACGTTGAATTTTCAAAGCGCAAACAAATTCCCTAAAATTCACTTAATTTGCTAAATTATTATATTTACTGATGCAAGACCTAAAAAAAATGATTGAAGCGGCATGGGAAGACCGCAAGCTGTTACAATACAACGAATACGTAAACGCCATTGATACCATTATAGAAAAACTGGATAAAGGCCAGTTGCGTGTAGCGGAACTTATTGGCACCAGGTGGCATACCCACGATTGGATAAAAAAGGCGGTGATCCTTTATTTCCCTACCCGGCAAATGGAAACCATTGAGGTTGGCCCTTTTGTTTTTCATGATAAAATGAAATTAAAAACGGACTACGCCCAAACCGGCGTTCGCGTGGTACCACATGCAGTAGCGCGTTATGGTGCATACCTGGCAAAAGGAGTGATCATGATGCCATCGTACGTAAACATCGGCGCCTATGTTGATGAAGGCACCATGGTTGATACGTGGGCAACTGTTGGTTCGTGTGCCCAAATAGGCAAGCACGTACATTTGAGCGGTGGCGTTGGTATAGGCGGCGTTTTGGAACCCGTACAAGCTGCACCCGTTATTATTGAAGATAATTGCTTTTTAGGCTCCAGGGCCATCGTAGTTGAAGGCGTCCACCTGGAAAGCGAAGTGGTGCTGGGGGCAAACGTGGTACTTACCGCATCTACCAAGATCATCGATGTTACGAAAGAGAAACCGATTGAATATAAAGGCCACGTACCTGCCCGTTCTGTAGTGATCCCCGGCTCGTATACCAAAAAATTTCCAGCTGGCGATTACCAGGTGCCATGCGCGCTGATCATCGGCCAGCGCAAAGAATCAACCGATAAAAAAACATCGTTGAACGACGCGTTGAGAGAAAATAATGTGTCCGTTTAGATAGATTTGAGATATGAGACTTGAGATATGAGATAAGAATTTGTTTGGCGCAGTAATCGCTTACTAGCCCTTTCCAAAACGTTAAACCCGATGCAAAAAGTCTCAAATCTCAAATCTCAAATCTCAAATCTCAAAATCCTCATAAGGCTTCCAAACTGGCTTGGCGATGTGGTGATGAGCACCGCGTTTGTGGCAGCCGTGAGGGAGAATTATCCGGATGCGGAGATAGATGTTATTGTAAAAATGGAGCTGACAGGCGTAGCTTTGTTAATACCCGGTTTGCGCACTGTGCACCCTTTTTCAAAACAGGAAAACGAAGGTCTGGCAGGTGTTTTCAGGTTTGGAAGAATGTTAAAATCTGAAAAATACGACCTCTTTTTCAACCTGCCCGAATCCTTATCCTCAATGGTGATGGGATGGGCCACCCGGGCCAGGCAACGTGTGGGTTTTGAAAAAGAGGGCGGCTTTTTTTTGCTGACCAGTCATTATAAAAAACCAAAAAATCTTCACCGGGTCGACGAATATGTTTCTTTATTGGAACAGTTTACCGGCAAAACTATCGCTAACCGGCAGGTTAGCCTCGATGTACAAAAACCGGCAAAGCCAATTACCGACTGGGTATTGATTAACTTCAATTCCGAAGCACCGTCGAGAAGGATGCCTGTAGGTAAAGCCAGATCGGTTATTAATTTGCTTACCAATCATTTTAAGCAGGTTGAGTTTACGTTCATCGGTTCGCCAAAAGAAGCTGCTTTTGTTGAAGAAGTTATAGCTGGGGCCGAAAATGCCGACAGGATAAAAAACTTCGCCGGTAAAACGGATTTGGTTACGTTGAGCAATTTAATGTCTGGCTGCACGGCTGTATTAACTACTGATTCGGGCCCGGCGCACCTGGCCAACAGCGTCAATGCACCTACGATTGTGTTGTTTGGCGCTGGAAACGAACACAATACCGCGCCATACAACCAACACAATTTGACCGTTTTACGTGCCGGGAAACTGGATTGTGAGCCCTGCGTAAAAAATACCTGCAACCTGTATGGCATACCAAAATGTATGGAACTGATTGATGGATTGCAGATCATTAACGCTTTGAGCGTATATTTGCCCCATGCTTAGAGACGAAGTAGCAAAAGCTTTTAAGATAGTACAGGATGGCGGCATCATCCTCTACCCTACCGATACTATTTGGGGCATTGGCTGTGATGCCACTAATACCGAGGCCGTTAAGAAGATCTATCACTTGAAGCAGCGTGACGAAGCAAAAAGTATGATCATTTTGCTGGATACCGAAAATAAACTGGAAAGCTACGTAAGCGAGGTAAACCCGCTGGCTTACGATTTAATTGAATACGCCGAAAATCCGCTTACGCTGGTGATGCCCGGAGCGAAAAACATTTCGCCCGCACTGATCGGCAGCGATGGCAGCATCGGCATCCGCGTATGCAAACATCCGTTTTGCCTGCAGTTGATCCAGCGGATGCGCAAACCATTGGTTTCTACGTCGGCAAACATCAGCGGTAAGCCATCGCCCCTATATTTTTCGCAAATTGATGCTGAAATTATCGATGGTGTGGACTACGTGGTCGATCTGGATCAGCACAACATGGAAATAAAAACACCATCAACCATAATGAAATTAGCCCCTAACGGGAGCTTTGAATTTCTTAGAAGATAACTGATTTACGATTTTAGATTTACGAGTTACGATTTTGTAACCCTGTAAATCCAAAATCGTAATTCGCAATTCGTAAATTCTTGAAACAACACCTTCAACACCCCATATTCTCAGTCATTTCAAAATCGGCTGCCGAGCAAAATGTACAGGTTTTTGCTATAGGGGGTTTTGTGCGCGATCTTTTTTTGAATAGGCCCTCAAAGGATATTGATATCGTTGTAATTGGCAATGGCATTGTCTTTGCCGAAAAGGTAGCGCAGAGGCTAAAGGTGAAGGTTGCCGTGTTTAAAAATTTCGGCACAGCATCGCTAAAGTATAAAGATCTTGAAATAGAATTTGTAGGCGCAAGGAAAGAATCCTATCGCCTGGATTCAAGAAAACCGATCGTGGAGAACGGCACGCTGGAAGACGACCAGAAGCGCCGCGATTTTACCATAAACGCCCTGGCCATTTCATTGCACCCGGATACCTATGGCGATCTTTTGGATCCCTTTAACGGCATTGCCGACCTGGAACAAAAACTAATCAGGACGCCATTAAACCCGGTTGAAACATTTTCGGACGATCCGCTGCGGATGCTGCGCGCAATTCGTTTTGCGTCGCAATTGAATTTCAGGATAGACGATTTGGCTGTAAAAGCGATTGTTGAAAACGTTCACCGCATCAGCATCATATCGCAGGAGCGCATCACCGACGAACTGAACAAGATCATTTTATCGCGGAAACCATCCATTGGCTTCAATTATTTGTTTGATACCGGCCTGCTAACGAAGATATTCCCGTTGATGACGGCACTTTACGGGGTCGAGATCATTGATGGCAAAGGGCACAAGGATAACTTTTACCATACGCTGCAGGTTTTGGACAATATCTGCGAAACGACGGACGACCTTTGGCTGCGCTGGGCTGCCATATTGCACGACATCGCAAAACCCGCTACCAAGCGTTTTGAGCCGGGACACGGATGGACCTTTCATGGTCATGAAGACAAAGGCGCCCGGATGGTACCGAAAATATTTACGCAATTAAAATTGCCGCTGAACGAAAAAATGAAATTTGTACAAAAAATGGTTCAGCTGCATTTACGGCCCATTGTTTTGGCGCAATCCATTGTTACCGACTCGGCCGTTAGGCGCCTGCTATTTGAAGCCGGCGACGACATTGAAAGCCTGATGCTGTTGTGTAACGCAGACATTACCACCAAAAACGAGTATAAAATAAAAAAATACCGGCAAAACTTTGAGCTGGTACAACAAAAACTAAAAGACGTAGAGGAACGGGATAATATGCGCAACTGGCAGCCGCCTGTTTCGGGTATTGATATTATGGAACTATTCGGCATAAAAGAGGGCCGCGAAGTTGGAATTATTAAAAACCAGATCCGCGAAGCCATATTGGAAGGCGAGATCCCCAATGAACGGGAAGCAGCAATGAATTATACCATAGCCAAAGGTGCAGAAATTGGCCTGAAAGTTGTGGAAAAGGAATGACCATTTACGAATTCAGATTTACGATCTACCAATTTGGCTATTTGTTATATTCATAACCCGCTATTCAAATCGTAATTCGTAATTCTAAAATCGTAAATAAACCAAAACATTATTATTTTTGTAAAAATATCTACTAAAAAATGGCACTATACAGGTTCAGGATCACCTTTGAAGACTACGACGATGTAATACGGGAAATCGATGTAAAGTCAAATCAGACATTTGAGGACCTTCACCGGGCAATCCACCAATCAACAGGCTATAACCCTGAATATCCTTCATCCTTTTACATCGCTAACGACCAATGGATAAAGGGCGAAGAGATTACCTATATGCCAAACCAAAAAAGGATAGACCGCGGTGTGGCGCTGATGGATAAAGTGAAACTGTTAAGCTATATTGACGATCCCCACCAAAAATTTTACTATACTTTTAACTTCGACCGCCCCTTCGATTTTCATGTTGAACTAATGAAGATCATCCTGGAAGATGCGCCTGGCGTTTCGTATCCTGCCGTGATAAAATCGGTTGGCGAAGCGCCAAAACAATTTGGAAATATAATAACCCCTACTGCTACGCCTGCCGCCAACGATGATTTTGATTTCCTGAACGAAATGACCTACAGCGAAGAAGATGCTGAGGATTTTACCGAAATAACCGATACCGACGAAGTTGGCGACGAAGAAAAAAAGATTGCTGGCAATGACGAGGAAGAAGAAGACGAATTTGGTAGCGAATTTTCGGACGATGAAGGCTTTGAAGACGACAGCAAGTTGTCCCATGGCGATGATTATTAGGTGGTTGTTTGTCCATGGACCATGGACGATAGTCCATAGCTTTTAGTGCTAAAAAATAACTCAGGCCTTTTCTTTTGCCATTGACCATGGTCTATGGTCCATCGACTTAACGATATGAACCTTGAACTACCCGCCCTCATCGTAATTGCCGGCCCAACGGCTTCGGGGAAAACGGCTGCAGCCATTGAATTGGGAAAGCATTATCAAACAGTCATCGTTTCGGCTGATTCAAGGCAGTTTTATAGTGAAATGTCTATCGGCACGGCGAAGCCAACTGAGGAGGAATTAGCGACCGTACAGCATTACTTTATCAATTCGCATTCTATAACTGATCCTTTCTCTGCCGGAGATTATGAAAACCAATGTCTCGGTTTGTTGGATGAACTTTTTAAAGTTCACAAAAAAGTAATCCTGGTGGGTGGATCTGGCCTGTTTATTAAAGCGGTAACTGAAGGCTTTGATGAGTTTCCGGATGTAACGCCAGGCATAAGGCAAAAATTGAACCTGGAGCTCGAAGAAAACGGAATTGAATTTTTACAGGAAAAACTAAAACGGGCTGATCCGGATTACCATAAGCAGGTGGACCTGAATAATCCGCAGCGCGTTATCAGGGCGGTGGAGGTTTTTGAAAGTACGGGCAAGCCATATTCGTCGTTCAGGAACTCAAAAATTAATCCCCGCCCTTTCAAATCCATAAAATTTGGTTTAATGCTGCCTCGCGAAGTACTTTACGACCGTATTAACCGCCGCGTAGATAATATGGTAAAACAGGGCCTGGTGGATGAAGTGCGATCATTATTACCCTTCAGAAACATAAACGCGCTAAATACTGTCGGCTATACGGAGTTCTTTGATTATTTCGACGGGAAAAGCAGCCTGGACAATGCTATCGCAGCCATTAAACAAAATACCCGCCGATTTGCAAAAAGGCAGTTAACCTGGTTTCGGAAGGATGAAGAAATAATTTGGCAGCAAGCCGATAAAAAAGACCTAGCAGCTGATATGATCTCGATCATAGATACTATCTTAGCTGAAAGATAAACAGCTTTCATTTTATGGTAAGGCTCAGCATAATACAATTCACGCCCGCCTGGGCCGATAAATCCCGCAACTTGCAGCGCATAGCAGCTTTGCTTAAAGATATAAAGGCAGATGTTATTCTTTTGCCTGAATTGTGTACCACGGGCTATTCCTTTTTAAACAAACAGGAGGCATTGGACGAAGGCGAAGATGAAACCGGCCAAGGCGTTAACCTGCTCCGTGAGCTTGCGGTTGAGTTAAGAGCTGTGATCATTGCCGGCTTTGCCGAAAAACAGGAGGGCAAAACCTATAATTCGGCCCTGGTTGCATCGCCCGATAACACATTTAAAATTTACCGCAAAACCCACCTGTTTTATAAGGAAAAAATCTGCTTCGAACCCGGCAATTCCGGCTTTTTTGTTATCGCCCATCCGTTGGTAGATTGTAAGATCGGCATAATGATTTGTAACGACTGGCGCTATCCCGAGGCAGCACGAAGCCTGGCTCTGGCTGGCGCCGACTTCATCGCCTGTCCAAGCAACCTGATTTCTAACTTATGGGGTGTAGGCATGCCTGCCCGCGCGCTTGAAAATAAAGTTTATTTAGCTGTAGCCAACCGCTGTGGCACCGAAAAAAGAATGCTCGATGACGATACCGACCAAGCTTTAACCTTCAACGGCGCATCAGTAGTGTACGATTTTAACGGTGCACAGTTAGTACAGGCCGGAAAAGAAGAAGACACTGTTTTAACCGTAGAAATTGATCCGCAGTTAACCCGCGATAAATCCTACAACGCCTACAACAATATGTTTAACGACAGGAGGCCGGATATGTACTTGCTTGATCGTTACTGATAAAACCCGCGATCGAAGAAAACGAACCGGTAATTAATCGAGCAATGATTGCAAATAGAGTCCGTAACCGCTTTTTATATACTTTTGAACAAGCACTGCTAACTGCACTTCGTTAATAAAGCCACGGCGGTAGGCTACTTCTTCAATGCAACCTATTTTAGTGGCTTGCCTTTTTTCAATCACCCGCACGTATTCAGTAGCATCGCTTAACGAGTCGAATGTGCCGGTATCCAGCCACGCTGTGCCCCTATCCATTACGCCAACATGCAGGTTGCCCTGCTCAAGGTAATATTTGTTCACATCGGTTATTTCGTATTCACCGCGTGGCGACGGTTCAAGTTCCTTTGCTATTTTAATTACCTGGTTATCATAAAAATAAAGTCCGGGTACTGCATATTTTGATTTGGGTTGAACAGGTTTTTCCTCAATGGAAAGAGCTGTAAAATTCTCATCAAATTCAACCACCCCATAACGCTCCGGATCAGCAACCGAATAAGCGAAAATTGCCGCTCCTTCAACATCGTTAAAACTACGGATCAATTCGTTAAAGCCTGTGCCGTAAAAAATATTGTCGCCTAATATCAAAGCAACTTTATCTTTACCAATAAACTTTTCGCCTATTACAAAGGCCTGCGCCAGGCCGTTTGGTTTCTCCTGTATGGCATATTCAAAGGTACAGCCCAGTTCTTTACCGTCGCCAAGCAAGCGCTTAAAGCTTTCGTTGTCCTCGGGGGTGGTGATGATCAAAACTTCCCTTATATCCGCCTGCATCAATACCGATAGCGGATAATAGATCATCGGCTTATCGTAAATTGGCATTAGTTGTTTGCTTATAGCCCTGGTTATTGGGTACAGCCTGGTGCCCGATCCGCCAGCTAAGATAATTCCTTTCATGTGGTAAGTTTTATTTGGTTTTCAATCTGTCGATACAAGTTGCCAGGCTATCCCGCCAGTAAGGTATGTCCATATTAAAGGTATTCTTTATTTTACTTTTATCCATTACTGAATACGATGGTCGCACCGCTTTTGTCACATATTCCGAAGTCTTAACGGGAAGCGCTTTTACTTTAGTGCCTGACAGGTCAAAAATCGCTTTTGCAAAATCGTACCATGATGCCACCCCCTCATTGCTGTAATGATAAACGCCATACGCCCGACTGTTAGCACTAATGATATGCATAATACAGGCAGCAAGGTCCATAGCGTAGGTTGGCGTGCCTGTTTGATCGGCAATAATCTTTAATTCGTCCCTCTCGGCTCCCAGCTTTAACATTGTTTTTACGAAGTTATTGCCATACTCCGAATAAAGCCATCCAGTACGAATGATAAAGTATTTGCCTAAAATTTCCTTAACCGCCAACTCGCCGTCAAGTTTGGTTTGGCCATAAACATTTATCGGCTGCGTTACGTCCTCTTCATTGCGGGGGATTGGAACATCGCCCTTAAAAATAAAATCGGTCGAAATATGGATAAGGGCCGAGCCATTCGTAACACAGTGCCTGCAGATGTTCTCTACCCCTGTTTTATTGATCCTTAGCGCTAATTCCTGGTCATCCTCGGCTTTATCAACGGCCGTATATGCCGCGCAGTTTATGCAGAACGCCGGGTTGTAGGTTTCAAATATCTTTTCCAAAGCAGCATCGTTCATGATATTCGCCTCAGTTTCCGATGGGAAATAAACCGACGTAATACCGTTCTTCTCCGTAAAGTCTTTTAAACATTGCCCCAATTGACCCGATGCACCAAAAACAACTATGCTACTCATATCATATGTTAGTTAACTATACGCAAACATAGCATGTATTTGATTGTTTATTTTATTTTATTTCTTCAATTAAGGAGGATAAAATTGAATTCCAAACTATCATTTACTACTATTTAACTACCATGGGGTTAATTGGGGTTGTTACAAAAGGCGGGAAAGCTCCATTTCTACCATTCGGGGTAATTTTTGGCTAAAAACACAGGTAAGACCTGGGCCATTTTGGTTCCATTTAATTTCACTAAATGCCAGTAAAATGCATTTAGTATCGTGGGTGAATCTTGATAAGTAAGTGGCAATTTCGGGGACGTCGATATACCTGGCAAAATAATTATTGCGCAAAATTTAAAAAGGCTTTTAATACCTGTTAAAATGGTTTGGTATGCACATATAATTGCCCCAAAAAACTTCTTAAAACTGCATCAAGCCGATTTGGCAGGCAGTTTTTTGATATAACTTTTTATAGCTTCGTCAAAAATCTCCGCAGACTCGGGTCTTACGGCTATAAAATTACCTGTTGCCTTTGGATCGACTAGTTCTGCATAATATGGCCTTAAATTTAGCCATTGATGATCACCTCCGTATTTAACAATTGGGTGCCATTCCGATAACCATACTTTATATCCTTTATCAAGCAAAAAATTTCCCATATCTTTATAATCATACCCCAATAAAGTAGTCTTGGAATCTTCAAATTCACATACAATAATCTCAGGAGAAATTTTATCAAAAGGAAAGCCTTTAAGTGCTATCAGGTCGTAGCCTTCGATGTCGATCTTTAAAAAATCAATAGATGAAATTTTTTCAAGCTCAACTACTGTAGCAAGTGTAATTGTTTTAACAACAGCAGCGGCCTGGTGGCCCTTAGTAAAGGCCAGAAGGGAACCTATTCCTTCTGATTCCTCCGAAGCATATAATGTAACTTCCTGGCCGTCAGAATCAGAAACTGCATTTTCATACAATTTAAAGTTCTTATGATGGGGTATTTGTTTTGCTATCGTTGGGTTAGCTTCGAAACCAATAACTTTCCACCCTTTTTTTGCGAACGGGAGAAAACTTTGACCAAAGTTGACCCCTACATCAACCATTAAACCGCTGTTCCTTTTCTTTTTTATAAAATAATGCTCAATAAGTGAAATCTCATCGAACATTTCCATTTTCCCGCCCCGAATTAAGTGTTTTATCTTTTTAAAGTTATCCTGTCCTATTATGTTCTTAATGAAGCGGAATATTTTTTTTTTCGTCATTTTTGCTGAGTTTAAATATAATTATAGTAAGAGTGAGGAAAGAATGGATTTCATTTTAAAGAAAACTGATATGACATTTTATATACGGTTTAATTAATTTATTTTCCAATTTCTTGTTTTTTTGTTCTCCTGATTATAGTAAGTCACAATAAACAAATATAATTTTTTTTCCCAAAAGGTATAAGATTAAAGGCTATTTGTATTTGTTTTTATCGAAGAAAATGCCTTCAAACTATCTTAAACGATTGCTTAATTAACATTTACTTCAATTTAAGTCCCTTTTATATGCAATTCCAGTAAAAAAATACAATTTTCTCTTTGGAGCTAAAGATCAATAAATAAAAAAGCCGCCCTAAAAGTGTTACCAGAAATTATACTGCCAAGTTTAATGCCCCGGTTAAAAATAATTCTCAAAAAATTTAGTAGCCGATCTTTGGTTATAGAAACCAGGTGCGCCTGAAGTACACATTTCAATACTTGCAGTTGTAATAAATAAGCACTCAAACTCCCGCCTTCAAATGCAAAGGAGATTACTTTAAGAACCCGCAGTTTTTGCTAGCACCAAACACCCAAAATTCACATAAAAAATTGTGAAAAAATCATATTCGCTTTATTATCCCGATCAACCGCCGCAAATTTTTCAGAAAATTTTGCTACTTTTAAGCCACTTAATATATAGTTAGTATGTTATAAGTTCTTATATATTTTAATATATAAGTATTGTAATATTAAGTGTTATTTAATCATTATTTAATTAATTGAAGCCTATAGTGAATTTATCAGTTTATTAAAACCCTATGAAACCACAAGAAATTTACGAAATTTTAGAAAAGGAATATTTTGGTGAGAATATTCATGAAAGTCAGGAAATTGCCACACTCCAGGAACTTATTAAAGGAATTAAAGTTTTTGTTGATGTGGGCGCAAGCTTAGGACAATACACCTATTATGCAAACAAAACAATAAAAAATGGGGTGATTTATGCCATTGAAGCTGATCCTGTAAGATATAAAAGATTATTAGAACTGTCGAAAATATGGGAATCGGAATCTACAAATAAAATCAATGTAATCCATGCTGCTGTAAGCGATAGAATTGGCGAAATAAAATTTTTTACTTCCAACTCCAATATCAGCGGAGGGCTATTCACAAGAGAGATTGCCAAAGCAGCCGATGTTCAATGGGAGGAAATCACAGTAAAAAGTATAACTTTAGACTCATTGCTTTCAGACATCATCGTCGATTTTATTAAAATAGATGTCGAAGGCGCCGAATACCGGGTAATCAGAGGAGCAGAAAAAATCTTACGCGACAGCAAACCCCGGATTTTTATGGAAATACATAGCTGGTACGATAAAGACGTAAAACACTTTCCGCAAGAGGTTTTTAATATATTTTATGGTTACAAGTACTCTTTCTCCGAGATCCATCACCATTTTTTGTTCACAAAAAAACAAAAATTAGGTTTAAAAGAACACTTAATGTATATGGAAAAATTTCTAAAACAAAAGATTAAAAAGGTTTTAAAATATAAATAGAGTCCAAACAAGCCTTATATAGATATTGACGGCTCATTGCAAAATCACCATTTAAGTTATGGTGCAAATCGGCCATGTCGTTATGATCATGGATGTATATTTTTGATTTAATAGACAGAAATAGTTGGCAATGCCTTTGTAATAAACAGTTTTACGTAAGGATAAAAAAGCAAATTGAAATCGATCTCAATTTGCTTTTTGTTTGATATAATCGCAAAAAATGGCATCATCAAACTGTAAAAGCACAAGTGCGTTCAGGCGGCACCGGCAGAATAATAAGCAGGATTTAATTGTAGGGCATTCGATTCGCTATTGCCCCTTTTTTACTGAATCAAAATAATGGATAGTCTCAACCGTGTTTTGGATGTTCGCTTTTGACGAGGCTCCAAACAATATAGATTCGATATTTGGCAAATTACATACATATTCAATCGCTTCCTTTGGATTGATGGCGCCACCGCCAAACACTTGCATAGCTATTGCTCTAAATTGCCGTGTTTTCAGTGCTTCCTCATAAATTTCATTGCCACCGGACATTCTGAAACCTATTTTATTTATTGAAGAACAAATAATCGGGTTTTTAATCCCCCCATTTTCTAATACATCAATTAGTTTAGGCATATTCATCGTAATAAAACCGGCTTCGGCATTATATTTCTTTTTTACATATGCGTGAAAAGCGATCAGAATTTCATCGGCGCCTAAGCCCAAAAACAAATCAGTAATAACATTTTGCAAAAAAATAACAGGGGTGTTAACTCCTTTAAACATTTTCATTTCAGCATCAACCAAAAGTTCCATTATCGAAAGAAAGTCCTTTGATAAATAAGCAACTCCGCCCTTTAAAATTGTGCCGAATAAATTGCCTGGTACATATTGTTTAATAGTTCCGGCGATACCAAGTTCTGTTACTGCATTAGCATATTTATGTGCATATGGCATGCATGGAAATATCTCAAAATCCTTATATTTTTCAGGATCATTTTTTATGATTTTACAGATATTAGCAATACGATCATAAGTAGTACACATAAAGGTATTTATGCCTAATTCTCTAGCATCATCAAGTGTCTTGATTATCGCGCTATCTTCTCTAAACCTAATGGATTGCGCTCGCGATTTCTCGTCAGAAATGTGGTTAACGGCAAAAAACTGGTTATCTCCAAATAGTATTCTTTCCATAAAGCTCAATTAGAACCTTCTTTAATTAATTGAATAGCATTATCGGTGTATAAGGCATCCTGAAATGTATTTATTGAATTAGGCACTTTGCCCGAAACAGCGTTAATAAAATAATCAATTTGCGCTGAGTACTCTTCTCCCCGCAGGTAAAAATCAACATTCTCTGCAAGGTCAGTTATGTAACTTACATTCCAACCTTTTTTATAACCGTTAAGCGTATTTGAATCATTTAAAAATACCTTTAACTCGCTCGCATCGGAAATAATCTTTCCTTTAGTCCCTACAATGGTCACCGAAGTTGACATTTTGCGGTAGGTTTCATCACTCCAGTTTACCGATAAAACACCAGTGATGCCATTCGAAAGTTCTAATAACGAATACACAGCATCCTCAACGTTGGTTGAATATATATATTTCAGCATGCTTCCTTTCACAGCACTTACAGGTGCCAAAAGGCCATTGATAAGGTCAATTACGTGCGATGCGTAATCTAACAAGCAACCGCCTCCTTCAGAAGGGTCAGATCGCCAGGTTTCCTGTTTCGGCCTTATCACTACCTGGCCATAAGCTTCGCCTATAAAATGGTAGATCTTGCCTAATGCTCCACTGTCAATAATTTTCTTCACTTCCTGAAAGGTCCCGATAAATTTATTGTGGTAACCAACCTGGTTTACAGCCTTATGCTTATTCGCGAGCATAACCAACTCCTGTCCTTGTGAAAGGTTCAGGCAAAATGGCTTTTCCGCAAAAACGCTTATATTTTTTTCGAGCAGGTATTTAATAACTACATAATGTAATTTTGTTGGAACCGCTACAAAAACAGCATCGGGTTTAACCTCATTTACCATTTTTTGGTAGTCGGTAAAACAATTAAGTTTACCGTATTTGGATAAAAAATCTATAACCATTTTTGACGTATCGCATACTCCAACCACATTTACATCGGGATGAGCGTTTAATATGGATAAATGAGAAATACCCATTTTACCTGCGCCAATAAGTGCTACTTTTATCATAAAGTAATAAATATCATTAAAGTTTATGCTTTCAGAATTGTCATCATAAAGATTCCAATATGAAAATCGCAAAAAGAACTTACTATTTAAAGTTGTGTTTCCTATTTTTTACCGATTTTGAAAAAATCAAAATGAATTAATAAATTTTCAAATTTTTCGCTAATGTATTGAAAATTTCCATCTTTTTTTTCGATTTGGCCACAGATAATACAAAAGCCGTTCAATTGATTGAAAAAAATCGGATTAAATATTTATCTATCTTCTATTTCAACAAAGGTAAAAAAAAAACCTTTCTGTGATTTTAGATTCACTTGTCAGAAAGAGTTAGTAAAACGTTTAAAACGAATACCATACAGAAAATGCCCGGGAAATTTCCTCCCTCAAATTTATATCAGCTAATAATTTATTCTTATAAACTCTCCACCCTATACTTTGTAACATTTCCGTTGGATAAATATCAGGCCAACCTATTCGAGCGATAATTCAGGCTATCTTCTTCCATCGTATTTTTTGTTTTCTGTCAATATTAATTATTTAGAAAAATTACCTCCTTAAAATTAATTGTTAAATAAAATAGGTTGTCAAAACATCGTTTTCAAAAACAAATGTAGTATAATTCCTATTAAATTGGTAGGAGTTTGTCGAGGTTCACTAAATTTCGAGTAAAAAAAGTATAATTTCTTTAGGTAACAAAAAACGACACCCTAACTGAAAGATTCAAAAGGGCGGTTTTGCGGAAAGTGTAAATAACAGATATTCATTAAAGGGAAGAAGTGCAAATCAGCAAAGATATCCTCATTTTTATATGCTACAATTAATCATTTTTTTTTTAAATGGAAAAAATATAGTAGTACATCAAAAAAAAACTTCATTTGGTTACCAATATTTCTTTTAAAAATTTCGGGGCGATAAAAAATCCTTACTAACCAGCCTAATCTAATTTTAAACCAGAAAGGATGTATAATCCTTTGTGTACCTGCAAACCAATCAAATACGTTACCTATACATATCACCAAAGTATTATTTATATCCGGCCTGTTTTTTATAGCCCATATTTCCTGCTTAGGGCACGTCATCCCGACAAATAATATATGCGGCTTAAACCCATTAATCGTTTCAACCAATTGACGGTCCTCTTCGTCGCTGAAAACGGGTTTAAACGGCGGCGAAAAACATCTAACCTCAATATTTGGATATTCAGCAGCTGCCCGGATCTTTATTTTTTCCAGTACGTCTTCTGTCGATCCTAAAAAAAACGCGCGGCCGCCTTGTTCATTCAGGCGATTTATGAAATGAAAAAACACATCGGGGCCCTGGTTTCTTCTTATGTTTTTGCCTTGCAACAATATAGGGGCTATCGCAAAATATACGCCGTCTAAAACTAAATAATCAGCTGTTTTTAAAGCATTATCGAAAATTGGGTTTTTAGTAGTTATACCATAAGAATTGGGGCTAATCGTATTCAGCACCCTGGTACGATCCCCTTTGATCTGAATTAAATTCAAATCATCCGAAAAAACTTTGAAACCCAATGTTTCTATGTAGTTCATCTCAATGTCCGGCATTCAATCTTATAAGCTGGTTAAATTAATTTGATGATCTTTTAGCGCTGCTGGTTGATCATCATTTACTATTATGTGCAGAATTTAGAGAAGGGAACAGGGAATAATAGTCAATCTTTTCGAACACTTCACAATTACCCCCAATCGTCGCATCCAATATTCTTCGTCCGTCTTTTTCAAACTCCTTTCGTGCTTTAGCATAAGCCAGTTCCGACCGATATAAGTCGGGCAATTGCCATTTCATGCCTTTGGGGAAATAATCAGGATGAAAATGATTTTCATCGTCGCCTTTTCTTAATTCTGTTTTGTTCGGAGTGCCTTTATCAACAAAGTTATGATCAAGGCCTATCAATATCACTTCAGAAAATCCAAGGTAATACGCAAGTTGCAATGACACATAGGTTACTGTCCCGCCGCTGTACGTATTTTTTGTTAAGTCGGCAGAAAAATCATCAGTTAATGCCTGCGATATAAACATATAATTTATATCGTCATTGTTTTTGAATAGGTTTCGCTGGTTCCAGTTAACAAATTTTTTGCAGGGAAGATGAGCGATGTCATCATGAAATTGCTCAATAACTAATTCATTTACAACGCTATAATAGGTAGTAGTAAAATTATTTTCTTTAAATATCACATAAATCCTGTTCATACCGATCGTAACCTCATCTTTCAATAATGAAACATCGGTATGTTTTAAACTCGGGCCATTAGCAATTAAAAAACAACGCTGGCCTTTGTGTATGTTTTTAAAGCCTTTTAATTTATTTTTAAAATGCCGGTCTGATTTCCATGCCATTATATCAGGGAGACCAACAAACCTTCTATAAATGGCTTCAGAAACTCTTTTTAAAGTAACATCTTTAAGTTTTATTCGCATACTTTCTATGAGATTAACAAGTTACCACCCGTTATTTGAGCAAGCTGTTCCGTTGGCTGTTCAGCCGATATGTCATTCAATGCTGCGTTATATTTTTTAAAGTCGATTATCTGAATTATAAATATGGCGTAAAAAATAAATACGTAGTCCATAAAGTAAAATCCGAACGTTGATTCCGTAACACCCTGTAAAAGAACAAATATGAAATAGGCCAGGTACAAGAAGCGTTCCGGTCGCCGTAATTTCCACATTTTAATTGTATCTGTTATAAACGTACGTAACATTGTAAGATAAAAAATCAGCCCTAAATAGCCATAATCAAATAGTATAACCAGCATGGTATTGTGTGGAGATTTATTACTGCTATCTTCCCAGCTATTAAATATACTTGCCCATATTTTTGATGCCCCCGATCCCAGGTGTCCGAACTCACCAAAACCTATCAAATGGATAGGCTTAAAGTTTGAAAACTCAAGAAAAGAAATACTCCAGATCAGAAATCTCGAATTGCCTGTTTTTAGGTCGTCACTGGATCTTGATAAAAAACTGAATGCATCATACTGTCCAAGAAAAGGTAATAACAATGTTAAAACGACAGGCCCAACTACCGGGAATAAAAAAGACAATTTTAACTTGGATATGCTTTTGAAATTTTTAATAAAAAATACAAATGCAATAACCATGAACGGATACAACGCCCCGGCTCGTGAATCAACCATAAACAATGTTAAAACAAACACACAGCACATTAAAAAATTCATTGTACGTTTGTATTTAAGAAAGATTATGTTGGTAAGCGATAGCGTGAATAAAGCGCCGATCAGCGACGAATAATTATTATATCCTTCAGTCAACGGAAATGACACCCTTGGCAGATGGATCCCTAAATAAGAAAGCAAAACAGAATCGCCCAAACCACCTTGTATAGGGCCGCTCTTTAATTTAACACCTAGTGCCCAACAAACAATATTTAAAGCAGCAAGTAAAGCAAACGGCATCAGGATGTAAGAATATACCATATCAACAGCGGTTTTTTTACCATCCATCATTTTTATTAAAGCCACTTTAATAAAAATCGCAATGAAAAGTATAAATACCACATCTCTGAATAAAATATATTCGGCCGTTATCTCCGGGTCATTGTATCTTATGCTGCCAATAATCATTATGATCAGTAAAAAAGAAATAACTTTATTTTGATATAAAAAATTTATGGTCGTTGTCTTTGTTTTTTTGGAGTAATACTTTGCCGCCAAAAGAACTAAAACAACCAAAGGCGTAAACTTTAATACATATAAATCCGACAGATTTTGTATCTGCAGGTAAACTATCAAAAAGCCTATTAATTCGTCCATAACGCCTATCGTATTACTTTAATAAAAAACACTTAATCGCATACTGAAAAAAGGGAACGCTATAATAAAATTTTATTTCCGCTTCCTTAATTTTTCGGATTTCATTGTTTATGTACAAGTGGTGATCTCTTTGATTTTTTAATGTATTCAAATTACTTCTGTTCATTGCTGAGGAATCGCTTTTTTCGTGTTTTCTGTAATATGTCAGATACTCCGGCAAGCTTACCACCTTCCCGTAAAAAGGCGTCATTCGGGAAAGCCTTACATCCGGCCATACCCGCCAATATTTATCTTCCGATATTGGTAAAACTTTAAGCAAATACTCTCTTCTAAATGACATACAACTTGTTGAATTAAAAAAAGCAGTCCAGTTTTTCTTGTAATATAACTTTTTATAATCTACCCCTGTTACCGCGTAATTATTTACCGGACCTAATTTATCGGCTGTAAATTCCTGTGCGGCATGTTGCACATATATCACGTCTTCGTTATTTTCAAACACCTTTACAACCTTTTCTATCTTATCAACAGCAAAAAAATCATCACTATCCAATAAACATATTATATCTCCGTCAGCAACGTTAAAGGCGCTATTAATCGCATTTCCTTGATTAAACGCTGGTTTTTTACCAAAATTAGGGTTCGAAATTATTTTAACCGATTCATACTTTCTTGCAATTTGTAAAGAATTATCACTTGAGCCATCATCATATAAAATCACTTCGAAATTTTTATATGTTTGATTTAAAACTGAAAGTATGCATTCATCTAAAAATCTGCCGTAATTATAATTATTTATTAAAACTGAAACCTTCATTCCCGTTACATAAAAACTTTTTCAAAATCAATTCTTTCAAACACTTCCAATTTGCCGCCTGCGGTTGCATTGCGGATTTTTCTTTTGTCCGCGTCGAAAAATTTTATAGCTTTCAGATATGAAGTTTCCATTCTTTCAACCTGAGGGTCATGCCATCTTTTTCCTTTTCCAAAATAATCCGGCGAAAAATGATTCACATCCTCCTCTGTTGACAAAAAATCAGCTCCACTTTTTTTTACAGAGTCGAGTACTTTATAGTTATGATCAAAGCCTACTAAATATACTTCCGAAAAACCCATATAATATGCTAACTGCATACACACGTAGGATACAGTGCCGCCAAAATATACTTTTAACGACGAGTCTGTCGAAAATCCAGGAGATTGATTTTCATCAAAGTCTCTAACGAAATTTATGAACACCGTTTTCGCGTCTCTTTTGATACAATGTTTCAAATAGTTTGGGAAAAATTTGAGGCTTTGTTTAAAATCATTTATCTCGTGCGCTCTGTCTTCAGCCACAAAAATATCCTCAACTGCGTAATACGTGGGGTAAAACCCCATTTTTTCATAATTTGTGTAAATTGCATTTACGCCAAATGTATATTCATTTTTAAGCTTGGTAAGGTCGATTAAATTTAACGAAGGCCCATTACCTATTATAAAGCACCTTTTTCCTGAATGCTTGTTATGAAGGGATTTTAGAATATCGTAATCTTTAGAAATAGAAAAAAAACGATGAGAAAATTGATAAGCCGGGTTGGAAGCACATCTTCTCAGGTATTTAATTTTATTTTTTATTTTTTTTAACATCATTTAATAAACTAAAGCGATATCATTAATCCATTTTTCAACTTCATTCCATGATTGATCCAGATTCACTTTAGGCGTCCATTCTTTAAATGTTACATTTTCAAACGGTACCTGGCAAGTCATAATGGTAAAAAATGTGGTGCTGTCGACCTCAACTTTAGGTATTAAAATAGTGTTTTTTTTCTCCAGACTAACTAGAGAGCTTTTGGGTAATTTAGATATCAAACTGCGCATGTATGAGCCGGCTAACCTGCTTTTATACAAATCCATCATGATTTTTTTAGGGGACGTTTTTGACATTGCGTTTTTAACGTCTGCAAACATTGAATGTGATTCTCCTAAAAACGGTTTGCTGTAATAATATACCACCTCCGTTTGAAAAAGCGTCGAAAACATATTTAACCAGTGTGACCACCGCACATCATAAAATTCAGCTAAATGATGGAAAAATATATTTTTGTCTCTCTCTAAGTTCGACAAAAAGAACAAATAGTTAGCTGCATTATTTACATCCGTTGCATTGCAATAACCATCACTTGAATAAATAGCTGTAGGCTGATTATATAAAACATTGTTCATTAATGGAACTGTCCAGGTTTTTGATTTTGCACCCCAAACGTTTCCAAACCTTACAACGTGCACTTCATGATTTTTAAACTTTTCAAGTAAAATATTTTCAAAGTGTATTTTACTTTCAATATACGGCCAATCACGCCTGAATTTCACTTTCTCGTTTTTTACCGTTTGGCTGAGGTTAAACCCAAATACAGCAATAGTTGAAACATGGATAATTTTGGATGATGGTGTCGATATTTTTTCGATCAGATCAACAATTGCCTTATTATTTTGCTTAACATTGAAAAGCTTGTCACCGGTAGGATATGCCAGATTTATTATCACATCAAATTTTTTCCCATTTAACGCAGGATCAACCATATTGTAATTTTCTACATTTTTACCAATTAACATAAAGTCGCCATTTGTCCTGGTAATAGTTGTTGGTCTGATGCCAGCCTCATTAAATTCATCAACCAAAAATTGGCCAACAAAACCAGCTGCTCCTATTATCGCGTAACTATTCATACTAAGCAATGTTATTTAATTTATCTATAATCAAAGTTAAGCCGGCAAATCTGTCCGCATTAAATATGTCGTCATTTTTGCCAGCCAATATATTTTTATATTGATGGTAAAATACCTCTTCTAGTCTCGTATACTTTTCACTTGAATTCACAATCAGCCTTCCCTTATTTGTTTTGATCAGCACATAACTTGCTAAAAATGCAGGGACAATAATTTCGCCATTTTCAAATATCAAAGCAATTTGATTGGCGAGCACCTCATGCCTCGAGAGCTTAAGATTAACTTCGATGTCCTTAATTTTAAATTTGGCATCTACCCGGTGAGAGGGCTCACTCTTATCTTTAATCACTTGTTCAATTGTTACATCATCTTTACCTTTTATCATGGTATCGAGCCCTGCAATGTAAAGTGCTGAATCGATAGTGTGTGACCCGGTATCTGCAATAACACCGCCTTCCTTATTTTTCAAAAAATAATCGGATTTAGCTTGCCATATAAATCGCCCGCCTTCAACTATATTTATTTTTTTCAAGGGGCCCCATTCAATAGTGCTGGCTATCTTTTTTGCTAATACTAACGAGGGGAATAACCTTCGGAAATGGGCAACATATAATTTGCATTTTTTTTCCTTAGCTAATTGTATAAGTTCAATCGCATCTTCGTAATAGGGAACAAAAGGCTTCTCGCACACAATTATCTTACCTTCAATCATCGAATCCTTTACCAATTGGTGGTGTGACGAAGGTGGGGTACAAATTATTATTACATCCGAGTTGGCCCTTAAAGTATCGATGTCCGTCACCTCGGCATTAATAATTGACGCTAAATATTGGGCGCGCTGCACATCTTTATCATATAAGTATGCTATTTTACAATCACTTATATTTGGTATAGTTTTAAGATACAGCAACTCTGTTACAGCGCCACAACCAATTATCCCTATTTTTACTATCATAGACTATTAATTTATTTATAAAAGACAGCGGAATTATAATTTTTTAAAAAAATCGAACTCTCTATTACACTACTTAAAAATCCTTCCGACGATCTTTTTTTTCCGGTTAAAAATTTTACAGAAAATATTACATGCGCCCCGCCTGCAGACAAAATTCTAACCTAGTTAATGCTTACCGGCCCGGCCCTTCATTCTTATGTAAAGGACCAAAGCCTGATTATAAACCTCTTAAATTCCCGCACAAAATCTGTGATAAAGATAGAGAAATTCTTTCTATCGGCATAATTCCCCCAGCGATTCGAGTGCTTTAAATTTCCTTTTTCTTAATAAATTGCCAAGATAAGTGCAAAAAAAATTATTTTCAGGGCTATTATC
>Ga0206964_10007_pt1 | contig 65806 bp, 56 predicted proteins | sample Alteio_BWOrgHeat_25_FD_152980 | JGI IMG/M metagenome (GOLD analysis project Ga0206964, IMG submission 152980) | Enriched cells from forest soil in Barre Woods Harvard Forest LTER site, Petersham, Massachusetts, United States -... | ecosystem: Environmental > Terrestrial > Soil > Temperate forest >...
GGTAAAGAGCTAGCCCAAACATCACAAATGCGCATATTAATGATGACCATGAATGGCTATATAAGGGGTAATATTATCGACGCACACCAGGCAGCCATTGCAAAATGCAAGGAGATAAACAAGAAAATCAATGAGCAATTGAAGTAATAATTATCGCCTCTCAACTTAATGCAATAATCAAATCCGATCCCGATAGCTATCGGACGCAATTCCGAAATCCGAAATCAAATCGTTATCGCCGCTTTCACCAGGTAAGGCAGGATCTCTTTCTGGAAAGAAACAAAATTTTTCCGCACGTCCGAATCACTTACCGAGGTAAAGGCAAAGCTAAACACAATACTCTTGCTGCATTTGATCAAAAACTGGATACGCTTTAAATAGTTCTCCTGTTTGCGGATGCCGCTTAGCTGGCTGAACGCATTGATCAGCATATCCTCCAGTTCGTTGGATAAATTTTTAAGGAAGGCTTGCGAATTAGCCGATTCGCGGATGAAATCCCAGCCGATAAACTCGTTGCATACCGTATAACTCAGGCGGCAGGTTTTCATGATGAGGGTATTTAAATGCGCCTCCTCATCATCTTCGTGGGTATTGCTGTGGATAAGGTCGTTCACACTTATTTTGATGTAGTCCATCAATAACGAGTGCAAAACATCCTCTTTGCTGTCGAAATATTTATAAATGGTGGCTTTGGCAATTTTTGCACGCTTGGCAATTTCGTTAACGCTGGTTTTATGGTAACCAAACTTGCGAAACAGTTCCTGCGCGGCCCGCTTTATACTTTCTTTTATTTTGTCAGCTTCCATGTATCAATTCGATACAAATATCTAAATTTTAATGAGAATAGTGAGTAGGAAAAGTCCGTGGTCGATAGTCCATGGTCCAGGGCAAAATTGGATAGTGTGTGGCAAAAACTAATCGACCACTCATTGCAGACCATTCACTCTCCCACCAATTCAATTCGAAACAAATATTTCAAAATTGCTTACGTCGATGCTGTACGGTTTAAGAGAAGTTACGGCGGGCGCTTTAACCGGGTCGCCGTTGGATAATGCCCATTTCCCGCCGCTGCAAGGGTCGGTTACGGTAAAGCCGCCGGGGTCCACTGTAACGGCGCAAAGTTTTGCCGGGTCAACGGTACTGCAACGGTCGTACGCGGCATAACTGCCATCGCCGCGGCGATACAGGATGAGCCCGGCTACGCCGTAACCGTTTATGATAGCGTACCCGCCGGGAGTATTCAGCCCAGCTACTTTAGGGTCATTTGTCGACGCTTCGAAATTGACACCCACATTTGGGATAACACTGCCGCTTTTTACACACGAAATACAGCAGCACAAAACGAAAGCGGAAAGCAGTATTATTTTTTTCATATGATCTCTGTTTTAAACTGATCCAGAAAACGAACATCGTTCTCGGAGAATAAACGCAGATCGCGTATCACATATTTTAAGTTGGCAATTCTTTCTATTCCCATACCGAAAGCAAAGCCGGTATATTTTTTACTGTCGATGTTGCAATTTTCCAAAACATTGGGGTCAACCATGCCGCAGCCCAATATCTCTACCCAGCCGGTGTATTTGCACATGTTACAGCCCGCTCCTTTGCAAATGGTGCAGGAAATGTCCATTTCGGCCGATGGTTCGGTAAAAGGGAAGTAGGAGGGCCTGAAGCGAACTTTAAAATCGGCGCCATAAAGTTCTTGTACAAAGTGGTAAAGCGTTTGTTTCAGATCAGCAAACGATACATTTTCATCAATATACAAACCTTCTACCTGGTGAAAAAAGCAGTGTGCCCTTGCAGAGATCGCCTCATTACGGTAAACCCGGCCCGGCATAATGGCGCGGAAAGGGGGTTTGCCATTCTCCATCATCCTTACCTGTACCGATGAAGTATGCGTACGCAAAGCGATATCATCCTTGCCGTGATTTTTTTTAATGAAGAAAGTATCCTGCATGTCGCGCGCTGGGTGTTCTTCCGGGAAGTTTAATGCGGAGAAGTTATGCCAGTCGTCCTCAATTTCCGGCCCTTCCGCTACTACGAAGCCCAATCTTTTAAAAATATCGATGATCTCTATCCTAACCAACGACAATGGATGGCGCGAACCCGTGTCGAAACCGTCGCCCGGAAGTGTGAGATCAAGTCCTAAGTCTTGAGTCTTTAGTACTGAGTCAAAGGTTTCCTTTAGTTCGCTATATTTTGCTTCAGCTAATTGTTTAAACTGGTTCAATACTTTGCCGAAAGTGCGTTTTTCTTCAGGTCCCACAGTTTTAAACTGCTCAAACAGGTCTTTAATGATCCCTTTGGTCCCTAAAAATTTTATGCGGAATGTTTCCAGTTCATCAGCGTTAGCCGGCGAAAAAGCGTTGATCTCGGTTATATATTGATCTATTTGGGCTTGCATTATAATGTTTTTAGAAATTGTTCAGCTGTTAAAACCGGTATGGTTGATTTCTTGTAATCTTTTGTATTTCGTGTAATTATAAAGTTTGCGTTGGCGCTCACTGCAGTATAATGTTGAACCGCGTCCTCAAAATCATTAATGTTTGATTCTAATGCCTTTTCAACGATTGACAGATCTTCCCTAATAATATTTATTTTGTTTGATAAAAGTTTTATTGACGCTCTCGCAGATTTTTCGCCAACACTTTTCTTCGCCATGTAATGAACGTTTAACAGTGAATGTACAGAAGTACACCCCGAATATTCTTTTTCGTCGATCAACAAGAATAAACCCAGAGCCCATTCATAAAACGGATATCGTTTCAAAATCAAATCAAGCAATATGTCTGAGTCAATAAATATTGATCTCATATACCATATTTTTCTTCGAGGTGTTTGCCATATTCCGCTTTGTGGTCAAAATCAGCAGTAGGTTTACTTACTACTGAAAGTTGTTTTATCCAATCGGGTATTTCTGTATTTCTAATTTTTTCGCGTTCGAACGCTTTTATTAAACTTTTAATCAATTTCGAAACACTCATATTGCTTTCCGAAGCGATTCTTTTTGCAACATGAATTGTGTCTTCATCCATACTCAAAGTAAGTTTTGTAGTTGCCATATCAAGTAATTTTATACGTACAAATATAAATAATTTATACGTAACTATTTTATCACCCCCAACTCTTTTCCCACTTTAGTAAACGCGGCAATAGCCTTATCCAAATGCGCCCTATCATGCGCAGCCGAGATCTGCACCCTGATACGCGCTTTTCCCTGCGGTACCACTGGGTAATAAAAGCCGATGACATAAATACCTTCTTCCAGCATTTTCGCAGCAAATTCCTGCGCAAGCTTGGCTTCGTACAGCATAACCGGCACAATAGGATGTACGCCCGGTTTAATGTCAAAACCCGATTCGGTCATTTTACGGCGAAAATATTGGGTATTGCTTTCCAGTTTGTCGCGCAGATCAGTGGTTTCGCTCAGCATATTCAAAACGGCTATCGATGCACCGGTTATGGATGGCGCAAGCGTATTGGAAAACAAATACGGGCGGGAACGCTGGCGCAGCATATCGATGATCTCTTTACGACCTGATGTAAAGCCACCAGATGCACCGCCCAAAGCCTTACCAAGCGTGCCTGTAATAATATCGATCTTCCCCATCACATTATGATGTTCGTGCGTGCCCCGGCCGGTTTTACCCATAAAGCCCGAGCAGTGGCTCTCATCGATCATCACCAAAGCATTATATTGTTCGGCTAATGCGCAAATCTTGTCCAATTGAGCAATGGTCCCGTCCATACTAAAAGCGCCATCGGTAACGATGATGCGGTGACGGCAGCTGGTGGTGGCTTTTAGTTTTTCTTCCAGGTCGGCCATGTCGTCGTGTTTATAACGCTGGCGCTGGGCCTTGCACAGGCGCACGCCGTCAATAATGGACGCATGGTTCAGCTCATCCGAAATAATGGCATCCTGCTCATTAAACAGGGGCTCAAATACGCCGCCATTCGCATCAAAAGCCGCTGCATAAAGGATGGTGTCTTCGGTACCCAAAAACTCAGCGATCTTTTTTTCAAGTTCTTTGTGAATGTCCTGCGTGCCGCAGATAAACCGTACCGACGATAAGCCGTAACCATGTGTATCCAAAGCTTCTTTTGCCGCCGCAATCACTTTTGGGTTTGCCGAAAGCCCCAGGTAGTTATTGGCGCAAAAATTAATTACGTCTTTGCCGCCCTGCACGGTAATATCCGCCCCCTGGGGCGAAGTAATGATCCTTTCGCGCTTATATAAACCTGCGCTTTCAATATCGGCAAGCTCCTGCTGCAAAACCGGCTTTAGTGTGTTGTACATAGTAGATTATTTTTGAGAGGGCAAAATTACGGATTGATTTCGGATGTCGGATATTCAATTTCGGATTTATTGAGCGGGCGTAGTTTTTTAAATTTTCAAATAATCAAATTTTCAACCAGTTAAATCCGAAATCGAAATTCCGAAATCCGAAATTCCTCTTATCTTTGCAGCTCATTTAACACTGTTTGAAGCAGTATCGATGATTTTATGGCAAACTATAATACACTACTGTACTATTGTTATTCAACAATAGCAGATGCGGAGCAATTTGCGACCGATCATTTAAAATTCTGTAAAAATTTAGGTTTAACAGGCCGCATAATTGTCGCCGAAGAAGGACTAAACGGAACGGTTTCCGGTGCTGCCGAATCTTGTGCGATCTATATGGATACGCTGCATGCCGATCCGCGTTTTGCAATGATTGATTTCAAGGTTGATGAAGTGGACGAACCGTCGTTCATCAAAATGCACGTACGGTACAAGTCGGAGATCGTGCATTCCGGCCTCCGCGATCCGCATATCATCGATCCGCAAAAACAAACCGGCAAGCACCTGGAGCCTAAGGACTTTTTGGCGATGAAGGACGACGAAGATGTGGTGATACTGGATGTCCGCTCCAATTACGAGCATAATCTGGGCAGGTTTAAAAACGCCGTCACGCTGGATATTGACAATTTCAGGGACTTCCCGGATAAGATCAACGAATTGGCCCAATACAAGGATAAAAAAATATTAACCTATTGCACCGGCGGCATCAAATGCGAAAAAGCCTCGGCGCTGTTGCTGCACGAAGGATTTAAAGATGTATACCAGTTGCATGGCGGTATTATTAAATATGGCAAAGAAGCCGGCGGACAGGATTTTGAAGGCAAATGTTATGTTTTTGATAACCGACTTTCGGTTGATGTGAACCAGGTGAACCCCGTTGTAATTTCTACATGTTTAAATTGCGGCAAAACCACCCATAAAATGATCAACTGCGCCAACCCAGAATGCAACGAGCATTTTACCCAATGCGATGAATGCGGCGAAAAAATGGAAGGGTGTTGTAGTGATGCCTGCAAGGCCCACCCGCGAAAAAGGGAATATGACGGTACCGGGTATTATGTAAAGGTGCCGCAGCCGGTAAATACAGATAAAAAGTCGCGGGTTGTTATCATTGCTGTTAATGAGTAATTTGGCTAAATTTTTTATGAAAAAGATATTAGCTATTTGTCTCATCTTTATACCGGCATTTAACTTATTTGCTCAGAATTCAAATCGGCAATTAGACCAGCTTTTATCTTATTCGAAAAAAAAGCAAATCGATTTAACTCAATTTTCTTCAGCGCTCAAAATTTTTAGAAGCTTAGAGGCAAGGCACGAACTTGACGTGTCAGTTAGAAGATCGCGTGATGACGACGAATCGCCTGAAACGGTGCTGAGAATATTTGGTAAAATTTGCTTGCATAGCAACAGTCCAATAGCAGTCGATGAATTTATCAAATTCATTAAACGTCAAAAAGGTTCGGCAGACGAGCAGATCCCGATGAGTTTTGAACCACTATTTGCAAAATGGCCTGACTATGTTTTAACCCGTATTGCTAATCATGAAGATTTGCTTAAACAACTTGAATGGGGATTTGTCAATAATCATTTTCATGATTTAACAACAAAAAATTGCGGGGCTATTTTTTACAGTTTGAATCCAAAGATCAGATACCTTTATCCAAAATACAAAAAACAAATAGATTATTTGCTATCTACAGTCGCCGGTGATTTGAAAAGCTGACAAAGCCGATCCGCCGTTATACAATTATTCGTTTTTACAACGTATTTTCGCACCGATGCACTAATTTGCGCGTTTCTTTTTTTTCACCAATGTTTAAATACTTCGTCTGGTTTTTAATTTGCTTATCGTGCTGCCTGGTTCAGGCCAAAGGAGCCGATATCAAAAACATTGGTGTACCCTATGTGCAAAATTATACCAAGGCGCAATATCAAAGCGGCAATCAAAACTGGTCGGTTACGCGTGATGAGCATGGCATTATGTATTTTGGCAATGCCGAAGGTTTACTATCGTTCGATGGTAAATACTGGCAGCTTAACCGCATGCCTAATGGACTAATTGTCCGCTCGGTAGCCGCTGACGGCAAGGGCAAGATCTACGCCGGCGGTTTTGGCGAATTTGGTTATTGGCAAAACAATAAACAGGGTTTTCTAAAGTATAATTCACTGATTCCGCTTTTACGCAAATCCTATTTGCCCAACGAGGAGATCTGGAAAATTTATGTTGATGGTGACAGGGTTATTTTCCAATCGTTTGGAGCCATCTTTGTTTATGCAAACGGCAAGATCAGCACCATCCGGGCGCCAAACCCTTTCCTGTTTTTATTTAAAACCGGCAGCCGCTATTTTATCGAGCAGGTGGGTGCGGGGCTTTTCGAACTCAAAAATAATACCCTGGAGTTTGTTGAAGGAAGCAAAATTTTAGGGCACGGCGGTGTTTTATCTATTCTCCCGTTCCAGCATAATAAATACCTCATTGGTACAGGCAATAACGGTTTGTTTATTTACGATGGCAGACAGATTACGCCCTGGAAAAACCAGGCCAACGATTTCCTTAAAACCTATCAGCTGAACAACGGTGCGGTAATCCTGGGTAAATACTTCGCGTTCGGCACTATACTTAATGGCATTGTGATCATTGACACGCTTGGTAACGTGGTGCAGCACATCAACAAATCCAGCGGTTTGCAAAATAATACCGTTTTAAGCTTATTTACTGACCGTGAGCAAAACCTATGGGCCGGTTTAGACAACGGCATCGACCGGATTGAAGTAAACTCACCATTATATTTTTATTTTGATAAAACGGGTCGCTTCGGTACGGTTTATTCCAGCATCATCTTTAATAAAAAAATATACCTCGGCACCAACCAGGGCCTTTTTTACAGCGAATGGCTGCCGGGCGGCAATAACCAATTGCTGCAAACATTTGATTTTAAACTGATCCCCGGGTCGCAGGGACAGGTTTGGGACCTGTCGTTACAGGATGGCCGGCTGCTTTGCGGGCATAACGATGGTACCTACCAGGTAAATGGCAGCAGTATTTCCAAAATATCATCGGTAAACGGCGGCTGGACAATAAAAAAATTAAAGGACAACCTGCTGATCCAGGGAACCTATACAGGCCTGGCTATTTATAGAAAGGACAATAGCGGCAACTGGGTGTTTGACCATAAAGTAGAGCTTTTCGGCGAGCCCTCGCGGTATGTTGAAAAGGATAGCAAGGGTCAAATATGGGTTAGCCATGCCTATAAAGGAATTTATAAGATCACCCTTAGCGATGATTTGAGTCACGTGGTCAGCCAAAAGTACTATGATAAACGCTCCGGATTGCCCGACAGTTATAATGTAAATGTGTTTAACCTTGATAACCGGATCGTGTTTTCTTCCGACTCCGGCTTTTGTATTTATGATGACATCAGCGACAGGTTTTATAAATACCAGCAGTTGAATAAAATGCTGGGAACTTTCGCTTCCTCTAACAAGATCATTTCGGCAATCGGAAAAAAATACTGGTTTATAAACCATGGGCGCGTCGCCCTTGCCGATTTATCTGTTCCGGGAAAGCTTACCATCGACTCAAACCGCTTCAGCTCGTTAAACGGGCAAATGGTGCAGCATTACGAAAATATAAACCTGATCAATAACTCCATTTACCTCATCAGCATTGACGATGGCTTTGTTATTTTGAATGATGATGATGCGCTGCTGCCCGACAAGGTGAACCTGCCGCTGGTACTGATCAGGAAAGTTGAAAACATAACCGATAAAGTTTCTGTCATCAGCGAAAATACGAATATTAACAACCCAACTGACATAGAGATCCCCTTTTCGCAGAATGACATCCGGATCTCATACGCGCTGCCCTATTACCGGCAGGCAAAGATCAAATATCAATACTACCTGGATGGCTACTCAAGGCAGTGGAGCGACTGGACAACACAGAGCCAGAAAGAGTTCACTAATCTTGGCCATGGGGTATACAAATTTAGCGTAAGGGCTAAAATCAATGATGAAAATGTTTCGCCGGTAACAGTTTACACTTTTACTATACTGCCTCCGTGGTACAAAACAAAAATGGCAATGTTTGCTTACCTGGTTTTAATCATCGTTGCATTTTATATAACCAGGTATTACTATAATCTCAACTTAAAAAAGCACCAGGACGAAATCCACGAAAAACTTCACCGTGAAAAAGAAGAGTTTTTGAAACAGGAAGCTATTGCCAATGAGCAGCAGATCGTAAAAATAAAAAATGAACAACTACAGGCCGACCTGGCAAGCAAAAGCAGGGAGTTAGCCAACTCCGCCATGAACCTGGTTTACAAAAACGAGCTGCTGCAAAAAATAAGTGAGGAAATGGCCCACCTGAAGGATAGTTCGGGTAAGCAACTATCCGAAGATCAGCTTCGCCGCATACAAAAGGTTATTGACGAAGGCATGAACGATGAGCGCGACTGGAACGTTTTTGAAAGCAGCTTTAACGAAGCGCACGAAAATTTCTTTAAGAAACTAAAATCTGATCATCCCGACCTGGTGCCCAACGATCTAAAACTTTGCGCCTACCTGCGCATGAACATGAGCAGTAAGGAAATGGCCTCACTACTCAATATTTCTCTCCGCGGTGTTGAAATAAGACGCTACAGGTTGCGTAAAAAGCTAAATCTGGAGCATGACAAGAACCTTGTTGAGTTTCTCATCGAGCTTTAATACTACATCATTACCTCTCACAACCAAAATCCTTAGTAGTAGTACCCCTGTTGCATGTGTAGTATGTATAGTTTACACTAACGCGCAATAAACGATTGAATATTAGTTTTTTATAAAATTTAAAAAAACAACTTGAGAAAGTGTTTGTTAGATGATGTAATAATGTTGAGGGACATAATTTGTTAAAATTGTATTATCTCCTCAACTTCGGACTGTATAAAACCAATTTAAACAACTTACTATCTTAATTTTTAATTAACCACTATGAAGAGAATTTTTACGATCTCAGGGTTGGTGCTATTATGTTTCTTTTTTTTCATTAACACGGTCTTCGCGCAAACTATAACTGTGAAAGGCAGGATTACTGATGCAACTACCGGCGAAACGCTTATAGGCGTTAGTGTTGCAGTTAAAGGAACAACCAATGGTACACAAACCGACGCAAATGGAGCCTACTCGTTAGCCGCGCCATCCAATGCCACATTAGTATTCAGTTATATTGGGTATGCCACCCAAAATATTGCTGTTAATGGCAGCGCTACAATTAATGTGCTTTTGCAAACCGCCAATAATGAATTACAGCAGGTAGTTGTAATTGGTTACTGCACACAACGCAAAATTGACAACACAGGTGCAGTAGCTACTGTTAAGGGCGCCGATATAGCCAAGCAAGCTTCCACTAATCCGCTGAGTGCTTTGGAGGGTAAAGTTGCCGGCGTTGAAATTATCAATGGCGGGCAGCCTGGCGCATCGCCAACTATTAACATACGTGGTGTCGGTACTGTTTACGGTAACGCCCGCCCCTTGTTTGTTGTTGATGGGGTTTGGTATGATGATATTAGCTTTTTGAACAATAACGATATCGAAAGCCTAACCGTTTTAAAGGATGCCTCCAGCACGGCTATTTTTGGTATACGTGCTGCAAACGGAGCGGTTTTAATTACTACAAAAGGTGGAAAGAAGGGCAAAGCAGTTATTAATTACAATGGCTATGCCGGCTGGCAGTCCGCGACTAATCAGGTTAAAATGGCTGATGGCACCGAATATGCGACTGCCATAAATGAGCTATACTCCGAAAACGGCGTAACGCCGGCCTTTAGCGACAATCCGGCACAGTACGGTAAAGGAACTGATTGGTACGGCCAAATATTACGTAATGCATTTGTAACCAACCACGAAGTATCGGCCAGTGGCGGTAGTGATAAATACACCTATAATTTTTCATTTGGCTACCTGGATCAAAATGGAATTGTTAAAACCAACAATTATCAAAAATACACCCTACACGTCGCCAATGAATACAAACCTGTAAAAAGCCTGAAATTAGGCTTCACTGTCAGTATGCTTTCAAGCGAATCACGCGACATAAACGGTGGTATTTTCCACGAATTATATACCGCAGCACCAATAGTGCCTGTTTTTTATAATGACGGAAAATATGGCGATCCTACCGATTACAATGTAGGTGGCGGCGCAAATTATAACCCCGAAGCTACTATTGATTTTTTCAACCAAAAATCGAAAAACAAGCTGCTTACCGGCGCTGTTTATGGGGAATACAATATCATAAAGGATTTGAAATTCAGGACAAGTATTGGCGGGCAGGTAGCGCAGGCTGAAGTAAGAAATTACACACCGATTTATATGGCTACCGGTGCACAGCAGTCTACGACTTCGTCCATGGATCTAAACCATACCGAGAATCGTAACTGGATATGGGAAAATACATTGACCTATGATAAAACCATAGGCAAAAATAAAATAACTGCCCTGGCTGGTTATAGTATGTTGCGTAATGAAACGGACTATGCCGATGCATTTGCCGACAGCGTAGCATATGCTACCGGTAACCTGCACACTTCATTCCCGTCCGGAACCAAGGTGAACTACACAAGGCCTGTTGCAGATCAGTTTCTGAATACGCAGATTGGCCAGTTTGCCCGTATCAATTATTCCTACGCTGATCGTTATCTCATTAATGCTTCAGCCCGCCACGATGGCGCTTCGGAGTTTTATCCTAACAATTCATATGGATGGTTTCCGTCAGTAGGGGCAGGTTGGGTTATCACCAACGAGGACTTTATGAAAAACCAGCACTTTTTTAATGTGTTAAAATTGCGCGGGAGTTTCGGTCAGGTGGGTAATGCAAATGTGCCTATCAATCCAAGTAAGCTAACTGTAACTAACGATCCAACCCAGTACACAGCTATTTTCGGGAACCCGCAAACTACAACGAATGGGGAAAGTATAAATACTGTTGTTCCGCCGGTAACCCTTTGGGAAAGGGCTCAATCAACTGATTTCGGTATAGAAGGAACGATTTTAAATGACCATTTGTCTTTTGAGGCAGAGTACTATAACCGTACTACCCTAAATGCAGTTTTTAGCATACCTATCCCGGCTTCAACAGGCGAAAACGGGCCTAACGGGGGGCTTTTGGGAAACCAGGCTGATATACGGAACAGGGGCTTTGAATTCACTTTAACCTGGAAGGAACAGCTTAACAGGGATGTGTTTTATTCCATCAGCGCGAACCTTGGTATAAATGATAACGTTGTCACCAAAGTACTTTCAGGCAATAACCCGGTTTATGGAGGAGGAAACGGAATCACCAACGGCGCCCTTGCTACCCGGACAGTACAAGGCGAGCCAATCGGCGAATTCTTCGGTTATAAAGTTACCGGCATTTTTCAAAATGCGGCCCAGATTGCCGGCTCCCCCGAAAAAGGGACTGCGCAACCGGGTGACTTTATTTACCAGGACGCGAACAATGACGGAGCGATCACTTCGAAAGACCGTGTAAACCTTGGTAATCCAAACGCTAAGTATGGTTATGGGATTAATACCTACGTTAAGGTTAAAAACTTCGATTTAACCCTGGATTTCCAGGGCAGGGCTGACGTGAGTATATACAATGCTAACCTGGCCTACCGTTTTGGCAACGAAAACTTTACCCAGGATTTTTACGAGCATCGCTGGCACGGTGAAGGTACCTCCAATACGTACCCTTCGGTAAATATTGGTTCTACTTATAACTCAGCGCCAAACTCCTTTTTTGTAACAAGCGGCGCTTATTTCAGGGTGAGAAACATTCAGCTGGGTTATGATATCCCGTCGGAATTTGCAAGGAAATTGAAAATTACGAACATACGGCTTTTTGCAAACGCACAAAATGCCATTAACGTATTTGGATATAAGGGCTTTAGCCCTGAAGTTGGCGGCGGACCTACGAATGAAGGTATTGATGCCAATGTTTATCCTTTATATGCTACTTACAATTTTGGCGTAAACGTTACATTTTAATCAAAATGATGATGAAAAATAAGATATATTATTTACGAAAAGCGATCGGGCTGGGTCTGATCGCAGTACTATTGTTTTCGCAGGGGTGTAAGAAAAACTTTTTAGATGCCACACCCGGTACTACTACGGTTGCTACACAGTTTTGGAAAACGTCAGCTGATGCTACGGCAGCCAATGCTGCTATGTATGCCGATCTGCATGGTTATAATGATATTGCATTCCCGGCGATAGCCATCGAAAGCATGGGATCTGACGATGTGACCAAAGGATCAGTGCCTACCGATGCAACCTTTATGAACGAATACCATAATTTTACGGTAAGTGCAGGTGAGGGGCAAATAGAGGGCTTCTGGAGCGGGATGTACAACAACATCAACTTTGCAAACCAGATATTGGATAATGTGCCTAATATCAGCATGGATGCTACGCTAAAGGCCAGATATTTGGCCGAGGCGCAATTTATCCGCGCGTATGATTATTTCAGACTGGTACGGGCATTTGGCGATGTACCACTGAGGGTGCACACTCCAAAAACAGCCGCCGATTACAACCTGGCACGTACGCCTAAAGCACAGGTTTGGGCACAAATCGAAGCTGACTTAACTGCTGCCGCGTCTGTATTGCCTACTACTTATAGTTCAGCTGACATCGGCCATGTAACCAAAGGCGCTGCGTTGGCATTACATGCTAAAGTAGCATTGTATCAAAAGAAATGGGCCGACGTGGTAACCTATACCAATGCTGTAACCGCTTTGGGCATTTATTCGCTGTTCTCCGATTATGAAAAAATGTTCAGGACACAAAACAAAAACAACGTTGAGTCGATATTTGAGATCCAGAACGAATTGATACCAAACAATCCCGGCGCCTCTAATTCACAATACTCACAGGTACAAATGCCAAGGGTTACTGAACCTGCAGGTGGATGGGGTTTCAACGATCCAAGCCCAAGCCTGATAGCTGAATTTGAATCTGGTGACCCGCGTTTAGTAGGAACAGTTATTACTACCGGCACAACTACTCCTGAAGGTGATATGATCGATGCTTCGGCACCCGATCCGTATTACAATATGAAATCGTATGTGCCTTTCGCCCTCTACGTGTCGGGCTACAACCAGGGCTGTCAGCAGGATAAGATAGTGTTGCGTTACGCTGAAGTGTTGCTGATGAATGCTGAAGCAAACAACGAATTGGGTAATAATGCTGCCGCATTAGCCGCCTTAGAGCAAGTTAGAGCAAGGGCGCGGGAAGGAAATGCAGGAATTTTGCCAAAGGTTACTGCTTCCGACCAGGGAGTTTTGCGAACAGCAATTTATCATGAAAGACGCGTGGAACTGGGAATGGAATTTGATCGCCATTTTGATGTTATACGGCAGGGTCGCGGCGCCGCAGTATTTGGTGCCCTTGGATTTGTTCAGGGTAAAAGTGAGCTTTGGCCAATTCCGCAAAACGAGATTGATTTGAGTGCAGGTACATTAACGCAAAATCCTGGTTACAATTGATATTTATTTAAGAAAATATGATGATGAGGTCAAGAAAAAATTTATTCATAGCCGGCCTTGCAGGCTTGGCTACCATTCTCACGATTTACTCGTGTCAGAAAAAATTCGACGCTAAGACATACGCGCCTTCTAAACCGCTGCCTTCATACGGTGGGTATAATAGTTCAAAGGAAATTGAAACAAGCAGTTTAACGGACTATTTCCCATTTAGCGGTGCGGTTAAGGATAGCATGGGTAATTTATCGGGCACTACTGCTGGTAATGTTACTTTCGGACAGGGAGTAAGCGGTAAGGCCTACCAGGGCGCGGCAGGCGCTTATGTTGTTTTCCCAAATGCCGGGCCCGGCAAAGATTTGCAAAGCTACACCCTTGCTTTTTGGATGAATAGCCCAAAAACGGATGGCTTGGCGCGTGGTATTTTTTCCTTTAATAATCCAAATGATTTTTGGGGAAGTTTGGATGTCTATCTTGACAATCCCGCTCCAACGGATCCAAAAGGCGATACTTTATTATTCAAGGTACATATGACAAATGCCAGCGGCGTAGCCTATGCCGGCTATTACCTTGTATCGCAAGTAGCTAATGCTATAAATACGTGGACTCACATGGTAATTACCTACGATGCGGCTACGTCCGTTATCAACATCTACCAAAACGCCAAACCTATTGGTATTTCGGGCGTTGCAGGTACAAAAGGTTACGTTGTGGGGCCAACTATGCCTGGTTCTGATCCGACAGCGCCACCTGTAACACCATATGGGCCTTTGAAATTTCCAACAACGGAAGCGGTTTTGGGGACGTGGCAATTTCAAACCAATCCGAGTTTAACCACTTCGGCAACTGCACAGTCATGGGCCGAAAGTTATACCGGTTTGTTAGATAATTTCAGGATCTATAATAAAGCACTTTCATCTACCGAAGTTTCAGCGTTATATCACCTGGAACAATTAGGCCGATAAAAAAATTTGATTGATTGAGTTGATTGCAAGGTTGTTTGTCCGTCCGTCTGCCCGCGAGGCAGGCGGCGGATCAGGCAGCCTTTTTTGTGGATGGTTTTAAGTTTAAATTTTGAAGTGATGGGGATGCGAAGCGTAAATGTTTGTTTGTTTTTTGTGGCAATTTTTGTTTTTTGCGGATGCGGTAAAGGCAAACAGCCCACCCCGGTTACGCCTGTGCCGCCGGCATCATTTACTTTTAGCGGATTAAAAGTGAACGGCGTTTATAATGGTTTTATTTACAAAGGGGTGAATAGTACACCGGTGATAAAAATTTCGTTTTCGACTGCGGTTAACCATACTTCTGTTAGCGGTGCACTTACATTTATCAACAACACAGGTGCGTCGGTAAACTTTAGCACAGCGTATCTTAACCACGACAGTACAATAGTGATCACGCCATCGGCCTTACAATCCATCACACCGTACACTTTAAATATTTCAACAAGCTTAAAGTCCGCAGCGGGGGGGAGTTTGCAATCAGCGATCGCGGTAAATTTAACTACCGCTGTCGATACCATCAATAAATTTCCGGTTGTTACCGACAGTCAACTGCTGGATATCGTGCAAAAACAAACCTTGAAATACTTTTACGATTTCGGCCACCCGGTAAGCGGATTAGCCCGCGAACGCAATACTTCGGGCGATGTAGTTACAATGGGTGGCTCCGGCTTTGGCATAATGGCCATGGTTGCGGGTGTCAACCGCCAATTTATTACCCGCGCACAGGGTTTGGCCCGGATGCAATTGATCGTTGCCTTTTTACTGAAGGCACAAACATTCCACGGCGCTTTTCCGCATTGGATGAATGGTGCAACCGGGGCTGTAGTGCCGTTCAGCACCCAGGATGACGGCGCCGATTTGGTTGAAACCGCTTATTTAATGGAAGGCTTATTAACCGCGCGTCAATATTTTAGCCAAAACACTACTGCTGAAACCCAATTGCGGACAGATATCAACACCCTATGGAATAATGTAGAGTGGGATTGGTTTACGCAGGGCGGTCAGAATACTTTATACTGGCATTGGAGCCCCAATTATGGATGGTCATCCAATATGCAGATAAATGGCTGGGATGAGGCCTTGATTACCTATGTTTTAGCTGCATCGTCAACTACGCACCCAATTACAAAAGCTGTTTATGACAATGGCTGGGCGGGAAATGGAAGTATGAAAAACGGACACACTTATTACAATACGGTTTTGCCGTTAGGCCCTCCTGACGGTGGCCCGATGTTCTTTGCTCATTATTCATTCCTGGGCATCAACCCGAATGGGCTATCGGATGCTTATGCTAGCTACGATGTGCAAAACAAAGCACATGCCACTATCAACTATAATTATTGCGTGGCCAACCCGAACGGTTATTATGGTTACGGCGCCAATTGCTGGGGCCTTACCGCCAGCGATACGCAAACCGGCTATAATGCCAGCTCACCCACAAGCGATCTGGGCGTGATAGCGCCAACAGCCGCCATTGCTTCGTTACCTTATACGCCCACCCAATCGCTGCAGGCGTTAAGGTTCTTTTATTACAAGCTGGGCGATAAGATGTGGGGACCATATGGTTTTTACGACTCCTTTAGCCTGGATACACCATGGTTTGGGACTTCGGACCTGGCAATTGACGAAGGGCCGATAATGGATATGATAGAAAACTACCGGAGCGGTTTGCTCTGGAATTTGTTTATGAGTTGCCCCGAAGTAAAAACCGGGATGAAGGGCCTCGGTTTTACCGGGCCGAATTTGTAAATGCTCCCTATGTTATGCACAATTGCAAGGGTAATAACAATTAACACAAAAATGAAAAAACTTATACTCCCCTTTTTACTTATACTTACCTGCCGCTGCCTGGCACAAAACGCCGCAGTACCCGCAGCTATTGAAGGGATAAAACCCGTTGGCATAATCAAAAATTTGAGCGATAGCGCATTGCTTGATGTGGTGCAGCGCCAAACGTTCCGTTACTTTTGGGATTTTGGCCACCCGGTAAGCGGTCTGGCCCGTGAGCGCAGCAACGTGGCTTACGATTATGGCAACGAAACCGTCACCATTGGCGGATCTGGTTTTGGGGTGATGAGCTTAATAGTAGCAGATCACCGCAAATGGGTTAGCCACGAGCAAGCGGTTGACCGCATGCTTAAAATTGTGAATTTTTTGTACAAAGCAGATGCTTACCATGGCGTATTTCCGCATTGGTTGAATGGGGCAACCGGTAAAACTATCCCGTTTGGCCGTAAAGACGATGGCGCCGACCTGGTGGAAACGTCTTACCTGTTCCAGGGATTGTTGTGCGCCCGGCAGTATTTTAACGGCAACACTCAAAAAGAACACGAGATAAGGAACCGGATAAACGCGATGTGGGATGATATTGAATGGAGTTGGTTTACCCGTGATGGACGCGATAACCTTTACTGGCACTGGTCGCCAAACAACGGCTGGACGATGAACTTTGCTATCCGAGGTTTTAATGAATGCCTGATCACCTATATACTTGCCGAATCAGCTCAAAGATTTCCCGTAGGTACCAATGTTTACTATGGTGGCTGGACGCAAAGCGACTTTTTTAATAATGGCAAAACCTTTTATGGCCACAAATTGCCATTGGGTTTTGATTATGGCGGTCCGTTGTTCTTTTCGCAATATTCATTTCTTGGGCTCGATCCGAAAGGATTAAAAGACCAGTTTGCCGATTATTGGGAACAAAACACCAACCATACCCTTATCAATCACGACTACTGCGTTGATAACCCTAATAAATACAAAGGTTACGGCGAAAACTGCTGGGGCCTGACAGCCAGCGATAATTTTGAGGGCTATAATGCGCATTCGCCCACAAATGACCTTGGTGTTATTGCGCCAACGGCTGCTCTTTCAGCATTTCCTTACACGCCTGAATATTCCATGAAGGCCCTGCGCCATTTTTATTATGATATGGGCGATAAGATCTGGGGCGACTATGGTTTTGTAGATGCCTTCAGCGAATCGCACAACTGGTATGCAAAATCATACTTAGCAATTGATGAGGGGCCGATTGTAGTAATGATTGAAAATTACCGCAGCGGCTTGCTCTGGAATTTGTTTATGAGCTGCCCCGAAGTACAGCACGGCCTGAAGAAGCTTAATTTTGAAAGCCCGATGATAAAGTAATCACTTGTCAAAATCCGAATGGCCCGGCGTTTAAAAATGGGGAAGGGTTGCTTTCGAAAAACGCTTGATTATTTAGCAAAAAAAAATATGCTTTTTGTAAACCACGTAAGCTTTTAACGTATTTATTATCAGCATATTATGAAAAATGCATTTTTAATTGTGTAAACTTTTGTAAACTTTTTTTCATTGTTTTACACATGCCGAGTTCGGGGTTATGAAAGTCGCCCTTACTTTTTAACCCATAATCTGCCATATTTGGTTCAGTCCACCATAGCTTAAACATGAACAGAAAAACACTATCGTTAATTATCATTGCAAACTGCATACTGCTAATTGCTAACTGTTCCTTCGCGCAGCAAAAACAACTCACTTACTGCAATCCTATCAATATTGACTACGGCTATACGCCGATACCAAATTTTGCCACGGAAGGTAAACATCGCGCTACTGCCGATCCGGTGATTACGATGTATAAAGGAGATTATTATCTTTTTTCCACCAATCAGTGGGGGTACTGGTGGAGCCATGATATGTATCACTGGAATTTTATATCGCGGTCGTTTTTAAGGCCCGAGCATCATGTTTATGATGACCTTTGCGCGCCTGCGGTATGGGTACAGGGGGATACATTGCTGGTGTTTGGTTCAACGTATTCATCAAACTTCCCCATATGGATGAGCACCAACCCAAAGGCTAACGAATGGAAAGAAGCGATCCATAACTTTGAACCCGGCGGCTGGGACCCTGATTTTTTCAGGGATGATGACGGCAAATTGTACATGTACAATGGCAGCAGCAATACTTACCCGGTATATGGCGCCGAGATCGACCCAAAAACTTTCCATTTAAAAGGCTACCGCAAGGAAATGTATTTTTTGCAGCCTTACCGTTACGGATGGCAGCGCTTTGGCGAATATATGGACGATACTTTTTTAGACCCTTTTATCGAAGGCTCGTGGATGACCAAACATAATGGTAAATATTACCTGCAGTACGGCGCACCCGGTACCGAATTCAGCGGCTATAGCGATGGGGTGGTAGTAGGGGATAATCCGCTGGGTCCATTTGTGCCGCAATCTATGCCATTCAGCTACAAGCCGGGCGGATTTGCGCGTGGGGCTGGCCATGGCAGCACTTATACCGATGCCTGGGGCAATTACTGGCACGTATCTACCATTACCATCGCCGTAAAAAATAGTTTTGAACGCCGGCTAGGGGTCTGGCCAACAGGTTTTGACAAGGACGATGTACTTTATTGCAACACAGCCTTTGGTGACTATCCAACTTATTTGCCCGACGGTAAGGAAGACCACCTGCAAAGCCGTTTTACCGGCTGGATGCTGCTGAACTACAACAAACCGGTTCAGGTATCCTCAACGCTTGGCGGGTATATGCCCAATAATGCAGTTGACGAGAACATAAAAACCTACTGGAGTGCCGAAACAGGCAATGCAGGCGAATGGATCCAAAGCGACTTGGGTAAAGAGAGTACCGTGAATGCGGTACAAATTAATTATGCCGACCAGGATGCCACGGTGTTAGGGAAATCGACCACCAACTACACGCAGTATAAATTTTACTATTCGTCGGACGCTAAAAAGTGGCATATGCTGGCCGACAAGAGCCAAAATAAGACTGATGTGCCGCATGATTATATAGAACTGCAAACACCTGTTAAAGCCCGCTATATTAAACTGGAAAATGTGCACATGCCAACCGGCAAATTCGCGATTAGCGGGCTGCGGGTTTTTGGTAACGGAGGAGGCGAAAAACCGGATACAGTAAAGAATTTCATGGTTTTGCGTACCGAAAAGGACAAACGCAGCGCCTGGATAAAATGGCAAACAGTTGATAACGCCTTTGCTTACAATATTTATACCGGCACAGCGCCCGACAAATTGTATAACTGCATTATGGTGTATTCGGCCAACGAATATTATTTAAAAACAATGGACAAGGAGAAGCCTTACTATTTCAGGATCGAGGCTATAAACGAGAACGGCGTGTCGGCTGAGACCAAAGTTATCAAGGTTGAATAGCGGAGTGTTAATAAAATCCACCCCTGAGGTACGCAATTTTCTTGTAATTTAGAGACATTTTGCTGGTGTACCGCTATGATTGTTCGCAAATTACTTCTGTTTTTGCTCTTGGTTTTTATTGGTGATCATTTACTAGCGGCTACTTTTACAGTTACCAGTAATGCGGATTCGGGACTGGGAACCTTACGCCAGGCGCTGTTGGATGCCACTGCAAATGGCACGGCAACCACAGACTATATCTATTTTAACTTACCCGGAAACACGTTGCCCGCTATTACCATTACGCTGCTCACCCAACTGCCAGATGTAACTGCAAATGTAATTATCGATGGCACTACGCAGCCCGGCGGAGCCCTGGGGGTTAGTAATGCCAGAGTGATTATTACGCCCGCTACGCCTGCCGTTAATTTCAATGCTTTCAACGTTTCAAACCTTGTTGGCATTAATGATGCAGTGGAGTTTTATGGGTTGTTTATAGATGGCTTTTCGCCAAATAGCAGTGGATTAGGCAGCGCGATAGTTACCGGGGCTAACTGTAAATTGGTGGTTGGCGCCCCCGGCAAGGGCAATGTGATCAGCGGTAATAATTTTGCCTTTAACGGATATTTTCAAAATGCGATCATCCAAAGCAATATTATTGGATTTCAGCCAGATGGTGTTACGCCCTTTAACAATTATTCGGTTTTTTATTCGGGTAACGACTATAACAATTTATTGATCGGGGGCGCGACACCGAAGCAAGGTAATGTGATATTGAGCGGAACAACCAGCGGGATAAACTTTGGCGGGGTAGCCAGCGTCGGAAACAAGCTGGCCACGGTTGAAAATAATTTTTTTAATACCGATTATACCGGTACCAAATCAGTGAGCCTTGCGGGTAACTCCTGCATCCTGGTTGACGATGCCAATGCTCTGATATTTGTAACCGCCAATGTTTTTAGCGCATCGGAGATTGGCGTAGCAGCTTTAAATCAATCCGCGTTAATTATAAAAGGCAATTTTTTTGGCACCGACAGATCGCAAACTGTTCCGCTGGGATCGGGCACCTACGCCATCGAGAATAGCGACGTAAATTCAAGTATCGGCGGGACAACCCCAGCTGACCAAAACGTTTTTACAAACTATCAAAACCCGATAAATGCCTATAACAATTCGTACACGGATGTTATCCAGAATGTATTCTACTGCAACGGTTCCGTGCAGCTAAACGACCCAACAGGGAAAAATTTCATCAGGATAACCACCGTCAGCAATACTACTGTTGCCGGAGACGCACCCGCCGGCGCAACCGTACAATTATATTATACCCAGCCAAAATGCAGCAACTGTAACCCAAACTCATGCTTTGCCACGGTTACTGCAAGCGGTACCGGCACATGGACGTACACGGGCACTATCACACAGAATGTATTAGCCTCATCAACGGTGCTGAACAATACCATAGGCTTTCAGTTTGATTCCCTGGCGCAGGATGAAGTGACAGTAACTAACTTTGATTGCCATCACCAGGGTTCCATTGCATTTAAGGAGCCGCGGCAGGGAAATTTTCAATTTAGCTGGACGGACGCCAGTAACACTATTGTAAGCACCAGCCAAAACCCAACCGGCCTGCAGCCGGGAACTTACACGCTGCAGCTAAGCGAAAACGGAACTTGCCCATCAGTAAGCGGAAGTTTTACGGTGATAGACCTAACGCCCAAGGTATTTTCGTCCACTTTCTCGACAGACTGTAGTAATCCCACCGGTCATTTTACCACTTTCCCCAGTACTGGTCCCGGTATTACCGTAACGGATTATTATTGGAAGGACGCCAGCGGCAATTTATTACCTAACAGCAATAAAAACTCCGTCAGTAATTTGCAGCCTGGCACCTATTCCCTTTATATAACAGATAGCAACGGTTGTAATTCAAACACGGCGACATTTGTAGTGAAGCCACCACTTGCTGCGCCAATAATAGATGCAACTAATGCCGTGGCGGCTGATGCCACATGCGGCATCGCCAACGGAACGGTTACGGGCTTAACACTTACCAATGCAGGCAACGCCAACTATGGATGGGACAGGGCCAACGGAACGATATTTTCGACCGGGCAACTCGACCTGGTAAACGCGCCCGCAGGGCAATACTACTTCTTCGTGCTTTATAATTTTAACTGCCCGCCTGTAAAAAGCCAGCTGTTTACGATTAATGCCATACCAGTAGTACAAATTGCAGCAGGTTCGGAACAGATCACCAGCGATCAGTGCGGGCAGGGACTGGGCAGTATAAACAATATTGGAGTATCCGGTGGTGTTGCGCCTTATACTTACAACTGGGTAAATTCCGCGCAACAAAGCGTTAGTACATCCTTGGATTTAACGGGTGTCCCCTTCGGTACTTATACGCTGCAGGTACAGGATGCAACAGCCTGTGCGCCGGTTACCAAAGATTATACCATCGGCAACCAAAAAACTAATGTGCCGGCGCCAGAGGCAGATAATGTTGATCTGTGCTTTGCAAGCACAGTAATGGTTATGGTAAAAAGTCCGCAGGCTGGTTACGGCTACCGGTTGTATGACAGCGCTACCGGCGGCAATCAACTGGATGAAGAGCCGAATGGCATTTTTAAGATCCCTGTAGCGGCTTCGGAAACTGTTTATATCAGCCAGTTTATTGGCGATTGCGAGAGTGCCCGAACCGGGGTAAAAATAACCATTGGCCTATCGGCATTAAAGATCCCCAATGCTTTTACCCCCAATAATGATGGTGTAAACGATCTTTGGCTGATAAACGGGTTGGATAGCCACCCTGATGCCGTTGTTCAAATATTTAACCGTTACGGGCAAAAGGTATTCGAATCGAAAGGGTATGCGCAACCTTTTGACGGTAAACTGGGCGGTGCCTTATTACCGCCGGGGGTTTACTACTATATCATCAACTTAAAAACAAACTGTAACCTGCTTTCGGGCAGCCTGACGCTCGTAAGGTAGCTGTGTGGGCAGGGCGAATAAAAGGAATTTAAATAATAAATTTATCTGCAGCTGCTATACGCGAAAGTAAAAACAAAGCGTTTTAAAGGAATCATCAAAAAATCAACCTATGATCAGGCAAAAAAACTACTTATTTATATTATTCATAGCTTTTTTATCCCCGGTATTTACATCTGCGCAAACTTATACGGCTTTTGAACGCGGCTCGTATAATACCAAAAGCGATACGATGCCCTACCGGATCTTATTCCCGAAAAACTTCGATCCGGCTAAAACATACCCATTACTGTTCGTTTTACATGGCGCCGGCGAACGCGGGAAAGATAACGAAGCACAACTTAAATACGGGCCGAAATTATTTTTGAACGATAGTCTGCGGACAAAATATCCGGCGATAGTGGTTTTTCCGCAATGCCCCGAAAACGGCTGGTGGTCCAACGTAAAAATGGAGGATGATTCGGCGACAAAAAAGACGAAATTCATTTTCACCACCGATATGCCGCCCACCAAACCAATGCAGACCTTAATAGCAATGGTTGATGAATTTTTAGATAAGCCCTATGTGGATAAACACAGGGTTTATATCGGCGGCTTATCAATGGGCGGCATGGGAACGTTTGAGATCATTGGCCGTAGGCCTAACGTTTTTGCAGCTGCTTTTGCCATGTGTGGCGGGGATAACACGTTGAATGCAAAAAAGTACGCCAAAAAAGTTCCCATCTGGATCTTTCACGGCGAACGGGATAGTTTAGTGCCTTATAACCATTCGGAATCGATGGTTGCAGCCATAAAACAAGCCGGCGGCGAACCCCGTTATACGCTTTATGTAAACGATGATCACAATTGCTGGGATGACGCTTTTGCGGAACCGGATTTTTTGTCGTGGTTGTTTTCGCATACTAAGGAGAATAAGTACTGATACAGTATTGAACAGCTACGACGGTGGTCATGCAGGTTATAATATAGTCATTCCCCGGTTTTCGGTGGAATATTCTTCATGTTGAACCTCGGCTTGTAAGCAGGTTTCGGTGCATCACTTCCGGCTGGTTTTTCTTCTTTAGCAGGCGTTGATTCTGTTGGTTTCTCCTCAGTTTTATCTTCATTAACCGCAGGTTTCGGCATATTGGCCGCCTTAAACCTTGGCGTAAAACCAACTTTAGGCGGTGAGGGAGGAGGCGCAGGCTCAGTTACTGCGGACTTTTCCTCTGTTTTATCTTCGGCTATTTCTGGTTTCGCCATGTTAGCTGCCTTAAAACGTGGCGTAAAGCCCTGTTTGGCCGGTGTTGGAACTGGTATCGGCTCCGATAAACTTTCGGTAATGGTTTGTTCCGCCAATGGATTGGCAATCGCAACTTTTTCAGGTTTGAGCTCGGGAGCTAAATGGAACTGGTGCCGTAATTTATTGAACCAGTATTTTTTGGTATGATCGAAGCTTTTTTCGCCCATCTGGTTAAAATGGGTTTTAAATTCAGAAAACAACGCCGGTTGGGCTTTTTCCAAAGCCGGCAGGTCGATCCTTTTCTTTATAAAAAACTCTTCGAAGGTCATAAGGAGATATTAGATATTAGATGTGAGATATGAGACAACGCGCCAATATAAACGTCTTATTTATTCACGATATTTAATTTTTCATCTCAAATCTCACGTCTCAAATCTAGAATCTAAATTGAAACGTCCAGGCCGAGCTGGTTGAAATGCAAGCCTTTATCGGTTTGCGTCCAATCTGCGCGTTGTTCATCTGTTGCGTTCAGTAATTGGGGAAACCACTCCAACGGGAACGCCTCTTGTTTGCCATTTTCTTTTTCGACAAAAAGCAAGCCGTTGCTAAAGGTTACTTTAACTTTTTTATCACTCTTACGCGTACTCAACAACGGCATATGTCCCCTTTTTTAAATCCGAAATCGTAAATCGTAAATCCGAAATCAGTCTACTCCTGCATATTATGGTACACTGCCTGCACATCATCATCTTCTTCAAGGCGGTCAATCAGTTTCATAATGTCGGTAACCTGGTCTTCGGATACTTCGTGGAATGACTGTGCAACACGCTCCAGCTTGGCCGATTTCACTTCGATCCCAGCCTCTTCCATCGCCTTTTGCATTTTGCCAAAGTCTTCAAAGGCAGCGTGTAAAACGGCTATATCGTTACCATTTTCGTCCGCTTCAACAAACAGGTCTTCCAAACCGGCGTCTATCAGTTCAAATTCCAACTCTTCTAAATCGCGGTCGCCGGGCTCAAAAGTGAAAACCGATTTACGGGTAAAAATAAAATCCAGCGACCCGGTTTTACCCAGCGAACCGCCATATTTGGTGAAATAACTGCGTACGTTGGCCACTGTGCGGTTTATATTATCGGTAGCGGTTTCCACCAGTATAGCAACGCCATGCGGCGCGTAACCTTCGTACACTATTTCTTCATAATCTTTTTCATCACGGCTGATGGCACGTTTGATAGCGGCCTCTACACGATCCTTTGGCATGTTCACTGCCTTTGAGTTTTGTACCGCAGTACGTAAACGCGAATTGGTGTTGATATCGCCACCGCCGGCCTTTACAGCCATCACAATTTCTTTACCCAGCCGGGTAAACTGCACTGCCATCTTGCTCCATCGCTTTAATTTTCTCTCTTTACGAAATTCGAATGCTCTTCCCATATGTTTTGGTTCATGGTTGATAGTTCATGGTTCATAGTCGAACTATTCTCACGGGATAAATATAATATGTTTTAGTTCATGGTTGATAGTTCATGGTTCATAGCTGAACTATTCTCACGGGATAAATATAATACTTCTTTTTATTTCGGGTGCCGGACTTGAAAGCTGAATTTAACTTCATCATTCTGTATCCGGCGTTCATTATTCGATATTCACAACCTTCTTCGTCCGTCATAGCATTAGCGACGGCGGATCACCTCAGACTATCTCCTTCAAATTCACCAGCATATCTTCCACCATTTTCGGCAGGTCAAACTCCAGTTGCCAGCCCCAATCGTTTTTGGCCTGGCTATCATCAATTGATTTTGGCCAGCTGTCGGCAATTTGCTGCCGCGGGTCGTTATCGCTATAACTGATCTGGAAGCCGGGGATATGCTTTTTAATTTCGTCAGCCAGTTGCGTTGGTGTAAAACTGATACCAGCCAGGTTATATGACGAACGGATACCTACCTTATCGACAGGTGCATCCATCAGCATAATTGTGGCCCGGATAGCATCGTCCATATACATCATCGGCAGGGCGGTGTTTGCTGATAGAAAACTTTCGTAGCTGCCGGTTTTTAGCGCCTGGTGGAAAATATGCACGGCATAATCCGTTGTGCCACCACCGGGGTTCGCCCGCCAGCCGATGAGGCCGGGATAACGGAGGCTGCGCACATCAAGGCCATATTTTTCGAAATAGTATTCGCACCAGCGTTCGCCGGCGAGTTTGCTAAAACCATAAACCGTATTGGGATCCATCACGCAATACTGGGGAGTATCCCATTGCGGCGAATGCGGCCCGAAAACAGCTATCGAGCTTGGCCAGAAGACTTTTTCAACCTTAAACTCAACAGCAAAATCAAGCACGTGCAGCAGGCCGGTCATGTTGAGGTCCCAGGCCAGTTTTGGTTTTTGTTCGCCTACGGCAGATAATATGGCTGCCAGCAGATAAACCTGGGTAGGACGGTGCTTATCAAAAATATGGTGCAGGTTGTCCTTATCCAGCACATTCACGATCTCGTACGGACCGGTGTTTTTCCGCATGTTATAAATGGGGCTTTTCAGATCGGAGGCCACCACTGCGTCGGCCCCGTATCTTGCCCTTAATGCGGCCACCAATTCGGTGCCTATTTGTCCGTTAGCGCCAATAACCAATATCTTTTCGCTCATGCAAAGCCCGTTTGAGGCAGCAAAGGTAAAAAATTGGTTGATTAAGTTGATTAGGTGAGTGGTTGATTAAGTTAAAAATTCAAATAAAATTCCTGTTACTTCCATATCAACTCCGTTATTTTGGTTATTTATTCCATACTAAAAAGGTAGACAAAGTGGTAAATAAAAAGCGAAAAATTTCGCATCTTTGCAGCTAACAAAATTTATTCATAACAATTTAAACAAAAAATGAAACCGCCGTGAGGCAGCTTCATTGCCATTAAAAAACAAATAATAACAATGAAAATCGCAGTAGTAGGTGCCACAGGATTGGTGGGCACCAAAATGTTGCAGGTTCTGGCAGAACGCAACTTCCCCGTTACAGAATTGATCCCCGTAGCTTCAGAAAAAAGTGTTGGTAAAGAAATCACTTTTAAGGGTAAGCAGTATAAGGTGGTTTCTGTTGAGGATGCGATAAAACAGCGCCCCGATATTGCCATATTTTCGGCAGGGGGCAGCACTTCATTGAGCCAGGCGCCGCTTTTTGCGGAAATTGGCACAACCGTTATTGATAATTCGTCTGCATGGCGCATGGATCCTACCAAAAAACTGATAGTGCCCGAAGTAAACGCCAATGTGCTTACCGCCGAGGATAAAATTATTGCTAACCCCAATTGCTCAACCATACAAATGGTAGTGGCCTTAAAACCGCTGCATGATAAATACAAAATTAAAAGGGTAGTGGTTTCTACCTATCAATCGGTAACCGGTACCGGCGTAAAAGCTGTCGACCAGTTATTTAACGAGCGCAATGGTATTGATGGCCCTAAGGCGTATCCATACCAGATCGACCTGAATGTATTGCCGCATATTGATGTTTTCACCGAGAACGGCTACACCAAGGAAGAAATGAAAATGGTGAAGGAGACCAATAAGATAATGGGTGATGACAGCATTAAGGTTACTGCAACTACCGTGCGAATCCCCGTTATGGGCGGTCACTCTGAATCGGTAAACATTGAGTTTTTAAACGATTTTGATGTTGCTGAAGTACGCGAGTTGCTGGCAAAATCGCCTGGTATTGTAGTGGTGGATGATCCTGCCAACTTAAAATACCCCATGCCGCTTGATGCACACGATAAGGACGAGGTTTTTGTAGGCCGGATCCGCCGCGACGAAAGCCAGGCAAACACTTTAAACTGCTGGATAGTATCCGATAACCTGCGTAAAGGCGCTGCTACCAATGCTGTGCAAATTGCGGAGTATTTGTATGCTAATCATTTGGTTGGGCAGGCTGTGGAGGTTGGTTGATTAAGTTGATTAAGTTGATTAAGTTGAATAAGTTGGATTAAGTTGATTGAGTTAACCTTTTTCTAAACTTAATCAACCACTCACCAAATCAGCATAATCAACTTTTAAAATAGGGATGATCGGGAGATCATCCCTATTTTTATTGTGCCTGACATGGGTTTATTTCAGGTTTCTGATATCACCGCCATGCAACTTTTTGTTCCGAACGATGATCCTTACCTATAATTTTTTTATATAATTCAGGCCTGCGGGCTTTAATATACCTGTATCCGCCGCCTTTAGTCAATTTGTCAGCTGTTAGCTCTGCAATAGCCACTTCGTTCTCTAACGAACGGCATTCTGCTATTATATCACCGAATGGATCAACCACCATGGAACACCCATTTTTTAATTGATCATCATCCATTCCTACCGCATTGGAAAACACAGCATATATGGCATTATCATAGGCACGCGCGGGGAGCCATTTCATTAACCACGCCCTGCCTTTTAAACCATCAAATTCATCTCTAAGGATTTGTTTGTTTGCCTCTTTATTCAACCAGAGCGAGGAATCAACGAAGCCAGCTCCAGGCCGGGGCGATGGCGTACACATGGTAACGTGCGGCATAAAAATAACTTCGGCTCCCAATAAAGTTGTCGCCCTCACGTTTTCAATTACATTATTATCATAGCAGATCAAGATTCCGCACTTCCAACCGAACAATTCGAATATGGTATAGGAATCGCCTGGCAGAATATCTGGATGTATAAAAGGATGCAATTTCCGGTGCTTGGCTATTAACCCGGTTTTGTCAACACAGATCTGTGCTTTAAATAAATTCCCGTTGTCGTCCTTTTCAAAAAGCCCTGCCAGTACCACAATATTACATTCTTTGGCTATGTTGATAAGTGTGGCAGTACTTGGTCCTTGTGGTATTAATTCTGCCTGGTCCAACATTTGCTCCCCGGTCAGGTGCCGTGCAAATGAGTAGCCGTTAACTGAGCACTCGTGAAAAGCAATTACATGTGCGCCTTTGTGAGCAGCCTCAGCAGCCAATTGTTTGATAATAGCAAGATTGTAATGCTTATCACCGCTTTTGTTTTCAAACTGAGCGGTTGCAATTTTCAAATTTTCTTTCATGTCTTTTTTTTTAACACAAAATTATGCCTGCGGATATTTTGAGTATTGTAAAAAACCGACAATCAGCTATCAGCTGACACGTATAAAATTTATCACTGCCGGATTATAATTGGCCTTGTATTGCATCGGCGTTAACCCGGTGCTTTTTTTAAAATATTTATTTAAATGGGCCTGGTCATAAAAGCCGTGCGAATAAATAATTTCGGTAAGGCTGGTACCGGAAGAACTGTTTTGGAGGGATTTTAAAAAAAATTGAAATCTTACCGTGTCAGTAAATTTTTTTGGTGGGGTCCCGATATAGCGATTGAAAATACGTTCCAATTGCCGTTCAGTTACAGGAAAAGATCGAATCAGGTCCTCTATTGAAATCAGACCACGATGCTTATAAATCGCACTTACAGCCGCTTTTAAAAGTCGGTCTGCCGGATGAATAGAAACTAATCTTTTCATTAAGAAGCGCTCAATCAGTGATATCGACTGAATTGTTGATACAGCACTCAAAAGCTGTTCTTCCAGATCCAATGCCTGCTGTTTGAAAACATCGGCAAGTTTAACTACAGCATTATTTAGCTCGGAAGCTGAAACGCCTAAAAGTGTGTTGATCCCATATGAGTGCAGAACCACAACAAGCATTGATAACTTGCCCTTTAAGGTAATATTATTATAATGCGTTATCTGGCCGTAGATAAAACTCCTTGGCTGTTCTTGTTCCAATGTGTTTGTATGGTTATTCTGGATTAATGGTGCATTAAAATGAAAAACAATGCCCGGATTGCCATCCGAAAAAAAACGATAATGCGAATATTCTTCATTATCGCTATTAATAAGCAGGTAATGTTTAACAATCGATCTTAACTCAATAGATGGAAGCAGTTGCATTAAGTGAGCTGTGTATGGTAAAGTTAATACAAATATTAATTCCCCCTTCAAATTTTGCAACCGTAATCACAGCTTCAAGAATTTAAGAAGATCATTATAACTTTTAATTATACTGTTTTCCTTATCTTTGAAAACACTATAACGATATGATCTCCTTCTCCCACCGTGTTTTTATGCAGGTTGCTGCTAATTTGAGTTTTAGCAAGGCGGCGCAAACACTTTTTGTTACGCAGCCGGCTGTTAGCAAGCATATTAAAGCGCTGGAAGATCAGTATAAGGTGCCTTTATTTGAGCGCAAAGGAAATAGCATCTTACTAACCGAAGCCGGTAAAAAATTAAACGAATACCTGCTGCAGGCTACCGAAATTGAACGCAAAGCCGAGTATGATCTGTCAGTTTTAAGCAACCTTTCGCATGCGGCGGGGCATTTGCGGCTGGGGGCCAGCACCACTATTGCCCTGTATATTTTGCCCTCCATTTTATCTGGTTTTCAGCGGGAATATGCCAACGTGGATGTGCAGCTGGTTAACCGCAACTCGGAATATATTTTAAATGCCCTGCTCAACCACGAAGTAGATATTGGCATCATTGAAGTTGACAATAAGCTCACCACCGTATCGTACAAGCCTTTTATGAGCGATGAGGTGATCCCGGTTTGTTCCGCTAAAAGTCCGCTGGCGGGGAGGTCATTAACACTGAAACAGTTTGTAAAAACGCCACTGGCATTACGTGAAAGAGGTTCGGGCACACTTGACGCGTTGTTGCGCTCCTTATCTGCTTTGCATATCAAACCGGCTGATCTTTCTGTAAAAATAAGGCTTGGCGGTACTGAGGCGCTTAAAAACTTCCTGCTGGCAGATCAATGTCTTGGCTTCATGCCGCGTCCGTCCATCATCAGACAATTGGCCGAAGGCGACCTGGTAGAGGTGCCGATAGAAGGGCTGAAAATCACCCGTGATTTCTTTTTTATCCGCCGTAAAGGAACGGAAGATTATGGGCTGACGAGTAACTTTATTGAGTACGCTTTATGGCATATTTTGGATTAGTTGATTCTTCTTCCACGCGCCCTAAGCACTGTTTTCTATTCAAATCTTCTAAAACTTTCTTAAGTTCCAGTTGTATTTATATAAGGATTAATTTTTGTAATCTGAAATTAATAAATTTGTATATTATGGCAACTTTAAGTAATCGTAAAGTGGCAATCCTTACCGAAGAAGGGTTTGAACAAATAGAACTGACCAGCCCTAAAGCTGCACTGGAAGCAGAAGGGGCCAGCGTAGATATTGTATCGCCCCAGCGAGGCAAAATAAAAGCCTGGGATAAAACCAATTGGGGCATTGAAGTTAAGGTCGATCGCGAACTGAGCGATGTAAGCCCGGATGATTATGATGCATTGGTATTACCAGGTGGTGTGCTTAACCCCGATAAATTAAGGCAAAATTTTGAGGCGGTAGCATTTGTAGCTGCATTTTTAGAAGAAGGAAAACCTATCGCTGCTATTTGCCACGGCCCGCAGATGCTGATAGAAACGGATATGATCTACGGGCGCAGGTTAACCTCGTACCCATCCTTAAAAACCGACCTTAAAAACGCCGGCGCCGATTGGATAGATGAAGAGGTAGTGGTTGACAACGGCCTGGTCACCAGCCGCCGCCCTGCCGATTTGGGCGCTTTCAATAAAAAGATGATAGAAGAGTTTGCGGAGGGAATACACGAGGAGTATTAGTTTTTGGTTGATTAAGTGAGTGGTTGATTAGGTTAGATGAATCTAAGTCAGTCAGCCAATTTCTTCAAGATCCCGGTGCCAACTTCGTCTGTACTTTCAACAGCGTTAGATAAAAGGATCACGGCGATATTTTTTGTTGAGTTGAACGCTAAAAAGCAGTTGCTTCCATTGGTGATGCCGTTATGGTAATAGTATTCGACGCCATTTACGGTAATGATGTGCCAGGCCATGCCGATCTTCACATCTTTTGTAAACGTTATATGATGGGTTAATTCAATGGCTTTCCCCAGTTTATCATTGCCGGGATGCAAATTGGCTTTGGCGTATAACAGCATGTCGCTTAAGGTTGAACGCAGGGCGCCGCATGCCGCCAGCACATCAAAATTCCAGGCGGGCGTTGGCATGCCGCCGGCATTATAAACCTGCACAAATCGCGGAGACGCCAAAGGGTTTAAATATTGCGCCGTGCTGAACATACCCAGTGGTTTGCAAATAACCTCCCTCACCATTTCCTCATACGGCATGTGGCTTATGTTTTCCAAAATGCTGCCCAGCAAGCCCACGGCCAGGTTCGAATAAGCATATTTTTCGCCGGGTTGACTTTTCAGCGTGCAGGTTTTAAGGTATTCATAAAGCAAGTCTTTCGTATAATCTTTATATGGATTTAATGGATCTGAGGCATGGGGGATCAGGTTACCCGGCAGGCGGTCGAGCCCCGAGGTATGATTGCATAACTCCAATATGGTTATGGACGCCAGGGCAGGGTTAGCAGCAACAGAATCGGGCAGGTATTTACGGATAGGGTCCCGCAATTTTATTTTTCCTTCGTTCACATAATAAGCCAGCAAAATAGAAGTGAATGTTTTGGTGATCGACCCAAGCTCAAAAAAATTATCGGCATTGGGGATCTTACCGTTGCCTCTTACCGTTTCGCCATAGCCGTAGGTAGAAATTACGCCATTGTCAATCACACCGATACATAAACCGACTGTTATTGATTTTTGAATATATTTCCTGGCAACGGAATCTACTTTTTTATCAATATCCGTTTTTAATGGATTTGTGGAGGGTACCAGGGCGGTTTTATCCGCAGGCGGTTCCTGGTATTGCTGAAAAAGGAACAACTGTAGTTTGTCCTTCTTATCCAGGTTCATTAACAACTGAAGCGTAACCGATTCGAAATTTAATTTGTAGGTAGCGGTGTTATTATTGACAAAGCTCACCAGTGCGGATTCTTTTATTTCGCCCAGCGGGAACAGCTGTTTATTGGCGACATCGTTAAAGGCGTCGATGGTTAATTCCTTTTGAAAATCGGCACCGGCCATATTGTAAATGGCATCCGCATTTTTTTGATTGAAATATTTTTTAACCAATTGAAAAACAGAGTCTGCCTTTTGTTGCTGGCGGCTTTGGGCGGAGGCGGTTGATGCCATAATAGAAAAGAAAAGAATCAGGGTTGATAATCTCATTGTGTAAAATACTTGCTGTATAACGTTAGGATTGGCAAATTAACGTAAAGAAACGTCTAACCTGTTGAATTTTCTTTCATTGATATACCAGGTTATCCTGTAGGATACCATGCCAATGATGGCGCCAATGAGATAACAAACGACTATAAACTGAAATATTTCGCCCGGGCCGTCGGCAAACATTCGTTTATCAGGGGCATTTAAAATAAACATTCCAACAACGCTTACCATTAGGGATATTAAGGCTCCTGCTATAATTCCGCCATCAACAATACAATATCTTACCAAGCCCCTTTCCCTGTTTTCTTCCCATCGCCTTATAAATTCCTGTTCATTTACTTGTTTTTCAGTTAAGCCTTTTACCGCCAAGCTAGTAAGATAGTTTTGCCTTTTCGCAAAGCCGAAAAAGCCTTCTACAAAGCCCCATGTCCATAAACCGGCATATAGGTGAGCGTAAGTTTTATTGTTAAGCAGGAAGTAAAGCACCGAAAAGATTAGTATCTGCACTGGTGCATCATTCAATCGCTTTATGAGGTATCGCTTTAAAACTCCCCAATTTAAATCATATTTACCCTTCGGCAACGGTTTTTGGTCGATTAATTTATCGTTGTACTTGTTGTAAACTGCAATAAAGACAATTAAAACTCCGGCATATTTGGTGAATAGAAAGTTGGGATTGTACTTGAGCAAAGCTTCGTATAAAAAAGCGCAAACCGCAAGCGCCACGGCGATGCCCATTTGATTTGTTCTGATGAGATTTAGGATTTTTCTGATCATAAATCAATATTAAGGTTTTTTACCTAAAATATCGACAGAAAATTAACGAAGCCTATTACAAAATATTCAAAGTTAATGATAACTGCTTGCGGTTCGTTACGGGTTTTGCCCTGCCAGCAAAAATAGTACTGCCATCCGAATGGCAACCCCATTTTCTACCTGGTCAAGGATGATGGATTGTTTGCTGTCGGCCACATCGCTGGTAATTTCCACGCCGCGGTTAATAGGCCCCGGGTGCATTACGATGATCTCTTTATCCAGTGAGTCCAGTATCTGCTTGTTTAGTCCATATAGCATGGTATACTCGCGCAGGGAAGGGAAATACTTAATGTCCTGGCGTTCCAGCTGGATGCGCAGCATATTGGCTACATCGCACCAGTTTAGGGCCTTTACCAGGTTATGCTCAACCCTTACACCCAACGAGCCAATATATTTAGGGATCAGTGTAGTGGGGCCGCAAACCATTACTTCGGCGCCAAGCTGTTTCAGGCATAATATGTTTGATAAAGCTACCCGCGAGTGCAGGATATCGCCAACGATCACTACCTTTTTGCCTGCAACATCGCCCAGTTTCTCGCGGATGGAAAAGGCATCCAGCAGGGCCTGGGTAGGGTGCTCGTGTGCACCGTCGCCGGCGTTTACAATTTGTGCCTTTACATGTTTGGATAAGAAGATACCTGCACCTGCATAAGGATGGCGCATCACTACCATATCCACCTTCATAGCAAGGATGTTATTTACGGTATCGATCAGCGTTTCCCCTTTACTTACCGACGAGGATGAAGCAGCAAAATTTATAGTGTCAGCAGACAAACGTCTTTCAGCTAATTCAAAAGAAAGGCGTGTACGGGTTGAATTCTCAAAAAATATATTTGCAATGGTAACGTCACGCAGCGAAGGCACCTTTTTTATTGGCCGGTTCAACACTGTTTTAAAACCGTCGGCGGTTTCAAATATCAGTTGAATATCGTTGGGGTTAAGGTCCTTGATGCCTAAGAGATGTCGTGTTGAGAGTCCTGCCATTTTTGTATTTCGGAGTTTTTCGCTATTGTTTATTTTTTAAGGTGCTCAAGAGGGCTGCGCCGTTCGGATGTTCGATTTCGGATTTAATTTCCTTAGTCGCGTGCCCGATTTTTTTATTTTTAATTTTGCTCAGTCTTATCGTTGTTCGTGCCTTTTTAATATTCTCGATTCTTAATTCCGAAATCGAAATTCCGAAATCATTTCACATCAGATAAAAGCACTATCTTATCTTCCCCATCCGTTTCTTTCCAACTCACGACTACCTTTTGCGAGGCTATCGAATCTACCTCTATCCCCACATAATCTGCTGATACCGGTATATGCCGCGAATAACGACGGTCAACCAAAGCCAGCAATTCTATTTTTTCAGGCCGGCCGAATGCCTGCATGGCGTCCATAGCAGCGCGGATGGTGCGGCCCGTCCAAAGTACATCATCCATCATGATGACTTTTTTGCCCTCGATAATAAAATCTATTTTGGTTTGATTGGGCACCAGCTGCGATTCGCGGCGGCGGAAATCATCCCGGTAAAAGGTAATATCCAGGTCGCCCTGCAAGATGGTATTGTTCGGTAGTATTTTACGCAGTTCTTCGGCTATGCGTTTGGCCAGGTAAATACCCCTTGGCTGGATGCCAATCAGCACAGATTCTGAAAAATCATTGTGATTTTCAATTAACTGACGACATAAACGCTGTAATGTAATTTGAAATTTCGGACCGTCGAGCAGTATTGGGTTTTGCATCGTTTGGGTGGATTTGGGCAAAGGTAATAATTTTATTTAAGTCCGAAAGTCCGGAAAGTCGGAAAAGTCCGAAAGGCAGGAAGAAATTATAGACGATGCCGAATATGAACTTCGTTGTTTTATTTATCCGATATGAATGAGGTCGTCGGATTGGGAATATGTATTATTTTATAATAACTCAGGCTTGATATGTTGAACTTCAATGAATATTTGATGCAAATGATTAAAATCCGCATCAGTTGTTACGAGTTTCAGGCCGAGGAGTGCCGCCGTTGATGAAATCCAAAGATCATTTTTGCCCATATTTCTTGGCGTAGCGAATAAGTAATCGTATATGAGGGATTTCGGCGCTGGGAAAATGCGTCGATCTCGGCATAGGTGTCAGTCAGTCCTTCATTTATTTCTATAATAACTGCTTCGTCTAAAATTGCATTAACTACGTCCCACTTTCTGGGCCCCCATTTATTTTGTAGGGCAATGGATTTCAATTCTGAAATTGAAACAACGGAGACAAAAATCTTTTGATTGTCAGGATTGATAACTGTAGTTAACAGTTTGCGGCTCAAATCTTTCGCCAGATGAATTAGGATATTGGTGTCAAACAATAAATTCATCTGCCTTCATTCAGCGTTTCTAAGGCGTCTGCGGCCTCATCTTTAGTCAGAAAAGCGTCTTTAGGTAATTTCTTTAACCGGTCTTCGATCGACTCGGGGGTTTTGCCCATTTTACTGGCAAAAGCAGTGGCACCACCAGCGGCCAATATTTCGGCTATGGAATATGATTTACGAACAGGAAACGAGGCCTGAATTTCGTCCGATATTTTAATGTTTCTTTTATTCATTTACCAAATATCCTTTCGTTCAGACAAATTTACTGAAAATTTATTCAATAAATCTAAACGTACAGCAAGCGAACATTAACCACTGAGTGCTTCAAGCACTGTCATCGCTTTTTCAGCATCCTGCTTCGCTACAAAAATATGATCATGATAATAAGCCGCCACAACATTACAGCCTATACCAGCATTGGCTAGGGCGTTAGAAAAAGCGGCTGTAAATCCAACTGCTTCAAGCGATGAATGAACGGTAAGCGTTATCCACGCGGCGATATAAGTATATTCTAAATACAAACTATCAGCTACTCGCTTATCCAGTATTACTGTTAGACCTTCTTTTTCTTTAAACGACCCTATGATTTGGGATGGATCAATTAGTTGCGAGGCAGCCACTGTGCAAAACACATATTCGCCCTCGTTTAAAGTAGGACGCGTGGTTTTTAGTAATTTGGTAAGATCTGTTTCTGCTGCCATGGTTGTCTATAAATAAAAAGCCCTTCCGAAATTGTTCCGGAAGGGCTTAAAGGGAAATTTATTTAAAGCTTATTGAGCTTCTTCTTCAGATGCTGGTTTTTTTACGGCCTTGCGGGCTTTATTTTCAGCGCCTTCCATTTGCTCTTTTAACTGTGCCAATACGCTCAGATCGCCTAAAGTTGATTTTTCAACCGACTCTTTAACTTTCTTCACTGCATTGCTGGCAGATTTTGCTTCCTTTTTACGGGTTTCAAATTCCTGTACCCTTGCTTCGGCACGGGCTTCTTCCCAGATGCGTGAATGCGAGATAACGATACGTTTGTTTTCCTTGTTAAATTCAATGATCTTGAACTCAGCAGCTTCTTCAGCTTTTAAGCTCTTGCCATCTTCCTTAACCAGGTGTTTAGTTGGGCAGAAGCCTTCAACACCATAAGGTAAAGCAACAATAGCGCCTTTATCGGTTACTTTGATAACGGTACCTTCATGTATCGAGTCGATAGTGAAGATGGTTTCAAAAGTATCCCAAGGGTTTTCTTCCAGTTGTTTGTGACCTAAGCTCAGTTTGCGGTTGTCAACATCAAGATCTAATACTGATACATCCAGTTTTTCACCAACTTTAGTGAATTCATTTGGATGGTTGATCTTTTTAGACCATGAAAGGTCGCTGATGTGGATCAGGCCGTCAATACCGTCTTCCAGTTCAACAAACACGCCAAAGTTGGTCATGTTTTTAACGGTAGCGATGTGCTGAGTGCCTACGGCATATTTTTCAGCGGCATGCTGCCATGGATCAGGCGTTAATTGTTTAATACCTAACGACATTTTGCGTTCGTCGCGATCTAATGTCAATACCTGTGCCTCAACTTCGTCGCCAACTTTCAGGAATTCCTGAGGATTGCGCAGATTTTGAGACCATGACATTTCGGATACGTGGATCAAACCTTCAACACCCGGGATGATCTCAAGGAATGCACCGTAATCGGCGACGGTAACAATTTTACCTTTAACCTTCGATCCGATCTGAATTTCTTCAGAAAGCGACTGCCAGGGATGAGGAGTTAATTGTTTTAAGCCTAAAGCGATACGTTTTTTCTCATCATCAAAATCAAGCACAACAACGTTGATCTTTTGATCCAATGATAAAATTTCGCGCGGATGCTCAATACGGCCCCATGAAATATCAGTGATGTGTAATAGGCCGTCAACACCGCCAAGGTCGATGAATACACCGAAGTCGGTAATGTTTTTAACGGTACCTTCCAGAATTTGGCCTTTTTCAAGTTTGGCAACAATTTCTGTTTTTTGGTTTTCCAAATCGTCTTCGATCAGCACTTTGTGCGATACCACCACGTTTTTAAACTCGTGGTTGATCTTAACAACTTTGAATTCCATTGTTTTGCCCACATAAACGTCATAATCCCTGATAGGTTTAATGTCGATTTGTGAACCTGGTAAAAAGGCTTCAACGCCCATTATGTCTACAATCAGACCTCCTTTAGTTCTGCTCTTCACAAAACCAGTGATGATCTCATCATTGTCTAGTGCAGAATTAATACGCTCCCATGATTTTTGAGTTTTAGCGCGTTTGCGTGACAATACTAACTGACCGTTAGCATCTTCCTGCGATTCAACGTAAACCTCAACTGTGTCACCGATCTTCAGATCAGGTGTATCACGGAACTCAGATACGGATACCAAACCGTCAGATTTAAATCCGATGTTCAATACCACATCTTTGTTATTTACATTTACAACAGTACCGGTGATGATCTCGCCTTTTGTGATAGAACTGAAAGTTCCATCGTACATTTTTTCAAGTTTCTCGCGGTCTGTGTCGCTGTAATTGCCGAATTTTTTTTCATCGGCGTCCCAATCAAAGTCAACATTTGAAGATGTAACATTTGATTTGATCTCTTCGATCGAAATTGAATCAGCCTCTGATTCAATCGTTTCTTTTTCCTGAGTAGCTGTAACTACGTCGAGTTCAGCTTCCTTAGCTTTAAGTTCTTTTTCTGCTTCCTGTTTTTTTGCCATTAAATAAATTTTCTCCTTTTCCCAATTTTCTAATTGGGACTGCAAAGGTAGGTATATAATTTTATTTGAAAAAAATTAATTTGGTGTTAAATGCTGATTTTTAAGTGATTTAACTGGGATTTAGTCCGTTTTTAAAAGAAAGTGCTTCATTTCATATAGCCCCAAGCCGAAACGCCATGTTTTTTGATTTGAAGGACGGCATAAAAGATTGCGATTCCACCCAAGCCGATGACCGATGCTATTGGATTTATTCCAATATTAATATTTATAAAAAATGTAAATACAGCGGTTATGCAGAATCCATAAAAGCCGATTTTTTTCCACTTTAACAGTTTTATAGAAAAAACAACATTCAACCCCGACACGATGATTATACAATATGCCGATACAATGGAAACTTTTGGCAGGTGTATGGGGATATTTGCGGCAAGGAAATATATTAATCCGACAAGTGAGTTTACAATTAGGCCAAATATCAGCCATGCGGATACGCAGCCATGCCTTTCCGGTAATGGGGTAAATGGTCTGTCGCCATTTATAAACGGCCGACTGTTGGGCTTCCCAGTATGAGACTTGTCTTCATTTTCGTCCGATAATTTGTAGCCTATTTCATCAAAAATCGACATGAAATCATCTATTAGACTTTCGCGGTAAGCCATTAAAACTTCATTCATTTGCGCTTCATTCTCCGGGGTAAACGGATCATCCCAAATCCGCATACAAATCCTTTTCAATGCATAGGCGATCTCCTTGGTATCGGCATAGCTGTGCAGGTATTTCCTTTTTTTAAAATCCTCATAAAATTTGAAGAACACGGATGTTTCTTGTAATCCTGAGAAAGTTAAAAACTCATCCACCACATCCGCATCGCATCCGTCCAGGTGATCATAAAATCCGTCAGCTGTTACTTTTCCGGTGGTAAGCAACAGGTTATCCAATATCAGTTCCAGCGCAATATGGCCTAAAAAGAATGGTTTAACCGGCGAACCTTCAATCGCAGGCAGTAACATTTTTTTTAGCTGGTGCGAATGGGCCAGAAAAAATTCGGAGGAATGAAAATAACGGTCGACCAGCAAATGTTTGTTCCAACCAGCGATGATTGAATTGACATTAGAATCGGTGTGTGTTAATTTTTCGGGATGGATGATAACTGTTTTGTCGGCATTTTTTAAAAGATCGGGCATAACTGTACCTAACACCAGGTAGCAGTCGGCAGTATTCCGGTCGAAATAAAAATGCGACAAAAAATTCATAGGCCTTTTTTGCAAATTAGTAAATATTTGGGATTTCACCGATTTTATAGAACTGATTTCACCGATTATAATCGGCGTAATCCCAACAAACGAAATCGGTGCAATCATTTTACAATCGGTATAATCATATTATTATCTTTGGCGTCCCAATAACTAAAGGAACGGAAAATATCTTGATATGAATTTTGTTGAAGAATTACGCTGGCGGGGCATACTGCATGATATAATGCCCGGTACCGAGGAGATGCTGAATAAGAGTATGGTGTCGGGCTATATTGGCTTTGATCCCACGGCCGATTCGCTGCATGTGGGCAGCCTGGCACAGATCATGACGCTGATACATTTTCAGCGGGCCGGGCATAAGCCGTTTGCGCTTGTTGGCGGGGCCACAGGTATGGTTGGCGACCCTTCGGGGAAATCGGCAGAGCGTAACTTATTATCGGAAGAGGCCCTGCAGCATAACCTGAACGGCATAAAAGGCCAGCTGGAAAAGTTTTTAGATTTTGATTGCGGCGCCAACAGCGCCCAAATGGTAAATAATTACGATTGGTTTAAAGATTTTAACTTCCTTGATTTTATCCGCGAGGTGGGTAAACACATTACCGTTAACTATATGATGGCTAAAGATTCGGTGAAGAACCGGATCAGCGGCGACACCGGGATGTCTTTTACCGAATTCAGCTACCAGTTAGTGCAGGGCTATGATTTTTACTATTTGTGGAAAAACCATAATTGTGCCCTGCAAATGGGCGGCAGCGACCAGTGGGGAAACATTGTTACCGGTACCGAGCTGATCCGCCGTAAAGACGCCGGCGAAGCTTTTGCAATAACCACCCAATTGATAAAAAAGGCTGACGGCAGCAAATTTGGCAAAACCGAAGGCGGCAATATCTGGCTGGATGCCGAAAAAACTTCGCCCTACAAATTTTATCAGTTTTGGTTAAACACCAGCGATGATGATGCCAAAACCTATGTAAGGATATTCACTCTTTTTGATAAAGAAACCATCGAGGCCCTTGAAACAGAGCAGGACGCGGCGCCGCATTTACGTACGCTGCAGAAAGCTTTGGCAAAAGACATCACTATTCGCGTACATGGCGAAACTGAATACGAGAAAGCCATTAAATCGTCGGAGTTTTTGTTTGGTAGTACAGGGATTGAGTTTTTAAATGAATTAAATGACGGCGAGGTGCTGGCATTATTTGATGGCGTGCCAAATTTTGCTGTTAAAATGACTGACCTGCAACAAGGACTCAATGTAGCTGATTTGCTAGCCGTACATACCTCGGTATTTCCGTCAAAAGGCGAAGCAAAAAAGATGATACAGGCAGGTGGCGCTGCGATCAATAAAACAAAGATTTCGACCATAGACGACATTTATAACGTTGATAGCCTGATAAATAGCAAGTTTCTTGTCGCTCAAAAAGGCAAGAAAAACTATTTTTTAATTGTTGCCGAATAAATTTGCAAATACGACAAATGGTACATATATTTGTATATATGTCGTATAAATCAAAAGATAGCACCAGTAATATAGCCAGTGAACCGATGGTAGCTTATGTTACGTCAGGTTCCGCTAATCCATTTTATAATTTATTGAGTGGCTCCAATACTGTAAAGCTTTCTAATGATCTGGATATTATAAAATTTGCCCGCGATGGGTTTCCAAAGCGTACTTTGATGGCCCTGGCAAAAAAGATATCACTAACACTACAGGAGTTAGCATACATTCTCCATATTTCTGAGCGCACGTTACAGCGTTATGATGATAACGAAATCATCAAAACGGAGTACGCCGAAAAGGCCGTCGAGTTGGCCCGCCTGTATACCCGCGGCCAGGAAGTATTTGGCAACATGGATAAGTTTAAGCTATGGATGAAGGCCCCAAGCCTTATTTTCAACGGTGAGGCACCCGTTTCAGTACTCGATACTTCGGCCGGTTTTGATATGGTTTTCAGGGAGTTGGGCCGTATTGAGCATGGTATTTTTGCCTGATGATACTTTACCGGCTTACAAGATGCGTTTATGCCGAAGACCTTAGCGGAACAGGCGGACGTATATTTGGCGGCAGGTGGCATAGCATCGGTAAATCCGGGATCTATCTTGCCTCATCACGTGCGCTGGCATTGCTGGAAGTTTTGGTTCACTTACAACCCTTAATGATACCCGATGACTATTGCCTGGTTGAAATAGAAGTGCCTGAAGACAGCATCAGCCAGGTAAACTTTGAAAACTTGCCGCCAAACTGGAAAGATGTATCCCCGCCCATCGAGCTCAAGGCATTTGGCGATGCATTTTTAAAAAGAGGCACCCATTTAATGATGAAAGTGCCGTCATCAATCGTTCCGATGGAACATAACTACCTGCTTAATCCCTTTCATCGCGAAATGAAAAAGGTTAAAATAGTAAAACACGAACCTTTTGATTTTGACAGCAGGTTGGTTTAGGCTGGTCATTGGTCATTAGTCATTTGCCATTGGATGTTCAAAATGACTAATGACCAATGACTAATGACTTTTCCTACAAGTCGCTCAGCAGATCCAGTTTTTTATGGTTGTATTCTTCCTGCGAGATGAGGCCGTTGTCAAACAGCATTCTTAATTTTTTTAGCTTTTCGGTCAATTCATCAGGTTTTGGCGCTTCCGGTACCACAGGTTCAGGTGCGTGAACTGGTTCCGGTTCGGGAGCAGGGGCAGCCGGTTGCTGTGCTATTGCACGGGGAGCGTTATCAAATTGAACAGACCCCGATTCGGCACGTTTTTCTTCCAGGTCGCGCAGGCGGCGGGCTTCGCGTTCAGCTTCTTTGCGTTCCTGGGCATATTGGTACAGCTTGCGGGCCTGCACTTTTGGCAAATAATCAACACCCATTTCGGCGCCATTGGTGGTTTTTACGCTGAATACGGCGCCAATGATCTCTTCTTTGGTAAATACATCTACAATATCTTTCCAAACAAAATCAACAAATTTTAGTGTAAGGCCGAGGTTACCCGGAGTAAAGATCAAAATGCGTTTATTAGTGAGCGCAACACAATCGGGAAACAAGTTTACGATCGGTTTTTTTTGCACTGCTATGTATATGATCTCTTCGCCGGTGGTTAACAGATCGGTAAGGCGTAAATAAACTTTCTCAACAGCTTTGGGGTCCTGCTCTTCGGTCAAAAATTTGTCAATCATGGTTTTGCTTTTATAGTGGGTGCAAAAATAATAATATTATGTTAGTTGTACATTAAGTTATCTAAACACTAATTTTCACGAATTACACGAATTGGAGGTCCTGTTATTGAACCAATAGGTTACAACCGCGTATGTCCGAATTGTCAAACCGGCCCAATATCTCGAACGAATTGCCGGCGTAAATTTTACCCAGGTCCTGTGTCGCTATAAACGAACATGAATTAATATTTGCCAGGTCGATCACGTTAATGCCGCCAGCTTTACCGTGGTGAAGGATACTCATCGGGTCGTTGGTATCCCTTGTAATGATGCGCATCCAGGGCGGGCAGTTGAAAATACCGTCACCTTTTGAATAGGCCTGCGACAGTAGCTCCGTCATACCATATTCCGAATGAATGCTATCAACACCAAAACCCTTGCAAAACTGTTCGTGCAATTCTTCGCGGATCATTTCTTTGCGGCGGCCTTTCATGCCGCCGGTTTCCATTACGATCAGTTCAGGGAAATCCAATTGATAGCTGTCAATAAAATCGAGCAGCGCGAAGGTTACACCGATCAGCAGGGTTAGTTTTTGGGCTTCCTGTTGTTTTTTAAGCTGATGATAAAGTTTGTCATGATCGTACAAAAAGAAACCGCTGTCCGGGTTGTTTGATTGTTTGATCAGGTCGTCAGCCATATAAATAAGCGACGATCCTTCGCGTTCGAGATAGGCGGGGAGCAGGGCCAGTATGGTGTATTGTTCAATATCGCCATAAAACAATTTGAATGCCGACCTGAAACTCTCCTCGTACCAGCTCACATCGGTAACATAGTGGCTGCTGGTGATCACCCCGGTAGTGCCCGAACTGGTGAAGGTGATTTCAACCGGATCGGCGGAACTTAATACGGCATGCGATTTAAAAAACTCTATCGGTAAAAAGGGGATATTGTTTATAGCGTTAATGGCTTTCGGGTCAACATTTAATCCTTTAATAAAAGTCCGGTAAGCCGGGCAGGTTTTTGCCTGGTGGTGAAATACTTGCAGGGCGGCATTATTAAACTCAAGTTCGTTACCAATGGAAAATACCTGCTGTTTATTCATTGTGGCAAAGATAGGGAGGTTTTTAATTTGAAAATGAGGCAATTTGAAAATTTGAAGATGACAGGGAACAGTATAGCAAGTATCGGGTTTTGGCGGGTATTCTTTATCGGGAACTTTGATCTATCAAAAATTAAAAACATGAACAAGTTTAAAATTGTACCGCTTTCCAAAGCGGATGCACAACGGATCAGGCAAACAATGAAAGATGATTTTGGCCACGAAGTAACAGAAAAAATCGCAACAGGATCGGGCCCTTGCAGGGTCTCGTTAAGGCCGTTTGTTAAGGGGATTGATAAACGCATGCTATTTACCCATAGCCCCTTTGCCATTGATAATGCCTTTAACCAGCCGGGCCCGATATTTATTAACAGCGATGATGTAGAGGAGTACAGCGACATTTACCGTTTTCCGCCGGAAATTAAGGCGAACAAACAAAGCTTTCCGCTAACGCTGATCGGTTACAATGCGGCACAGCAAATGGCATTAACCAGGTTGGTTGGCGATGCTGATGTGGACGAGTTGATAGCCGAAATATTTGAGGCCCATCCCGAAGTTGAATACCTGCACGCACGCAATGCGGAGGCTTGCTGTTTTATATGCAAAATTGAAAGGGTAAATTGAATGCACCGCCAATAATTACAAACATACTGTCGTTTATAAGGTTGTTAAATAGATATTTTAATAGTTTTGCGCCCAAATTTTAAATAAAACAACCTATGAAAACGATGAAATTTTTGCTGATACCCGCTTTGCTAAGCATCCTGTTTGTTATGGCCTCTGCGACGAGGGATGACAGTAGGGAAACCGAAAGGATCCACAAATCTATCAATGTTCTAAAGGATTTTGACCAGATGAAGGAAAGCATCCCGCATGATTTAATACAGGATTGCGAAGGGATCGTCATCGTGCCCGACCTGTTAAATGCCGGTTTTGTGGTAGGCGGTAAACGCGGCAGGGGCATAGCGATGGTAAAACTGGAGGACGGCAAATGGAGCGACCCTGTTTTTGTTACCCTAACAGGGGGCAGTTTCGGTTTCCAGATTGGGGTACAGTCGGTTGATTTGGTGTTGATCTTCCGTCACAAAGGGGTACTTACCAAAGTAAAGAATGGTGATTTTACGATAGGTGGCGACGCAAGTGCAGCAGCCGGCCCCGTTGGCAGAAGCACCTCGGCCAATACCGATTATAAAATGCAGGCCGAAGTATATTCTTACTCGCGCAGCCGGGGCTTGTTTGCAGGTATTACCATCAATGGTTCAAACCTGGGTATTGATAAAAATGCAAATGGCGAATATTACGGTTCGGACATCAGCTCCGAAGATATTTTCAGCATGGGTAAAAGTGAAACCGAAGCGGTTGTCGCGTTAAAAGAGACTTTGAAAGGGATGGAATAAGATCGATTTGATCTAAAGCTTCTTAAAATAAGGGCATTTGAAATATCACTTTTCAAACGCCCTTTTTAATAACACCCCCGACAATGCCGACATGCCGCCAACAATACCCCCTATCAAGGCAGTGATCAGCAGCAATAAGATCCAGTTATGGGGTATGGGGAACAACTGCACCACCTTGCCGGCCAGTATATGATCATTGGGGATGCTTTTAAATAAGGCAAGCACCGTCCAGCCGATAAATACTGCCGCAAAACCCGACCAAAAGGATTGTGCCGATGTTTTGCCGATAAAATAAGCCGCACCAAAGGCGGCAATGGCTACTATCCACCAGGGTAAAAAATAACCGCCGGCAAATGATAAAATCAGGATGATCAAAAAAAGCATAGCTTCTGTTTTATGAATTTCTTAATGTGTTAAATGATTGATAATGTGAATGCTATCACAACTCCCCTCTCGAGAGGGGGCGCGCCGGGAAGTGTAGTGGCGGGGGTGTGTTTGCCACCATGCGGGTTAACACACCCCTCCACCCCTCTCAAGAGGGGAACCGCACAGCCCAAGCGTTAAAGCTACTCATTTATCATTTTTCAATCGCTCAATACGTTTTCTTATTTTTTAGTTAATGTCAAAGTAGATTTTATCCGTTTGGAATCTTCTCCTGCCGAATTCAAAAACAGCAATTCGTTCAGCTTGCCATCCCGCCAGGTAGTAAACATATCGTTATAAAAAAAGCTCCCGGGGTTGCCCGATTCGCCGCCGGGGAAAACGCCATAGCCCTTTACGGTTGGCCCCATTTGCACCACCATGCGCCATGATGGGCCATTATTATCGCGCAGGGCATTGATCACGCCGCCCGTGCCGCCGGTAAAAATTTGGCCCGTGCCGAAGCCGGGTAAACCTGCCAGGTGATCAATAAAAGTGTCTTTTACGTTACCCCATTCCCATTTTTCGCCGGGCTTGCCGTAGTTGTGCAACATGTTGTTCACTACTGTTATGAAGGCGGCATTCACTACATCAGCACAAGTTTCTTTTTGAGGCGTAGCAGGGTTATCAAACCATTTGGAATTGGGTTCGGTGAGTATCAACTTTTCCGTACGGTCATACGACGGCGTTTTCAGGTATACTGATTTGTTGTTAAACCGGGTGCTCCAGGTGGTATCGTACAACTGCCGCCACCATTTATTAAAGATGCTTGCCCCCATGGCATTTGCAGCATAATGTTTATCCCAGGTTTTTACGATGTCATAGGCGTTCAACTGGTCAGCGTGCAATTTCGTGGTGTCAAGGTATTTGAGCATGGCCGGTAAAATATCCTGTGCCAAAATGCTGTAATTATCCAGCTGCATCACGCGCATACTATCTATCGTGGCATTGTGCATGGGGGTCAGCTTATCGGCAATGCGTTTGCTGCGGTAATATTGGTCGTATCGCCAGTTAATGTAGTACGGGTAACTGGCATCAGTAGGCGGCTCGTTGGCCGAATGTACAAACCCGGGCGGCGGGTTCTTCACAGTTGGGTTTTGATCCGCAGGGATCCACCCTTGCCAGTCGTTTGCCGGGTCGCTGCCGTCCATAATAAATTTACCCTGGTCCTTATATTTTAGCGGGAACTTGCCGTTTGGCGTAATGGCAATGTCCTTATCCGAACTGGCGAAAATGAAGTTTTGCGCCGGGGCGGTAAAATAGGTAAGCGCTTTGCGGTAATCATCATAGTTTTTACCACGGTTAAGCAGGTACAGGCACATCAGCTCGTCCGACTCATCGTGCGCTATCCATCGCAAAGCATCGCCTACGGGAATATTGGAATGATGTCCTTTTGGCTGTTCCGCTGCATTGGCGTAAACCACGGGGCCGTGCACGGTGTATAAAACGGTATCGATAACCGGCTGGCCGCCCAATACCTTTATCACTTCAACCCGTTTTTTAACCTTGTTCCATTGGTTATTGTACCAATATTCGTTTTTCTGGCTGTCCTTAAACTTAATTTGGTACCAGTCCAGTACATCTGCATCCACGTTGGTAAGGCCCCAACTGATCTTTTGATTAAAACCGATTACCACCCCGGGTGCACCCGGCAACGACACCCCGCAAACGTTTACCGTTGGTGAAGATAGCTGCAGTTGGTACCAGATAGATGGAAAAGTTAAATTCAAGTGCGGGTCATTCGCCAAAATAGGGTAGCCGCTGGCGGTTTTGCTGCCGCTGAAGGCCCAGTTATTACTGCCGATGCCGGGCATAATTTCTTTGGTATGGATACTCTCCGTCATTTGAGCATTAAAGCCGGCGGACGGTTTGGGGATAGGCAGCGGTTTAAAGTTCCATTTGGTGCCGGCGGGGATGATCGGGTCCTCGTGAAAAGGATAATCCGGGAAAAGGTCGTTCACATCCTTTGCGCCAAAACGTTTCAGGTCGTTGGTCATGCCAAACTGGTCCGATCCGCCGGCAAGCGTTTCCGACATCAATTTTAACAGGAAAATGCAGTTGATGGGTTGCCAGTCCTCGGGCGCGTAGTTGAGCAGCTTAAATTCTATCGGGTAGTCTTTTTGGCCGAGCGAATGGATATAACCGTTCACCCCGTCGGTATAGGCCAGTACCATCATTTTAGACACCGGGTTTTTCATTACCCCGCGCAGGCTGTTTTCGGCGCCGTAAACCATACCCATACGGCGGTGGTAACGGTCGATGTCGAGCGCTTTGGGGCCGACGATCTCGGCCAGGCGACCGGCGGCGCTGCGGGTTTGGATGTCCATTTCCCACAGGCGGTCACGGGCGGTTAAAAAGCCCTGGGCGTAGTACAAGTCGTGGTCGTTTTGAGCGAAAATATGGGGGATGCGGTGCTCATCGTATTTAATGATCACCTTGTCCTGCAGGCCTTTTAACTGCAGATCTTCGGTTGGCAGGATGTTTTTGCTTTCGGCGTTCTGCCAAAAACCGGTGGAGGGGTTAAGGAAAGCGCCGATAGGGGGGATATCGCCAAATTTGGTATCCAGCGCCCAAATCAATGCGCCGGTGATCAACATAGAAATGATAGCCTTTGTAAACTTCATCGGTAAAATTTGTGAAGCCAAGATAAGGAATTTGTACAGGTTATGGGAACATTTTATTTGACCACAGTAGGGGCGATCCTTGTGGTCGCCCTTGACCGGTTAGGGGGCGTTACAATGCAATTTATGCCCCGCATCCCCCTGCGAGTGATTCACAAAAGGGTGTACCAGGTGAATCAGGTGAATCGCGATTTTTCGTAAAAATTTAATATACAAAGAGTTAAGATAAACTCGTGAATCAGTTTGAATCACTATTTTACGACATACACCCGGGATGGGTGTTTTGCGGCACGTATAAATTGGCGCCAAAAATACAAATCGCACCGTGGCGAAATTTAAATTATTACCCGTAGGGGCGACCCTTGTGGTCGCCCTTGCCCCGGTCGTCCTTGCCTATCGTCCTTACCTGGTTGGGGCAAATTCTTTGATTGTTTGATGCGTTGCGGTCACCTGTTTTACGGTTCAGGGCACCCACAAGGGGTGCCCCTACGGATTTTGCCCAAACGGGACAAACGAAGCTTACCGTTTACAACAACCTCATTAGTTTCTAACCGTGCAAACTATCACGGCTTCGCCGCCGCGGCCACAATTTTCAGCAGATCCCCATCCGGGTGCTCCCGCACGGTGCATTGGTTATCAAACAACATGGTCGCGCCGTTCTTTTCGGTATACGCCGTCCATTTTGGCAATGCACCCGTCACATTGGGGTTACCGGTACGGGCGAAATTGATCCAGGCGCTGCTTACCTTTTCAGCAAGGGTTTGGGCCGCTTTGCCGCCTCCGGTCATTTGCTCGCAAAGGCTGATGTTGTCAAACTGGAAAGCAATATCCATACAATGCATGGCTTTATAAATGCCGCCATTAACCGGCGACTGCCAGGTAAACAGATACATATAAACCGGCGCCGCGCCGCTTACGCCCGACTTCAAATCAGCCTGTTTAATGGCCATCGGGCGGAAACTCAAATCCATATCCGTATAGCCCGCAGCGGTGCTGGTGTTGGGGTAAGCCTTTTTTACCGCAGCCATATAAGCATCGGCTTTGTCGCCGTATTTTTTGGTCAGGCTGGCTTTCAGGTCGTCCATGCTTTGGGTTTTACCGGCGGGGATAAAAGGCGTAAACTCATTTTTTACCGTGCCCACCATCAGCGGGATGTTTTTGGCAATCTCCATTGCAGCAGGGTCGGTGGGTTGGTAGGGGAGGAAATCGCCATCCAAAACGCCGTTCCAGCCGGTATTAGCGGTTTTGCCCTCTTTTTTCAATTCGGCGGCCACTTTGCGCATGGCTTTTTTGCTGGCCTCGTTCAAAACATCATAAGGTATTTTTTGCAGCGAATCCACTTTTGCGGCGGGGATATGCAATTCATCCAGCGTAGCCGCGGCAACCCTTTGCGCAACCGACTTTTCGTTAAACGCGGTAATATAACTGCCGCTCTCCACAATGGCCCGCTGGAAAAGCCCTTTGGCCTTCGGCGAATTCATCAAACTGGTTACCTTGCCGCCGCCGCCCGACTGACCAAAAATGGTCACATTATCCGGGTCGCCGCCAAAGTTGGCAATGTTATCTTTTACCCATTGCAGCGAGGCCACCAGGTCCAGCAGCCCGGCATTGCCCGAACCTTTGTATTTATCGCCATAGGCCGATAGGTCCATAAAGCCCAGCACATTCAGCCGGTGGTTAACGCTAACCACCACCACATCGCCTTTGCGCGCCAGGTTTTCCCCATCGTACGAAGGCAGCTCGATCGACGAGCCGGCCGTAAAACCCCCGCCGTGGAACCACACCATTACCGGGCGTTTTTTGCCGTCGTTAAGGTTGCGCGTCCAAACGTTTAGTACCTGGCAGTGCTCGTTGCTCCAGCCCAGGTCGTGGTTAAAGGCAAATTCAAAAGCATCATTTACCGTGGTGGTCGGGTCGGTAGGGCAAACCGGGCCATAAGCCATGCTGCTGCGCACATCCTTCCAGGGGGTAGGTTTCTCCGGCGCCATAAAGCGGTCGGCTTTAGCGTAGGGGATGCCTTTATAGGTATAAATGCCGTTGTGCATATAGCCCTTCACCTTGCCGCTCCCGGTATTGGTAACGGCAATTTCGGTGCCGGCCAGCAGCGGGTCGGGTGTTTTTTTCTTTTTCTGGCTAAATGCAGCCGTAGGGCATAAATAAAGCAGCAGCAATAATGCGGGTAACAGGTTTCTTTTCATTATATAGGTTTTAAATTGGTTTGGTGTTTGTTTTTGGGGTAGGCCCATAAGCTAACCCCATTGTGTAAATATAACACAATGGAAATTAAATTGGCAATAGGGGGTGGGGAGAAATTGTTTTTCCGGATTTCCTGCTGCACGAAGCGCGCTATTTTAAAGCATGGAAGGCTAAAGGTATGTTCTAAACCGGGCCTTGCGGCGCAATATGGCAATTTATAGTGTGCGTTACCTGTAAGCGTGGATTTCCGCCGTAGTAATTAGTATTGACTTTCTTGCAGGATTTCAATTGAACCACCGGTTTTTATAAACAAGCTTTATGGCCTGTGCCTTTGATGTTACATGCAGTTTTTTATAAATGTTTGAAATATGCGTTCGCACGGTGGCAGGGCTAATAAATAGTTTTTCCGAAATTTCCTTATACTCTAATCCTGCTACAAGGTGCTGAAGCACGTCGTGCTCGCGTGTACTTAATAAATCGGAGCCAATATTTGTGGATCCTAAAGCAGGGCTTGTTTGAAGCAAACCCAATATTTTTCGTGCAATGGCAGGCGACATGGGAACGGCCTGGTAATTTTTTACCTGAAAAATTGCGTCACTTAACTTAATTGCATCATCGTCCTTCAACAAGTATCCGCTGGCGCCCGCTTTTATGGCTTCAAATATTTTTTCACTATTATCATACACCGTAAGCATAATAAATTTTATATCGGGAAAAAGTGTAGAAGCTACTGCTATGGTTTGGATGCCATTCATTACCGGCATTTCCAGGTCTACTAAAACGATCTCGGGCAGGGCGTCATCGCTTAGCACTTTCACTTTTTTTAAAAAATCATCTCCGTTAGCAGCCTCACATACCACTGCAATATCGGGAAATGGGCTCAGCTTGTTCTTAATTGCTGTGCGCACTATTGCCTTATCCTCTACTATGGCTATCTTAATTGACATCTTTTTTATTAAAAATAAATGCTTACACCAGTTAATGCTCTAAACAACCAAACGCTTGTCTTTTTGTAATGTAATTTCCGTTCCCGTCTCGCCTGAGATAATTCGTAAACTATATCCTGCTTCATTTGCCCTGTATTTAATGTTGAACAATCCATTGCCTGGATAGTCCCTGTCTGCCTCAAATCCAATACCATCGTCTTTTATAGCAATGCAAACATCATGGTAACTATTAACGGATATTGTTATCGTTTTTGCACGGGCATGCTTGAACGCATTTTGCAATATCTCCTGCATAATTCTAAACAGATCAAGGCTCTCGGATGGTGTAAATACCGTGTCAGTTACAAGGTTTTCTTTAAAAATTATTTTAGTTTCCGAAAAATTGCGCCCCGTTTTATTTGCATACACTTTAAAACGGTCAATAAAGTCGGTAATAGTAAGGGCGTCGTTAGCCAAAATCCAAATAGTTTCGTGCAGGGATGCCATGATGTTTTTTGCATTTTCGGCGATATTTTGTGCACGTTGATTAAAGAGTACAGGCGCATCATCCTGTGCCAGGTTCTCAACGCTCGCAATCAATACGGTTGTGTAGGCGCCGATATTATCGTGCAGGTCCCTGGCTATCCGCTCCCTCTCCATCTGTAATGTTTTTCTCACTTCCATTTGCCGCAGCGTTTTCCGGTTTATCGACTTGTAATAAAAATTCACACTACCGGCCACGGATAATAGTATTATTAATGTAATCAGTGCAGTGAACCATACCGTACGCCAAAAGGGCGGCGTGATGGTAATTAAAATAAAGTTTTTGTGCTGTAAATTCCTGGCAGGGGCGTTGCCGGCAGTATATTCAAAGGTATAGCTGCCCGGTGGCAGCGCATACCTCGCATAGCCACTGTTGCCGCCATCAACCCAACCTTTATCTATACCACTCATTTTAAATTGGTAAGTATATTCATCCGGGGTGTACCTGCCCAGCGCCGTAAAAGTAAATGATATGATGTTCTTTGAATAGGGAAGCGTTATTTTCCGGGTACTAAAAGCAGGATTGCCGTTCAGGGGCGCGTCCATCACCTTGATATCGGTGATTAAGATTTTAGGCTGCCCGCCAATTTTTTGAATACTGTCAGGATAAAAGCTATTAACCCCGTTTATTCCGCCAAAAAACAACTCTTTACCGGCTTTTGCGCAGCTGTTGGTATTAAATTCGTCGCCCTGCAAGCCGTCTGAACTGTGTATATTTATGATCTTTCCTGATCTGTATATACCCGAAATTCCTTTGTTAGTACCACACCATATATTGCCGTCGCTATCATTTACTATGCTATATATACAGTCATTTGCCAGCCCATCCTTTTGTTGATAAACTACTGCAACAGCTCCATTTTCTGCACGTATTTTATACAACCCCTTTTCAGTTCCTACCCACATATTCTTTTCACTATCTTCCATAAAGCATTGAATTTTTACCTTTTCAGGAAGGTAAAAAGCAGTTTGGAGGGAGAAATCTTTCCCGGACAATACAAAATATTTCCCCGTTTGACCTAGCCATATCCGTTTGTTATGATCCATTATAGCACCGGAAAACTCTTTGTCGAGCGTCCCTTTTTTAAATTGGATACGGTTTTTTGAAAAATTTACAATGAACCAGGACAGGTTACAAAAGAGTACGGCAGTTGAATCGGAGAGGCATTGTGCGTAGGTTTGATAGAGAATGTCGGAAGGCTTGAACGGGCCCAAAAAACCTTCAGGTAATGAGGTGAGCTGCATTTTTCTTGCATCCAGCAGGTAAACGCCGGGATGGCCTACTACAAACAGCAAATATTTGAGGGATTGTAATTTTAGTATACAGCTTGTTTGTGCATCGGTGGGTAAATTAAAATGTTTAATCAGGCGCTGTGTAGTGTCGAACACCGAAAAGCCATTGAACAAGCTGCCTGTAATAATGATATTGGCTTTCTTATCGGCATAAATACATCGGTTAAAATTTTGAGGGAGCTTACCAAAACCATAATACCTGATACCAAGGTTATTCAAGTTGATTTTTTTTAAGCCCTCGGCCGTTGATACTACCCATAGGTGATGATATTGATCGGTAATGCAATCGCTGATGTATCCCGGGTTAACAAACAGGTCGTTTTGTTGATTGACTACCTGATAAAGGACTTTTCCGTTATCCGCATTCATCGTAAACAATTGGTTGTTAAGGCTCAAAACCAACAGGCCGTTGGGCATGGCAGTCAATGATGTGTTTTGTATTTGTTTTGAATATAACACGGGATACCTGGTTAAGAACAATATGTTACCGGTAGTAATATTCACTCTTGATATCCCTTCATGATTAGTAAGGATGACATCGGTTTTGCTAACGGGGATACAAGCACTGAAGTGCTGATCGGCGCTTTTTGCCCGGTAAACGTGTATGATCTTCCTGATACCAAAATCCACTTCGACGAGAGTAAAGTGTACCGCATTATATAACAATGTGTTATCATAGCCTTTAACATAAGTGCTGGTTACGGGCCGCATGTTATCCGGAACGGTTAAAGCATCCTCAATTTCTCCGGATACCTTGTTAATGCAGATAAATTTTTTTTGCGATCCGTCACGGCACCATACGCCCTGATTGGTTTCCAATAAGGGGGTTAAGTATGTGCCTGCTAACAAGAGTTTTTTATCGGGCAAGCGCCGGGCTAATTTTTTTTCTGAAAAACTAACTACCTGCTTGAATTTGCCGGCAGTGGCGTCATACATGCTAATGCCGTTCTCATCATTTAACCAAATATTTCCGTTTTTTAGTTTGAAAAGAGATAGGTGGGTTGTTTGAGGTAACCCTGTTTGAGCGGAGATCGTCTCGAAAGTCTTCCCATCAAACCGCTGCAAACCAACGCCGGTACTTATCCACAAAAATCCATTGCCGTCTTCTGCCAGGTCCAGCACGTGGCCGCTCAACAAGCCTTCACGAACGCCGTACGACATACTGCCGAATTTTTTAAGTGGCTGGGCATTAGCAATAGAGCAAAGAAAAACTGCGAGGTATATGATCAACACCTGCCTGATAAAAATACGTGACTTCGGGTTCTTCACGGTTATAAAATACATGCTGACATATTGTTCCAAATGATTCTAAAAGTAGCATATATAAATTGAGTAAAAAATACAGCATATGCTGTATAGGATACCACTGCATATTATTTGACATTTGTTAGAATAATACTATTTATTTATAACATTAATCAAACGCTAAATATGAAAAAAATCCTACTATTAGCCCCATTTATTATTTTTGGTTTTAATTGTTGCTTTGCCCAATCGGGAAACAATCAAATTAGTATTGGCGCAGAAGTCAATTTCCTGGCAAGTAATGGCTATAGTTCCATTTACAATCCCGGGATTGGTGGAGGTCTTAAGGGCTTGTATGGTATAGGCGATGCAGGTCAATTGACCCTGAGCGGTGCATTTTCGTCATTCGGCGGAAAATCGTCAAGCACCTATGGTGATCAAACGCTCACCCTGCTGCCTATTATGGCCGGTTACAGGTATAACCTAAAAAGCGGCGTGTATTTTGAGGGCCAGGCCGGCGTCGCCACTCTTACCACCAAAGGATCGGGGTTTTCATTTTCGCAAACTAATTTAGCGGGAGCAATTAATATTGGCTATGCTACTCACGGATTTGATATAAGTGCCAGATATTACACCGAGGGAGACGTAGTAAGCACATTTGCTGTCCGGTTAGCTTATAATATCAACCTTTCGGGAAAACACTAACTCTGTCTGTTTTGCTTACTTCCGCCTTCCGTAGATTGCATCTACGGTCGATTATGCCTGTAGTTTGCAATTACACTCCAAACCCCTGTCAATGTCCCGCTGACATCACCAAATGGTTTTCAATTCAGGATTACCCTATTCAGGCGCGAGTCTGACGACAGGGCCTGCAGCGCAAAGGCGACTCATGCCCTAACCTGGGCGGGTGTCGGCGCAGGCCAAATGCGCGGCAGCACTCGTGCCCCGCCGCAGGTAATGAACCATGTAAGTGATGGTATGAACGGCTAAGCAACCTGGCGTTAAAAACTGAAATACACTGGAAGATTTAAAGATAATTGCTGACTAATCGACATTGTTCCGTTTTAGTATGCTTTAATGTCCTGTAAATAAGCTACATTGCAACTATATTGAAACTACCCCGTAAAACGTTTAATATGAAACAAAATTTTAAACGCCTGTTGTTTATACTGGCAGCCGCCGTGTTCTTATATGCGTCGTGTAAAAGGGCAAATGCTCCTTCAGTAAGTAACACTACCCAAGCTGTCGATTTCAAGGCGCTAAGCAGCCAGATTGGTACGCAATTTTACAAGTCAATTACCGGGCAATACGGTGGAACCGATGTAAACAAAGGCATAACCTTACCTCATGAAGCTGCTTTTGCCGCAAACAAAAAGTTTTCGCTTAACAGCGTAGTTCCTTTATGTGGTACCGTTATCGATACAACGTATCAGACTTTAACCGGAGTAGACCCCAAAATGGATACCATTAAATCGCATTTTGAGAACTTCCATTTTGTCTACACCTGCGACGCGGGTGTGGTTGACGGTTATCTCGTTCGCGACAGCCTGGTAAATAAGAATTTCCGTGATGGTGATTTGATTACTGACATCTACGCAATCACGCAAAATTATGCTGTTAAGGCGCTTGATCAAACCTATAAGTATGTTTCAATGGACGGCTCACTAAGCTCGCTGGTGGGAACCGGGAGCGGTGAAGCGCAAACTTCAAATACAACCGCATCTATTTATTATTTAGTTGGCCTTCGGGTAAACTTTGCCTCAGGCCCGGCTGATATTACTGCCGGTACCACAAGTTTTAAAACTACTACAACGGAGTATAACCTGATCCAAAGTCCTATCAAACACATTACAACCTATTATGGCACTATCCAATATTTAGGCAATCACAAGGCCAAGATTACCTTTATCCCGGGAGCGGCCTACATAGTTGATTTGATAACCGGTGTTGTTACGCCTGCTTAACAATTTATCGATCAGGATTACTGAAACGGTCAGTCTATTTCAAGAAATACTCTCCTCTCGCACTAGCATGCATCGCAATGGCCAAAAACGGGGTGTACTATTGCGCCGCTGACAGGTAAAGTCATTTGTATGCGCGGCTCAACCGAAATTAGGCCGATTAACAGTACATGTAAACCATATAAAGCAAAACGCAAAAGCATGGTGGGCTATCTGCCAGAAGAGCACGGTCGCCATGCGCGCTTGGCTAACGCCTCAGGCTAGCGCTTTATAGGGGATATTAAAACGAAAGCAACGTTTCCGGAGAGATGTTCAGGCCTTTAAATAATTTCTTTGCCATGGTAAATGTCAGGGGTCTTTTCCGGTTCAAAACTTCCGAAACCCTGCTTCTGCTTCCAAAATAAGGGATAAGGTCGGCAGCCGTTAAATCATTTTCTTCCATTTTATATTTGATCGCCTCAATGGGGTCAGGAGGGGCAATCGGATAGTGTTTGTTTTCGTAGTCGTCGGCCAAAATGCTCAGCACTTCCAGTAGATCAGCCTCAGGGCTGTTTTCCGGGCAATTCCACAGGTTTCTGATCTGCTGCAAGATAATTTTATGCTGTTCTTCTGTTTTTATCGCTTTGATCAATCGTTCTTCCATTACATTAAAAATTAAATGCCAAGTGTTTTAAAATCAATTTTGTCGTATTCGGCATGTGTGCCGATAAAATGGATATAGCAGATTTGTGTGTCGTGCCTGAATGCGGCGACCAGCCTGTACTTATTTTTATTGATGTTAAATACGATAAAACCGCTCACATAGTCGGCGCCTTTAAAATCCTTTATTACTTCGGCGGGGGATTTGTATTCAGTCTTCCTGACCTTTGTATACCACGTTCTTAAACCGGTTTCCGCATCCGGGTTCTGTTCCCAAAAATCTCTTAAAGTGGATCTTGCTAATATCCTCACAAACAAAGATATTCTTTTTTGTAAAAATTACCAAATTGGGAACAAAGTATCTTGTCGCCGGTTCAACTGCGCTGAAAAAACTCCTCCCGCGATAAACGCGTAAATATTTGGTATCAAGGGCAGAATTCTTAATTTTACTTTAAACCTTTCTGTCATGAAAAGCCTGTTTTTCCTTGCCCGGTATGCTTAAGTTGTTTTTTAAGTGGTCGATATCCATCGTGCTGTTAGCCGTCCTGATCCTGACGGTTAATTCCGGGCGGTATTTTTACCTGCATAATGGCCCCCCGAAGCAATCAGCCTTTAAACCTGCCCGGCACGCAACTAATTTTGACGGGGCCGCCAGGGTAACGGGCGCCATGCTTGGCCGCAATTATGTTAAAGGCGACAGTTTGGGGCCCTCCTATTGGATTACCGGCAAAAATATGGCCATCGACATGCGCGATAGCAAAACCGGCCGCATCTCGCAAATAATCGGAGGCATAAAACCTGTACAGTTTTTCAGGGATACTTTCCTTAATGACGCATCGTTTAACCACAACTTATTTAAAAGCGATGTTCAATTCCGGGAATGTTTATTTAAAGACACCACCCCTGCAAATGATGATGAGCCTGACCGGAATGCTACTTTCCAGCTCGGTTCCTTCAAAAAGTCGCTTGAACTGCGGGCAAACATATTTCAGTCGGATGTAAACTTTGCCGACATCCGGTTTGATGACAAGGTTTGGGTTGATGACGAAAATCAATTTAACGGGCACAACCTCAATTTTGCCGATTGCTATTTCCGCAACGGTATCGACTTGAGCATATCTTCGGAAATGATCGATCCGGATAACCCGACGGAATCGGCGGGTAAAGGCGCCACTGAATCGGTCACGCTGCTTAACAACCAAATTTGGGGGCTAACGGATCTGTCCCAAATGAAGATGATCTTGCCGAGGAACCGGCAGGTCAAATTTTTTGATTCGTCGATTGATTCACTCGACCTTTTTGACGCAAACCTGACCACCGTAGTCGACTTGCAGGAAGACAATGTAAAACCCTTGCCGCATGACCAATGGTGGGTAAAGCAACCATTCTTCTCGTTTTTTTTCGCGCCATATCAAGACAGCATTTATTACGACAAGATAGCGATGAACCTTGCCGGGGCAGATATTTCCAAAATTAATCTCGATTACTCGCAGGTAAAATTATATTTCGACCCCAGTGCAACTGAAAATGATATAAACAGTGTTTTTCTTTCGCTTTTAAAGAAATATCAAAAAAATGGGGAAACAGAAAATTACCGGCTGGTTGACATTGATTACCGGAACGAAGAGGGCGGCCCGGAGAATTTTTTAAGCAAGTACTGGTGGTATTATGGGTACGAGCAATGGCTCATTTTCATTTGGTCGGCAGCCCTCATTATTATCTTCAGCCTGATTAATGCGCGTTGGATAGGTAAAATTTATTATACCTATTCGATAGACAACATTACGCTTTACCATAAGCGGCTAAGCAAATCCGGCGATAAAAGGTTTATGCGTTTTAAAAAATACCTGCTGTGCCTGTTTTACACATCGGTCATCTTTTTCGGTGTGCGCATAAGCTTCGATAATATCCGGTTCAACAGGATGGGCCTTGCGCTGTTTTTGTTGCTGCAGTTTATCATCGGGTTAATTTGCGGGGGTTTTATTATTAACCTTATACTACATTAAAAAAAACCGCCGGTTCGGGCGCTCGATTGAAACCATCCTCTGTCAGCGTGCCGCTTAACATCATCAAAAGATTTTCATTCAGGATTCACGCCACGATATTGATATTCATGCGATTAAAATCTATCAATTAGTATAACTATTTGATAGATTTTTAATCAAATAGTAAATAGAATCGCTCGCCCTATCAAGCGCGCCACTTGACAGTTCCTCATTCGGGCGCTAGCAGGCCGTGTGGCTGCGCACCTCTCATTTGCCCCGCGAAGAATCTATTTGCCTTGCTTATCCCCCAAAAAATCGCTATATTTACATCTGCCCGAAACTTATTCGCCCCATCATTTTTTCATCATAAAAAAATATTCTCGGAAAATTTTGCCCGTTTTATTGCCGTAGTTCTTTGACTTATTTCGTATTTATTTGATTAACAATAGTTTAAAAAATAAACTATCAAATTTTGTTTGCTATGCTAAACACATTTAGCATACGGAATGGCCCTAAAAAGTGGTATGCTCAAGACCTTTAGCATTCGAAAACAAGCAAAAAAGTGGTATGCTCAAGGCGTTGAGCATTCGGAAACACCCAAAAATGTGGTATGCTAAACGCCTTTAGCCTTCGGTTTTTTTAGTTTGTAGTTTTAAGCCTTGCCTACCGGCAGGCAGGTTGGCAGTTTGCAATAGGATACCGGCGTTTCGCGTTAGCGGGCGGCGCGGATACCGGCCATGCGCCTAATGCCTGTGCAGTATGAGCATAGCACGCGACCCCGCTTCTACCAGCGGGGAAACGCCCAAATTGTCAAAATCATTTGAACTAACCAACCCAACTAACCAACCCAATCCAACTCCACAACCCAATCCCAATAACCAACCAATACACCCCAACCCAACAACATTAACCCAATCCCAATAACCAACCAATAAACCCCAACTCAACTCAACTCAACCAACCAACCCAACTCAGCTCAATCAATCCAATCCGACTCGATCAACTCGATCAACAACTCAGCCAAAACAAATCACCAATAAAATCCTTCTACTTTAACCATGAGTTTTTTAAAATTGAACAGCGCCCTTTTAGCCGCTATCTCTTTATTTTCCACAACGCAGGTGCAAAACGATATTCCGCAATACGACCATGTGGTAGTGGTGATAGAAGAGAACCATGCTTATCACGAACTGATCGGCTCGGCAAATGCACCGTATATGAACGAACTCGCCAAAGGGGGCGTGCTGTTTTCCAATTCGCACGGCATCGGGCATCCGAGTCAGCCCAATTATTTGGCCCTGTTTTCGGGCAGCACGCAGGGGGTAACGGGCGACGATTGCCTGCAGGGCAAAACGCCCTATAAAACGCCTAACCTGGGCGAGGCATTAATTGATAAGCATTTAACCTTTAAGGGATATGCGGAAACCATGCCAACGGCCGGGTATTTGGATTGTACGTACCTAAGCAGCAGTGTTACCATTGGCCATTTGTACGCGCGCAAACATACCCCTTGGGTTAACTGGCTGGGTACCGGGGTTAACTGTATACCGCCGGCAACCAGTGTGCCGATGACGGATTTCCCGAAGGATTTTACAAAACTGCCCACCGTAGCTTTTGTGGTGCCCAATATGGATAATGACATGCACAATATTGGTTTTTCGGGTGATGCCAAAGCCATCCGCCGGGGCGACCACTGGCTAAAGGACAATATCGCCGAGTATGCCGCCTGGGCCAAAAAGCACAATAGCCTGCTGATAGTCACCTTTGATGAGGATGATTATGTGAGTAAAAATGACAATAAGATCCCGACCATATTTTATGGCGCCAAGCTGATCGGCGGCGAATATAAAGGGCTGATCAACCATTACAATGTGCTGCACACGCTGGAATCGATGTATGGGCTAACCATAACCGATAATGTGGTGGCGCCGCCGATAGGGGGGATTTGGGGGAAATGATTTTGTAGAGACGCAATATTTTGCGTCTCCGGATGATTTGAGAGGTGTAATATATCATTTGTACCGGGTCGAATTGGAGCTTAACGGGTATATTTAAGAATGCCAGTTTTCCAATTTCTTAATACGCCGTTAGAGACGCAAAATATTGCGTCTCTACAATTTTGTATTTTAATCAATGTCCTCCAAAATCCCTATATTCACCTTCATTAATAACCTTTAAATTCCTGCTATGCCTGCTACTAGCCAACCCGTGTTATGCCGGGAAAAATTACCCTGCGTAATACGCCGCACCAAAAGCCTGTTTACTATTGCCCTGGTTTTACTATTTTTAAACACACGTCTTTACGCCCAAAAAACCACCGCTTTCCCGCAAGCTTTGCCCGAAACGGAAGGTGTATCGGCAGCGGGGATCGACAGTTTTTTAAATGGTGTGGCACACAGCAAGCACGAGTTCCACAGTTTTATGCTGTTGCGCCACGGAAAAGTTGTTGCCGAAGGCTGGTGGAACCCCTACCGACCCGACCTGCGGCATAGCCTTTACAGCTGCAGTAAAAGCTTTACCTCAACAGCTATTGGTTTTGCGGTGAGCGAAAAACGGCTTTCGGTAAATGATAAAGTGATCTCGTTTTTTCCGAAGAGTTTGCCTGATACGGTAAAACCCTACCTGGCCAGCCTGACTATAAAGGACCTTTTGACCATGAGCGCAGGGCAGGAACCTGATCCCACCGGCACCATCCCGTTTAAAACCGATGACTGGGTAAAGGCTTTCCTCGCGACGCCGATCATCCACCAGCCGGGCACCAAATTCTTATACAATACCATGGCCACATTTACACTATCGGCCATTATACAAAAGGTAACCGGGCAAAAGGTGATCGATTACCTTAAACCGCGCCTGTTTGATCCGCTGGGCATAAAGGGAATGGATTGGGAGGTGAGCAAAATGGGCATCAATACCGGCGGATGGGGTCTGCGGGTAAAAACGGAGGACCTCGCTAAAATGGGGCAGCTTTACCTGCAAAAGGGTATGTGGAAAGGCAAACAGATGTTGCCGCAGGAATGGGTAAACGAAGCTACTACCTTTAAAATAGACCAGGCGCCCGGCGTGGCGCAAAGTAGAAAGGACTCGAGCGACTGGATGCAGGGCTATTGCTGCCAGTTTTGGCGCTGCCGGCACAATGCCTTCAGGGCAGATGGCGCTTTCGGACAGTATATTATTGTGATGCCCGACCAGGATGCCGTGCTGGCCATAACCTCCGAAACAGCCGACATGCAGGACGAATTGAACCTGGTTTGGAAATATTTACTGCCTGCCTTGCAGACGGGAACATTGCCGGCCGATAAGGCATCCGACGAAGCATTAAGCCAACACCTTGCCGCTTTGAGCTTGCCGCCGCTGGGGGTGGGTTCCCAAACAATACCCCTCGTCAATAAAACCTATACGGTTAAACCCAATTCGCTGCATATCAATTCAATAACATTGCGTTATGATCACTCGGTATATAAAGTGGGCCTGCGGATCGATACAACCTTGTACAATTTAAATTTCGCCCTTGGAGAATGGCTCCCCGGCGAGACCGCCATGCCCGGACCCAGCCTGCTCAACGGCGCCAAAGAAGACTTCTCGATATTGCAGCCTTATAAAATTGATTGCAGCTTTGCGCCATCGGCTGCCGACGGGTCGCTGCAATTTAAGATCCGCTATATTGAAAGCCCGCATACTGAAACCATAACGTGCCACCTTAATGGAAACACGCTAAACGCCACGGTTGAATACAGTTTTAACTATGGACGCAATAAAATTGAATTGACAGGGACGGGTGCGTCGGCGGATAAATAAACCGCCGATGTTTGTAGTTTCGTGCTGTTCTAAGTTTATAGTTATTTATTCAAGTTATCAGAACTGAAACATCTCTTAACCCAGGATATCGTCATTCATGAAAACATTCAAAATATTAGCCATTCTGATTATTGTACTTGGAATTATCTATTTTCAACTGGATAAGCGGCTTTTTTACTACGGCAGAAATGATTTACATATTTATCATTTACTGCCATTTAGTATAGAACCAGATTACCAACCTCCATTTGAAGGCGGATTTGCGTTGAGGGATGAAAATGGATTTTCTATTGCAGGCAAAGGCGTTGCTTATCGTGTAAATAACAGAACGATTTGGATTAACACAGTATTGAAATATGGGTTTAATACGCAGCATTTTGTCGCTGTCGTTAATGATTCTAATAAGACTAAATATTACGTAAAATTTAATCAAAACCAAAAGGACAAATCCGTAAATGCAACCATGGAGGGTGACAATAAATTCAATAATTTAAAATTGGATAAGTGGATCAATATTGAAGGTAATGAAGATTATATTTGGAGATTGTACCTATACCGAAATTATTCAATGCTCTTGGTCATAACTTTATTTTTAACGCTTATTTACAAATTGGTGAGATATAGAAAAGCTATGCAGGGAGCCACCGTACGTTAAAAAAGCAAGTTCGTTGTTATCCCCACTGCGAAATCCTAAAATCTTATAATCCTACGCATCATAGTTCAGGCAATCAATTAGTATTTAACAGCGCGGCCTTTTTGCGTTGTTTGTTTACGCTATGTGGTTTAAGAAAATTATAGGTTAAATTAATGCCAATGTATTGTGCGCTGCGGCTGCTGTTGGTGCCATCAAAAAACATATAGCCCTGCAGCATGGCGATGGCAAAAGTGGTACTTACATTAAAATTGATACCGTTGGTAATTTCGGACATCAGCCCCTGTTTGGCTGAGATAACATATCCGGCTCCAAGGGTAAGGGATTCGGCAAACCTGCCTTTGGAAAAAACATTTATGGTTGGCCTGATCTCGAAATAATGAGCCGTGTCGTTACCGCCCAATGAATTTAATTGGCCGGTAGCCAGCCCGATGTCGAAAATACCATAGGTACGGCCAACTTCAAGCGAGGGCGAAAATCTTTTTGCGGCGCCGCCTTTTGTGTTTACGAAAATATTAGAGTTTAAGGACACGTAAAAATACTGCGGTTCTTTAGTCTCTTTTGAGGTGTCCGACTCGATAACGGTATCCTTTGATGCCAGGTTGTTTGCGGCGTGGGTTAGCTTAGCCGGCTGTATAGCTGCGGGGCGTTGTGCAAATGCGGTTAAAGAGGCAAGGAGGAAAAAGGTAGTAAAAATATTCTTCATAGTAAGCTGCTGGTAATAAATCTTGCTAACAGACACCTGAAGACATAAATTGTTTTAAACCAAAGAATGGCTTGTACACAAACAGAACAGGACTGCCTGTATAGGGCAATCCTGTTCATATTAAATATCAAATAGATCTGAGAGCTTATTGATGCAAGCGGGTAACGATGCTAAACCTGTGGCTGCCGTACGAGTTGGTATCAGCAGTAAGGTCGAACAGGTAGGCCGGGTTATGGCGGAAATCCAGTGAGTCTTTCAGGTATTTGTCCTTCAGCCAGATGTCATATTTAGCCGAAATGGTACTGATTTTTGTTAAATTCAGCTTATACGTGCCGGTTGAAGTGGCGTTTACCACCAGTCTTACGGTAGTACCGCTGGCCACCAATGGAACAGTGTTGATAGAAAGCGCAACATTATCGCTTGATAAGCTTGACAGGCTAACCGAACCAAAGCCTTGTAAAAAACGGGCATCTTCGGCGCCCGAATAGGCGGCTTTTGCTGCCGGGTTAAATTCGATCATTATACCATCTGTATTTACAGAATCTTTGTCAAGCTTTACGCAGAAATAGCCTTTGGTGGTATCAATGGCGCTGCCGGTAGTGGTAACACCTGCGCTGTCCCTGTTTAAGCCAATAGATGTTGGCGGTAATTGCTGGGTGCCCTG
>Ga0206964_10008_pt1 | contig 64769 bp, 57 predicted proteins | sample Alteio_BWOrgHeat_25_FD_152980 | JGI IMG/M metagenome (GOLD analysis project Ga0206964, IMG submission 152980) | Enriched cells from forest soil in Barre Woods Harvard Forest LTER site, Petersham, Massachusetts, United States -... | ecosystem: Environmental > Terrestrial > Soil > Temperate forest >...
GTGAGAAACCGATAATACCCACGCAGGCAGCCATGATGAGCGCCGCATCCAGATGCCCGCCTCGTCGAAAGCGTCGCATATGCAGGTAGGTGAGTCCCACCAGCCACAGAGCAAAGCTTACGGAAGGCAAGCGGGCGGCCCAGTCCGAAACTCCGAAATCTCGGAAGATGAACATCGCCCGCCAGTAGTACAAGGCCGGCTTCTCCAGCCAGGGCCTGCCGTAAAGATAAGGGGTAACGCAGGCGCTCAGTTGATCACGAAAGGTATGTGCCCCGTTGAGCTTCTGCAGCATCTCGTGGGCAATCTGTGCGTAGCGGGGCTCGTCGGCGCCTACCAATCCCAGGCCCGCTCCGCCGAGCCAAGGGGTTACTCCGTAAAGCAGGAAGAAGACCATGAAGGCGAAGAGGCTGACCACCTCCCACATCATTTCTGCGGGCGGAAGACGAAGTCCCCATAGCGATCGTGCGTTCGTGTCCTGAGCAGGATTTGGCAGAGGCATCTCCACTGAGTTCAATCTCATTCGGCCGATCTTGGGTTGAAATCAAATGCCCGGCCACAGTGGGGTAAGTTGGCCCGCCCTAAGCCTACCAGATTTGCCAATTTGGACATCCATCGAGGTTTCTATGGCCGCCTGCCAATCTCGATGACCGATTCGATCGAGTCACAGGCTACGGTGAGCGCGTCCTCTTCTTTCACCTTGGCAGCGATCTGCGTGACTCTCGTCGAAAAACTGCCGTCTTGCAATAAACGTTTCAGTGCAGCGGCAGCGGTTTGGGCTGAATACGACTTCCGGGCAAGAGAGATTCCTGTCCCCAGGCGCTCGATTCGGACACCATTGTCGGGCTGATCCCATCCATAAGGAACGATCAGTTGCGGCCGTCCGAAGAGCATCGCCTGCCCGGTGGTTCCTGAGCCTCCCTGATGAACGATGGCTGCGGCTCGCGGAAATATCTGCGAAAAGGGTGCGTATGGAAGCGCCAGCACATCGGGCGAGATGCGGCCTGAGATCGTCTTCGAGCCCAGCAGCAAGGCGCGCCGACCCAACAATTTTGCCGCTTCTATGCTTGCCTCATAAAAGTTGCCGGGATTGTGCACCGCCGTTGATCCAAGAGTGAAGACGATTGGCGGTTCTCCCTCCGAGAGAAATTCCCGCAACTGGGTTGCGTTCTCGTCACCAGATTCGCCTCGATCGAAGAATACAAATCCCGGTTGTATCGTCTGCTTCGGCCAGTCCGGCTGCGGTCGGCCCAGGTATTGAGAAAACAGAGCCAGCACCAGTTCCGGCGAATACTTATCACTAAAGAATGGATCGCATTCGACGCGCAATCCCATCTCGCGCCGTAGTTGCCGCACCGGCTCCCACCAGTTCCGGCTATATATCTTTCCGAACTCCAGGATCGTGCGATTGACCAGCGGTCCGGCTCGCCGCAGCTTGTAGAGGTGCGGCACATTAACCATTAGAGAAGGATCATGCACGGAGACAAAAGAGCAGGGGGAAAGAATGTGGGAAACCCACCGCAATCCCAGCTTCTCTGCTAGCAGAGGAGCGCCGAAGACCATCTCACTGGCGACCATCAGGTCGGCCTCACTGGCAGCTTCAATCAGGTCGTAGGTGGTTTCCTTCAAATATGGCAGCACCAGCTCGCGAAAGAGCACTTCCGGGCCCCGCTTCAGGTCTTCGCATTTGCGGATGAGTTCGTGATTGGTGGGGTCCCAGTCCGGGCGCAGCGGGTGAAATCCGAGGCCCAGCTTTTCGATCTTGTCGCGATAGAACGCGGTCGTAGCGATAGTTATCCGGTGCCCGCGCCGCTTGAGCTCAAGCGCCAGGGCGAGCACAGGGTGCAGGTCACCCAGCGACCCCAGCGTGGCCATCAGAATGTGCCTGGACGCAACTTGCTCCAGGGAAGGCTTCGTGGGTGCGGCAACGCTTTCCATCTGGATCAACGCCTTTCCGGAGCGTCCCCGTCCACTACATGAGCCGCCTTACCCATCTCACCGCGCAACTCAGTGAGAATCTCAGCTTTGGCTCGCTCCAAGGGCCCGTCCAGCGTGCACCCGGCGGCGTTCTCGTGGCCCCCGCCCCCCCAGGCGTTCCGCGATGGCTGCAACGTTGATCTCGCGGTCATCGTCGCGAGTCTTGCTGCGGAGGCTCAGGCGCACGCGCCCCTCGGGCAGTTCGCGGAGAAAGACCGAAGCCTCGACCCCTGAAATCGAAAGCGCATAGTTGACTACGCCCTCGCAATCCTCTTCCACAGCGCAGGTGCGTTCCATATCTTCCTTTGTCACCCACAGCCAGGTCAGCGCACCCTCGCGGTGGAGGTTGCTGAGAGCGACGCCAAGCAACAGCAGCTTCGACAATGGATTGGCAAAATAGACTTCGCGTGCAATCCGCGCCGGGTCGGCGCCGGCGGAGGTAAGCTCCGACGCCAGCGCAAATGTGCTTGCCTGCAGGTTGCCGTAGCAGTAGCCTCCAGTATCGGTCAGTAGCGTCGTGTAAAGGCAGGTCGCCATCTCGGGAGTGATCTCTGCTCCGGCTGCCTTCGCTAGCCGCAAAACCAGCTCGCCCACAGAGCACGCGCCCGGATCGATCCAGTTGAGGGCGGCAAATTCTTTGCCGCTGGAATGATGGTCGATATTGATCTGAAAGAACGGCTCCAGCCCCCGCAGACGTGTTCGCTCAAGGCCATCGCACTCAAGTAGCACGACAGCGTCGTAACTGCCGTGTACACGCATTACCGTGCGAATCTCGTCCGCACCGGGCAGATTGCGATAGACCGCCGGTACGCGGTCTGCAGTCACAAGGTCGGCGCGCTTGCCCATCTGGCGTAGAACCATTCCCATGGCCAGCATCGAACCGACGGCGTCTCCATCGGGCCGCGAATGCGAGCAGACCAGAAATTTCTCGCCCTCGCGCAATGCCGAGAGAATCGCTTCCATCGGCGTTACTTGATCTGAGACGGTAATGGGTGAAACTCCGTTTGCGTGGCGCGAATTTTGCTTCGGATTCTCTCTGCCATGACCCGTCGGCTCACCATGCGGGGAGCTATGTGGAGCCGGTACCGGTTGCGGAGTTGCCATATTATTTGCGAGCGGTGAGGCCGGTAGTTGCCTGCTCGCCGCTGGATTTTTCTGTGACTGTACCTGGTGGAGCGGATTTCTGGCGCTTCTTCACGCGGCCGAGCAGCTCGTCAATGCGCGCCTGGAACTTCTCGGACTTGTCGACATGAAAGCTGAGATCGGGAACGCGGCGTGTTCCAAGCCGTTCGAGTAACTCGTGGCGAATGTAGCCCTTTGCGGCCACGAGAGCCTCCACGGTCTGCTTCTCGGCCTCTTCCCCACCGTCCACGGCAATGTAGACGCGCGCCGACTTGCTGCCCGGGTTCATCGCCACTTCAGTGACATAGCAGAACGCAATCCGAGGATCGGAGAGCTGACCTTCCAGCATCGTGCCGATCTCCTCGCGCAGGGTTTCCGCCACCCGGTTCCGATGGTAAACACGCGCCCTTGGCTCAGCCATGAAATTCCTCCGGGTTAAACCCCATAGGATACCAGAGCAGAATTGCATGTCTCACTCCATATTTCATGCGCCGCGCCGCTTTGCAGCACATCTGTATAAATACCTATGACCGGCGCGACCCTTACTCCCGATATGACTGCGATTATCACGGGGATTCGCGAACGAGATTCTGTCGCGTCTTCTCTCGCTGTATTGCAGGAACATATCGTCCAGTCGATTACCCGACGGCTCAGTTATTACAGCTGGACCTGCTTCTATATGCTTGACCCAAACGATCCGGATGTCCTCGTTCTGGGGCCGTTCGTCGGGGAGGCTACTCCGCATATCCGCATCCCGGTCAGTGAAGGCATCTGTGGTGCAGCCGCCGCCGAGGGCGAAACCGTGATCGTGGACGACGTTAACGCCGACCCGCGGTATCTATCTTGCTCAATCAACACCCGATCCGAGATCGTCGTTCCCATCTTCGCGCACGGCGGCATTATTGGCGAAATCGACATCGATAGCCACGACCCTGCCGCCTTTTCCGAGACTGACAGGGCCTTTCTCGAGGAAGCCGCCGCGATCGTTGGCGCGTATGTCGAAAAGCATTCCAGCGATCGAAAGTGACAATCCAACTCCTTTCCCATTCGTAACTTATTCAGGAGAGCTGTCGTCTTATCCAACAGGGCGATGAGATCGCAGTGGCTCCCGTATCATCGGTGCGTATCTCGATTTTCAACGCATCGGAAACTCAATCCTCGGTTTGCAAAGTTGGGCGATCAGGAAAAGGGTTCGCCGCTGAAGGGGTAAGTGAGCAGCATGTTGTTGCTTTTTCTGGCGTACGTCGGCGGTATTCTCACCATTCTGAGCCCGTGCATTCTGCCGGTTCTCCCCTTTGTATTCGCGCGAGCGGACCAGCCTTTTCGCAAAAACGGCCTTCCGCTGCTCGCTGGCATGGCTATCACTTTTGCGGCCGTCGCGAGCCTCGCCGCGGTGGGCGGAGGCTGGGCCGTCCGCGCCAATCAGTTTGGCCGCATCGCTGCATTAGTTGTCTTTGCCATCTTCGGGCTCACGCTGCTCTTTTCATCGCTGGCCGAGGTTCTCTCACGTCCCTTGGTGCGGCTAGGCAATCGCCTATCGCGAGGCTCTGAGGGCGGCTCAAGCGTTCTCAATTCACTGCTGCTCGGCGTCGGTACCGGCTTGTTATGGGCTCCATGTGCCGGGCCGATTCTCGGGCTGATTCTCACGGGTGCGGCCCTCGGAGGAGCAAGCGCGAACACGGCGCTGCTGTTGCTCGCCTACGCTGCCGGAGCCGCTACCTCACTGGCCATCGCGCTCTTGGCCGGAGGTCGAGTCTTTGCCGCGATGAAGCGCTCACTTGGCGCTGAGGAATGGATTCGCCGCATCCTCGGCGTTGCGGTGCTGGCCGGAGTGATCATTGTCGCCTTCGGGCTTGATCGCGGATTGCTTACCCGGCTCTCGCTTGCGAGCACTTCAAATTTGGAGCAAGGCCTTCTCAATCGTTTTCACCCTAAGCAGAAACAGAATGACGATGCCTCGGGCGCGATGATGATGAAATCCTCAAGCACCGCCTCTCAAGGAGCGCCCAAGATGCTGCCGGATCTTTCTTCATCCGGTCCCTGGATTAATTCAGCGGCACTTACTCCAGCAGCCCTGCACGGCAAGGTCGTCCTCATCGACTTCTGGACCTACTCCTGCATCAACTGCCTGCGCACCTTGCCATATCTCGAAGCCTGGAACGCGAAGTACAAAAACAGCGGCCTGGTCATCATCGGAGTGCACACGCCCGAGTTTCCCTTCGAAAAAGATGAAGCCAACGTACGCAAGGCCGTGCGCGATCTCGGGGTTACTTATCCGGTCGTGATGGACAATGACTACCGCATCTGGCGCGCCTTTGATAACGAATACTGGCCGGCGCACTTCTTCATTGATGGAACGGGCAGCATTCGCTATCACCACTTTGGCGAAGGCGGCTATGACGAAGCCGAGGTCTGGATTCGCGACCTGCTGCAGCAGGCAACCGGCAAGGAGCTTCCCGATACGGAAACAAAGATTGCCGCCAGCGGCGCACTTGCGGCCTCCGATTCGAGCATTGTTCAGTCGCCTGAGACTTACCTCGGATACGAGCGGGCTAAGAACTTCGCCTCACCCAACGGCTTCAGCGAAGACGAGCCGCAGGCCTACCAGGCGCCTGAGAACCTCGCGCTGAATCAATGGGCGCTCGCCGGTACGTGGAAAGACGAGCGTCAGATTGCGACTCTGGTTTCTCCTACTGGCAGTATCGAGTTCCGCTTCCACGCACGCGATCTTCACCTCGTTCTCGGACCACCGAAAGACGGCAAGCCCGTTCGCTTTCGCGTCACCATCGACGGCAAGCCGCCGGGCGCCGATCACGGAGTCGATACGGACGCGAACGGCGAGGGAGTGGTCAAGGAAAACCGGCTGTATCAACTGATCCGGCAGCGCGGCGCTGTTCAGGATCGAACCTTCCGGATAGAATTTCAAGGTCCGGGCGTGCAGGCCTTTGCATTCACCTTCGGCTGAGGCGCACCGCCTCGCCAGAGTCAGTTTAGTACTTGGAGGTACCTGTTATGAACAATCCACTACAGCATTCGGACAAGTCGCAAGAGATCGCATCAGCAAGCCAAGGTCAGAGTTCGCGCCGCAACTTCCTTGTTGGCGCAGCGGGGGCATGCGGCGTAATTGCGCTTGCGCGTGTCGCTCCTGTGGTAGCGATGAGTAAGGATAGTGGCGGCAGCGGCACTGTGACCATCATTCAGTTCTCACCCGAGGGCAAGAAGCTCGGCAAGGCAGTTGTACCGCGCATCGTCAAGACCGATGCCGAGTGGCAGAAGCAGCTTTCTCCCATCTCCTTTGAGGTCGCGCGGCATGCGGGCACAGAACGCGCCTACACGGGCAGTACCTGGGATCTGCACGACCACGGCATCTTCCGTTGCATCTGCTGCGATCTCGCAGTGTTCAGCTCGGAGACCAAGTTCGACTCCGGAACAGGCTGGCCTAGCTTCTGGCAGCCCATCGCGAGGGAAAACGTCCACGAGACCAGCGACTCGAGCATGGGGATGACCCGCACTGCAGTTTCCTGCCGCCAGTGCGAGGCGCATCTCGGTCATGTATTCGACGATGGGCCAAAGCCCACAGGCCTTCGCTACTGTATGAACTCAGCTGCGATGCGCTTCCAGAAAACTTAGAGCCAACAAACTAACAACATAGTGTTAAGTGCGACGCGCACGCGAGATCACTCGAATCTCCGCGCGCGCTCTCTAAATTATGATTAGCTCATTAAACTATCGTTTTCAACTGGCGCGCCATCGCGAGTTAGTTGAAATGTGATTCTCACCTAGCGCCTGTCCGTGCGCCGAATCCAAACGCAAAATTCGTCAATCAAGGAGATCGCAATGAACCGTGTACCTGACGCCGAACTTGTGCTCATACCGGGCGGCACGCTGATCACCGCCACCCCTGAGGAAGGCCGCGCGCTGGCCATTACGATGACGCGCCATATGATTCACAACATTCAGCCTGATCTCGACGTGCTCAAAGGCGGGCGACCCAATTATTCGGCCAACCCGGACAGCCTCATAGCAGCCAGCCAAGTCGTCGCTATCGAGTTTCAGACGATTGCGGCAGCCAATAACTATTGGCGTAAATAAACAGATGTTAGATCGGGGCAATCCTGTTTGAGGATCGCCCCATTCTCAACTACGACATCTTGTGATTGGAAATCACCGACCATCCGCCGGAGTGCGTGAAGGCTACGTGCTCCACGAGCCATTTCTGATTCTCGAAGCTCTGAATCTGCTGGAAACAGGCGTTGTCGATATTCCTCGAAAAGTAGGGTCCGCCACCGTAAATTACCCAGCCACCATTGGGGGCAAATGAAACCTGAGTGGCACGCTGCGAGCCCTGCAAGAGCTTTCCTAACTCCGTGAAGCACTCGTCGGGAATATTGTGCGTGTAATAAGCGTTGTTCGCGATGATCGCCCAAGAATCGCCGCCTGAGGCAGGGAACGCGACGCATGAGATCTGCGAGCCTCCGCTATGAAACTGACCGATCTTTTCGAAGCAATCCTGCGGAATGTTGTGAGACATGTAGCCCTGGTCCGCGACGATAACCCAACTATCTCCGCCCGCCGGTGGAAACGCAATCGATCGCATGGTCCACTTGTTGGCCATGAACGTTTCGAGATTGGTGAAGCAGTCCTGCGGTATCCCCTCTGCCTTATAGGTTCCGTTCGGTGAAACAACGACCCATCCGCCACTCGGTGTAAAGGCAACTACAGAAACGCCAGCCCCAGCCATGCACGTACCAATGAAGGCATGTGCGTCGTTCGGAATATTGTGGTCGTAATACATTGCCATGGAGCCTCCATTGTTGACGCGAAAAAGCAGTTCCCACTATACACGGAGGCTTCTGGCTACGACCCTGAATTTATAGAGAACGAATTACCAGCGCATTGCGCTACTGAATCAACGGAATCGCCGATGTCAGCTTAAGGTTGATCATCAGTGTAAGCCGGCTATCAACCTGGAAGAATTTTGCTGCGCGCTTGGCACCCAAGGCCGTCTCGAACCGCGGCCAGTATTGCTCCCTAAGCTTGTTCAGTCTTGAGTCGATGTCGAACAACCTGTGAGCCAGATTCTTCGCGGTGGCGTCATCCATGCTCTCGTAATGATCGGCATAGTCTTTGATCAGCTTCACGCGATCATCGCCAACGATCTGCTGATCCCGCGCATAATCGCGATAGACCGGAGCGAACGCCGCCGATTCCTTATCGTTAAACTGCATGGTTGCCGAAATGATGGTGTTTTTGTCTGCCTGTATATCTGAGCGAAGCAGTTGGATATCCGAGTCGCTGACTGCCTGATCACTCTGGGCAGCTTGCGCCTTTGCCGACGGAGTGCACAGCATGAAGAGAACACAAACGCATGCGAGTGTCTTCACCATAAATTTCCCCTTTTCCTCGTCCGAGTAGCAAAGACAGTGTCATTCAAATAGGCCCCCGGTCAGAACTGTCAGTCTTTACAGCTTTCCGTCATTTCACTTCGAACTCTGGGTCGACCGGAATTTGCAACACCGTCGCCAGCGCATTGGTCTCCGCCGCCATTCCGATAATCGCGATCAGTTCGCCATGCTGCGCGTCGGTAAGCCCCTTTGCCCGCGCTGCAGCCGTGTGTGAGTGCACGCAGTAACTGCAGCCATTCGCCGTCGAAACCGCGATGTAAATCAGCTCTCGCGTCAGAGGATCGAGCGCACCCGGGTTAATCATCACGTCTTTGATACTCGACCAGGTTCGCTCGAGCAGAGCGGGCTGATTGGCAAGCGCCCGCCAGAAGTTATTCACAAAATCCGATTTGCGAGTCGCGCGAATATCATCAAAAACCGCGCGCACACGTGGGTCAGCAGCGACTTCCTCATCGGTCCAGAGCTTTGCCGTAGCCATCCAGTTATCTCTCAAAGTGACGCAACCATGATCGCAGGTTTGCGCCGCCGAAGAGCGATAGAGAAGGGTATAGGTGACTGCAGTGTAAAAAAGATTGGAAGGGAGTCAGGAAAAATCAAAATATCGTAGGCACGAGGAGACTCGAACTCCTGACCTCTACCGTGTCAATGGGATTCATTTCAATGGAATCAGTGGCTTATAGGGGAATCCAGGGAATGAAAAGGCACTTTGAGAGCATATTTCCGAAACGGATGTGTCCTCAAATGTGTCCTCGTCCACGGATAAGCGAATGCTACCCTCCAAAGGCAGCAACCTATTCAGGCCGACGGTAGGACGATCACCGCACCTTAACTGCACTCGACGGGCTGGCACCCAAGAGAGCAGAAAGTCGACCCCAGGTGGTTTTTCTGGAACTTATTTTCAACGCATTTGAAGTCGTTTTCGAAACACTGTGGCGCAGGGCACGTCACCATTCCCTAGCCCTTCACCCATACCTGGGACGCCCTACTGCGTGGGCACGGAGTAGTCGTTGGATCGGTACCGAACCAGTGACAGTGAACTGACGGGCCCGCGATCCACTCGCAGGCTTCGCAGGGCGCCGCCGGCGGCAGCAGCATCGCTGCATGGTCGCGCTCGAAGCGTTCGCCGATGGTCTCTGTGTGCCCGCGCAGCCGGCGAAGTCGCCGCTTCCGGCTCTCGCCTTCCAAACGGGTGTTCAGCTCTTCCCAGCCCGACACGCGCAGAATCGGAACCATGAGTTGCGCCGAGCGTAGCCCACCAAGCCCTCGACCTTGCCTTTTTCGTTGCCCTCGCAGGCGAGCCTGAGGGTGTCTTGGTGGTCTCGAAACGAAGTGCTGAGTCAAGCCACTCTATTCGCAGTGAGCGGACGAATGTGCTCACATCATCAAGCGCGACGGAAGAAGCGCGTGTTCAACAGAGATGCGGCGTCTCTGGCATCCACTTGTTGAATGGCGCGGGCGCCTGAAAACTCGTACCACCCACCACTAACGAGTCCATGCACCCGGATCGGCGAGTTCTCCAGATAGCGCAAGCTCATCGAAGAGTGCTGCGTTGAGGACGCCGTCGCGGCGTGGGGTTGCACGCTTCGAATCTGCGCGTTGGCGGGAGGAACTGTCTGCATCGTCGCCGGCGCGGAAGATTGGGTTTGGACAGCCTGAGCCCGGCTATAGCCAGCGCTGTATGGCGGGGCGCTCGGCGTCGTCCACTTCGTCTGGTTGTTGCGCAACTCCGTGCGTTTCTGACCGCAACACATCGTTGATATCTCCTCTTGCCAGTTGTGACATGGGCTGAATCATAACCGACTCATGTCCGATTCTTTCGAGCAGGCAAGCGCCACCCGAAAGCGCCAGCCAACTGAATAACCACTCGAGAGGCCTGCGAGAAACAAACAACGCCGCAGGCGCTGCGATCGACAGACTAAGGCAGTTGAAACAGTCCATCAACTTGCCAACAATGCTCTGGCCCAACAAGGCGCGAAATCTAACAATGATGTCGGCTGGACCGTCCTCGCTTGCCAGCAGGTGGGTTACCCGCCAAGTCGCAAGGACGGCCAGGAAAAACCGGATCCAGAAGCTTGCTTCAACCATCGTGCTGTCAAACCACCTGTCCCCAGTAATGGCTGATCATAACCGTCTCCTCACGGGCAGGGCGGCGTTGTGCCCTGGGGCAGCGGAGGCAGGTCATTGCAAATGTACACCGGCCAGATTAGGACACACGGAGCAGCGGCATAGTGGCGGCCACCCGACAGAAATTCGCAGATGGTGTTATCCCACACGCTCAGCGTGAAAAAGAAGGAGCAGCACTGGCCCGGTTGTCCCGTCGCCGGATCGGCCCGGTTCAGACCAAATCCCGTCGGTGGGACCAGTGAAGATTTGCACCCACAGGTGTTATCGAATATTCGTGCATCCATCGTCGTCAGCACGTTGGAGAAATTCGTGACCGGGCCGACCGGCGGAGGCGAAGCTGACCCGCAACGCACGCCTGGATCTCCGACGCGGTTGATGCCAACGGTTGTCGGACTCGTTGGATTGGGCACCGGCAAGGCCACGGAAAGGCTGACTGGTGTGCAAACCGACTCTGACCCACCCTGACGGGTAAGAGTCAGGCAGTATCCGCCAAAGTTGTCACTGGGATGCGTGGTGTTTCCTTCAATGATGTACTCGTCGTAGGCGATACCCTCGATCGCCAATGGCCAGACCACATTGCAGTTGCCGGCGTTCAGTATCTCGCTCAGGTTGATGACCGCGCAGGGCGCCACCCCCATAATCCCGGTAATCTCGCCATAAACCGGTTTGTTGTCGAACCAGACCTCCTGCGTGTCGTAATAGAAATTTCCGCCTGTATCTTCGACCGACAGGAGCAACGTGTATTGCCCCGAGTAACAGTTGGTTGATGGCAGCGTCTGAGAAGCCCAGATATTCCCGGGAGTCAGCGGTAACTGGGGGTCGATCGGAAACGTCCCCTGACCCGAAAACGCGGTAGGTCCAGCGGTGCACGGCAACGCGACTCCGCTGTACCAACTCGCCGGACCCAACTGATCGTACTGAATCGGATAGGGCTGCGCAAAAGGCGGCACCGGTCGCGGGCAAGGTGGAAAGGGCGGGGAACATATCTGCACAAATTGCCAGACGCTGGTCAGGTCCATGTAATTCTTGTTGAACGCAGCCTGTTCCAGCGGGCTGTTGTAGTCCACTTCCCAGAATGGCGTCCAAGTTCCTGCCGTCGGGTCGGTGACAAATCCTGCCTGGTAAGAGAGTGTGTACCGTTTGATTTGGGCGTTCGAGCATCCGCCCACCCACGCGTGTCCCCAAATCTCCATGGCGTCGCCAAACGACAGCACCGGTCCCGTGGGGGTACCCACCAGTTGCGAGTTTGGATCAGTCCAGTCGGGGACGTTTACCCCGGCGACATTCTCGATGGAGACGCGTTGCTCGAATACCTGGAACGAAACCTCTGTAACGCACGGCGCCTGGCCGGCCTGCGAACTGAAGACGGTGAGTCGAATCTCGACGTCCGTAGGGACCGGTGTCCCAAAGGTTTCAAGGTATCCCAACGCGCTACCGGAGACGCCGCAAGCGCCGGGCCCAGTGGGAGGCGCGGGAGGTGGGTAGGCGATGAAGGCTTGTGTGTAAGCGGCCGGAGGCGCGAGCGGATCCTTCCACTCCAGTATGTAGTGGTCGCAGGATACACCCGTCGCTGTGCCCACGATCTCAACTCCCCACACGCCGACGCTCGCGTAATACTGCTCCAAGGCGCAGGCACCAGCGGCAGGGCTGGTGATCTCGCACGTCAGGGGCCGGAAGCAATCGAAGAGGCACCGGTAGTAGGCATAGAAACACAACACCACCTGCTGAATATTGCGCGCGCGGGCCAGGCAGCAGCCAAAACAGAGCGCGCACAGGCACCAGCAGCGGCAGAACCAGAAGAACGCCTGTTGGCTATGCTGCTTGAATGCAGCTTCTCCCAACAAGGCATGCGCGGCTTCGCTCGTTAACAATCGCTCGAAGATGATGCATGATTCGGGATCGTCGACAAAGCAGTTGATCTTGCCGGAAATAATTTCTTCCGGAACGCCCGCCGGATACTCCACACTCGCGAGTTGATCCGTTAAATACGGCTTGTAGGCCTCGGCCAGGATCTTGACCAGGGTATTGAAGTCGCGGCGCTGCTCATCAGTGGGAGAATCGCCGACCGGGCTGCCGATAACCTGGCGCACGCATTTCCAGAATTCATAGAGGTAGTAGGCATACCCACGGAAAGTCCGCGGCCAGCGGCATACAAGCCACCCAAATACGAGGCAACACAGTACGTGTTGCAGGCACCAGCGCCATTGTTCAGCCGGGCCGAGGATTGCCTTTGCCTGCGGAGGCAGCAGGCGCATGGCAGTGTCCTCGTTCAGGAACTTGCCGAACATACTGTAGGCTTCTTCGAATTCCTGCGCACAAGTGCGTGTCGATATAGCCTGCGCCTCTTTCTGAAGCTCTTGCGGGTTCTTAGTCAGGTTTAGTTGCTGCTCAAAGATGGGTTGATATACAGCCAGCAGTGCCTTCAGAGCAACCTGAAAGTCGGGGTTGTTCATATCAGGGGCAGTAGGCGCTGTTGCGCCTGTCTGCGGTGGCGTGGGCTTCTCGGTGTCTGCCATGTGCATTCTCCTTCACTCTTCATGAACTTGAGTTCGTGAATACGCTTGACCGCCTTCAGTACGGACCTTCGAACATATCTTCAGCGCCGATTACGTTTGACCACTCCACTCAACAGGATTGCGATTGCAACAAGGCACCGTCACGAACCAAAAGTCGTCACTCATTCTGCGGAGGAGATTAGTGACAACGACTGACGGAGTCGGTGTGGTAACGCACATAACATGCGAATTTCATGAAGCGGGACTGAACACTCGATTCGAGAGCGTCACACCAAAACGTTACTGCTTGAAAAGGCAGAAACCGCTTTGTGGTTCAGCGCACAGACAGCCTTAACCTCGCTCCGGTAGAAGCATGACGTTCGCTTGAAGAGCAAACTGTGACATCTGATCAAGAGCAACGTTGGGTCATACTTGTGATGGAGGATGTCGAAGAGACGCGCGATGGAATAGAACGATTGCTCAGAGCCAGCGGCTATCGGGTGAATACAGCCAGAGATGAAGAGGAAGCGGTTTTGAAGGCCAGCATTCAAAACCCTGATCTAATTCTCATTAGCGTGGGACTTGATGTCATTCAGGTACTTCCAGTCGCAACGCGAATACGCGAGCGTGCTGGACTGGGCGAGGAAGTGCCGTTTGTAATCTTCTGCTTCCCAAGCCTCGATGAGGGCACCGAACTGGCAGCCGGCCACAACGTTTATATGACTCGTCCCGACAATTTCGATCAGCTAAGAGCCTTTCTCAGCCGGCTTCTTCGAAAACTGCCTCGACATGGCTGAATTGTGGTCCACGCTTCCTGCCGAACAAACGGTCAACCTCGTCTTCCACGATGCGATAGCACTCACAGACGTTCGACTCGATGCCGTCGCGATCCAGAATGCTGATGCGACCACGGCAGTAATGGATCAGTCCGGCGTCCTGCAGGTGTCCTGCGGCTACCGTCACGCTCTCGCGGCGTCCACCGAGCATGTTGGCGATGAGCTCCTGAGTCATCAGCAGATCCGAGCAATTCTTCCGGTCCTGACACAAGAGCAGCCAACGGCAGAGCCGCTGTTGCACTGAGTGCAGGCGATTGCACACAGCGGTTTGGGAAACCTGCGTGATGAGGGCCTGTGTGTATCTCAGAAGCGATCGTTGAAGTGGTCCAGGATGTGTGAACTCCTGTTGCAACCGCTTCGCTGGCAATCTGAGGGCATCTCCTGCTACGGCGACGACAGCTCTGCTGCAAGTCGATTCCCCTCCCAGAAAGACGGCGACTCCCGTAACACCGTCATTTCCCACGACACCCATTTCCGCGGTTGACCCGTCCTGCATGGTGTAGAGCAGGGAAACAACGGAGCTTGTCGGAAAGTAACAATAATTGACACGTTCGCCCGGCTCGTAAACTATCTTTCCCAGCACAAAGGTTACCGGCTCGAGGTACTGCAGCAGAAGTTCACGCTCCGCTGCCGGAAGCGAGGACAATAGAAAATTCCGATCTGCATTCAATACTTGCATCGTGCTGTGCATAGATCGCTCGCCTCTTTGCGAGTGCAATGTGCATCCGGAAAAGATGAACATCCTTGTGCCCGAAGTTCAACTGTGTCATGAATACGCTCATTTGCTTCATTGTGTAATAGTGCTCTGCAATCGAAGGATGTGCTATGACATCAACCTGAATCGTTTGCCCCCAAACGTTCCTTCTCCAACGCTTGGACGGACTGGAAATCGATCCGGAAGCCCGAATGCGGCGTCCCACGCGCTAGACGAACTAAAAATCGACGCACCACAAAATGGTGACATGGTAGCAGGTTTCGTTTCAGTGAAAGTAAGAACGTTCAGAAACACTGTGTTTAGTAAAAAGCTTGTGTGAAGTCGGCGACTTGCAACATATTGATGCGATTGCCGTGAGAATTCTTCCGTATCACGGACCATTTGGACACTGAGCCTCAACTGGTGGACACGGACTTTGCGTGAACCAGTATTATCTCTATGTTGGGCCATGCGTCGTGGAAACTGGGTCCGGAAAAGCGGTATCGATGTTCATCGCGCAGCCTTAATCGCTATCTGTGTGCTCGCCTCGAGAGCATTCCTGTCAGGGATCGCTGGTTGGCAAGTCGATGCTGCTGGAGAACTTGGCCGAGCGATAAATTCGCTGTGTCGCCTTTTGATAGTCGTCTGGCTTAGCTAGAAAAATATTCGGGACAAACTTTTGTGGATTGCGATCATAAAGGGAAACCAACTGGATTGGACCTGCACCATCAGGCGGTGACCCGGCAGAAAGACGTGATTTGCGGTGGGTAGTGCGAACTGGTACGAGAGCGGAACCCCTGATTGTAAAGCGGATGGCTTTTCGAAACTTTCACGGTAACGCCCTCGGAATATATCTGCCGCTACGATTAATTGATAACCACCTATTTCGATCTGATCCGATACCTCGGGAGGATACACATCAATGAGCTTGACTACCCAATCGGAATTACTTCCACTCGTCGACGCAATGAGATGGACGATAGACTGTCCGCTAATCTTAAGAGGCTTGGCGAGAGGTGAGGAGAGATAGCTTACGATGTCCGGCCGGGTGGTGAAGTTGCGTTGATCTTCGACAAGCCAGCGCGGCCAACCGGTGTTGCCAAAGTCACTGGTTGGAATTGGCCGGCTCTGAAACGGTATCGGTTTAGCCGGATCCGAAATGTATTCATCGAAGGCCTCGCTGCCCTCTTTAGGCTTATGGAAATCCAGCCGGTGGTTCGAGCTGAGGTAGACAGCTGTGGGCTGGATTGGGCAATCTTTCTCGCAGCCCGAAGGCCATGTACGCAATTGCTGCCAGACATTAGTTCCAGTCTCGAATGCGTTGACTGGTGCTATTTGCGACTTTTGCGAATCGTCCTGGAGATAGTTGTCGAGGAAAGGACGCAGTATCTTGTCCCGATAATGCGTGGAAGTCTCCGAGTTGAATTTAACTGCTCCCAGAGATTTATGAGGTCGAACACGCGGAGAAGCACAAGCTTGATCCAGCAATGACTAGAATGAGATTCGCAAGCCGGCCTGCATCTGCCTTCGGGCACCTTGCTCAAAAGTGCCCGAGCCGCGTTGACGAACGTTGGTCCTCTGATTGGCGAGAGTGCCATTGATGGAGCCCGCAGTGCCGTAGAGATTACCGTTGAGCAGGTTCCCGGGAGGATCGTACGATGTGCGGTTGAAAATGTTGAACGCGTCAAAGCTAGGTTCGATGCTGAGACGTTCAGAGAAGAAGGCGTGGCGGTAAGCAAGCCGGACATCGGTCAGCAACAGAAGATCAAGACCAACTTCGCCCTTTGGAGCATCAGGAATCAGAGGCATTACCCCGCCCAATGCCTGCAGCTGAGTCGCTGTGAGCAACCCCTGTGAAGTTAGAAGGCTACCAGCTGGAGTTGGCTTGCCCGCGTATGAAGCGTTGTATTTGTTGATCGTGGAGTTGAGGTCGGAAGCTTTGACGCTGCGGCCAAATGCACCTGGTCCGGCGGTGGGTAGCAGATCGTTGGTCGTGCCGTCGCCGGTGACATCGCTGCAGAAAATCTCCTCCGGCCCTCCCTGACAACCTGAGAACGCCGTTGGGATGAGCATGTTCTGCGGCAGAGCAGAGTACCAGTGCGTAATTTGGCTGAATGTAAATCCCTTTTTGAATTCGGTAATGGTCGCCAGCGTGAGCATGTTTTTGCGATCCACAACGTCAGGTCCATCGAACTTCAGAGGGTTTGTATTGTCCCATGTGCTGGCGAAGGCGGAAGGATCGGCGGTCCCGGTGCCTCCCGTCCGCAGATTTCCAGTATTGCTGCCGATGGTATAGCCAAAAGTGAGATTGTTGTTCTTCATCCAGCTTAGGCTCTCTCGCGAAGGCTGGCCCCAGTGTCCATCGATGCGGAGGTTTACGCCTTTGTAGTTGTTGTAGGCTTTATGTTCAGCAAAAAGCATCTGTCCGAAGTTCTTGTTCTGGCCGCTGAATGCGTAGCCTTGGGCGGCATATCCGGCACCAAGACCGTAGCCGCCGTAAGTGGCGATGGTCGCCCCATTGGCGATGGCACAATCTGTTCCGTCGAGTGTCGCCGCGCATCCTACCGATGCATTTCCTTGAGCGATGGCGTTGGCCGCAACTGCTGTATCGAAGTTCGCCGCAATCGCCGAACCGATATGATTCTCATCAACGCTCAGCGGGAAATCGTAACCGTGCACCAACACGAACTCGCCAGTAAAGATGACATTCTTGGCCAACTCATGCTGGAAAGCCGCGTTGTACTGAAAGACCTTCGGATTTTTAACTCCAGCCGTGAAGGCATTCGCCGTGATGCTGTGGGTAAGATCGAGGGCTGTGGCGGGGGAAGTGTTCAGTGCCGCGGCTGCCACGTACAAGGCGCTGAGATTATTGGCCTCTGTAGCTACACTGCTAATGGGTACACCGAACAGCCCGGCCAACGCTGTACCCGATGTTCCGTCAGGGAAGCCGTAGCTGGAGGCCAGCGGGTCGCCTGCAACGAAGGCGACACCTGTGCGCGGATCGACCAAGCCTGTTCCGCTCGAAACTGTGGGCAAGGATTGTGAGATTCCAGCGGGGATGAAGGCAGTGCTGTCGTTCACGAATCCGTCGAAGGTTAGTTCTTCCACGTACAAGCCCGCAGCCGAACGGATGACAGTCTTTCCTTTCCCGCCTGGGTCGTAAGCGAAACCTAGTTGGGGGCCGAAGTTCGTCTTGGGCGTATGACGGTACCCGCCATAACCGGGATGAAACTCATCAACCAATGTTCCGCGGTTCAGATCTTCATTGAATTGACCTCTTAGATAGGTCCAGCGGACACCACCGTTTAGCGTGAGCTTTGGCGAAGCTCTCCATGAATCATGGATATATAGTGCGGGACGCCATTGGAACATTCCTCCCTTGTCAAAGCCGAGCGCAGGAGAAGTGCTGTAATAGCCCAGATGATTGCTGAGCGAGAGGGAGACGAGAGGATAGTCCGCGGGAGAATTCGCTATCCCTTCGAGACTATGTGTGAAACTGTCGAGCTCCGGTCCATTTCCGCGAAGATCGAAAAGGCCGGCGAATACCCAGTGGGTCATATCGACGCCATACGCGAGTGTGTGCTGCCCCAGCTGTTTACTGCCGTCGTACTTGCCCTGATAAGTGTGGACTTTTTGATATTGGTCAGCGAGCCAGTTGGGGCCGTAGGAGAGGGTCGAACCGCCGTCGATTTGGAGAAGGTATTGCCGACCCTGTGAATCGACCGGCGAGGGAACGGCGGTGTCGGGAATGATTTCCTGGGAGTAAGTGGTGAAACCGTATGCAAATGTGTGCGTGGAACGATCACCCAAATGGGAGATGCTGGCTGCAACTACATGCGAGTCTGTCTTTTGAGTCATACCATCGAGGTATGAACCACCAAGAGTGGGATTGCCCACCACTCCCTGATTGTTGGCATAGCTATATCTTCCGAATGCCTGCCAGCGGCTGTTGAGGGTGTAGTCCAGGCGTCCCATGGCAAATTTTTCGAGGTACAGCTTCGGATAGAAGCCGGTGAGAAAGTCGAAGGGAGTGTCGCCATAGAAGGAGTCGCGAGCGTTGGTGCCCTCAAGGTCGGCGAAATAGAAGAGCTTGTTGGGGAAAAATGCTCCACCCAGCCGGCCGCCGAATTGATTCCTGTCATAGGGAAAGCGAACGGCGCCGAGCTTTGCTCCCATTCTCGAATCGCGAAAGAAGTCGAAGGCGGAGCCGTGGATCTGGTTGCCACCGGCTCGGCTCACCATGTTTACGGCGCCTCCGCTGGCTACGCTCTGCGCCGGATTGAGTGTTGTCTGGGCCACCTGAAATTCGCCAATGGCATCTAGGCCGACATTCTGCACAGCGCCGCCGACGGTATGATCCTGAATGGATAGGCCATCCCATTGCACTTGGGTTTCGCGACCGGAACGTCCCTGAAACGACGCGATAGTGAAGTTGTTCTTGGTTGGATCGATATCCGAGCCATCGCGAAGCTGTACTCCCGGAGCAAGTTGGGCCAGATCCATCACATTGCGGCCCACGATCGCAATATGCTCGATCTGCTCAGAAGTGATGACGGCCCCCGACTCGGTGGAGACGGTCTCCACCTGATGGCTCGAATCAGCAGTAACCGTGACCTCCTCATGAACGTCACCGATTTGCAAAGTTATATTCAGCGGAGTTACCTGAGAAACGAGAACGACCAAATGCTCGATCTTGGTTTCCTTGAAGCCAGCGACAGTGACATCGACAGCGTAAGTCGCGGGCTTCAGTTCAGGAAATCGAAAGAGTCCGGCGGTATCACTCTGCTGCAGGATGGCTTGTCCGCCAGCTTCGTCAGTAAGAGTGATTTTGGCGCCGGCGACCGCAGCCCCGCTGCTGTCTGTGAGGACGCCTTGAACTCCTCCGGTGGCTTTTTGAGCGTAGAAGGGGACCGGGAAGAGCAGCCAGACAAGGACCCCCAAGCCCCAAAAGATAAAGGGCACGCTTTTAAAGGATTGACCCGCGCCCCGGCCCCGTGGCTCCGATTGTTCGGGATGACTCGGCACGGTGATGTACCTCATTCGTGAAAGCTGAACTGAGGGTTTCGCGAACAGCACTCGATTTTTCCACGCAAAAGACATGTTGAATGCCTCCGCCTCGACTTCACGGTTGAAAACCCTGCCAAATGAAACACCTGAGAGAGATAGCAGCCCTCTATGGAATGCAGATCAATCTCGCAAATTAGATTTACGAATGTTGACTGTATACGGTATACAATATCCAGAGTCAATAAAAAAAGAATGTCGGTCCCATTTCCAGTTTTTCAACCTGTGAAGGCGCTTCTGAGAGACCCGAACGCCTGATCGCAAACCGAATCCAAGCTCGCAAGACAATCACCCTGCTGACGAGGTGGGCAAAGGTGAAATGATTCGTGGCTCGAGCGCGAGCAGTTGGTAAGAACCTACTTTCCGGACCGGAAGAAGAGGGTGACCATTGACATCTGAGGAATAGAGTTCCAATTATTTTCGTTGGCGCCGATGTTTCCTTGCCCGTTAGTCTTGAATTGAAACGAGAAAGAAGATGTTGCAGAGCGATTTTGCAGAACTTGCTTCTGCTGCCTTCCAGAATCAAAAATCCGCATCAATGGTCGTGGCGGACACTATACGAAGCGCGATCCTGAGGGGTCACTTCTTTCCCGGACAGGCCATGCCACAAGAAGAGATCGCAAAAAAGTTCAAAGTAAGCCGCGCGCCTGTTCGAGATGCACTGCGACAACTTGAATCCGAAGGACTCATTGTCATGCATCCGAACCGAGGTGCTGAAGTCGCGAAACTGACAAGCGGCGACGTGCAGGAGATTTTTCTGATTCGCGAAGGTCTTGAGTCAACCGCTCTGCGCCTCTCGGTTCCCAAGATGACCGAAGTGGACTTTGCTAAAGCAGAAGAGATATTAAACCGCATAGACTCGGATCCCGATCCAACGCATATGGCTGAATTGAATTGGGAGTTCCATGAAAGTCTCTATCGCGCGGGGTGCTTGCCAAGATTAATAGGTATTGCAAGAACCCTCAATAACAATGCTCTGCCCTACCATCATCTTGGCTACGTCAAATACAATGGCAAAGCCCTTTCACAAAAGGGACATAGAGAGATTCTGGCGGCGTGCCGCGCACGTAACGAAATCGCGGCGATTGATGCACTGCTGGATCATCTTCGGTTTTCTGCTTCGCTGGTTATACCTCACTTGCAGGCGTAGCGAATGAACGGGTCATTGATTATTCTGCCTGCCTGTTCGCGGAAATGCGTTGGCGAGATAAGACTGAATCCTGATCAGCTCCGCGGGTGTGGCTACAGTACCCCTTTGCCGACATGATCTGCAGGACGTTGGTCCATTCCTGCGGAGAGAGGTATTGATTGGCCACTACATCGAGCGCGTCGCAGGTGGAGAGCAATTCGTAATTTCCCGGCTTTCCGACAGGCGTGATATCCGAGGTGGGGCTTTCAGGCGCGATGTAGTTCTCGTAGTAAGGTCTTCCAGTTCTGGGACTCAGGCGGAAGAGCTCAAGAACCCAGAGGCAGACAGGTCGAAGACAACGATCGACCTTTATCTCCACAATATGGAATCCATCATCATCCCTCATTGGGGCGCGCGCCTTATTGGGGATATCGAAGGACACCAGGTGGAGAAGTGGCTGTCGGGCCTGAAGTATAAGCCCCGCGAAGGTAAGCCAGATAAGGGCTATGCACCGGCAACAAAGGCCAAGTTACGCAATCAGATGAGCGCGCTCTACAGTCATGCGCTCCGTTATGGGTTCATTAGAGGTACGAACCCAATAGAAAATGTCAGGCAATCCGCCAAGCGCGAGACGGCCCCGGATATCCTCAGCCTGACTGAAATGCAAGCGCTCATCTCACACATCTCCAATCCTCTGGTACGTACGGCCGTGTTGGTTGCCGCGTCCACTGGACTCCGTAGATCGGAGATGCGTGGTCTGCTTTGGTCCGCCTTCAACTTCCCTAAACTCTGGCTGAATCTCTCCAGAGGTATCGTTGGCGAGCATCAAACCAAACTCAAGACTGAGGCGAGTCGCAAAGGTATTCCAATTTCGCAGGACCTGGCCGATGCCCTCACTGAATGGCGTGAGCAATCGCTCTATCGTGCCGATGAGGATTGGGTGTTCGCGTCCGTGCGGCGTGGTGGTGAGATACCGGTATGGTTTGACATCATCATTCCCCGCCATCTCCATCCGGCAGCCAATGCAGCGGGGATTTCGAAGGATGTCGGCTGGCATACTTTCCGTCATAGCCTCGCGTCTCTCCTCGCCGAGAAAGGGGAAGAGGATTAAGGTGGTTCAGGAATTACTCCGACACGCCAAGTCCTCGACTACTATCGAACTTTACCAGCAGGCTAACGCGGACTCGAAACGCAACGCTCAAGGCCATGTGAAGTCACTCTTTGTCGTGCCCCGTGCAAGCTAAATCGGGCCTAACGCAAAAATGCCCCGCATAAAGCGGGGCATTTTTCATTGGCTAAAGGCCGAGAATCTCGGTATATTCGTTCAGTGCCTTTTCAGTGTCCTTGTTTCTACTATTTCCAAAGTTCCTGAACCCCGCGTAATCATTGGGGTTTTGATATGGTAGGCACGAGGAGACTCGAACTCCTGACCTCTACCGTGTCAAGGTAGCGCTCTAACCAACTGAGCTACGCGCCTGCGTGCAGACCTATCCAGTTTAGCAGCAACTCGGCGGACGGGCCAAACTCATTGAGGACGTCCGCGCGAGGACGTCTGTCCGTGGGCTCGCCACACCTCCCGCGTAATCTTCCAAATCCCTTACGTTCGATTGCCTGTGTGCAGGCGCTGTAAGACTGCGTTAACATGCTTTTCATGAGTACGAGCCCAGACGTCACCGGTCTGAATATCCGTGCTGTCGCGCGGCCGCGACGCGGGCTCGGAATCCGGTCTGCACCGAATCTGCTTACGCTCCTGCGTATCTGTCTTGCTCCGTTCCTCGTGCTTGCGGTGATTCAGCGCCATTTCGGTCTCGCTTTTGCCCTTTTTCTGACGGCGGCCCTCACCGATGCCATGGACGGCCTGCTCGCGCGCTGGCTTCGGCAGCGCACCCAGCTCGGCCAATATCTCGACCCGGTGGCAGATAAGCTGCTGCTCAGTTCGCTGTTTGTAGTGCTTACGCGCATGGGGATTCTGGAGCCACGCATCGCCGTCGTGGTCTTCGGCCGCGATATCGGCATGCTGCTGACCGCCTATATCCTTTACTCCACGAGCAACTTGCGCGATTTTCGGCCCTCGCTGCTGGGCAAAGCCAACAGCTTCAGCCAGGTGGTCACCATCGGCATAGTGTTGCTCTACCAGATCAATCCAGACCCATGGGTCGCCTCAGCACGAACCGCGATGCTGGACGCGACAATTTTCTTCACCGTGGTTTCGGGATTTCACTACGCGTGGGTTGCCTCGCAGCGCATCGGCTTGGTCGCCGAGAGCTCAGAACGAACCGCATCACGCGGCGGACGCTAGCTGAGGCGGGGCGAACGAAGCTCCAGCAAGCGGGAATTAGTCGTCCTTCACCAGATCCTCCTCGTCGCCAACCTTCTCTTCGATCTCCATGTCGCGAAACTCGTCGGAATCGAAGACCTCTCCGCATTCCGTACATTCGACATACTCCGCTTCTTCGGTGCGGGAGACAATTCGGACTCTAGGGTGTTTGCAGGGAATCGCCATTCGATGCAGGACCGTTCCATTCAAGGAGGTCTTTCCGCCAGATTGTACCGAGCCTCTCCGCTTTGTCAATCAACGAATTGATAAAGTTTGCTCAGCCAGGCCGGAGGCCGGCCGAAGTGCCGCCCAATCGCTACCGCGGCGCGCGTCCACCCTGCCGATATTCCCTTCGTCCCATTGAATAGCGCCCAAATTGGACGTACACTTGAACGAGGACCTTAGGAGTCGCGCGGGATGCTGAGGCTCACCAAAAAAGCGGATTACGGCCTCATGGCGCTCAAGTATCTGGCGGAGCGCCCGGAAACAGCCTCCGTCAGCGCGAAAGATATCGCCGACACCTACGGAATCCCCGCGCAGCTTTTGGCTAAAGTGTTGCAACGGTTGGCGAAGGTAGGTCTGCTTCGGTCTCACGCCGGCATGAATGGGGGCTACGGACTTACTAAAAGCGCCCGGACCATCACCGCTTTTGAGGTAATTCATGCCATTGACGGACCACTTTTTATTACCTCCTGCACCAAGGGGAGCAAATCTTGCGATGTAGCGCCGCACTGCACGGTCAAAGAGCCGCTGGCGCGGGTAAACGATAGCATCGCCGACGTTCTCAAGAACATCACTATCTATGACCTGGTCGATCATGAAACCGCCGTATCGCGCGCAGCCCAGGTACAACAGCAGCTGGTCACGCTATCGTTGGCAATGTGAAGAGATCAGCCGGCTGGGTGTTTTGTGCGTTCCGGTGCAATTTTCTGGATGACGGTCCAGGGTTGGACACGCGGCAACCAGGTCGATAACGACCGAGCAGCGAATTTCGAACAGTTTTAAAGCAAGTCCAAGTGGAGAAGAAGATGAGCAACATCGCAAATGGCGTAGAAGTTCCCGCAGGCGTATCCCTGCCTATTTATATGGATAATCATGCGACCAGCCCGCTGGACCCGCGCGTGCTCGAGGCCATGCTGCCCTACTTCACCGACAAATTCGGCAACGCTGCCAGCCGTAATCACTCCTTCGGGTGGGAAGCCGAGCAGGCCGTCGAAACCGCCCGCGAACAGATCGCCAAGCTCATCGGCGCCTCTGCCAAGGAGATCATTTTCACCTCCGGTGCCACCGAGAGCGATAACCTCGCCATCAAGGGCATTGCCGAGATGTACCGCGAGCGCGGCAATCACATCATCACCCAGGTCACCGAGCACAAGGCTGTCCTCGACACCTGCAAGCGGCTCGAAAAATACGGCTACCGCGTCACGTATCTGCCGGTAAAGGCAGACGGCCTCATCGACATCGAAGATCTGAAGCGCGCCATCGACGACAAGACTATCCTCGTTAGCATCATGTTCGCCAATAACGAAATCGGCGTGATTCAGCCGGTCGCCGAGATCGGCAAGCTCTGCCACGAGAAGGGCGTCATCTTCCACACCGACGGCGTGCAGGCCCTCGGCAAGATCCCGGTCGACGTCAATGCCATGAACATCGATGTCATGTCGCTCACCGCACACAAGCTTTATGGCCCCAAGGGAGTCGGCGCGCTCTACGTCCGCCGCCGCAACCCCCGCGTCCAGATCTCCGCTCAGATCGACGGCGGCGGACACGAGCGCGGTATGCGTTCCGGCACCCTCAACGTTCCCGGAATCGTCGGCTTCGGCAAGGCTTGCGAAATTGCCCGCGAAGAGATGCCGGCCGAGGCCGCCCGCCTGCAGGCCCTGCGCGATCGTCTCCGCAACAAGCTTGAGTCCGAACTGGACTATGTCGAAATCAACGGCAACATGGAACACCGACTGCCCGGCAATCTCAACATGAGCTTCGTCTACGTCGAAGGCGAGTCGCTCCTGATGGGCATCAACGACGTAGCTGTCTCCAGTGGATCGGCCTGCACTTCGGCCACCTTGGAACCGTCTTACGTCCTCAAAGCACTGGGCTTAGGCGACGACGTTGCTCACAGCTCCATCCGCTTCGGACTGGGTCGCTTCAATACCCAGGCCGAGGTCGACTACGTAGCAGACAAGGTCATCGGCATCGTCAAGAAGCTGCGCGAGCTTTCCCCGCTCTACGAAATGGTCAAGGAAGGCATCGACCTCAGCAAGATCGAATGGGCAGCACATTGAAACAGCATCTTTTATACTGTTTTTTGAATCAAAACAAGTAACGACCCCTAGGAGGTCACATGGCTTATAGCGATAAGGTAATCGATCACTACAATAATCCCCGCAACGTTGGCCAGATGGACAAGACTTCGGACGAAGTCGGGACCGGCCTGGTGGGCGCGCCGGAGTGCGGCGACGTGATGCGTCTCCAGATTCGCGTCAATCCTGAGACCCAGGTTATTGAAGAAGCCAAGTTCAAGACCTTCGGCTGCGGCTCGGCCATCGCCAGCTCATCGCTCGCGACCGAGTGGGTCAAGGGCAAGACCGTCTCCGAGGCTTTGGAGATCAAGAACACCGACATCGTCAAGGAGTTGGCGCTCCCCCCAGTTAAGATTCACTGCTCGGTATTGGCCGAAGACGCGATCCGCGCAGCCATCGGTGACTGGAAAAAGAAGAACGGCGTTGGCGAAATCGAAGCCCTGGCTGTAGCCGCGCATTAAGCCTTTGGGGATTGGGTGCCCCACATCTCGATTCTGAGATGTGGGTTTCTCGCTCCGCGTCAGGAAAAGTTTAGAGCGTATGCAGGACATCGTCACAATCCAGACCGCCGATCAGCAGCTCTCTCAAGAGCCAGTGGCAACGCCTGTTTCCAAGGCTCCAGCCAGCGGCATTGAAGTCACCCCCCGCGCCATTGCCAAGATTCGCAGCGGCATGGAAAAGGAAGGCATCTCGCCTACCGAAGGTGGCCTGCGCCTCGGCGTAATGGGTGGCGGATGCTCCGGCCTCTCCTACAGCATCAAGTTCGACACGCGCCCCCGCGAGCGCGACCGCGTTTACGACTTCGACGGCGTCCGCATCTTCGTCGATCCCAAGAGCTTCATCTACCTTCACGGCATGACTCTCGACTACGAGCAGACGCTGATGAAACAAGGGTTCAATTTCATTAATCCCAACTCCTCCCGCTCCTGCGGCTGCGGCTCCTCCTTCTCCTAAAATCTTCGCAATCCTCCTAACCTGGATACCCAGTCCGTGACGCGTCTTTGCGTCAATGGTGGGAACGCACTACACTCTGACTTGCCCATGTCCGAATCACCCTACTCCATCATGAAACTTGACGCCGACTACTTCAAGGTCTTCGGCCTCTCGCGCTCCTTCGCCCTCGACACAACCACCCTCGAACGTGACTTCCACCGCCTCAGCCGCCTCTTGCATCCTGACCGCTTCGCTCGTGCCAGTGTCCGGGAACAGGAATGGAGCCTCGCCGCAACCGCCCGACTCAACGACGCCTACCGCACCCTGCGCGATCCCATCCAGCGCACCGAATATCTGCTTAAACTTGAGGGCTTGCAAATCGGCGAAGAACACGCCGGCAGGGGCAAAGCCGCTGACCGCCAGCCGCCTCCTGACTTACTCGAAGAGGTCTTCGAGCTCAACATGCAGCTCGAAGAGATGCGCATGAACCAGAAGATGGGCGAAAGCGATCCGTCGCTCCAGGCCGACCTTACCGCCGCCCGCTCCCGCTTCGAATCGCTGCTCGCCGCTGTCGACAGCGATCTCGCAGCCCGCGGTGCCGAATGGGATTCCGGCGACACGGCAACGCGAGAAAAATCCGCCAACGTCATGGCCGCCCTGCTCGATCGCCGACGCTACCTGCGCAACCTCGTCAGAGGGGTCAACGAAGTCCTTGCCGTATAGTGCCGCAGCATCCTCTGTGCGCGCTTAGAATCAAATCAGTATGTCTGAAGAACGTGCATCCGACCGTATCGTTGGAATCGATCTCGGCACCACCAATTCCCTCGTCGCCTATATGGAAGGCAGCCAGCCGGTGGTTATTCCCGGCGTCGACGGCTCAAATCTCGTCCCTTCCATCGTTGCCTTGGATCCGGTTGATCTCGCAGCCGAGCATCCCCGCACCACCGTCACCGTCGGCAACTCCGCTCGCCGCGCCCTCATCGAAACCCCAGACCGCGTTGTCTACTCCGTCAAGCGGCTCATGGGCCGCGGTCTCGAAGACGTCCAGGAAGAGCTGAAGCTCTTCCCATTCCGTCTCGCCAACGACATCGAGCCCGGCGAAGTCCTCCGCATCCACCTCGGCGACAAGACCTTCACCCCATCCGAAATCTCGGCCTACATCCTGCGACAGCTCAAACGCAACGCAGAGCGCTACTTCGGCGCGCCTGTCACCAAGGCAGTCATCACCGTTCCCGCCTACTTCAACGACGCGCAACGGCAAGCTACCCGCGACGCCGGGCGCATGGCCGGCCTCGACGTTCTCCGCCTGGTCAACGAACCAACCGCCGCCGCGCTCGCATACGGCCTCGATCGCGCCAACGAGGGCACCATCGCCGTCTACGACCTCGGCGGCGGCACCTTCGACATCTCCATCCTCAAGCTCAATGACGGCATCTTCGAGGTCATCGCCACCAATGGCGACACCCATCTCGGCGGCGATGACATCGACAACCTGCTGCTCGCCGTAGCCCTCGACGAAATTCTCAACGATCACGGAATCGACCTGCGCCCTCACGCCGACGCAATTCAGGCCCTGCGCAAAGCAGTCATCGAAGCCAAGATCACCCTATCCTCCGAGTCTGTAGCCAAGCTCGACATCGAGCTTCCCGGCGGTCTTCGCTATCAACGCGAAGTCCCTAGAGACGTTTATGACCAGCTCATTCAGCCTATCCTCACCCGCACGGCTGGCCCCTGCAAACAGGCCCTCGCCGACGCCGGCGTGACGCCTGCGCAGATCGAAGAAGTCGTCCTCGTCGGCGGCTCCACGCGCATTCCTGCAGTCCGCGCTCTTGTAGATCAGCTCTTCGAACTCGCCGCGCGCGGCAAAAAGCCGCACACTGAGCTCAACCCCGACGAAGTCGTTGCTCTCGGCGCCGCGGTTCAGGCCAGTATCCTCGCCGGTAGCTCCACCACCGAAGAGCTGCTGCTCCTCGACGTAACCCCGCTTTCGCTCGGCATCGAGGCCCTCGGCGGAGTCGTCGCCAAAATCATCCAGCGCAACTCCACTATCCCCGCTTCGGCCACCGAACATTTCACCACCGGCGTCGACGGCCAAACCAACGTCGCCATCCACGTCCTGCAGGGCGAGAGGGAACTGGCCGCCGACTGCCGGTCCCTTGCTCGCTTCGACCTCAAAGGCATTCCTCCCATGACCGCAGGGTTGCCGCGCATCGAGGTCAAGTTCCTCATCGACGCCAACGGCATCCTCCAGGTCACCGCGCGCGAGCAGCGCAGCGGCACTGAGTCTCAGATCGAAGTCAAGCCGACCTACGGCCTCACCGACGAACAGGTTGAGTCCATGATTCTCGACTCCTTTGACCACGCCGAGTCCGACTTCGAGGCCCGTCAGGTCATCGAGGCGCGTCTCGAAGCCGACACCATCCTCGCCGCCGTCGAGAAGGCACCAGCCAGCCCAGCCTGGCAGCAGATTTCGGATCACGAAAAGTCGGTCATCGAAACCGCCCGTAAGCAGCTCATCGCGATCCAAGTTAGCGGAGACCTACAGGCGATCCGGGCTGCAACAACGGCCCTCGATCATGCAACCCGCAACTTCGCAGAGAAGATGATGGAAGCCGCAGTCTCCGGCGCCATGCGCGGCAAAACCATGCAGGCCGCCAGCGATGAGCTCACCCCTGCCACCGAAATTGAAGCGCCCCACCCCTTCGCACCAGCGGAATTCAAATAGATTAGGTGCAGGCCCGAGAAAGAATCGAGAATCAAATGACCGAAACACCGACGAAACCCATTCCAGCCGACAAGCTTGTAAGCGTCACCTTTCAGCCTGAGGGCCGCGTCATCGAATTCGAATATGGAACCATGCCCTACGAGCATCATGGCAAGCCTATGTCATTCCTCGATGTCGCTGAAAACAACGACGTCTTCCTCGACCACGCCTGCGGAGGCGTGTGCGCCTGCACCACCTGTCACATCTGGATCAAGGAAGATGGCGGCATCAGCGAAGCCGAAGACGACGAGATCGACCGCCTCGATATGGCCGCCGACCAGCAGCTGAACTCCCGCCTGGGCTGCCAGGCAGTAATCACCAAGCCCGGTAACTATGTAGTCGAGATCCCCAAGTGGAACCGCAACTACACCTCCGAAGGCAAGCCCCTGACGCTCGCCGAAAATAAGTAGCCTGCCCCCGCACGAAAATGGGTGCTCCACCTTCGACACGGTTGTATTGTCTCTAAGGTGGGAGAGCACGAATACATCAGGAGCCCAAGACCATGCCCCGCGAAATCCACTGGACCGACGCCGAAGAGATCGGCATTCAGCTACAGGAAAAATTCCCCAACCTCGACCCGCTAACCGTCCGCTTCACCGATCTGCACCGCTACGTCACCGAGCTCGAAGGCTTCGCCGACGACCCGACAAAATCCACCGAAGGCCGTCTCGAAGCAATCCAGATGGCCTGGCACGAGGAGTATCAGGACGCACAGGGCTAATTCCGTTCGCTCCACCCGAACGCACCCGGAATCAACTGAATCTCCCGCGCCTTACCCGGCAGCTCGTAAACAGTCACAATATCGAATCTGGTCTGCGGCTCTGCCTCCTCCGATTCAGGAAGCTGCCGCAGGTACTGCCTCGCCAGCCGCCGCAGCGTCTGCCTCTTATGTCTATCGACCGCTGCGGAAGCAGTTGCCACCTCCTTCGAGCTCCGCGTCTTCACTTCGATAAAGCACAGCACATCGCCCTGCCACGCAATCAGGTCCACATCCCCCGGTAGCGGCCCATCATTCCATCGCCGCGCAACCACGGTGAACCCCTTCCGCCTCAGAAAGAAAAACGCAGCCTCCTCGCCGCGTTCGCCCGCAAGTAAGTGAGCAGCGCGCTTCGGCACGTTGCCCCTTCGTAGAGCGAGCCAATCCAGCCCCGCCAGACAGCGCTCCAGTGCGCCCAGCCGCAAATTTCTAACTGTCTGCATTTTGAAAATGATTCTCAAGCCTACTGCCGCGCAGCGCAAGCAGAATTCCGTCTCCAAAGAAAAAGCCCTGCCGATCCGGCGCTTTCGCACCAGCCCGGCAGGGCTTCTTAATCGAAGGAGAACTAGGCCCCTACGGCCGCCAGCTCTCTCACGTGACCGTGTTCATGCTCGACCTGCGTCAGCGCCTCTTCCAGAATGTCCAGAGCTACCGTTGCCTCATCCTCACTCACGATCAACGGCGGGCAAAGTCGTATCGAAGTCTCGCCGCACCCTAGAATCAGCAAGCCCTTCTCGAAGCACAACGTCTCCACGCGATTGCGCAGCGCCTGTGCTGGCTCGCGAGTTTCCTTATCCAACACCAATTCCACGCCGATCATCAACCCGCGCCCGCGCACGTCGCCAACCAGTGCGTGAGACTCCTTCCACCCGGCCAGCCGGTCAAGAATCTTATCGCCGACCTTACCAGCGTTGTCGATCGCTTCGCGCTCCAGAATATCCATCGTCGCCAGCGCAGCCGCAATCGCAATCGGATTGCCTCCGAACGTCGACGCATGCGAGCCAGGAACCCAGTCCATGATCTCCGCCCGCGTCATACAGATACCCAGCGGCATACCCGATGCAATTCCCTTCGCCATACAGACGATATCCGGTTGTACGCCCGAGTGCTCGATCGCCCACCACTTGCCCGTACGTCCAGCGCCCGACTGCACCTCATCGGCCACCAGCAGAATTCCATGCCGGTCGCAGATATCGCGCAGTTCACGTAAAAAGTTATCCGGAGCCACCACATAACCGCCCTCACCCTGGATCGGCTCGATGAAGATCGCCGCTACTTCCTCCGGCGGCAAAATTGATTTGAAGAGCTTCTCTTCCAGATACCGTGCGCAGCTTATGCTATATGTCTCCTGCTCCTCTTGACCGCCTTTGCATCCCCGATACACATTGGGATACTGAATGTGCGTCACGCCCGGCATCAGCGGAGCAAATCTCCGCTTCTGTTGCGGCTTCGAGGCCGTCAACGACAGCGCGCCCATCGTCCGTCCATGAAACGCGCCAAAGAAGCTGATTACCTGCTGCCGCCTGGTGTGGTATCGCGCAACCTTCAACGCGCACTCCACCGCCTCCGCGCCTGAGTTGCCGTAGTAGAAGCGATGCGGCCCCGGCATAGGAGCCACCGCTGACAGCCTGTCGGCAAACTCCGCCATCGACTCGTAATAAAAGTCTGTTCCGGAGATGTGAATCAGCTCCGCAGCCTGCTTCTGAATCGCGGCCACCACTTCGGGATGGCAATGCCCAGTCGAATTGACAGCGATACCCGCCGCAAAGTCCAGGAACTCGTTTCCGTCCACGTCTTCAATTCGAATTCCGCGCCCGCGCTTCGCCACCAGCGGATACGACCGCGTATAACTCGGCGACATCGTACGATCATCCTGCGCAACGGCAGCTCTGGCTTTGGGACCCGGCAACGGACCATTCAACTTCGGTCCAAATTTGGTATAGAGCTCGGAATGGGACATGGCAATCTCTCCTCAGAATGGCTGATGAATAGTGCTTGATTGCAAACCCGCGATCTCAACTTCGGCAGAATGCCAAAGCCTGAGCTCCAAAGCAGGATGCAGATTCGTTCCGGGAGCGGAAGGTCAATCGCCGGCAAAAAGGCTCGGCCGGGTCCGGCTCGGTAACACCCGCAGATGTCTCCGCAGCCCCACAACGCGCGCGTTCACCCGCGCATTTGGACGGCTCCAGCAGCCCGAGGAAAGGGAGTCGTTGCGAAGATGTAAGGAAGTTATAAGCATGGAGCCCGTTGGCATGAGGATACCACGCCGCAGGCCAGCGAGCTAGCAATTCTAATTCCATCCTTACAATCAACAGGAATCAGACGCAGCGAAACCCGATTTGGAAGGTCACTTGAGCAGCAGCACCGAAGCCGCTGAGAGTATTCCGGCCACTCCGAAGACCAACCCCAGCGCCCAGTACAGCCGATTCCGCGTTAGCAGCGTAATCGACGAGGTCACCAGTGCGATCTCAAGCAGCGCCTCGCCCAAATCAAAACGATCGGCGCGGGCCTCAGCATGCTTTACCTCTTCCTGGAGTTTCTCGGCTTCCTTCTTTTCTTCTTTCAGGTCCTCAGTCCACTTTTCTTCGTGGTCGGCGTAGCCTTTGGCAATCTTCTGCGCGGCATTGCTGTTGGCCTCGGGAATTGCGATGACCGAGAGCAGATTAGAGGCTATTGTGGTGTCGGTGTAGCGAATATTCTTTGCTTGGTAGAGGTTCCACTGGTCAGTCGCCTTGTTCTGCGATAACACGGCGTCAGTGTGTGAGCGATGGCCCAGAACTGTAGTGATGGCCACCATCACAGCCAGCACGCTCATCGAAAATGCAACGGGCCGCATGGATCCGTCTTGTGCTCCATGCTCGGCATGTTCCTTCAGTTCGCCTACTTCGTCGCCTTCCATCGTCGCCATCACTTTCAAATGTCTTTTACGTGTGCGCAAGACTATCGCTCCGCTCTGCGGTCGCTACTTCCGCTTCCAGCGAACGCCGTCCTTGGAGTCCTCAATCACAATACCCTTCGCCGCCAGTTCATCGCGAATCTCATCGGATCGCTTGAAATTCCGCTGCTTCCGTGCAGTATTTCGCTCAGCAATCAGCGCATCCACTTCCTCGTCCGACAGCCCCTGCCGTACCAGCAGCTCCGGCGCAATCTTATCCGTCAGTCCCTGGCTCTCGGCCCACGCCAGCGCAGCCTGTGTCGGTCCTGCATCATTATCGGTAATCACTGCAAAAACCGCGTCGAACTTATCCAGCACCGCGAGCACGCGTTCACGATCTCCGGCTAACACTGTACCCTGATCCAGCGCAGCATTCACGCTTCGCACCAGATCGAAGATCGGCGCACGCGCTTCCGCTGTGTTCAGATCGTTTTCGAGCGCCGCAAGGTACCCAGTCTCGGCCTTTTCTGCCGCATTCTGCAAGGCTTCATTCGTCCCCTCAGCCAGCGCGGACTTCTTGAGACGTGCTACAAACGTCCGCAGCCGGTCGATTGCGTTGGTCGCCTCGGTCAGCCCCTCAAATGTGAAGTTGAGCTGGTGCCGGTAGGGAACTGAGATCAGCGCGAGCCGGATCGCCGAAGCCTTAAATCCCTTCAGCAGCAGATCGCGCAGAGTATAGAAGTTGCCCTCCGACTTCGACATCTTCTTTCCATCCACCAGCAGAAAGCGCACATGCATCCAATGCCGCGCCAAAGGTTTGTGGGTTACGCTCTCCGACTGCGCAATCTCGTTCTCGTGATGCGGAAACATCAAATCTTCGCCGCCTGCGTGCAGATCGAAGCTCTCACCGAGAAACCTCATCGACATTGCAGAGCATTCCAGATGCCATCCCGGGCGACCGGTGCCAATTGCCGTCTCCCAGCTCGTTTCGCCGGGCTTGGTCGCCTTCCACACCGCAAAGTCACGCGCCGAATCCTTCTCGTACTCGTCCACATCGACGCGTGCGCCGTCAGTAATGCCGTCGAGATCCTTCTTGCTTAGCTTGCCGTATTCAGGAAACGCAGAGAGCCGGAAATACCACGAACCATCCTCCGTCCTGTAAGCGGAGCCGGCCTCTGCCATACGCTCGACCAGCTCCACCATTTCGGGAATATGCTCAGTTGCCTTCGACAGCACCTCGGGTCGCTCGATTTGCAGCGCATCCAGATCGTCCAGGAAGGCTCGCTCGTACAGCGGCGTATATTCGCCGATCGGCACACCCGCCGCGGCGGCATTGCGAATGATCTTGTCATCCACATCGGTGATGTTCATCACGTGTCGAATGGCAACACCCTTGAGATGAAGAAACCGTCGCAGCACGTCAATCTGCAGAAACGTTCGGAAATTACCGATATGCCCGTAGTCGTAGACCGTCGGCCCGCAGGCATACATTCGCAGCGTCTTGTCATCTGCGGGAGCCAGTTCGTCCAGTTGTCCGCTAAGGGTGTTAAACAGGCGAAGAGTCATCGGGTCAGGGCCATCATTTAGCCCAGCAATACAGTGAGATTTGGCGCTTTAAAGCCTATCCGATTGTACCAGTGCAGCTTCGCCGCCCTGCACTGGGCCGGCCCAAAGCCAGTTCACCGGTTCACAATGTTCGTGCCGGGCGCCGTCTTGATCTCAAAGGCATTCGAAGGCACGCTGCCGTTGAGCCGGATATTGCGGTACGTCACTATGTTGTAATTGCCCGTTGTATCAAATCGCTGCTGCTTGAGCGCGATTCCGTTCTCCATATTGATCCATAGCCAAAGCTTGGGAAAATTATTCTTCATGCCTGGGTCAAGCGGCGTCAGTTCCAACTTCGCCGCCTGTTTGCCTTCTACCTGCTCCGTGCTCACATAAGTGACTGTCCAGCTCTTCTGCAGGTCCTTACCGCTGCCTCCAAAACCCACCGTCAGCATCGAGTTTATCTGGTTCGAATTCGCCCCGGCCTTGAAGACCTGCATCTGCTTCTGCAGCGGCTCGTACAGCTTGAACAACCCGCCTGCATAGACCATCTCTTTCGGCACGGGCTTGCCGTTGAAAGTCGTTATATGCAGGGCCATGCGTGTCTGGCCATTATTGCGTTCAAACACAACAGTGCCGACCTGCTTGTCTGTCTCCTCAATCGGAGCAGTCTGCACATTGTCCCAGTTCACATCGGCCTGCGCCGACTTGAAAGTAGCGGACGCGGCATCCAGCTTGCTCAACACATTTGCCAGGTCATCAGCGGCCGATGCAGAAAAAGTCGCGCCCGACAGCAACAGAATCCCGGCCAACGCCACAGTCTTGCTAAAAGCATTGCGAAGAAGCTTCATAGGTCACCAGCTTCATTGGACGGGATACCGCGCCGGAAGGATGCCAGCCCACAGCAATCCTCCAGCGCAACTTGTTTGGGATCAGCGATGTGCCCAGACTTTCCAGGCCGTCGGCTTGCCGTTTACGTAATTCGCCGTCTCCCAGCGAACCACCGCCACCGTGTCACCGGTCACCGGTTCAATGGCCTGATGCAGCGCCCTGCGAACCCGCCAGTCTCCCGCCGACAGATCGACGTAAACATCATTGAACGGAACCGTAACGATCAGCCCATGATCGCCGTCGCCGACCACCTGTGTCGGGCCTGCCAGGCCTGCATCACGTACCGGTTTGTCGCCGTAGTTCCACAGGTGCGGGGTGATAAAGATAAACGCCAGTATCAGCGTCACCATCACGTCGTAGTGGAAGCTTCCCCTCTGGTGGGTCCAGAAAAAATAGCTCTTCAACGTCTTCTGCATCGAACCTTCCGCCTGTAACGCTACTGCCAATTGCTAACCCTCCGCAACGATCTGTTTCAGTCCGCCCATGTAAGGCAGCAGCGCCTCGGGAATTCGCACTGAGCCGTCGGCCTGTTGATAATTTTCAAGAATCGCAAGCCATGTTCGTCCCACCGCCAAGCCGCTACCGTTCAGCGTGTGCACAAATTCTGTCTTACCTTTGCCGCCGGGCTTGAACCGGATATTCGCCCGCCGCGCCTGGAATGCGTCGTAATTCGAACACGATGAAATCTCCCGGTACACTCCCTGTCCCGGAAGCCATACCTCAAGGTCATACGTTTTGGCAGACGCAAAACCGGTATCCCCGGCACACAGCAGCACTCGTCTGTAAGGCAGCTCCAGCGCCTCCAGAATCGACTCCGCATCGCGCGTCAGCTTTTCAAGCTCTCCATCCGATTCTTCTGGCCGCACAAACTTCACCAGTTCTACCTTTTGAAACTGATGCTGCCGGATGATTCCCCGCGTATCGCGACCCGCCGCGCCAGCCTCCGCGCGAAAGCACGGCGTGTAGGCAGTGAGCCAAATAGGCAGCTTCGCCTCATCGAGAATCTCGTCGCGGTACAGATTCGTCACCGGCACCTCAGCCGTAGGTATCAGCCAGTGATCGTTGTCGCGGTACTCTCCGGGCGTGAAACTCTGGCCGTCCTCGCAGCGAAACAGATCTTCACCGAACTTCGGCAGCTGCCCGGTCCCGAAGAGGCTCTTGCTGTTCACCAGAAATGGCGGCAACACCTCGGTATATCCATGCAGCTCGGAATGCTGATCGAGCATGAACTGGATCAGCGCCCGCTCCAGCCGCGCACCCGCGCCTTTCAAAAACGAAAACCGCGCTCCGCTGACCTTAGTAGCTCGCTCCAGGTCCAGAATGCCCAGCACCTCACCAATCTCCCAATGCGGCTTTGCAGCAAAGTCAAACGTAGGAATCTCGCCCCACGTTTTCACCACCACATTGTCAGCTTCAGACTTGCCCGCAGGCACCTCGTCCCGCGTCAGGTTAGGAATTCGCGCCAGCGACTGCTGCATCTCTTCATCAAGTGCGGCCGCAGCACTGTCGAGGCTTTCCAGCCGCTCCTTCAGCACGCGCGTTTCATCCATTACTGCGGTCGCGTCCTGCCCAGAACGCTTGAGCGTCCCCACCTGCTGGCTCAGCTCATTTCTGCGAGCCTTGAGTTGTTCAGCCTGTGTAATTGCCTCTCTGCGTCGCGTGTCCAGCGAACGAAAATCGCCCAGCAGCTCAACCGGGTCAGCTCCGCGAGCGCGGAGCTTTTCCTCCACGTGGGGCACGTTATTGCGTACAAAATTCAGGTCCAGCATTGCTACTTCAGCTTACTATGCTCGCTGGCCAGCGCCTCCCAGTGTCGAGCCCACCGGCTCGTGCGTTCCGTCGCCAACTGCGACCTCGCCAGGTCGTCGGGTCGATGGATCCTGCACCGATCCATCTCTCGGTTCCCGCGTCGATTCTTCCCACCCCGGCAGCCTCTGATCGCCTGTGATTAACCGCGCTCCATCCGTAAAAGTAAAGTACGTCCACGCCCAGGTCGAGAAAATCATGATCCGATTGCGAAAGCCGATCAGGAAGTAAATGTGCACTACCAGCCATGTTAGCCAGGCCATGAACCCGCCCCAGTGCGCCTTGAATGGCCACTCGATCTTGGCCACAGCAGCCAAGCGTCCTATCGTCGCCATGTCGCCCTTATCCCAGTAACGGAAGTTTGGTCGCGGCTTGCCCTTAAGATCGGCAGCGATCACCTTAGCGGCATGTCGTCCCATCTGCATCGCGGGTTGCGCCACTCCCGGAACCAGCCTTCCATCCTGCTCAATGTGCGCCAGATCGCCGCAGACAAAGACCTCTGGTAGCCCGGTCGGATTTAGCTGCGCATCGACAAACACTGCGCCGCGCTTGTCCGCTGGAGCATTCAGCAGCCGTCCCAGCGGAGAAGCCGCCACACCCGCCGCCCACAGAATCACCACTGCTTCCACGCGCTCCTGGTTCGGCTCCGCGCCTACCTTGACGTAGTTTGGACCCACCTCGGTCACGTGCTTGCCCGTCCACACCTCGACGCCAATCTTCTTGAGCTGCTTCTCCGCTTTGGCCGACAAATCCGCAGGAAAAGTCGCCAGCACTCGTGGCGAACCCTCGATCAGCAGCACCCGCGCCGCCGAAGGATCAATGTGTCGAAAGTCGTGCTTCATATACAGCCGCGCAATGTCCGAGACAGCGCCCGCCAGCTCCACGCCCGTGGGGCCGCCACCGATCACCACAAAATTCAGCGGCGGATGCCAGCCGTGCTCCAGCATGTGCCGCTCGGCCAATTCAAATGCCAGCAACACCCTGCGTCGAATCTCGACTGCGTCCTCAATCGACTTCAGCCCGGGCGCATACTTTGCCCACTCCTCATGGCCAAAGTAGGAGTGCGTCGCGCCCGTTCCCAGAATCAGATAGTCATAGTCGATCGTGGCTCCGCCGCCGAGCTTCAGCCGTCGCTCGCCCGTATCGATCTCCTTCACCTCATCCATCAGCACTTCAGTGTTCGAGTTATTCTTCAGAATCATGCGGATCGGCTGAGCAATCTCCGCCGGCGACAGCACCGCCAGCGCAACCTGGTATAGCAGAGGCTGAAATGTATGGTGGTTTCTGCGGTCGATAACGGTCACGTCGACGGGCAGCTTGCCTAACTCCATTGCGGCATTGATTCCTGCAAAGCCAGCTCCCACGACTACAACCCGCGGCCTGTTGTCAGATTTCGGCGGATATTTGGCAGTCAATTGGCTCATGATGATGGCGTTCCTCATCTGATAAGATGCCGCATCACCCCAAAAGTATCGTTGTGAGCCAGGCTTGAGCCATTACCGTTCCATGAAAAGCGGATCTATGGATGCTCTTCCACGTTGAACGCAAGCGATGCCGAATTCCCAGTAGCCGCCAGTCCCAGGAGCTTCGTTGCCACCCCCGGCATAGAGAGCGGAGTCACAACGACGCTGCCATCCAGCGCCGAGATCGCCGTCGTTGTCTGGGATGTCAGCAGCTGTGCCTGCGCACAGCGTCCATGCGGCGGACAGGGCGGAGTCCATGCATAGAGCGACTGATAGACCGCCACCGTGCCTCCAGCCATGGGATTTCCATCCATATCCAGCACTCGCATCACCACCGGCGCCCCACTCGAACCAACCGGCAGACTTTGATTTGTGCCGGAAACCGCCTCCAACCCCGCAAATTCCGGCCTCGCCCCAAACGCACCGAAAGCCACGCAGGTCGGGCCTCCATTGAGGCAGGCATTCGACGACACACTCTGCCCTTCTGCCAGCGGTCCCACCGTCAGTGTCGCCGATGCAATCCCACTGGCATCCGTCGTGACCGCGGTCGCCGGAGCCACAACGCCAGTCGCCGAAGCCCATGCCACGCGCTGACCTGCCGCCGGAAGCCCACCACTCTGCACCATCGCCTGTACCGGCCAGCTGATCGTCGCTCCAGCTGCCAGAGAAAGCGTCGGCGTCAGCGCTGTCAGCGTCGCCGGAGCAGCCCCAGAGAAATGCGCCTGCACACTCGCCCCGTTCGCGAGCGAGGCAGTCACAACCGCCGCCGAAGCACTGGTTGCGGTCACCTCCAGAGTCGCCCGCCCATCCCCAGTCGTGGCGACCGCGCAGGAGTTCTGTCCACATCCTAGCGTTGCCGTGCCGCCCGTCACCGAATACATCACAGTAACCCCGCCCGCTGGGCTGCCATCCGCCCCAAGCGCCAACACAGAGAAGGGCTGCGGCACGTTCAGCGGCACTTGGTTCGCAGGCGCGGTGACAATGCTGAGCGTGTCCCCGCTCGCTGCGTCATAGCTCAATCCTCCGGGAATCACAGCGATCGCGTTGAAACCCGGCACATCATCCACCTCCACGTCGAGGGAGCCGGTTACTCCAATCGCCTCCGGACCAACCACGGCCGTAATCTCCGTCGGCAAGATGCTCGTGATCTTCGCGGCCATGCCACCGACCCGCACCGAATCCCCGGAGCGAAAGCCCATCCCGCGAATCACAATCGTTCCACCAATCGCGGGCAGCCGCACCGGCGAGACAGTCTGCGCATACAGCACCCATCCGCGATACGAATAATCCGGCCGCCCATCGCCGCGCTGATCCGCAATCCCCAGGCGCACAATTTCATCTTCTGAGGTCGCCACCTGCAGCCATGTCTCTCCTGTTACAAAGCCGTTCTGCGCGGGAGCGAAACCCGCGGCCGCACTGCCCACCAGGTCGAATCCATCCCACACTCCAATCGCCGGCATCGCCTTCACAGCACTGGTAGTCCCGGTCTCATCGAGCGCCTGCGTCACGATCGTAAAGATGCGATTGCCTTTCGCCCGAAGCACAAACCAGTCGCTGCTCCCCACCTGCCCCAGCCGACTCGTCCACACACCATTCGCAGGCACAGGTAGCGGCTCCTCTTCCGTCCCGCTATAAAACCCTATCGGCCCCCTCACCGATTCCCCTCGTGCGGTCATCTCAGATGTAAGCCCAGGCTGCGCATTCGTTCCCGGTATCCGCGTGATCGGACCAGTCACAGGCCCAGAGACGGGTCCCGACACAGGTCCGATCGGCCCGGTAACCGGATGGAAGATCGCGTCGCCCGCAGAGTTTGCCGCGTTGGCCGTGATCGTCTGCGAACTGCCGGCCTGCATTCCCAAAATGGATACCGTCGGCAACGTCCCTGAAGGTTTCGGCGAGCCGAGTAAATACGGTCCTACCGAGATCGCATCGATATACAGCGGATTCACCGCCTCAAAGCTGACTTGGAAGTTCGCAGTCGTCATGCCCGGCGGTAGCGGAATCCCGCTCAGATCGAAATATCCCTGCAGCGCGGGATCATCGCTTCCAAAGCGATCCAGCCGATTGCCTGCCGCGTCCGTCCATCCCGTCGCCGGATTGCCGTGGTTACCGCAAAAGTACACGCCTGTGACAGCCGTCACCGTGAACTGATACATCGGATTGCCATTTGTATCCAACGGCCGCGCCACCACGTTCACACCCTGCATACCGACGCCTGTCCGGAAGGCAACTGTCCCTTGGATCGCCACCGTATTCGCCGCCGTAAGCATCTTCCCCGGAAAACTCGCCAGATTCACCGCCGTCACCGGATAAATCCGATTCAGCGCTGCAATATCATCGAGCCGCAGACTCGCCGGATTCGGAATACAAGCCCCGCCCGTAGGCCCGCACTGCCCATTTCCCGGCAGCATCACTGGCCAGCCCTGCAATCCATTCGGCTCAGCTGCGGGATTCTCAAGCGCCGCGTCATTCACCTGCGAAAAATCCAGCCCTAGGATCCTGCCAAACGCCCGCTCAAGCTGAAAGCTCATCATCGCCTGCAGATTTGCCGACGCCGTACAGCGCCCGTTGAGCACAAGCACTCCATGGCTCAGAGTCGCATCAGGATTCATCCCATCAACCCACACCAGCACGCTGTTTTGTGTGCAATTATCCGGCTGGCTCGCGCCCGTTCCTTCGAGCGCATCGATCACGGCGCCATCAGAATCGAAGATCACCGCCACCGGCGTGCCCGTCGCTGCGGAAGTCACGTCCGTAGGCTGCGCCAACGTTGGAATTCCCCAAACCCCGCCCGCCAGCACATTGCTGCCATTCACGTCCTCAGCCAGACTGCCCGCGTCCGTCAGTGTCACGGCCGCCGTCGGTACTGCACTCCAGATCGCCGCCGCCGCATCCACCATCGCCTTCGCCTGAGCATTCGAAAGCCCACCCAGAGGCCCCTGGTCCACGAAGTACTGCACCTGCCCATTCGCCCAGTGCAGTGGATTTCCCTTGACCCCCGGGTTGAAGTAGCTGACGCCCGCCACCCACTTCGGCCCACCGCCATACGCGGTACACGTGGCCACCCCAATCCATGCAAGCACAGCCCAGCGCGGCCACAACGATGTGAATTTTCTAAAATGAGCGCGCCGGTTCCATCTTTGCGTCACAGCGTCAGGCCTTCACCGCAGGAGTGTGGGACCAGCCCAAAAAGCCGGAACAGCAAACCGAACCAGATTCCTGAGAGAGCACCAACCCTCCATCGGCAAGAGAGCCGGGAACCGAGAAATCTTTAAGTAACGAGAACTCTCTTAGAAAGCCTCAAATCTCCGGATAGAAATCGAAGAACGCATCAATACTCATCCGGAGTTGACCTTCGATCTCTTCCCGCGACCCCTCCAGCACGTGCATTGTCACGTGGGCCTCATGCCCGTTGGCGAGTTTGAGCGTGGCATCCTGCACTTGGGCAACTTCACCCTCTGGCAGCAGCCGGAGACCGTAGATCAGAGTCAAATTGGCCATGTCCTTCATCTTATCTGCAGGGGTCTCAACAACCGCGTCAACTACAATCAATAAGTTCGCAATAGCAGATCAGGATAGAAAACGAAATGGATGAAATCCGCGATACCGTCATTCTTGGCTCAGGCTGCGCAGGCCTAACTGCCGCCATATACAGCGCACGTGCCAACCTCAAGCCTCTCGTGCTGGAGGGCCACGAACCCGGCGGCCAACTCTCCATCACAACCATGGTTGAGAACTTCCCCGGCTTCCCCGAAGGTATCCAGGGCCCCGACCTCATCGTGAATATGAAGAACCAGGCCGGCCGCTTCGGCGCCGAGTTCAAGATGAGCCACCTGGTTTCCGTTGATCTCACGACGCACCCATTTCGACTAAAGACATCGGCCGGCGAAATCTCCACACGCACGCTGATCATAGCGTCGGGTGCCAGCGCACGCTGGCTGGGCTTGCCCAGCGAGCAGGCCCTCATCGGCCATGGCGTATCAAGCTGCGCCACCTGTGACGGCTTCTTCTTCAATGGACATGACATTGCTGTAGTCGGCGGCGGCGACACCGCGATGGAAGAGGCACTCTTCCTCACCCGCTTCGCCACCAAGGTCTACCTGCTGCATCGCCGCGAAAGCTTCCGCGCCTCCAAGGTCATGCTCGAGCGCGTCATCGCTCACCCCAAGATTGAGATTCTTACCAACACCGTCGTCGATGAAGTTCTCGGCGTCGAAGAAAAGGCTGTCACCGGCCTGCACGTCCGCAACATCAAGACGCAGGAGAAATCCGTTCTCCCCGTCACGGGCTTTTTCCTCGGCATCGGCCACGAGCCCAATGCAAAGATGTTTAACGGCCAGCTCGATCTCGATTCCGAGGGCTACATCCTCACCAAAGACAACGTCCACACCAGGATTCCCGGCGTCTTCGCCTGCGGAGACGTACAGGACCGTCGTTATCGCCAGGCCATCACCGCCGCTGGTACCGGCTGCATGGCCGCCCTCGAAGCCGAAAAATACCTCGAAGAGCACAACCGCTGACCGCGGTATCAATCCTTCGCATCCAACTGATAAGCGGTCCGTGCGATGAATCTGGGTGCCCCATCCTTGCCGGGCTTCATCCGGCAAGGATGGGATACAGTGAATCCCTCACCACGGCTTGAATACAAAAAACGCCGCCGCCACCAGGCAAATCGCCGCAGCCGCATGGTTCCACTTAAGCTGGGTGCCAAAGTAAAGCATGGTAAACACCGCAAACACGCAGAGCGTGATGATCTCTTGGATCACCTTGAGCTGCACCGGACTGAACTTGTCGGCCCCCATGCGGTTCGCCGGCACCTGCAGGCAATATTCAAAAAAAGCAATCCCCCAGCTCACCAGAATCACCTTCCACAGTGCATCCTGGCGATACTTCAAGTGGCCGTACCACGCAATCGTCATGCAGATATTCGAGAAAATAAGCAATATCACTGTCCACATGACCGCTAGGATCGCACGAAACCCCCGGCGGTTGTTGTCGCCAATGGAGCGTACAGCATGAACCATCAGGTCGAGCAGTCAGCAACGATACGAGAAAACATCGCCGCCAACCTTGCCGCCCTCGAGGACAAAATCTCCGCGGCATGCCGCGCCGCCAATCGCCCCCGCTCCGAAGTTGAATTGCTCGCCGTCTCCAAGGGCCATCCGTCACAGGCCATCGTCCAAGCCGTCAGCCTCGGGCTTCACCTCTTCGGCGAAAATCGAGTGCAGGAGTTTCTGACCAAGTCCATCGAGCTCTCCGTCAGCCGCGTTCCCGGCCAAACCCCCACCGTCCGCAGCCAGATACGCGCCCACCTCATCGGTCACCTGCAATCCAACAAGGTCGCCAAAGCAGTCGAAATCTTCGACGCCGTCGATTCCGTCGACTCCCTTAAGCTCGCCGAGCGCCTCAACGCCACCGCGGCAGAGTCCGGTCTTCCAGCGAGCCGCCTCCCCATCCTGCTCGAAATCAAGCTCAGCCACGAAGCCTCCAAGACCGGCCTTGCCCCCGAGTCTCATGAACTCGAAGACCTTCTCGAACGTCTGCACTCGCTTCCGCATCTCCATCTGCAGGGCCTGATGACCATTGCGCCCTTCGACCTCCCTGAAGAGGAGACCCGCTCCTGCTTCCGCGCCCTCCGCACCCTTCGCGACCAACTAGCGCGTCGTCATCCGAAGCTCGACTTCTCCGTACTCTCCATGGGCATGAGCGGTGACTTCGTCCCGGCAATCGCCGAGGGATCCACGCGAATCCGTATCGGCACCGCCCTGTTCGGTCCCCGCAACTACTCGGAATGATTCGCAATCACTCCAACGGCATCACTCTCGCCATCCGAGCCCAACTTGGCGCGAAGAAAACAGCCATCACCGGCATCTACGGCGAAGGCGAACAAACCGCCGTTCGCATCGCAGTCCACGCCCCGCCCATCGAAGGCCGCGCCAACGAAGCATTAATCGAGTTTCTTGCTGACATATTTCGCCTGCCAAAGTCCGCCATCGAACTGCTCTCCGGCAGAAGCTCGCGAAACAAGCTCTTCCTGCTCAAAGGCGCAACGGTAGCGGACGCCAAAGCTGCTATTCAAGCAGCGACGCCGCAGGCGAATTATTTTTGGGGCACCGAATAGACCGCGACCTTATCCAGAGTCAGCACCGCAAGCTGCGACCCATCCGGAGAGAGCGCATAGCCATCATGGCTCGGCGACGGAGAAGCCACGCGCACGTTCAACAGCCGCTTTCCATCAGGAGCGCGATACACGCCAAATTCCTCCGAAGACAGATCCGAAGCGCTGAAGGATGAACCCGACGTTGCGGGCAATTTAGAGGTCACAATCTTTACCACGAACGCCATGTGGTTGGCGCTGCCCTCGGCCGAATGGCCCAGTTCATTCAACGTCGAGTCGCCCTTCAGCAGCAGCTTCCCATCGGGACGAATCACCCGATACGCGCGCCCTGCTGTCTGGCTGTCGCAGCTCACCAGAAAAATAAGGTCCGGTGAAATACTGGAGAGCTCCGGAGTGCAGCCTGACTTGAATCGCGCCACAGTCTCAGCGCGGTTGTCCCAGGTCTGCATGGCAATGCGATAGTGCATGTTCGGTTGCGCCTTAAGCTGCGCCTGACCCTCGTTGAGCAAGGTGGGCGTCATCAGCCCCGAAGGCGCCGTCGTCTTCGCGATCTTCTCAAAACTACTGTTCAGAACCTCGATCTCGACATCCTCTTCCGGTTCGCCGTCGTTATTCGCCACCAGCTTGGCGTGCAGCTCCGCGGAGTGCCGCTCATGCATAACCCCCACAGCGAAAAAGCTTCCATCGGGTGTCACCCGCACAAAGGCAAGCGGTCCATCCAGCGGAATTCTCGTCAGAATCTTCAAACCCTCGCCGTAGACGCGAAGCTCGGAAGCCACATGCACCAGCACGCGCCCGTCGGCCAGAGGCCATAGGTACTGCCGGTTGTCGGGCAGCTCCCAATCGACCGTACGGCTGAATTGGCGGGTCTCCGTATTCATCAGAGCCGCTCGGATCACCCGCACCGTCGACCCCGATCGTCCCAGCGAATGCCTCTTCACCAGGATGTGCGGATTGAAAGCCACCAGCAGCTCTCTCGGCCCCAGATAAGCCAGAGCTTCATCATGGTCGAAGCTATCGATTTTTCGTTGTGGCCGCGGAGAATAACCCAGCGATTGGATAGAAGCGCTCGTCACGCCCCCAGTTACCGTCGCGGAATCGGCCACGTCATCGGAGGGCCCCACCAGGCTGCACTCCGGAGGCACGCAATTATCCAATTCATTCACTGCTGGCTTTGCTGGCGGGGCTGTCGTCGCGCTTCCAGCAGAAACTGGATTTCCACCACCATCATTCGTAACAACAGTCATCGATCGTGTGTCGCCTGCCGTCGCCATTTCGCGCGGAAACGCCCCTTTTGCAGGAACCAGCAACAGCAGGGTGTGCTTCTCCAGGGCCACATCCCGGTCCTTCGCGGAGACTACGGAGCTGTTGTCCGGTCCCGTGCCCACGCTCAGCTTCAATCCGCGAATTCCATAAACCTCGCCCATGCGCATATTCGGTATCCGCGGGAACAGATAGAGCGACGCCTGCAGTTGCAACTTCTCATCTGTGCCCGCGCGGAGACTGTTATAGGCTTGCATGCCGTTACCGACGGGGCTGGTGAGAATCGGAACGCTCGCTCCGAGCACCCCAAGATCACTGTCGGTGGGCGGACTCGCCATAGCAGAAAGCATCAGCGCAAAGGGATTCATCTGCACATCCCGGCATTGCGCCTTCGTGAAGGCGAGGCTGACTTCAGAGCCTCTGGCCGTCTTAGTCTGGGGAACGACGGCGAGCACCTGCGCTTCCAGAATCGCCCCGCTCCTGAGCACGCAATCCGTTCCCTTCCAATCGGCCGTAACGCGAGCGTAGACGGTTCCACCCACCGACAGGAGCCGGGCATGCAGCCCAGCCATCAACTCCGCCTGTACCGGAGTAATCGTCGGCTCTGCAACCGCGTCCGCAAAGGCCATCCCACAACAAAACCCAAGGGCAGTCACAAGTCGCAGAATCCGCATATTCATCCTGTTCCTCGATTGCCGATAATTCTATCTCAGCCAATCCTTTCTGTATTGAGGACCTTCTCATACCCCATTCCTTTGCACTCGCTCCGCTGGAAATCAGGTCTTCCTGCCGAACGGAATCACTCCCGCCTCAGTCCGCACTATCAGCTTTCCTCACATAGCCGTACAGCCGCGCGCCAAACTACCTCAGAACTCAGTCAAAAAGCCCACGTGATCACTGACGACAAGGCGACTTACCGGTACTAGTAGGTTCCGCGATGAACGATTCGGCGATTTCGCAACAGTTGAGGTTAGCGAAGCGTCGACTGCAATCTAGACACAATAGGGGGATACTCACTGCGTGGCCATGGCAAACCGTGCTCGCATCTCGTGTTGCTCAGCGAGGTTCTCGAACGTCGCCTCACTGACATCCACCATCACTTTGATAATCTCGCCGGTGAAGGGGAACGGCGATTCGTACAGCTCCGAGACCGGCGAGCAGGTATCACAGCCAATGTCAAAACCTTCGTTGGCCGTGAAATAGCCAGCAACTTGTTTTTCGAAGCGGCCATTCCCAATCTCCTTTTTCCCGTGACGAAGGGTCACTGCGCCACCCGTGCCAAACTTCCCTTCTTTATCGACTTTCACCTCGGCAGACAGCACATTGTGCCCCGGTGGGATCGTTTCGGTGGACGAGACACGATAGTGCACCTCGTTGTAATAGTTGTGCTCCCAGTGCAGCTTGCCATCCTTCATGAAGACGGTGAAGCCTCCCCCGATGCCGCCACAGCAGACGAGGACCCCCTCGGCGCCACCTTCAGGGATGTTCACCTCGGCCGCGATCGTATGGTGCACGTTCTTGGTGTTCGGCGACGATCGCTCGCAGATGCGAATGGCGCCGGGAGGATACACGAAGTGCGTCATCCCTCGGATATGGCTCGGGTGCAACGACGGGTCGGCCCGCTGGGCAAAGCGATCGTCGAGCGGCAAGACATTATACTTTGCAGCCTCGGCCATGAACCGATCCTGCAGCTCACGCAGCTTCTTCGGCTCTTTGGCTACAATGTCATTGGCTTGTGAGAAGTCTTCGTCGATGTTGTAGAGTTCCCAAGTGTCTTTGTCGAAGCTGGCGCCACCCGCCGTCTCCCAAGGCAGTCTACCGTGTAGACATCCTGCAACCCACCCGTCGTGGTAGAGGGCGCGATTACCTAACATTTCAAAGTACTGCGTCTGTCTCCTACTCGGGGCATCTTTGTCGGCAAAGGTGTAGGCCATGCTGATGCCTTCGATCGGCTTTTGCGGCACACCGTTCACCTCGCGGGGTTCAGGGATACCCGCAACTTCGAGGATCGTCGGGGCGATATCGATGATGTGGTGGAATTGTGAGCGTAAGCTTCCCTTGTCGATGATCCGTTTCGGCCATGAGATCACCAGCCCGTTGCGGGTGCCGCCGAAGTGTGAGGCGACCTGCTTCATCCATTGAAACGGGGATGAACCTGCCCAGCACCAGCCGACTGGGTAGTGATTCTCGTGTTGGGGGCCGCCGATCTCATCAATGTGCTTCAGCATCGTCGGCACCTCGTCCAGCAGGCCAAGCTGGCTCTTCAGGGCATTGAGCGTCCCGGTCAGAGAGCCTTCGGCGCTGGGGCCGTTGTCCCCGACGATGTAGATGATGAGCGTGTCGTCGCGCAGCCTCATCCGCTCAATAGCATCTACTACCTTCCCAATTTGCGCATCGATATGCTCGAGGTAGCCAGCGAAGACCTCTTGCATCCGAGCATACAGTCGCTTCTCGGCGGGCGAACGAGAATCCCACGACGGGATTGAGTCGGGTCGCGGCGTCAGCTTCGTGTTCTTAGGGACGACACCGAGCTTCTTCTGATTCTCGAGAGCGATCTCACGGTGGCGGTCCCAGCCGCCGTCGAACAGCCCCTTGTACTTGTCAGCCCACTCTTTGGGAACGTGGTGCGGGCCGTGACAGGCACCCGGCGCGAAATAGATGAAGAACGGCTTCTCCGGCGCGGCTGCCTTCTGCTGTCCAATCCAGCCAATCGTCTTCTCGGCCATGGCTTCGGAGAAATGCCACTTCGGGTTGTCATGCGGCGGCTCGACAGGGGCAGTGTTCTCAAACAATGGCGTGTGCCATTGGCTTGACTCTCCTCCCTGAAACCCGTACCAGTAGCCAAAACCCTTTCCCGTGGGCCAGCGGTCAAAAGGACCGTGCGCGCCGAGCTCGAAGTCCGGAGTGTTATGCCATTTTCCGAAGGCGGCGGTGCTGTATCCGTTGCCTTGCAGGATCTCCGCGATGCACGCTGCTTCCCTGGGCCACTGGCCGTCGTAGCCGGGAAAACCGGTCGCCATCTCGGTGATTACGCCGGTATGGACGGAATGGTGGTTGCGTCCGGAGAGGAATGCCGCGCGTGACGGTGAGCAGAGCGCTGTCGTATGGAAGCGGTTATAGCGCAGGCCCTCGTTAGCCAACCGTTGAAGCGTCGGCGTGTTGGCTGGACCTCCAAAGGTACTCGTCTGACCAAAGCCAACGTCGTCAAGCAGGATTGTCAGGACATTGGGGGCGCCCGCCGGTGCCGTTGGCACTGAAAGAATATCGGCCTCAGAGTCGGCGTAGGTATTGCCGATGCGACCGTGAAACCGAGAGTCGGGAAGTGGCAGAATATCTGACAGAAGCGTGGCAGGTGCGCCTTCTGTATTCTTTCGTGGCTTCTTGGTCTTGGTCAGATTCGTCTTGTCTGTATTCATGGCTTTGAACTCCTCTCCGGATGCTCGCTTCATAGGTGGTCAGGCAGATCGGCTTGTGGTCTGGAATTGGCAGCATTGCGCGTTGGATGGAATCGTTCGTGGCCATCGTCTCACCAAAATGTCAGGGTCGAAGCGGCTCTTCGATGTACACGCACGCGGCGTTACTGTAGGACTAAATTGCGGGGTGATCCACTGCCACAACTGACAGGCGGGACCGGGGGTTTACGTGAAAGCGGCGATAACAGATCAATGCATTCATTGACCTCCGATCAGGCGACGCTCCGCGGATCAGTCCTGATAACGCCCTTACGTACACGAACCGTCAGTTAGACCTCCGCAATAACAAAAGCTTTTTCTTTCCAACTTTGCCGATAATTACACCTTAAACAAGCACAATAGAGATCCGTGGGAATCCGGCCACCGCCGCGAACCCCGTCGCTCGATCCCGAAAACGCGCGCAAAAGTGTCGCAAAACGTCGCAAATGCACACCTGAATAACGCACTCAAGTCAAACCATATCAATCACATAGAGGACATTTTTGAAGCAAAACCCCCTACCCCTACCCCCTCCCCGGCCTCCGTCCCTTTTTCTTCGCCTGAAATCGCGCCGCAAAACCGCAAGCGAGAGTCCCAGTCAAGCGAAATGTCCGATCCTATACACTCGCAGTTACGCTCATGTCCTCTATCTATGCCGTCCTTCTCGTCATCATCGCCATCGCCCTGCTCGGCGTAGCGATATACCGCTCTTTCCTCGTCAAGACCAAGGCCGACTACCTCGTCGCAGGCCGCACCCTTCCGGCCATCGTCCTCGTATTTACCCTGCTCAGCTCGTGGATCGGCTCCGGCTCCCTCTTCGCGGGCGCGGAGAACGCATACAAGAATGGCTTCGCCGCCCTCTGGCAGCCCGCCGGAGGATGGCTGGGCCTCCTGCTCATCTACTTCATCGCACCCCGAGCCCGAAAGTTTGCCCAGTTCACCATCCCCGACCTGCTCGAAGCCCGCTACAACCAGACCGCCCGCGTACTCGGAGCAATCGCCATCCTCTTCGCCTACACCGGCATCACCTGCTACCAGTTCAAGGGCGGCGGAGACGTCCTGCATCTCATCTTCCCCGATACCGTCTCCTCCACCCTGGGCACCTACCTCATCGCGTTCTTTGTCATCATCATGACCGCCCTCGCCGGAATGAGTTCCGTCGCCTACGCCGACCTCGTCATCGGCTCGCTGGTCTCCATCACCTGCATCATCGCCCTTCCCGCGCTGCTCCACCGCGCCGGCGGCTGGGCGGGAGTACACGCGGCCCTGCCCGCCACCCATTTCCAGTTCCTCGGCAACCTCACTATCGTCCGCGCCCTTGAATTCCTCGTCCCCACGCTGCTGCTCATGCTCGGCAACCAGGCCATGTATCAGAAATTCTTCTCCGCGAAGAGCGAGCGCGACGCCAGCCGAGCCGTCGTCGGGTGGATCATCGGAACGGTCATCCTCGAAACCGTAATCGTCGCGATCGCCGTCTTTGGATCGGCCATCTTCCCCACCGGCGAAGTCGCCCAACACCCCCGCGAAATCATCCCCTACACCGCCCGCCACGGCCTGCCCGCATTCCTCGGCGCGCTCCTCCTCGCCGCCGTCTTCGCCAAGGTCATCTCCACCGCATCCAACTTCCTCTTCTCGCCCGCCACCAATCTCGTCAACGACATCTTCGTCCGCTACATCGAGCCCAACGCCAGCAACAAGCGCATACTCATCGTCTCGCGCCTCACCATCGTGCTCCTCGGCTGCTGGGCCCTTTACCAGGCCCTCTACGCCGAGAGCATCCTCGAAAAAATGCTCTATGCCTACACCGTCTACTCCGCCGCTCTCACGCCGGTCATCCTCGCCGCCTTCTACTCCAAGCGAGTCACCGCCTGGGGAGCAGTCGCCGCCATCGCCACCGGCACCGTCGTCACCCTAATCTGGGACCTGCCCTCAGTCCACGGCCTCTTCCCGCCCATCCTCGCCGAGCGCGAAGCCATCTTTCCCGCGCTCTTCGCCTCCGTCGCCGCCATGATCCTCGTCAGCCTGCTCACCCCAAAGCCCACGGCCGAGCAACTCGCAAAATTTAACTGAGCGTCCGCCACGCCCCGGTAGTAAACCTGTATCTATCGGGAGGTCGACCAGCTATGAGCAAGATTCGTTACGGAGTTTCAATGAGCCTCGACGGCTACATCGCCCCGCCCGACGGCAAAGCAGACTGGATACCCTTGGACCCCGACGTTAACTTTGCCGAGATCTGGGCGCAGTTCGACACACTGCTCATGGGCCGCCGCACATACGATGCCGCTGTTGCGCGTCTCGGCAAATCGGCCGTCCACGGAATGAAGGCATTCGTCGCCTCCCGCACCCTGCGACCTTCCGATCACCCTGGCGTCATCATCCTCCCCGAATTGAGCCAGGATCGGATCGATTCCATTCGCGCCAACAGCAAAAAAGATATCTGGCTCTTCGGCGGCGGAGATCTCTTTCGCTCTCTTCTTGCTATGAATCAGGTCGATACAGTGGAAGTGAGCATCATACCGGTCCTGCTCGGCGGAGGCACTCCGCTCCTCTCAGCCATCGACCAGCGAACTCAACTGAAGCTCTTATCCCACAAGGCCTATCCATCAGGCAGGATCGCGCTCGTCCATGAGGTGCAGCGTTGAGCCACCGCGAAATCGGCAACCCATGCCCTTAGCCCAGCTCACTATCGACCTCCGCATCGAACACTCTCGCTCCCTCAAGGACCGCCGCCAGGTCGTTCGCTCGCTCAAAGACCGTCTGCGTCAGGGCTTCAATGTCAGCGTTGCCGAACTCGATGAAGTCGTCACATGGCAATCGGCCACCATCGGAATCGCCGGCATCTCCAGTTCGCGCGACTATCTCCGCGGCCAGATGGAAGAGGTGCAGAAAACCGCATCGAGAATCGCTGCCGAGCTAGGCGCGGAAATCGCCGATTCCTGGTGGGACTTCGTCGAATAATCAGACGATCGGAGGCACATTCGTCATTCCTGCGGTGCCAAAGATATGCCGGTAACGTTCCACTTCCTCCGGCTCTCCCATCGCCTTGGCATAGTTATCGGATAGCTTAACCGCCGGCCGTCCATTCGCCTCAGTCAGCTTGCAGACCAGGCTGATCGGATCGAACCCGCGACCCCCCGCCGGATCGCAGTTACGAAAATCATTCGTCAGCAGCGTTCCCCAGCCCGCGCTGAAACGAATCCGCGGCTTCCTCAGCCATCGCTTTGAGTTGAGAAAATCCGCCGCCCCGCGAAACTCCTCCGGCGGCGAACCATCCAGTATCTCCCCCGAAAAATACGCGTGCAGCCCAAGAATGCGGTCGACATCGAGACCATCCGAAGCAATAATCAGCTTCTTCTCCGGATCCCGCCCGCTGCCTTTCAGCCACTCGATATACTCATCTCCCGCCACATACGGATCCTTGCTATCCATACGCTGTCCTGTCCAATTCGCCACCCACTCCGGCGCACCGGCAAGAAACTGCGTCGTCCCATAAGTATCCGGAAGCATCACCAGCAGCTCTCTCTGATAAGTGTTCTGCCATAACTCCAGCACGCGATACTGCGCGGCCTTCACTCCGTCGTCGTCCTCCGCCACTGCGGCCAGAGCCATCGGTAACTCGTGCGCATTCGTTCCTATCGCTTCCAAGTCATGTTTGTAAGCCATATAAGTATTCGAAGAGCCAACAAAATTGCTTCCCAGCGTATCCCGCATTGCTTTCACCACATACTCCTGCCACAGAAAGCTATGCCGCCGCCGCGTTCCAAAATCCGAAACCCTCAGCCCCGGAACCCCGCGCAACTTCTCGATCTTTCCCCATAAACAGGCCTTCGCGCGTGCGTAAAGAATATCGAGCGAAAACTCGCTCATCTCCCGCAAACCCGCTCTTGTCTTCAGCTCGCTTAGAATAGAGAGCGCATAAACTTCCCACAACGTCGTCTGGCTCCACGGCCCACTGAAGCTCAGACAAAATTCACCATCCTCAAGCGATAACTCATATTCCGGTAACTGGAAGTCGCGCTCCAGCCATGCCAGAAACTCCGACTCAAAGATTCCGCGCTTTCCATAGAACGTATTACCAGCCAGCCAGATCAACTCCGACTTGTGAAACGCCAGCCCGCGGACATGATCCAGTTGCATCCGTAACTCGGCAATGCTGATTCGCTCCCCGAGCAACACCGTCGATGTGCGATTCACCAGAGAAAACGTGACATGCACATCGCGAAAATGCTTCCAGATAAACTGCAGCATCAGCAACTTGTAAAAGTCCGTATCCAGCAGGGAGCGCACAATCGGATCAAGCTGCCAGTTATGGTTATGCGCCCGTTCCGCAAAGTTCACAATCATGCCAGAGTGTCCTTAAAAGTCAGTTGGTCTTGGCTCCGAGCGCCTTCATATAGCTCTCATTGGGAGCCGCATTTTCAAAGCGAATCTTTACCAGCAAATCCCGGAACGCCGCCCGCGAATCCTCAAGCGAGGGCCTAGCAGCAACGGACTTCTCCGTGTCTCCCATTCCCGCGTGCCGCGCCGCATAAGTCACTATCTCATCCCAATGATCAGGGCGCGCAAATGTGACCGGGGCCGACTTAGCCTCCATCTTCTTGTAAGGCCAGAACGTCCAACTGATCTCATTGTCATCCAGCAGCTTGCGGAACTGGGTTATCCACTCGTCCGTATTCTCGCCCGATTCACCCATCCATATAGGTACGTTATATTTCTCGCGAAACTCCAGATACGGCTTGATCGCATCCGCCACCGGCGGCATCCAGTACTTGTGAAACGTGTACATCATGTTCTTGTCAAAGGGCGGACCGAACACCGTAAAATTCGTGTCCCACTGCGCCCCGCCAAGAATCACAACATGGTTTGTATCCACCGACCGCACCGCAGCCACCAGCTTCTTAAATACGGGTTCGAGTTTCGAGTTATATTGCGCCAGCTTCGGATAATGCGGGATCGGCTCATTGAGTAGGTCGTATCCCAGTACCGTCGGATTGCTGTGATAATGCACCGCGATTTTCTTCCAGATATCCGCTGCATGCTGTTGGCTTACCTCGTCCTCAAACAGCCACGGATAACCCCAGCTATCGTCGATGTTAGCTCCCGTCTGACCACCCGGTGCGCAATGCATATCGAGAATCACGAAAAGCCGGTCTGCTTTCGCCCACTCAATTACGCGATCGATCAGAGCAAAGCCTTCGTCATTCCCCTCTTCAAACAGCTTGTAATGAAACGGTATCCGAATCGTATTGAATCCAGCCTTCGCAATAAAGTCGATATCTTTACGAGTGATGTATGAGTCACGATACTCGTGCCAGAACTTAGCCGCATCCGTCGGCCCAATCAATTCATTCGTCATCGCTTCAATCTCGCGCTCAGACTGGGGTCCACCTTCCAGACGGAACATATATCCTTCAGTAACCAGCCAATTCCCGAGGTTCGTCCCGCGAAGAATCAACTTGTGCCCGTCGCCGTCCGCCAGAAACTTCCCATCCGCATGAACAAAGCGAGTCTCGGCCTGCAGCTCCCACGCCCACATCACCAGCAACAGGAAAATCAATTTGCGCATTGAATCCCCTCATCGAATACCAGACACACTCTACATCACCACCCGCCGGGCCCACTTCGAAGTCCGTCGCCCGGCCGTTCGTGAAGTATCCTCATCTCAGCCATGAATGCAGCCATTTCGACCGTTGGCCTCACTCGCCGCTTCGGTGATTTTGTCGCAGTGCAAAACGTCAACCTCAACGTTGCCCCGGGCCAGTTCTTCGGCTTCCTCGGCCCCAACGGCGCGGGTAAGTCCACGACTATCAAGATGCTCACCGGCCTGCTCGCTCTCACCTCCGGTAGCATCCAGGTTCTCGGCATGGACTTCGCCGCCAACGCCCTCGAGGTCAAGCGTCAGATCGGAGTCGTGCCCGAAGGCATGGCTCTCTTCGGCCGCCTCACCGCGCCGGAATACCTCCACTTCGTCGGCCAGATGTACGGGCTCGATCGCGCCACCACACTCCAGCGCAGCGAAGAGCTTCTCGAATTCATGAATCTCGCTGGAGAATCCCGCAAGCTCATCACCGACTTCTCCCACGGCATGCAGAAGAAGCTCGCTCTCGCCGCCGCCGTAATCCACGGCCCAAAGATCCTCTTCCTCGATGAGCCATTCGAAGGCGTAGACGCAATCGCCGCAGGAACCCTCAAGCAGATGCTGCAAGGCATGATCGCGAAGGGCGCAACCATCTTTCTCACCTCCCACGTCCTCGAAATCGTTGAGCGCCTCTGCACCCACGTTGCCATCATCAATCGTGGCGAGCTCATCGCAGACGGCTCCCTCGAAGAGCTTCGCGCCGGCGTCCACAGTCAGACCGATTCCGAAAACCCTTCCGACCGCCTCACCCTCGAAGAGATCTTCATCCGCGTCATCGGCCGAGAGTCCGGCGCAGACGCCCAGCACGCCGAACAGGAGCTCTCATGGCTGGGCTAAGCATCTCCCGTCAGCAGTTCCGCACCATTACCTGGCTCCGATGGCGCATCTTCGTCAACGGCCTGCGACGCAAGGGAGAAACCAGCGAGCTCATTATCCGCATTCTGTCCTATCCGTTCCTCGCCATCATCATCTTCGGCCCGGCCGTCGGCGCAGGCGCTCTCTCCTACCTCTTCACGAGCCGCGCCATGTACGCCTATCTCGCGATCCCTCTCTGGCTCATCTTCCTCCTCTGGCAAGTCGTCGGAATCAGCACCTCCGCCTCCGGCCCATCCTTCGATCTCTCGCAGCTCAGTCGCTTTCCAATCGGCTACCGCGACTACCTGCTCATGCGGCTCTCCTTCGGCCTGCTCGATCCCACAACGCTCTCCGGTGTCGCCTGCCTGGCCGCAATGAGCGTCGGCATCGCAATCGCAGCTCCCGCACTATTTCCCTGGGCCGCGTTCTCGCTCTTCGTCTACGCCATCTGCAACATCTTCTTCTTTCGAATGGTCTATTCGTGGGCCGAACGATGGCTCGCCCAACGCCGCACTCGCGAGCTCTTCGTCGGCCTCATCCTCGTCCTCTCGCTGCTCGCTCAGTTTGCCGGCCAATTTGCACAGAGATTCGCCAACACCACCAACCACGTCAAGCCCAGCCCCTTCATGCTCGCGGCGTGCAGGACCCTGCTCGCCATCAACTGGTTCCTGCCTCCAGGCCTCACCGCCTCCAGCATAGAACACATGCGCACTGGCCCGCTGCTCCTGTCTTTCGCAGCCTTTTCAGGCCTCATCGGCTACACCATCGCCTTCGTCTTCATTCTGCATCTACGGCTACGCGCAGAGTTCCTCGGCGAAAACCTCAGCGAAGCCCCCGCCGCTCGCGTCATCAAAGCCAAAATCCGCAAGAGCAGCGCAATTGAATCTTCTCAGACCCCCGCCCGTCCAAAACTGCTTTCCGCCACAGTCGCGGTATGTCTCCGTAAAGAGCTCATCTATCTCAAGCGCAGCGGCCCTAAACTATACGCCCTCATCATGCCCGTCTTCATGGTCGTTCTGTTTTCCGTTCGTAGCACTGGGATAGGCCAGGTAACGCGGGGCGGCTTCAAGAGCTATCTCTTCTGTTACGGGTGCGCCTATACCCAACTTCTGCTAGTCCAACTGCTTTACAACTCGCTTGGCGCGGACGCTACCGGAGTGCAGTTCTACTTCCTCGCCCCATTCCGCTTCCGCGATGTCATGCTCGGCAAGAACATCATGACCACCGTCATTCTCATCATCGAGATTGTGCTTGTCTATATCACCGCGGCCCTCCTCACCACACCGTGTCCGCCCGATCTCACTGCAGCCACCATCACATGGAGTTTCTTTGCCTTCTTCCTCAACATGAGCGTCGGCAACGTCCGCTCCATCTCCGCTCCCAAAGCCTTCGACGCGGGCAAGATGCGCAGTCAGAACGTCTCCGGCCTCAGCAGCTTCATCAGCCTCTTCGTGATCCTCGGAGCAATCGCAGTCGGCGCCGGCGTCCTGGCTCTCTGCCACTATCTCCACATCACCTACTGGCTTGCTGCAGGCATCTTCTTAATGCTTGCCCTAGGCAGCTTCGGCGTCTACCTCCTCGTCACCAGCAAACTCGACGGCATCGCCGCCGAGCATCTCGAAGACTTAACCCAGGCCCTGAGCAAAACCGCGTGACGGCGCTAAAGGTACGCAAAAGCATATAGGCATCCCAATTGGGATGCCTATATGCTTTGAGTCAGTTTTAAACTACAGCAAAGTTATTGCAACAGCGTTCCCTGCTCGTCTTCCTTGATCTCTTCAGGAGGAATAACGACTGCAGCAGCCACCTTGTCGTCTGCTTCCAGATTCAGCAGCTTCACACCCTGCGTCGACCGCCCAGCCTCGCGAATTGTCTTGGTGTCGATGCGAATCGTCTTGCCAAACTGGCTGATGATCATCAGCTCCGACGTTTCATCGACAGACAAAATGGCCGTCGTCTTGCCGACCTTGGGAGTCGCCTTGAGGTTGGCGACGCCTCCGCCGCCACGCGCAGTGAGACGATACTCATCAATGTCGGTACGCTTGCCAAAGCCGTTTTCCGTCACTGTCAGGATGAGCCACTTACGCACGCCCAGGCGGTCATCGAGACCCTTGAGAGCTTTCCATGCAGCATCGCATGCCTTTTCGGCGGCCTTGTCAGCGGCCTTCAAACGCTCATCATCCGGCTTGCCGTTGCGGCGATCTTCCCGCGCCTTCTGCAGCGCCTCGCGTGCCTCGACCTCAGCCGTGCGCAGAGCGATCAGCTTGGGCGTCTGATTGCCTTTCGCTGCCTTCTCATCACGATTCTTGTCGCGTGCCTCGTCGGAGTCCGTAATAGCAACCCCAATGACCTGGTCGCCCTTCTTGAGCGAAATACCCTTGTTGCCCGCAGCATTGCGGCCCATCGGGCGCAATCCAGCACCGCTGCGCTCAGGATCATAGGCCTCGTCAAATCGAATGGCCATGCCCTCCCGCGTAGCAAGAAAAACGGTCTGCTTGCCGTCTGTAATTGCAGCTTCAATCAGGTCGTCATTCTTCTCGATCGCGATGGCGATAATGCCACGCGCCATCACATTGCTGAAGTCCTTAAGCGGAGTTTTCTTAACAATGCCGTTGCGTGTCGCGAAGAGGATGAACTTGTTCTCCTCTTCAAGATTGCGCACAGGCAGAATCGTGATAACCTTCTCGCCCGGCTGCAGGTTGAGCAGGCTCTGAATTGACTTGCCCTTGCCCGCAGCGCCAACGTCAGGAATCTCATACACTTTGAGCCAATAGACCCGCCCGGTGTTGGTAAAGCAAAGCAGATATGCGTGGGTGGAGTCGATGATGAGCTGCGCGACAAAGTCCTCTTCGCGAGTCTTCATACCTGTACGGCCCGTGCCTCCACGGCGTTGCTGGCGATATACGGAAATCGGCGTGCGCTTCAGATAACCCTGATGGCTGACCGTAACAGCCACCTGTTCGTCGGCAATCAGGTCTTCCATTTGCAGCTCAGCCGTTTCATCCACGATGATCGTGCGCCGTGCATCACCGTACTTATCGCGAACTTCCTCAAGCTCCTTGATGATCACCGCGCGAAGGCGAGCTTCATCACCGAGCATCAGCTCGTACTCGGCAATGCGCAGGCGAATCTCGCCAAGCTCATTGAGCAGCTCGTCAATAGAGAGCTGTGTCAGGCGATAGAGCTGCAGTTCGAGGATCGCATCGATCTGGCGATAGGTCAGGCCGCGCTCTTCGCCAGGAAGGCGCTCACGGTCGAGGTTGACCACGATCTCCTTGCCTTTACCCCAAACAAAGAGATTCTCCCGGGCTTCTGCGCGTGAATTCGATCCGCGAATGATGCGAATGACAGTGTCCAGATTATCGAGGGCAATCTTATAGCCCTCCAACACATGCTCGCGCTCGCGGGCCTTGCGCAACAAGTAGACGGTGCGGCGGCGCACAACCTCAACCCTGTGGTCGAGAAAGCAGCGGATGGCAGCGGCCAGCCCCAGCTCCCGCGGCTGGCCATTGACCACCGCGAGAAAGATCATCGAGAAGCTCTCCTGCATCTGCGTGTGCTTGTAGAGCTGATTCAGTACGATCTCTGACTGCGCCCCGCGCTTGAGTTCGATGACGATGCGCATTCCCTGGCGATCGCTCTCATCGCGTACATCGCTGATGTCGTCAACGATCTTTTCATTGACCAGCTCAGCGATACGCTCCACGAGTTTCGACTTGTTCACCTGGTAGGGAATCTCACTGACGATGATCGCCAGCTTCTCTTTGGTGATCTGTTCCGTCGATACCTTGGCGCGCATCAGGAATCGCCCGCGCCCGTTGCGATATGCCTCAGCGATGCCGCTCTTGCCGAAGATAAATCCGCCGGTAGGAAAGTCCGGTCCCTGCACGTGCTTGAGAACTTCCAGCAAACCCGCTTGGGGATCGTTAACCAGCGCAATCGCCGCGTTCACAATCTCTGTGAGATTATGCGGCGGAATGTTAGTCGCCATGCCAACAGCAATTCCATTGGAACCATTGACGATCAGCGTCGGAATGCGCGTCGGCAACACAACCGGTTCGTCTGTGGTCTCATCGAAGTTGGGAGACATATCAACCGTCTCCATCTCGATGTCGGCCATCATCTCTTCCGCAATGCGCTCCATGCGGCATTCGGTGTACCGGTAGGCCGCAGGTGGGTCGCCATCGACGGAGCCAAAGTTTCCCTGCCCATCGACGAGCGGATAGCGCAGCGACCACGGCTGCGCCATGCGAACGAGGGAGTCGTAAACAGCCGAGTCGCCATGAGGATGATACTTCTTCAGGCACTCGCCCACGACGCCGGCGCACTTGGAGTACTTTTTGTTGTGCTGCAGACCTTCGCGATCCATCGCCGTGAGAATGCGCCGATGCACGGGCTTGAGGCCGTCGCGAACATCAGGAAGAGCGCGCCCGATGATGACCGACATCGAATAGTCGAGATACGACCGGCGCATCTCGTCTTCAATGTTGATGGACACAATGCTGGAGCCGGAATTGGGCGGGCCACCAGCTTCAAGAGGGAGTTGTGGATTCTGTTCGTCTGCCATAGATGAGGGTGCGAGCGAAGGGGCAAAAAGAGGGTGAAATTAGGCTGGCCTGAGCTTCGCGAGCTATCTATTACAGTTTAGGCTTTTTAGGGTCGAAGAGCAAGGCGGGTGCTGCGAAATAAGTCTTGTATTATCAATAGTTTATAGTCGCCGCCGAATATCGGAGAAAGGACTTCGAAAAGCGCCTGAAATTAGGGTCGAATTTGGAAACCAATTTGTTGCCAATTTGGCCTGAAATTGAGAGTTAGAGAGGCTTGAAAAGTGCCGAAAAACCATAATTCCGATATCGTGCGTTAGAGCTTTCCAACCAGCGTAAGCACGCAGAAAACAGCCTGCAGCCCGATAACCGCCCCCGTCGCAGCAATCGCGAGTTTGCCATATGGACTCTCGTAGGCATCAGCAAACACGCCGCCAATGAATGCGAGCAGAAAGGGCTGCGTCCAGAGCACAGGATCGCCGGGAACTGAAGCCGTGATCAGAAAAATCAACGTTAGAACGGTGAGCAGCGGTGCAGTGTTGCCAAAGTAGAGCGTCTTGCGCAGTCCCAGATAGAGCAATAGTGCGGCCCCAAAGGCTATCGCGATACCGGCATTCGAGAGAGCAAAGAAAAACTGGCGCGCCGAATCCGTAGAGAACCCAAGCTGCGCGGCGTCCGACCGAAAAAGATAGCTGAACGCATCCGGCGAAAAACCATAGCAGGCGAAGAGAAGCACCAATGCTCCCACGCAGGTCAGCAACAACACAGGCAGGATCTGCGCCCGGCGGCCCTCGGCGATCCACAGCATCATCACAAATCCAAGCAGAGCAAGCAGCGGAAAAGCCGCGATATGCGAAGCAGCCACCGTCGCAAAACAAATCGTAAGCAGAATAATGCGCGGACGCCATTTGCGCCTTGGCCCCTGCATGGCGTGTGCAACGCCGATACACGTGTAGAGCCCGCCAAAAAATCCCAGCGCGGTCAGAATCTCAGGCCCAGGCGTAATCGAGGCGCGAAGAATCGTAGGAGAGACAACGTAAAGCGCCAGCGCCGTATACCCACCAAGATTTCCAAAAAGCCGCCGGGTTACCCACCACAATGCTCCGCCGAGCAGCACACCGGCCGCGATGAACGGCAGCCGCAACAGAAGCAAGATATGCGTGAGCTGATGCCGCAGCTCCCACGTAGAGGTCGGCGCATCCATCGTCTGGACGACCTTGTCCTCAGGCTTGCGAAAATTGTCAGCCAGCCGCTCAAAGACGAGATTGAGCGTAAGCGGCAGTCCCGCGACCCGATAGGCTAATACGCCATCGTGAATGTTTCCGCATGACGTAAAGTAGCCTGCGAGCGGTGATGGCCGTTCCCACATCTCCCGCCCGCAGCGGGCGTATTGATAATCGCGCTCAGTGAGAGTCTGGTGAGACGTCAGCCAGACAGCCTGAAGCAAAAACAGCAATAGCATTCCCGCGGCGATACGCTGGGGGAGGTTAAATCGAAAGCGTCGGAGAAGCGCAAAGCGAACAGTCATGCGGGGTTTTGCTGTACTGACTCAGTGTACCGGAGCCAGATCGGCATCCGCCCCAGCCGCGAACACCTGAAACATCACTGCAAGACCAGCGATGTACCCTGATACACAAACCGATTCGAATTTACGAAGGAATTGACCTTACTGCTCCTCGCCGAATCGCGGTTTGCGGTTATTCGACCATTGGCCTGCTTCGCAGCCATTGAACCACCTCGGACTCCCCCTGTATCCTTCCCTCAGCATGGCACGCAATCCCAAAGACGATCCCGAGCGGCTGGTAAGTGCCGTCCGCTCCGGCGAAGAGGACAGCTTCGAGCTCAAGCTGCGGCCGCGCTGGCTGCGTGAGTTTATCGGCCAGTCAAAGGCGAAGGAACAGCTCGCGATCGCTCTCGAAGCCGCTAAATCCCGCGGCGAGGCGCTGGACCACGTGCTGCTCTTCGGCCCTCCCGGATTGGGCAAGACAACACTGGCCACCATCATCGCCAACGAGATGGACGTAGGCTTCCAGCAGACCTCTGGCCCCACACTGCAGATTCAGGGCGATCTGACCGCGATCCTCACCAACCTGCGCGAAAAGCAGGTACTTTTCCTCGATGAGATCCACCGCATACAGGCCGTCCTAGAAGAAAAGCTCTACACGGCCCTCGAGGATTACAAGCTCGACATCATCATCGGCCAGGGCCCCGCGGCGCGCACCCACGTAATGGACATCCGCCCGTTCACATTCATCGCGGCCACAACGCGCCCCGGCCTACTGTCATCGCCATTGCGCTCACGCTTCGGCATCTTGCTCAGACTCGAGTTTTACACCGAAGAAGAACTGCGCATCATCGTCGAGCGCTCAGCAGAAGTAATGCAGGTGCCCATCGACGCAGATGGCGCAGCAGAAATCGCCCTGCGTTCCCGCGGAACCCCTCGCATCGCCAACCGCTTACTGCGCCGGGTCCGCGACTACGCACAAGTGCGCGGCACCGGCGAAATCGACCGCAAGACCGCCCACGCAGCACTTACGATGTTAGAAGTCGACGCACACGGATTCGACGAAATCGACCGCAAACTGCTCATGACGATCATGCAGAAATATGACGGCGGCCCTGTCGGATTAGGCACTCTGGCAGCGATGCTCGCCGAAGATGAAGACGCGCTCGAAGAAGTCTACGAGCCTTTTCTGATTCAGATTGGCTTCCTCGATCGCACTCCACGTGGCCGCATAGCAACGCGCCTCGCCTATGAGCACTTCGGCCTCATCCAGCCCAACCGCCAGGCGCCGCTTTTCTGATCTGTACGTTCACGCAACCGCATAGCAGCTGCAGCAATCTAACCCAGTTGAGGATCCCCGATGGCACTGACCGAATCGACAATGCTCTCTCTCGGCAGCGAAGCGCCCGACTTCGCGCTGCCCGAAGTCATCAGCAACAACATCATCCGTCTCGACGACTTCCGCGGCACCACGGACGCCCTTGTAATCATGTTCATCTGCGCTCATTGCCCATACGTGAAGCACGTTGAGCAGGGCCTCGCGGCCTTTGGCAGAGACTACTTCGACAAGCCGGTTGGGATCGTCGCCATCAGCAGCAACGACGCCATCGCCTACCGGGACGACAGCCCCGAATACCTGAAACGTCAGGCCGAAAACTGCGGCTTCACCTTTGACTACCTCTACGATGAATCACAGGATGTCGCCCGGGCCTATCAAGCTGCCTGCACGCCGGACTTCTTCCTATTCAACGCAGAGATGCGCCTCGTCTATCGGGGCCAGTTCGACGCGAGCCGCCCCGGCTCCGGCATTCCCGTAACCGGCCAGGACCTGCGCGCCGCACTCGACGCCGCGCTGGCCGGACGACCCGTCTCGCCGGACCAAAAGCCCAGCATAGGCTGCAACATCAAGTGGAAAGTGTAATCGCAGCGAAGTTAGCCATACAGCGCGTTCACGGAGTTATCAGGCGGCGCCTTAACTAACCTCGCAAGAAACCCTAACACCGTTACAGTTCAAGCCCCTTGAGATAATCGCGGAACTTAGGCCCAAGGTCTGGACGTTGCAGCGCAAACTCGACAGTAGCCTGCAACATACCGAACTTATCCCCAGCATCAAAGCGCTTGCCCTCGAAAGTATAGCCATAAACCTTCTCAGTCTTAAGCAGCCCAAGAATTCCGTCCGTAAGTTGTAATTCGCCTCCCGCGCCAAACCCGGTGTTCTCCAGTAGCTCAAAGACCCGAGGAGTAAGAATATAACGCCCGATAATAGCCTGCTTTGAAGGAGCCTCTTCAAATTTCGGCTTCTCAACCATGCCAGTACAGTTATAGATCCGCTTATTGTCCGCATCCTGCGATCCAGCAAGCACTCCGTACGCGCTGATCGCGGCTCCTTCGATAGTCATCGTCGCTAACACGGATCCCTGACGCTCGTTGTAGACATCCATCATCTGCTTGATGCACGGAACCTTCGCATCAATCACATCGTCCGGTAGAATAACCGCAAATGGCTCATCCCCGATGAGATCTTTCGCGCACAAAACAGCATGTCCAAGGCCAAGCGGTTCCTTCTGGCGAACATAGAAGATCCGCGCCATCGAAGATATCTTCCGCGATATCTCAAGTAACTCTTTCTTCGCTTTCTTCTCTAGCGTCGCGTCAAGTTCATAGCTGATGTCGAAGTGATCTTCCATCGCGCCCTTGCCGCGCCCCGTGACGAAGATGATGTCTTCAATACCTGACGCAATGGCCTCTTCGACGCCATACTGGATGATGGGCTTGTCAACGAGAGCCAGCATCTCCTTCGGGATAACTTTGGTAGCAGGCAAAAATCGTGTGCCCAAACCTCCGGCGGGAAACACGGCCTTACGAACTCGGTTGCTCATGCGATGCGTTTTCCTTCCTGAT
>Ga0206964_10009_pt1 | contig 59337 bp, 65 predicted proteins | sample Alteio_BWOrgHeat_25_FD_152980 | JGI IMG/M metagenome (GOLD analysis project Ga0206964, IMG submission 152980) | Enriched cells from forest soil in Barre Woods Harvard Forest LTER site, Petersham, Massachusetts, United States -... | ecosystem: Environmental > Terrestrial > Soil > Temperate forest >...
TCCCGGTGATATTGAGAAAACCGAAAATCTCGAATGGAACTCGAAATACGCGATAAGGAGCGCGCTGGCCGCACAGCATGTTGTTGAATGGCTATTGCGCATGGGGAAGAAAGAACCGCTAGAAATCAAACTCGACGAGGAAACTCGCCGCAAGGAATATTCTAAGTACGATGGCTATGCCAAGGGCATATTTGCGTCACTGATGATTTATAAATACCTGACTCGGTATTTGCAAAAGGGAGATAATAAGAAAGAAATTGCGAAACTTTTAGCATCCGATAATTGGTGTGCCCGCGCCGGAGCCTATGCTGCGAAATATGATGAAGCTGCTCCGCGTACAATCAACAAGCGCGCTATAGATTACGCAGAGAAATTTTTAAAGCAATATTCTCACGATGGAATTGCTGCGTTGCGCGGCATTACATTAAGCAAAAAGTTTTGGAAAGCCTATGAAAAAGGGGATTACCTAGACGTTGAATCCATAGCAGAGAAAGCGGGTATAAAAGTCGATGAAGATACGCATTCGCTAGTTAATTGGCACATGCGGGAGTTGATTTATCCTGAATTCCAAATTGAGGAAGAGCCAGAGTCAATAGCAATCGACAAGAACAGCGATACCAAGGAAATTTTAACTGCTAATATCACCCTATTAAATACCATGCGCAAAGAGGTTGCTCGGCTTCAAACATGGATATTTTGGGTTGCAGCATTTACTGGCGCGTTATGCTGGAAAATATTGTTCTAACTGATTGAAAATATTGAGCGACAATAATGAGTAAAGAAGACCAAAATCCTAATGACATGCCAGATGGCGGAAATACAGGCCGCTTTGGTCGTGGTGCTTTACAAATAATCGGTGGATTGGTTCCCTTTGCTGGCGGCTTATTTTCAGCAGCAGCGGGGGCATGGTCAGAAGAAGAACAGCGAAAAGTAAACGAGTTTTTCCGCGCTTGGCTCCAAATGATACAAGATGAAATGCGCGAGAAACAGCAGACGATTTTAGAGATAACAGCTCGGCTGGACATGCATGATGAAAAAATCACTAAGCGCATTGAGTCAGAGGAATATCAGTCTTTGATGAAAAAAGCATTTCGTAATTGGGCTGGCGCTGAAAGCCAAAAGAAACGTGAATATATACGCAACATTCTATCCAACGCCGCCGCTGCTACATTCACAAGTGATGACGTTGTAAGTCTCTTCTTAGACTGGCTGCAAAGGTATTCTGAATTTCATTTTGTTGTAATTGGAAACATCTATAGCAATCCCGGTTCATCACGCGCGGATGTCTGGGAAAATTTAGGTAAGGATGAGGTGCGTGAAGATTCTGCGGAAGCAGATTTATTCAAACTTTTATTTCGTGATTTATCTACAGGCGGCGTTATTCGTCAACATAGGGAAACTGATTATCAAGGGAACTTTATAACCAAACCTCGTTCTAATAAGGGGCGCGGGACGGGTCAACGTACAATGAAATCTGCGTTTGATGATAAAGAGCAATATGAATTGACAGCCCTTGGGCAGCAATTTGTACATTATGCTATGACAGAAGTGCCTGTAAAAATTAATTACACTCCTGAAAAAGAGGACGCAGAGAAGGCAGCATAAAATCTCCACTTGCATGTTCACTTCGTCGCTGCTATAGAATGTACATTAATGTACACTATAGATGGTGCGTATGGAAACGTTATCAGTAAAAAATGAGGTGGTTGGTGGCGAAGCTACAACGGCAAGCCACGACTTCAACAAGTATCAAAGCGGTGGCTTCGCAGATTCCTGCCTAGAGTTGGTGGGTAGCGAGCCGTTCAAAAAATTCTGTGTGCAGGTGAATGAGAAAAAGCACTCCATGCGCGATGCGGATACCACCTATCGCATCATCAATCACTGGACGCAGCAAGGTTTGTTTGATGACGAGCGGGCAGAGGATTCTATGGACTGGCGCAAGCTGTCGCTCAAAGATGTAATCTGGTTACGCATGGCGCGGGATTTACGTAAGTTTGGCGTGCCGCTGGATGCACTGAAACTCACCTATAAGTCATTATGGAAACGGCGCTATGGCGGCTCCAAGCGCGTATTTCCGTGGTTGGAGGTGGCGATTGCCTTTTGTCGCTTACGCACGCAGGTGATTCTGGTAGTGCAAGAAGATGGCTATGCTGAAATCACTACACCTGAGAGTCTTTTGCTCAGTGACATGCTAACCGGCGTGCCTTCGCTTATACGCATCAATGTGAACGATATCTGGCGCGAGATAGTGGGGGACAGGGAAGGCAAATATATTCCCATTCAACGTACACCGTTTGGTTTGCACGAAAATGAAATAGGTGCGTGCGCTGCAATGCAGGGTACCGATGATGGCGCGGTCACTATGCACCTCAAAGACGGGAAAATCACACGCATTGACACCTCAAAGCAGGTGGAAGGGGCGGAACGCATCGGCGACATTTTGAAGGAAACCCATTTCGGCGAAGTCACCATGAAAGTAGAAAACGGCAAGGCCGTCCACACGCAGATGGTGAAGAAAGAAAAGCCGCGCCTATGATTACCTTGCTACCAAAAAACTTGGAGCATTCGCAAACTGCAAACAGTAGTGGATACCCCGCGCTCGCTGCTAACCAGACAGGTTGGACATGGCGAGCGAGGTGGATAAATACCGCGAGCAGATAACAAAGCTGGGGCTTTCGGATGAGCAAGGCCAGGAATTGATAGGGGCGCTGCAATGTATCGTGGAAAGTTTGCTCAACAAAAAATACATGCTGGGGATAAAGCCTGATGAAGCCGCGCGCCAGCCAGCCCGACAAAGCAGTCATCTATTGCCGCGTGTCAAGCGACCGGCAAGTAAAGGAAGGCGACGGGCTAAGGTCACAGGAAACCCATTGCCGCGAGTTCGCAAAAACCCAAAAAAAGCAAGTTTTCAGGGTATTCAAGGATGAAGGCGTTTCGGGTAGCCTTCCACCAAGCCAGCGTCCAGCCACACAAGAATTATTCGCTTATCTTGATACACAAAAAGACCGTTTTTATGTCATCGTGGACGATATCAATCGCATTGCTCGAAGCATGGAAGCATATATCGAGTTTTCTACCAAACTCGCCGCACGCGGTGCAATACTGATATCCCCAAATCAAACCTTTGGTTCAAGCTCAAATGAAAAGCTGGTGAGCAATGTGCTCATGGCGGTTTCGGCATTCCAGCGCGATGCCAACATTGAGCAGGTCATCAACCGCCAGAAATCCCGTTTGCAAAATGGCTACTGGGTATTTCATGCGCCGGTGGGTTACAAATATGTGAAAGATACATGCGGCGGCAAGGTGATGGTGCGCGATGAACCAAAAGCCAGCGCCATTACAGAAGCATTTGAAGGCTTTGCCGCTGGGCGGTTTGAAACGCAAACGGACGTGGCGCATTTCATCACCAAAAGCGGCGCATTCCCCATTGACCGTACCGGCAGTTTCCACCCCAGCCGCGTCAAGGCCATGCTTACCTGTATGCTCTACACCGGCTATCTTGAATATCAGCAATGGGAAGTCACCTTGCGTGAGGGCAAGCATCCGGCGCTGGTGGATATGAGCACCTATGTCAAGGTGCAGGAACGGCTGGGGCTGAAAGCAAAAGCGCCTTATCGCAAGGATTTACGCGAAGACTTCCCGCTGCGCGGCTTTGTACTATGCGCTTGCTGTAATGAGCCGGTCACGGCGGGCTGGTCAAAAGGGCGAAACGGCAGACATCCCTATTATCATTGCAAAACCAAAGGCTGTTCACTCTATGGCAAAAGCCTGAAACGCGATGCGATTCAAGACGAATTTGAAGGCATATTGAAAGCGATGGCACCATCGGAAACGGTGCTGGAAATTGCACGAGGCGTCATTATGGATGGTTGGAAGAAAAAGCGAAATGAATATACCACCCAACTCACCGATGTTGACCGTGAAAAGAAACTGATAGACCAGCAGATACAGGGCTTTATGGGCAGATTGCTTGAAACGGAAGACCGCACCATCGTTTCGCTTTATGAGAACCATATCAAGGAGTTGGAAGTAAAGCGCCAGATACTTTCCGCCCAGGCGAAAGAGATGCACAAGGTGGATACCAGCAGAGATGGTGCAGTTGGAACCGTTTTTGACTTTATCAAAGACCCGCACTCACTGTGGAGTAACGGCGATTTGGAGGACAAGCGGCTGGTGCTTAAACTGGCATTTGCCAAGCAACTGCCATTCAGCAAGGAAAGCGGATTTGGAACCGCCGCTTACTCGCTGCCATTCTTGGTTCTGCGGGATATCCACAGCCAAGAATCTAAGGTGGTGGAGGAGGAAGGATTTGAACCTTCGAACCCTTACGGGGGCAGATTTACAGTCTGCTGCCATTGACCACTCGGCCACTCCTCCACAGGCTGTCTGAGCTATAGGACTGGGTGAGCAAAGTCAAGCCCTTGCAGGCGCCTACGCTAGTACTTCCTCATGCCGGTCGCGGTAGAAATAAAGTGTCACCAACGACACGAATGCGCAGGCCATAACATAATAGGCAATGGAATAGCTGTTGCCGGTTCGGTTCATCAGCCACTGGCAGACCATAGGCGCCGTGCCGCCGAACAGGGCGGCGCTGATATTATAGGATAGCGCCATGCCAGTATAGCGCAGACGGGTGGGAAAAATCTCGACTAGGAGCGCCGGCACTGGGCCGGTATACAGGCCGACTAGCATGGCAAAAATCGCTTGCGCCAGCATGATCGACAGAAGATCCGGCTGCGACACCAAAGTAAACAGCGGCACACTGGCTCCAAAAAACAGCAGCGCACCGATGGTCAGGATTTTTTTGCGGCCGATGCGATCGGAGAGCCATGCCGAAAGCGGGCAAACCACCATTACGATCAGCATGTTAACCGTATTAAGCATCAGTGCTTCCTGCATGGTACGATGCAGGCTGTGCTCCGTGAAGGTGATGAAATACGCCGACAGCAGGTAAAATGGCATGGTCACTGTCAGGTAAATGCCTATAGCCTGCGCCATATGCCTGCCTTCCTGTGTCAATGTATCGCGTACCGGCGTTTTCGACAGACTGCCCTCTTGCTTGGCCGTCTCATAAGCCGGGCTTTCCTCGCAGTGCCGGCGGATATAGAGCCCGATAAAGCCGATGGCGATACCCAGCAGAAACGGGATACGCCAGCCCCAGCTTTCATATTGCGCACTCGTCAGCGGTGCCTTGACGAGACTGGCGATAATGGAGCCGAGCAGGAAACCGATCGCCAGGCTGACCAGTGAAGCGCTGCCGACCAGCCCGCGCCGGCGCAGCGGCGCATGCTCGACCAGAAACGTCATTGAGCCGCAGAACGCCCCGCCCAACGACAATCCCTGCAAAATGCGAATCAGCGTCAGCAGCAGCGGCGCGAACACGCCGATCATTTCATAGGTCGGCAGCAGGCCAATGCAGCCCGTCGGTACCGCCATCATGAAAATCGACAGCACGAGCGCCGTGCGCCGCCCGAAGCGATCACCGATCCAGCCGAACAACACCGCACCGAAGGGCCGCGCCACGAACCCCACCGCAAAAATCCCCAGCGTTGCCAGCAAGTGCGCTGCCTCGTCGCCTGCCGGGAAAAAAAGCTTGCTGATAATCAGCGTCATGTAGGCATAGAGCGCGTAATCGTACCATTCCAGTCCGTTACCCAGCATGCCGGCGATAAGAATTTTTTTGCGCATTCGCTTCTACGTATGATTACAAGTCTACTAAGAAATTTCTTGATTTTTCTACAAAACAAATAGCGGGGTTTAGCGTTCTGGGGCATCTTTACCGATATAACCCTTTTTTTCCGCGTATCTGGCAGCGGCAGTAAGCCGGTCATTATCGCTAGGATGAACATTATCCATAATACTTAGCTGTATATCTTCGCAAACACTACGCAGAATAGCTAATATGTTGTCTGGAGAGACTCTGTTGTTTATATGGGATTTTTGCAGATCACTATTTGCTGCTTTTTCGAAAGATTCTTGCATAATATCAGGATTCTTGACTATATCTATGCCACATCGATCAGCTTCATATTCATTTTTTCTCGCCGCAACCATTAATAACAGATAAATGATCGCCAAACGTATAGGATCAAACTTTTGCTGCTTATTACTGATACCCCATTTATCAGTAACCGTACCCAAGAAGACCGCTAATCCACTAGCACCTGCAAGCCTGGCAAATTGACGGCGATTAAATTTAGCGTGTCCTCCTTCGTGACCTATGACAAAACTCAATTGCTCAGGCTGCAATGCCTGCACCAAAGAATTGGAAAGATAGATAGTCGGGAGAGTAAGATCTACGTCCAAAACACCATCTGCAATATGGTTATGTGATTCGTAAATCACCAGACGCGGAGCCTTTTGCCGTTTTATACCTAATATCTGAAGACAATCTCCATATATTCTATCCAATTCAGGACAACTTTCGGGAGTAACGATATGCGCCCAATTTTTTTCCTTATCCATATGTATCATTCGGCGCGCGAAGAAGGAAACAGCGGTCTGATCGTTTGTGAGAGAGTCAATATCCGGTAAAATCATAATTAAGTGCTTAAAAAATTGATGAATTTATTTGCTATGTAATGGGTTGTGAATTACCCAGCCACACCTTTTCGCCCTTTTTCCGCTCACTGTCCGACTTCAGCTGCCCGCAAGCGGCGAAAATATCCTGCCCGCGTGTTTTGCGTACGGGGGAGGAATAGCCGGCGGCATTGACAATGCGGGCGAAGGTGTCGATGCGCGTCTTGGAGGATGTTTCATAAGGTGCACCCGGCCATGGGTTCCATGGAATGAGATTGACCTTGGCGTGGATGTCCTTGAGCAGGCGCACCAGCTCGCGCGCATCGGTGTCAGAGTCATTGATGCCTTTCAGCATCACATATTCAAACGTAATGCGCCGCGCGTTATTGGCCGCCGGGTAGTTGCGGCAGGCCTCTAACAATTCGGCAATCGGGTATTTCTTATTAAGCGGTACCAGCTCGTCGCGCAATTCATCCCGCACGGCATGCATAGAAATCGCCAGGTTGACGCCTAACTCGCGCCCGCAGCGCTCGATCATCGGCACGACGCCGGAAGTGGAGAGCGTAATCCGGCGCTTGGAGATGGCAATGCCTTCACCGTCCATGATAATGGTCAATGCCCGCGCCACATTCTCATAATTGAACAAAGGCTCGCCCATGCCCATCATCACGATGTTGGTAAACAAGCAATCTTCGCGCTTTTTATTCCATTCGTTCAGGCCATCGCGCGCGATCATCACCTGCCCGACGATATCCCCCGCCGTCAGGTTGCGCACCAAAGGCATCGTGCCGGTATGGCAGAAGGTGCAGGTCAGCGTGCACCCCACCTGCGACGACACGCACAGCGCCCCGCGATCCTCCTCGGGGATAAATACGGTTTCGACTTTGTTGCCATCGGGAAATTCCAGCAGCCATTTGCGCGTATGGTCGAATGAAACCAGGTCTTTGGCGATGGTCGGGCGATCAACGGTAAAATGCTCCGCGAGCTTTGCCTGACTTTCTTTAGCAATACTGCTCATGCGCGCAAAATCGGTCACGCCTTTGACATAAATCCACTGCCAGATTTGCTTGGCGCGAAACGACTCAAAGCCGAGCGTTTTAAGCTTCCCGGCCAGTTCCTCGCGCGTCAGGCCGATGAGGTTGGTTTTTATTTTGTTCATCTAAACCACCCCGCCACATTCTGCGCCATCTGACCCAGCCAGCCACCGCGCCGTGCCGAGGGCGTGAGACCCATGGCATCCATTACGCCTTTGAGCTGGGCTTTTTTATCCTCCAGCGCCAAATACGCTTCGCCCAGCGTTGCTTGCGCTTCTTGCATCGTAGGCGGAACGGAGCGCTGCGGCATCTCATACAATTTTCCGTCTGCCATGCTCCATTCCCCGGCGGCATACATATCCCCGGCACGTTGCTGCAAATTCAGCATTCGGGCTTGGAGTTCCTTGGACAAAGGCGCGGAAACGGCATCCAGTAGCGGACCGTTTTCCAGCAAAATGCGTAATTGCGCATCGGATAATGGTTTTTCTTCCATACGCTATATCAGCCTGTAGCCCCCTTCAACGGCAGCGATCATTTCTTCCTCTCCCAACTCGCGCAGCTTACCGCGCAGACGGTAAATATGCGTCTCAAGCGTATGCGTGTTGAGCGGCGAATCGAAGCCCCAGACGGTTTTGAGCAATTGCTCCTTGCTGATGCTATCGCCCTTGGCAACGGCCAGGCATTGCAGCAATTGCGTTTCCTTGTCAGTTAGGCCAATGGTTTTGCTCACTTCATTCGCCAGCTGTTTCTGCTGGACATGCAGCGTGTAGCCTCGGTTGAGCGTCAACGCATCCTTTTGCAACAGTGCTGCCGCCTCAGCCAGCAGTTCCGGTAGCCGGAACGGCTTGGTTTTCGGCGTCAGCATTGGCGCATCCGTCTCCACCGCCTCATCGGCGATGATCAGCGCTGGCGCAAAATCCCTTGCATCCTGGCTATTTTCTACTACATAGCAGACAGGGGACAGTGCATGTTTCACCTGTTCGGCAATAACAGCGGAAAAATCCTTGTCCTTGCTTACGACAACAATAACCATACCGGGTATAAAATTCCTTAAGGTTGGCTGGTAATTTTAGACCCTGCTAACCCCTATTGTCAATGTTTTGCAATAGGATGTTTTTCCTCCGGCTAGAAAAAATCCGTCGGCCGTAGCGGTGACTACGGGCAAGGACTTTGACAACATCGGAGGGAAAATTGCTATGGCTCTTCGGGTCGGACAAAACGTTAGCAATAGGGGTTGCAGGGGCTCGTATGGGTGAAGCAGATTTGCAAAAAAATAACAGGATAATGCCTGATAAAACCATTCTATCCCACATTATGGCCGAGCGCGCTACCGACGAGTTGCGCCGGCAAATAGGCATTGTCGTTCAATCGGATAGATCGATGGCTGCTTTCCCCGTCGAGTTTCTGCACGAAGAGATATTGACGGCATTTCAGTCATTGCCCAGCGTGAATTTGCTGCTGACGGCGGCGCGGGCGCAGAGCCTCGGCATGGAGATTCCGGCCAAAACCGTGCGCATCAGAGCGGGCGAGCTGTCACTTTCGCAGTTGCAGGCACTGGCCGATCCGCTGGCGCAGGGCGAGCGGCCAAAAGTTAACGCCGCCGCTGCCGCCGACAACCAACACCGGCTATTACAGCTTGCCAAATACGCTTCGCTGCTGCCAGCGCTGCTGGTGGCTGAAAGCGATGCGCCCACCTTCATGCCTCACTGGCTGCGCATTAGCGGCGACGCCATCCGCGACTATATCGATAACCCATTGATAGACAGCATAGAAACCTCCCATGCCGCCCTGCCGCTGGAAGGCATGGAACACACGCGTATCGCCAGTTTCCGCTCGCGTTATTCGACGAATGTGCATCTGGCACTGATCATCGGCGAGCCGGACACCACCGCTCCCCTCACCCGCATCCATTCTTCTTGCATCACCGGCGATATTTTAGGCAGCCTGCGCTGCGATTGCGGCGACCAGTTGAAAATGGCGCTGCAGCAGATCAGCGAAGCGGGCAGCGGCATCCTCATTTACCTGCACCAGGAAGGCCGCGGCATCGGCATCACCAACAAGCTGCGCGCCTACCGCCTGCAGGAGCAGGGAGTCGATACTTACGACGCCAATCTGATGCTCGGCTTCGAGGAGGATGAGCGTGATTTTTCCATTGCCGCCAGTATTTTGAAGAAGCTCGGCGTCAGTCGCATCCGCCTGCTGACCAACAACCCCCACAAGCTGGCGGCGCTGGAAAAAGCCGGGATTACCGTGACTGAACGCATCGGGCTCATCGCTCCGTCCGGGCGGCATAACCATGCCTATCTGGAAACTAAGGCCCGGAAATCAGGGCATTTATTCTGATATCAACCCCTCCACGCAGAACAAGGGCGATGGCCAGAATGTCATAAAATCTTCATACAACCCACCCCGTTTATCGCCTACAATGGCTGAATCATGAGCATTTTCACTCGCATCAAAGACTGGATTTTTGGCGAATCATTGCCGGGAGCGCAAGCACAATCGCCGGTTAATATCAACATCACCGTCAATCCCGGTGAGACAGAAGCACCGCGCGACGGCCGTAAACCACGCATCCTGATCAGCGGTGGCGGCGACGATTCCAAATCGATAGCGGCGGCGGTGGCAATGATCCGCGGCGCAGGCGGTGAGCCGGTGGTCATCACCAACCATGCCGAACTGGTGCAACAGCTGGGCAGCGCTGAGCAGGCGGTGGCGCCAATTCTCGCCAATGTCGATGGCGTGATGGTGATGGGCAGTGATACCGACCACGATCCGGCAAAATACGGACAGGCAAAAAATGCCGCGACCAAACTTGCAGCAAACAGCGCCCGCAGCGACGTCGACGACGCGCTGATCGGCAAGGCGCTGGAATCGGGTGTTCCTTTGCTTGGCGTCTGCGCCGGTATGCAGGCCATCAATATCCATGATCACAAGGAAAATGGCGGAACGCTGCATCAGCACGTGCCGGATATCGTCGGCGATAATCATCATATGCAAGGCGCGGACGACCAGGACAAAATCCCGCCATTCGTGCCGGTGCAATTTGTCGCCATCCAGCCGGATACGGCACTCTCCGCTATCGCAGGGAGCACGCCGGGCTTATACACGCCGCAGCATGGCGGATTGCCACCGGGAGTAGTGATGGAAAACAGCTTCCACCATCAGGCAGTAAATAAGGTACATAAGGAATTCCGTGCCGCTGCCGTATCGGATGACGGCATTATTGAGGCCATCGAGCCAAAGCAGGGCGGGAAATACGACCATCAATTCGTTATGGGTGTCCAATGGCATCCCGAATTCGGCGCCAGCGATTTAGGGGCGAAACTGGCGGCAACTTTCACCGAAGCCGCGCGGAACTACGTGCTGGGAAAAGAACAGAAACATCCGGAACATCGCATCGACCAGGCGCTGGCCAATGCCATACAGCAAGGCCCGATGGTGGCGCGGCTAATGATGGAACGCCAACAGCGAGCAATACTAGGGCGGTAAAAATTACAACTACTTCTTCTCCAGGATCTGCATCAGCCCAGCCTTGTCGGCATCGGCGCTGGCCTTCTGTGCTTCCGGCCAGACGCAACTGTCTTTTTTCCACAGGCCGCTATCGCCGTCGAGATTGACTTCCTTCCATTTGGGATGTCCTTTCTGTTTCAGCTCGGGCAGCGCATCGCGGATGGCTTTGGTCAGCTTGCCGAGCAACTGGCAATGCTTGCCGTTATTCTGGCCGTTATTCTGCGAAAAATTATACGATACCAGCACTGCCTGCACGGCAACAGTGGGCACGGTTTTGGGCACGTAGCTGTAATCGGCGGAAGTGATTTCGGCCGGCTTATATTCCTCGAGCATCTTCGGACTGTCGAGCGGCAGGAAATGCACCTGCGACAGCATGTCGGCATATTTCTGGTTTTCCGGCAGTGACAGATCTTCGAGATTTTTAAATAGCCGCACCGGCTTGCCGCCGACAAAAATCGCCGCATCCAGCTCACCCTTGAGCACGGCGACGACACCCTGTGCCGGGGCGATTTTAACGCTCTCCCCCGGCGTAATGTTCATCATGGAGAACAGATTGATCGAGGTGAGCATGTTGCCGCTGCCTTCTTCGCCGATCGCTACTTTCTTGCCCTGCAAATCGGCGAAGCTCTTGATCTCGTTGCGCGCCAGCACATGCACTTCTTCGCCATAAAGCGGAAAGATGATACGCAGGTTGGAGGCAACGCGCATCGATTCGGGATTTTTGGAGCGGCCAAGGAACCCCAGCACGTCCGACTGCACGATACCGATAGCGGCATTTTCCGAGCTGTTGATGCGCTTGATATTGTCGATCGAGCCTTCGGATGCTTTGACATCGACATCGATGCCCGCGCTAAAGGCGACCTGTGCAATGTCTTTGCCAAAAGCGTAATAGGTGCCGGTCTTGGGGCCGGTGACGATGCCGAGCGTCCCATCTGTCGCCCATACCGCCATTGGCAGAAATAAAAATACGGCAAGCGCGGCAAAAAATCTGCGGTGCATAGGAAACCTTCCATTAACGCGTAAATTAACGCGACAGGTTAATATTTACTTATAATGGAAAGTAATTCGCGGCCAGCGTCCTTGTCAACCTCTGATATGGGTTTGATTTCCGTTATTTGTTCATTCTGCGCCGGAATTCTGGCCAGCCGGCCGATAATCACCTCGTCTTTGTCCTGAAACCGCATGGTTTGGCCTGGCTGGTCGAACGATGGTACCGAGGCCTGGGCATCGCTTACCGGCGGCAGGATGTCGGAGGCATTGGAAATACTGTCCGCTGGGTCGGAGGAGGAGCGCTTATGCAGCTGCGCCATGACCAGTAACCCAAGAGCGGCAAGACAGGACAACAGCAAGGGATAGTTGATTAAAATGCGACGTGAAGGTGCTGGTGGCGGTAAGTTCGGCAGCCTGTGGATTTTAGGCCGCGATGACGTATGAGGTGCGCTGAATGTACCGTTCATGACTATAGAGTGTAGTAAATAACACTTAGATACTCAATCACCTGTCAAGATACAACAGAATTTCTCGGCATTTTTCGTAAAACCGTTGCGAAAATGACGATGCCGCCCCGTATTGCGCAAAGACCATTGCTTTTCCGCTTCGATGCCGCGATAAATGCGGCATGGATGCACTCGACACGATAAGCTTGCTTCTCGACAAGGCGCGGGCCGGTGGGGCCGATGTCGCCGATGCGGTCATGTTTGAAACCGTCGATATCAGCGCCTCGCGCCGCATGGGCAAGCCGGAAGGGCTGGAACGCTCGGAAAACAAGGCGGTGGGCCTACGCGCTTTCGTCGGACAACAACAAGCGATTGTTTCAGGCACCGATACTGGTCGACAGGCGCTGGCCGAACTCGCCGAGCGCGCCGTCTCGATGGCCAAAGCCACACCCGCTGACCCGGACAGTCAGCTTGCACCGGAATCGCTTTATGGCAAAAAAATTCCCAACCTCGACCTGTTCGACGGCGACGAACCGAATGCCGAATGGCTGGCCAACCAATGCAAAGAAGCAGAAGAAGCAGCGCTGTCGGTGAGAGGCATCACCAATTCCGAAGGCGCCGATGCGCATTACGGCAAGAGCCGCATCAACCTTGCCATCGCCAACGGAAAAAATATCGGTTTTGCGCAAAGCTATGACTCTAGCCATTTTTCCGTGTCGGTATCGGTGCTAGCGGGAACCGGCACAGCCATGGAACGCGATTACGATTTCACCAGCGCCCGCCACCGTCGCAACCTCGAAGAGGCGGCCAGCATAGGCCTCCGTGCTGCCGAGCGTACCCTGAAGCGCCTGGGCCCACGCAAAGTAACGACCTGCCGCGTGCCGGTCATTTTCGATCCACGCCTCAGCCGTAGTATCCTTGGCATCCTTGCCGGATCGATTTCCGGTGCATCGATTGCGCGTGGCTCGAGCTTTCTCAAAGATTCATTACATCAGAAAATTTTTCCCGAATCGGTACGTATCATCGACGACCCGCATATCAAAAGCGGCATGGGCTCGAAGCCATTCGATGCTGAGGGGGTGAAAAACGAAAAGCGCGCCCTCATCGATAACGGCATCCTCACTACCTGGCTGCTCGACATGCGCAGCGCCAATAAACTCAAAATGACCACCACCGGCCATGCCACGCGCGGTGTCGCCTCCCCCCCTTCGCCGTCAGCCACCAATTTATATATGGAAAAAGGCAAGCTCTCGCCCACGGAATTAATACAAGACATTCAAAGCGGCTTTTACGTCACCGAGGCTTACGGCATGGGCGTCAACACCGTCACCGGCGATTACAGCCAGGGCGCGGCGGGATTCTGGATCGAAAACGGCGTTATCGCCTATCCAGTGTCCGAAATCACCATTGCCGGGCATTTGCGCGAGATGTTCGCGCACATCACTCCCGCCGACGATTTGGTTTTCCGCTATGCCACCAATGCGCCTACTTTACGTATCGAATCGATGACCATAGCGGGGGTGTGAATGCGGGCGAACAACGTGATGCATATGGATGGTATTGCGGCGGTCAAAACGCTTTCCGATAACCATGTGCATGCGATCATCAGCGATATTCCTTACGGCATCGGCGCCGAAGACTGGGACGTGCTGCACGACAACACCAATTCGGCCTATCTCGGCAGCAGCCCGGCGCAGGCCAGAGCGGGTGCGGTATTTAAAAAAAGGGGCAAGCCGATTAACGGCTGGTCAGAAGCCGACCGCGAGATTCCGAAACAATATTACGACTGGTGCGCAACATGGGCGGTGGACTGGCTGCGCGTACTGAAGCCCGGTGGTTCGGCGTTCGTGTTCGCCGGAAGGCGGTACGCTCACCGCTGCATCTGCGCACTCGAAGATGCCGGGTTCAGCTACAAGGATATGCTGGCCTGGATGCGTAGCCGTGCGCCGCATAGGGCACAGCGTCTCAGCATTGTTTATGAAAAACGCGGCGATCTGGGCGTAGCGGAAGCGTGGCAGGGTTGGCGCATTGGCAATCTACGACCAATATTCGAGCCGGTTTTGTGGTTCACCAAGCCGTATAAAATGGGCGCGACGATTGCCGATAACGTGCTTGCTCACGGTGTCGGCGCATTTAACGAAGAGATATTCCTGCATTATGAAGTTTCCCCTGACAACGTGCTGCATGGTGGGTTCCTGCCCGGCGAATCCGGCCTGCACCCGACGCAAAAGCCGGTACGGCTGATGCAGACATTGATCGAGCTGGTGACTCTCGAAGGCCACATCGTCCTTGACCCTTTTTGCGGTAGCGGCTCTACTCTGGTAGCGGCAAAACAGGCGGGAAGGAAATATATCGGCTTTGAGAATAATGCGATTTACGTGCGCATCGCCGAGAAACGCCTCTGTGAAACACGCGTCACCGGCCTTGCATATGCAACTACCTAACGGCAGCCTATGACGCGCATCCATACACAAGACCATTCCACTGCCGTTCTGACTCGGCGGCTTTTGCGCGAGCATATTTCGCCTTACCGAAGGCAGGTTTGTTTTGCTGTCGGCTGCATGATCATCGTGGCGCTGGCCACCGGCGCCAACGCCTGGATGATCCGTCCAGCGCTTGATCAGATTTTCATCGAGAAAAATCAGGCCATGCTAAAAATCATTCCGCTGGCGGTATTTATTATCGGCGTCATCGGCGCAGCTGCCAATTACGGCAATATGCTGTGGATGCGTTTCATCGGCCAGCGCGTTGTCGCTGATATGCAGCTGCGCCTGTTTTCGCATTTGATTCATAGCGATATCGGTCTCTTCCACGAACAATCGTCCGGGCGACTGATCTCGCGCTTCACCAACGACATCAACCTGCTGCGCAATGCTTTCACCAGCGTGCTAACGGCGCTGGCCAAGGGGTCGCTGACCACCGCCTTCCTCGTCGGCATCATGTTCTACCAAAACTGGAAGCTGGCATTGATCGCGCTCGCCGCCTTTCCCATTGCCATCCATCCGCTGATCCGCTTAGGCAAGCGCATGCGCAAAATTTCCGGGAAGACGCAGGCGCAGCTGGGCGATTTCACCGTTACCCTCGATGAAACATTTCACGGCGCACGCACGGTTAAATCCTATAACCGCGAAGATTTCGAAGTCACGCGTGCACGCACCATGATTGAAACGCTGACCCATTTGTATCTCAAAGCGGCGCGCGTGCAGGCCGCCGCCTCGCCGCTGATGGAATGTTTGAGCGGCGTGTCGATCGCGCTGGTTATCTGGTATGGCGGCTCACAGGTGATGAGCGGCACGACAACGCCGGGCGCCTTCACCTCCTTCATCGGTGCGTTCCTCATGGCTTATAAACCCGTGCGCTCGATGAGCGGTATGAACGGTTCCCTGCAGGAAGGCCTGGCTGCCGCCAGCCGTCTGTTCAACGTGCTCGATACGCCGCCCACCATCACCGATGCGCCGGACGCAAGACCACTGCGCGTGACCACGGGCCATATCGCCTACGATACAGTGAAATTTTATTACGGAACCGGAATGGCCGGCGTGGAATCCATCCGGCTGGAAGTGCCGTCCGGCAAAACAGCGGCGCTAGTGGGGCTTTCCGGCGGCGGCAAATCAACTTTGATGAATCTGCTCTTACGCTTTTACGATGTCGATAGCGGCGCCATCTGCATCGACGGGCAGGACATACGTAGCGTGACGCTACGCTCCTTACGCGCGGCTATGGCTTTCGTGCCGCAAGAATCGATGTTGTTCGACGATACGGTACGCGCCAATATCGCTTACGGGCGCGAGGATGCGAGTGACGCCGAGATTGCCATAGCCGCGAAAAACGCCGCCGCCGACGAATTTATTCACCAGTTGCCGCAGGGCTATGGCACTATGATTGGCGCGCACGGCGTGCGCTTGTCCGGCGGCCAGCGCCAGCGCCTTGCCATCGCCCGCGCCATGCTCAAAAACGCGCCTATCCTGCTGCTTGACGAAGCCACCTCGTCGCTCGACAACGAATCCGAACGCAGTATCCAGCAGGCGCTTAAAATCCTTATGCAGGGACGCACAACCCTAGTCATCGCCCATCGCCTCAGCACCATCGTCGGCGCCGACATCATCTATGTAGTAGACCAGGGGCGCATTATCGAGAGCGGCACACATCAGAGCCTGCTGGCACAACAAGGCAAATACCACCAGCTCTATGCACGGAATTTTGAGATGGAACAGAGCGCCTGATTATGCCATATTCTTGCTGGTGGATTTTCCTTGGCGATAAGGCAAGGCCGTCAGTGATTCAGGAACAGTTTTAACGCTTTCCCCCTTAAATTTTTCTGCAAGCACATCAACGTTTGCGACAAATGCTGCCGGATTAATAGTTGTGTCACGTTGCGGGAAGATAAATGTTGCGGGATCATTTTTGTATGGAGAGATCATTCCTAAACCATCATCTGTATCTCTAAGTAATTCCATTAAATCTGCTATGCGCTTTGTAATGATTATTCTTTTCGACGTAATTTCTTTGGCATCGGCATCGTTTCTCTGATCCGGAGGCATTCCATTCGGCCGATTCGGTAATATTGTCTTTAACATATCGCCGTCAACCGGAAACCCTAATGAAAGATCGTACATCACACCCAATACAGCGGAATTATCCAATCGCAATTTACTTAAGTCCTTTTTATGTATTCCATTTTTTTTAATCCGGCCATTTTTATCCTGATCATGGTTATCAACGAGAATTTCAAAATTAAACGCACCGTTTTTATAAGAGGAATCTTTTAAATTAGCTTCGATGTGATTTTGTATTAGGATATCTGCACGCAGGCGTTCCAAATCTGTTCCAGGAAGTGATTTCACATCGTGTTCCGCTTTTGCCAATGCAATATCCTGTATGTTTTTTACCGATAAAGCATTTTGCACGGAAACAAGTTTCCCGTCTTTGTATTCCGGAGTGCCAAATTCTTCCATTTTAAAAAATAATTTGGTACCTTCTTTATTCCAATCCAAATGACCAATAGCAACTACGTCATTATTTTTCCCCATAACGACATACAAAAGCTGTTCTGATGGTTCCGTTCCGCTGGCTTTTATATTGGTTTTACCATCAGTTACATTATTTATAGCCACCTTTTCTAAACGCTGTACCTTAGGTCCTAATATATCTGACATAAACATCTCTTATATATTTGAATATTGTAGCATATTTATAATCCTACCATAGGATGTTACGGAATGATAATGAAGGTTATATGACAAATGCACGACTAATAACCAATTGAAATCAAAATAATGTCCCTTAAAAAACGCTTCCTCAAGCATCCCCGTACGCAAGCCGCCGCCGCGTGGCTGATCTATGCCTTTATCCGGCTGACCTATGCTACTTCACGCAAACAGTTTGTAATTGACGCAGCGGCACAGCCCTATATGCACGGGGAGGCGAACGGCATTTTCGTGTTCTGGCATGGACGTATCGGGCAGATGTTGCCCATTTGCCCCCCGGGACGGAAAATGCACGTGTTGAGTTCGCGCCATCGCGACGGCACCTTAACCACCACGATCATCGGCCATTTCGGACAATCAACCATTCGCGGCTCGTCGAACAAGGGCGGTAGAATGGCGGCGCTGGAGATCGTGCGCACGCTCAAGCGCGGCGACAATATCAGCATCACCCCGGACGGACCGCGCGGACCGCACCAAGTAGCGGCGCAGGGTACGGCCAGCCTCGCCCGGCTGTCGCGCAAGCCGGTCATTCCCGTGGCGTTTTCCTCGACGCGGCATATCCGTTTTAATAGCTGGGATCAGTTCCTGTTGGCACTGCCGTTCGGGCGGATGGTGTTTTGCGTCGGCGCACCACTTCTGCTAGAACAGGAGGATGAAACGGCGCAACGAGCCATCGAACAGGCCTTGAACGCGCAGGTAGCCAAAGCGGATAGCATGACACATGCGTAAATACCGAACGTTGACCGGCCTGATTTCTCCTTTTCTCCCCCTCTGGCTTGGCTTACGCAAAACCAAAGGCAAGGAAGATGGCAAGCGCATCCGCGAACGTTTCGGCATCGCCTCGATACCGCGCCCGAAGGGGAGATTGCTGTGGCTGCATGCGGCCAGCGTCGGTGAAGCGAATTCGGTGTTGTTCCTCATCAGCAAAATCCGCGAGCGTTTCCCGCATGTAAAATTGTTCCTCACCACTGGTACGGTGACATCGGCGCGACTGATGCAAGCGCGGCTGCCGCAAGGCGTCATTCATCAATACGCGCCGGTCGATACGCCGCAAGCGACACGGCGTTTCATGCGTCACTGGCAGCCGCAACTGGCGTTCTGGGTCGAGTCGGAATTCTGGCCTAACCTGATTGAGACCGCCGATCGCTGGCAGTGTTACATGGGCGTCATCAATGCGCGCATGTCGGAGCGCTCATACCTGAAGTGGAAAAAACATCCGGCGATGATCTCCGATATGCTGAGCTGTTTCGACCTTATGTTTGCGCAGAGCGAGGAAGATGGTGCGCGCCTCAAAATACTGGGCGCCAAAGAAGTCGTCTGTATCGGCAATCTCAAATACGACGCGGCGATGCTGCCCTGCGATGAGGCGGAATTATTGCGGCTGAAAAACGGCGTGGGCCGGCGTCCGCTATGGCTAGCCGCCAGTACTCATCCAGGTGAAGAGGAAATGGTGGCCGAGGCGCATCGGTTACTGGCGTCGATGCGCCCTGATCTGCTGACCGTCATCGTGCCACGCCATCCCGAACGTGGCAGCGAGATCGCCAAAATGCTGAAGGCCGAGTGGCGCGTGGCGCAGCGCTCCATGCAGGCCTCTTTGGCCGCTGATACGCAAATCTATATCGCCGATACGCTGGGCGAGCTGGGACTGTTCTACCGCTTGTGCGAGATCGTATTCATGGGTGGCTCTCTGGTCAGGCATGGCGGCCAGAATCCGCTGGAGGCGGCGCGCCTGTCCTGCGCCATCGTTATGGGCGAGCATACGCACAATTTTGATGCGATGCTTCGCGATATGGAAAAGCTGGGTATCATTCTGCGCGCTAAAAACGCACAAAGTCTCGCCGCGCACATCGCGCAATTATTGAATGACGCCACCTTGCGCATCACAATGCAGACCAACGTGCGCAGATGGGTGGAAAGCAAGAGTGGCACGGCTGAACGGTTACTTGAGTTACTTTCGCCGCTGCTGGAAGTGAAAGAAAAAAGCACATGAAAACGCCCATTTTCTGGAAAAATAATAACGCACTCTCGGCGCTATTATTTCCGCTGTCGCTTATTTACGATGCGGCAAGCAAGCTGCATCGCGCCTGTGTCATACCGCTGACGCTTCCCATTCCTGTCATCTGTATCGGCAATGTGACGGCGGGTGGGGCAGGCAAGACGCCAGTAGCGCTGCATGTCGGACAAAAACTCAAGCAAAAAAATCTGCGGGCGTTTTTTTTAAGCCGCGGCTATGGTGGAAATTTGCTGGGGCCGCTGCTGGTTGATCCGGCGCGGCATACGGCAGGTGAAGTCGGCGACGAGCCGTTGTTGCTGGCACGCCTCTTGCCCACCGTCGTTGCTGGAGATCGCCGCGCCGGGGCCAGGCTCGCCATCGAACACGGCGCGCAGGTGATTATCATGGATGACGGGCTTCAGAATCCTTCCCTCGCCAAAACGTTGTCATTGCTGGTAGTCGATGGGCAGAGCAGCTTCGGCAACGGGCACATTCTTCCCGCCGGGCCACTGCGGGAATCGATAGCGGAAAGCATACGACGGGCGGATGCGGTGATTATTATGGGAAGTGGGGAAATGATTCCGTTCGGCAAACCACTATTGCGCGCAATTATCCAGCCATCAACCGACTTCGGCCTCAAAGGAAAAACACTCCTCGCTTTCTGCGGCATCGCTACTCCACAGAAATTTTTTACTATGCTGGAAACGCTCGGCGCTACACTTGCAGAAACGATTGCGTTTGCCGATCATCATGCCTATACGCCACCTGACCTGCAAACGCTGGCGGACAAGGCAGCGCGGCATAACGCAACGCTGGTCACCACGACCAAGGATGCGGTGCGTCTGCCTGAAACATTTGCGAAACAGGTGCGCGTGGTGGATATTGCGCTTGCATTCGAGAATGAAGCCATGCTGGATAGGTTGCTCGACGATGCACTGAACGCTTATGGAAAAGCTTAAAAACTTCATCGAATTCGCCCTAGCGAAAATCTTTTTCGCCGCGTTTAGGACGCTGCCGCTCGACATGGCGTCGTATATCGGCGGCTTCATGGCGCGGGCCATAGGACCGTTTCTTCCTGCACAACGTATCGCTTATGCCAACCTGTCGATGGTTTTTCCGGAATGGACAACGCAGCAAAAGCGGCACATTCTAGACCGCATGTGGGATAATCTTGGCCGCAACACCGCCGAGCTGGCACACCTGCCGGGCGATGCGCTGTATGGGCGCATGACACTACACGGCATTGAAAACTTACCGGAAAATGGCAAGCCGGCGATCTTTTTTTCCGGCCATCTCGGCAATTGGGAATTAAGCTATCCCGTCGTACATCGCCACGGGCACCCGGTAACACTGATTTACCGCGAGGCCAATAACCCTTATGTCGACAAAATGATCAATGGCATCCGCGCCACGCAATCAGCCGCCATGCTGCCCAAAGGCGCTAAAGGCGCCATCCGCTTAGGCCGCGCCATCAAGGACGGGCAGACACTGGCCATGCTGGTCGACCAGAAAATGAACGAGGGAATCGCCGTACCATTTTTTTGCCGCGACGCCATGACTGCCACTGCCATCGCCGAATTCGCCCTGCGCTATGATCTGCCGCTGATTCCCGGCCGCATCGTACGCACGCGCGGCTGCCATTTCGAAGGCCATGTTTACCCGGCGCTCGTTTACGAAAAAACCGGCGATGCCGACAAAGATACGCTATCCATCCTGACGCACATCAATGCTTTGCTCGAAAGCTGGATACGCGAGCACCCGGAGCAATGGTTCTGGGTGCATCGAAGATGGCCTAAGGCCGAACTTTGATTTCCCCGTCCCTGAACGTCACCGTCAGCGCATCTTTTTTCATGGCCTGCGCCGCCGAAGTGACTAGCTTGCCTTGTGCATCCTTGACCAGTGCGAAGCCGCGTTCCAACACACGCTGGTAATTGACACTTTCCAGCAATGATATCAGGTTGCGTAAGCGCTCTTCCCTAGCATCGATAAGGCGCTTCCCGGCGTTGAACAACCGCGCTTCCAGCTCATGCAGCTGCTCCAGCGCTTTTTTGATATCGACCAGCAGAATCTGCGGACGCAGGCTTGCGGTAAGCAGCGCCAGCTGTTGTTCCTTGCGCGCAAGACTTGCCGGCAGTGCGGCATGGAGACGCTCGCTCCAATCATCGAGGCGCTGCGTGGCGGTTTGCAATAGCTGCACCGGCTTGGGCAACCCGCGCGCCAGGCCGCCCAGCAACTCATGGCGTTGCGCCAGCAGACGCTGTATGGCGACAGCGAGACGCGCATCCAGCTGCTTGATACCCAACCATAATTCCTCGCGCACCGGCACCGCCATTTCGGCGGCGGCGGTCGGCGTCGGTGCGCGCTGGTCTGCGGCATAATCGATCAGTGTGGTATCGGTTTCATGACCAACAGCAGAGATGAGCGGGATGCGCGAGTTAGCTGCGGCACGCACGACAATTTCCTCGTTGAACGCCCATAAATCCTCTATCGATCCGCCGCCGCGCGCAACGATCAATATATCAACCGTCGGGATACGTGAGTCAGGATTTAGGGCATTGAAACCGTCAATGGCTTCAGCGATCTGCTCTGCGGCACCCTCGCCCTGCACGGCAACCGGCCAGACGATGACATGGACGGGAAAACGATCGGCGATGCGGTGCAATATGTCGCGGATGACGGCGCCGGTGGGCGAGGTAATAACGCCAACGATTTTGGGTAAAAACGGCAGCGGTTTTTTGCGTTTTGGATCAAACAGCCCCTCTTCTTCCAGCGCCTTGCGGCGTTTCTCAAGCAGCGCCATCAGCGCGCCAACACCCGCCGGCTCCATGCGGTCGATGACGATCTGGTAGGAGGATTTGCCGGGATAGGTAGTGATCTTGCCGGTACAGATGACTTCCAGCCCGTCCTCGGCCTTGAAATTGAACTTGGCCGCGTTGCCTTTCCAGCATACCGCGTCCATCACGGCATTATCGTCCTTGAGGCGGAAATAGACGTGGCCGGAACTGGCCTGTTTCCAGCCGGAAATCTCGCCGCGGATACGCACGACACCGAAATGGTCCTCGACCGTGCGCTTGATCGAAAACGCTACTTCACTGACCGAATAGATCGGCTGGTTATGGTTGAAATCGGCGGTGGCTTGCGGCATAATGTGAAGAATAATTATAATTTACCCTGTACAATGGCATGATTTCATTGTATTGCAACATGTTATTAACTTGAAAGACAGGGCAGTGATATGGATAATCCGAAGGATCCTTCCCATAGAAACCATGTTGACCGCACCGGTAAGAGGCACGGCATAAAAGATAGTTGGGCAGGCTCTGAAGCAAAGAAGCAAACCTCTAAGCCACCTTCGGCAGAAGAGTTGAAAAAAAAGATGGTAGAGGCAGAAAAGGCGGTGCAGAGTGTTCGCCGGAGAAAAGAAGCTGGCGATCCATGGATAAATCCCAATCCAGATGAGACTAGAAGAAAAGAACTCATCGATTTAGCACGAAGCGCACAGGAGCACCAGGACATAGTAGATAAGCTAAGAGCAAAAAAATCTAAAGGCGGTGGATCGCGTGCTTAGTAAACCTAACCGAAAAACCTTTATTACTCCTTACCAGGAAGAAGCCCGCAGAATAAAAATCATCGAGTCGGATTCGTTTAAGGCGTTGATGGAATTTCGCCGTAAGCAAATCGAAGGCGAAATGCACCGGTTTCAAGATTTGATCTTGGGAATCAAAAATGGCTTAAAAAATAAAGAATTTACCGTAACCACTAATTTCTTCACCCGATTTTTGTCTCATTTTTTACCCCCCGAGAATTCTCCCTGGGGAAGAGGCGATATTTATCATGCGACAGAGAATTTAGACGAAGAAATTAAGATAATAGCTAAACTGGTTGATCATCTTTCGAACCCGGACAATCAGGAAAATCCCTTCTTCGTGTACCTCGGGCTTACTCTAGGTAACCATAAGATTCAATCTTCCTGGATGCAGTACGTAGCGGACGGCGCTCAGTGGTCTACTGGAAAAGCCCACAAATTATTAGACCATATATTCAACAATATTACCACCCCGCAAGTGAGGCATAATATCCAAGGATGGATAGAAGAGGAGCTCACTGCCATAGAAAAAAAAGCAATCCAGAAACGTTTGGATGATATCCGTACGCCGCTGGAAGAATTTCTGGATTTATTTGATGCTTTCAAGAAGGAGCATCGCAAGGCTTTTAAAGAACTCCGCAAGGAAGCCGATTGGGTTGAGCAAAATAGGAGGCAATGGGAAAAATGGGGGCAGCCGCCAAAAAATCTCGAGGGTCCGAGAGTGTAATGCAGTAATCGCGTACGCTCAGTACGTAGGTAAAAACCGTCTATGAAACAGAATAGCGTTTTAGTCATTGGCTCCGGCGGGCGCGAGCATGCGTTGTGCTGGCGCCTCAAACAATCGCCGCAGGTCTCACAGGTCTTTTGCGCTCCGGGCAATGACGGCATGGCGCAAGACGCCCTTTGCGTTACCCTCAAGAGCGCCGAAGAGGTGATCGGTTTTTGCAAAGAAAAAAATATCAGCCTGGTGGTGATCGGGCCGGAGCAGCCGCTGGTCGAAGGCTGGGCAGACCGGTTGGCCGCCGGCGGCGTTTCTGTATTCGGCCCGTCGCAAAATGCGGCACGCCTCGAAGGCTCCAAAGGCTTCATGAAAAAACTCTGCAAAAAATACAGTATTCCGACCGCCGCTTACGGATTTTTTACCGACACAGTCTCCGCCAAAACTTTTCTCGATGGCCAAGCCTATCCCATCGTCGTCAAGGCTGATGGCCTGGCGGCAGGCAAAGGCGTCATCATTGCCGAGAACCGCAAGGAAGCGGAAAGCGCTATCGACGGCATGTTCTCCGGACAGTTCGGCGAGAGTGGAAAATCGGTAGTGATCGAAGAATTCATGGAAGGCGAAGAGGTGAGCTTCTTTGCGCTCAGCGACGGCGAGACGGCAGTAGAATTCGGCTACGCGCAGGATCATAAGCGCGCTTATGACGGCGACCTTGGCCCCAATACCGGCGGCATGGGTGCCTATTCACCGGCGCCGGTAATGAACGCGACGCTCAGCAATATCGTCATGCAGACCATCATCCGGCCCACTGTGGAGGCGATGAAAAAAGAAGGCTGCCCGTTCGCCGGTGTATTGTTCGCCGGACTAATGCTGACGAAGGCGGGACCAAAACTACTCGAATATAACGCGCGCTTCGGCGATCCGGAAACGCAAGTCCTGATGATGCGCTTTGACGGCGATTTGTACCAGACGTTATTTGCCGCCGCCACCGGCAGGCTGGATAAGCCTATGGCACTCAGCCCACGCGCCGCCGTGTGTGTCGTCATGGCGGCAAACGGCTATCCCGGCCTCTATGAAAAAGGCACCGTGATCAAAGAACTCGAGAGAGCGGGAAAAATCGGCGGGGTAAAAATTTTCCATGCTGGGACACAGAAAAAGGATGGCCAGTGGGTTGCCACCGGTGGTCGCGTGCTGGGCGTCACCGCGCCCGGCGCCACCATCGCCGAAGCTCAGAAAACAGCCTACCGCGCCATCGATGCGATCGACTGGCCGCAAGGCTTCTACCGCCGTGACATTGGCTGGCGGGCGCTCAAGACGTAGACTCTTCCACCCAATACCTCTTGATCAAGGGAATCTGACTGAAGGTAAACAGCATCGATAATCCGAACATACCGAATACTTTGAAGTTGACCCAGAAATCCGTCGAGGTATGGCGCCAGACGATTTCGTTGAGCGCCGCTAGGAATAAAAAAAATATACCCCACCGCAGCGACAATTTTCTCCAGCCAACATCCGTCATCTGCAGTGCATCGTCGAGCAAATATTTGAGCACCGGCCTGCCTATCACCACTCCACCCAACAGCACCGAAGCAAACAGCAAATTGACCAACGTTGGTTTAATCTTGATGAAAGTATCATCATGCAGGAACAGGGTCAGGCCGCCCAGGATCGTCACCAGCACACCCGACACCAGCGGCATGATGGCGATGCGGCGTTCCTTACCATAGGTAATGGCCAGTGACAGCAGTGTACAGGCGATCAGCGCTGCCGTCGCCGCCAAAACCCCGGCGGCCTTATAGGCGAGGAAAAAGACGAAAAGCGGCCCAAAATCGAGTGCCAGGCGCAAACGGCTGTTCATTTTGTCCCCTTTGCCAGTAATTATTCTTTACAACCAATATGGCTCTTATGCTACAGTGACGGCGAAATTGCCATCTCCGCGAAGAAGGATTCCATCTTGGATATATCGGTTTTAATTGTGGAGGATGAAGCCGCGATTGTCACGCTGCTTCGTTACAATCTCGAGCGCGAAGGCTTCCGTGTTTATTCCACCGGCGACGGCGAAGAAGCGGTGAGCATGGTCAAGGATTACAAACCCGACGTTATTGTCCTCGACTGGATGCTGCCGTCCATGTCCGGCGTCGATATCTGCAAACAGCTGCGTTGGAGCCCAGATACGAAAGCCATTCCGATCATCATGCTCTCCGCCCGCGGCGAAGAAGGCGATCGCATCCGCGGACTCGATGCCGGCGCTGACGATTATATCGTCAAGCCTTTCTCGCCGGCTGAATTAATCGCCCGCATCCGCGCTATCTTCCGCCGCTTTCGCCCGGCACTGTCGGAAAAAGTGCTGGCTTTCGCCGGTATTAAAATGGATGTCTCCGGCCACAAGGTAACGCGCAACGATATGGAAGTGCATCTGAGCCCGACCGAGTTCAGCCTGTTGCGTTACCTGCTCGAGCATCCCGGCCGCGTCTTCACCCGTGAACAATTGCTCGATGCGGTATGGGGCGACGATATCTATGTCGAACTGCGCACGGTCGACGTGCATGTGCGTCGCCTGCGCAAAGGGCTCGACTATGACGGCAAACAGCCTGACCTCATCCGCACTGTTCGCTCGGCAGGCTATGCGCTGGAGGAAAATACGACGGGAGAAAAATTTGTGGAAGAAGTGGAGAAATAGTTATTTTGCCCTTCGCAGCAATTCTTCCTTGCCCATCCGGTAATCCCCCGCTTCCCATTCCTCTTCAAGTTCACGCAATAGCTCGCCCAGCTCTTTGCCCGGCTGGATGCCAATCTTGATGAGGTCGTCACCGGTAAGCGGGAATACAGGTGGCGACCAGTGTTCAGCCAGTGCCAGCATGCCGCGGTAGGGATGCAGTTCGTCGAACGGCTCGTCGCCCGCCGCCCAGTTGAGCCACAGGATACGTTTGAAATTCGTCTGCCCAAGATACCGCAGCGCGCGCTTCTGCTGCCTTTCGCTGAGCTTGGGCTGGATCATCTTATGATGTTTGGCAATGGGCAGCAATGCCTTCACCCTCTGGTTGGACAGGCGCAGCCGCGCGGTGAGAATATCCAGCGCTTCTTCCTTGGCCATATGCGCGCCGATGCCATATAAAAACGCTGCCAGGCGAACAATGGGTTCTGGTCTTATATCCAACGCCCGTTCCAGTTCCTCCAACCGGACGAATATCTCAACATCGCGCAAATCCAGCCCCAGCGCATAGGGTAGGACGCGCACCGTCTGCATCATCTGCAACGTATGTGACGGTTCTTTTGCCGCCAGCAACTTCATCACCTCATGCTGGATACGTTCGCCCGATAACGTTTCGATCAGCGCCGCTTGCCCCATGCAAACCATCAACGCCGCCTCATCCGGCATGCCCCATAATCCGTTCACCTCGGCATAATGGGCATGGAAGCGGAAGAAGCGTAGGATACGCAGATAATCCTCGGAGACACGCAACGCCGGATCGCCGATAAAGCGCACATCGCCGTTTTTTGCATCGGCGATACCATCGAAATAATCGAACAGTTCTCCCTCGGGCGACAGGTATAGCGCGTTCATAGTGAAATCGCGGCGCGCCGCATCGGCCTGCCAATTATCAGTATATTGCACCTCGGCATGGCGACCGTCGGTAGCGACGTCCCGGCGCAATGTCGTAATCTCGAAATGACGCGCGTCGATCACCGCCGTCACCGTACCGTGCGCAAGGCCAGTGGGGACGGCTTTGATTTTGGATTTCTCCAGCAGCGCGATCACCGCCTCCGGCAACAGCGGCGTCGCCGCATCGACATCCGTGACCTCGCGTCCCAGCACTGCATCGCGTACGGCGCCACCGACGAAACGCAGCGGCGCTTTTTTACGCGCAAAAGCCTTGATGAGCACTTTCGTTTCCGGCCAGTCGAGCCAGGTGGGCGTAAGCGTGTGTTGTGATGCCATAATTGCAAGCTATACTCCGAGGACCATATCCCGCAAGGGTGAAGTACGAAAGGAAAAAGGATGCGGCGGCGTAAACGAAGGCAACACCCACAGGATATGATTTCGGCGCAGGAGATCGCCTGCTTTGCCTATTGTCCCGAACAATGGCGGCTGCAATACGGCATGGGGATTGAACCGTCTAATCAGGCCGCAATGGCAGCGGGCAAACGGCATCATGCCAGGAAAGCCGTCGCCGAACGCGTGGCAAGCGGGTCGATATTACTTGGGTTGGTATTGCTGGCGGTTACCCTGCTGGCGCTATTGCTGCTGATATTTTCCCGATGACACGCGAAATGATCATTATTCTGGCCGCGCTGGGGCTGGCGTTGCTCTTGATCCTGCTCGGCTGCAACCTGCGGCGGCGGCGTGGATTGGGCGCTGGCCGTACGTTGTCGCTCGACCGCATCACCCTCACCTCGCGCCGCCATGGCCTCACCGGCAGGCCCGACCGCCTGATCCGAAGCGGCGACAGCATCATCGTCGAGGAATGGAAATCCTCGCGCTCGCTCAAGCCGTGGCATATTAGTCAAATCGGCGTCTATTTCCTGCTGATCGAGGACCAGATGAAAATAAAACCGGCGCGCGGCTTCATCGTCTGTGGCAACGGCAAGCGCTACCGCATCGACAACAGCGAAACGTTGCGCGCGCAGGTGCTTGAGCTGGCCAGGCGCATCCGCCAGGCGCGCGCGGCGATCGCGCAGCCGATCCCGGTCAATCCCTCCCCCGGCCAATGCTGCCCCTGCGGCATGCGCGGTCATTGCGGGCAGGCGAGGCTGTGAGTAAAAGGCAACAAATCGTTCTGTCAGCGCCATCCTTAGAACGCATTAATGAATAGGAGGGAACAGGGGTTAGGATCAAAGGCATGTCCCATTCCCCAGATCTGATTTGGTTTGTAGGTAAAATTATATTCGTTTATCAATGCGCTGCCGTCCCAATTGGCGCCTTGGCAACCCTGATCATTGAGGCCGGTCCACTGGGCCTCAAACGATAACCAGCTCTGCACGCTGCCGGATTCCGGCAACCCATCATCTACCTTATTGTCTATGTAAAAGGCATCGGCCGGGCTATAGAGGCCGGCCGCACCATTGAGTACCACCTTTGGGTTGTTGCCTGGGAGGATCGGTGATCCACCGATATGCACATAGTTCACTGCCTGGTAACTCAACGCAAACATACCGCAATTGGCACCACAAGATAGTTCCAGCCACCCCACTCCTGGATATACGGCAGCATTACTAAGGGGAAACGGAGACAGCGGGATCAAGCCGGCCATTGCCAAATCCTCATTGACGAGGGAGATTTCATCGGGGGGTGAAGCAAACGAGAACTCCTTTGCCTGCTGAAGCCCATCAATCTGGCCATTGCCATTGCCGTTAGCGGTACCCGAAAAATAATCGGTCGCATTCGGACAATCACCAGGCAAGCAATTATATTTGGTTTGGAATGTATTGATGGCGTTGACAAACTGTTGTTCCGTGGCGATGTCCTTGCGCAGGTCGGCCGTACGGATCAAATCGCGGCCGACTATGATACCGCCGACGATCAGGCCGATGATAACCAGCACAACGGAGAGTTCGATCAGCGTAAAACCGCGCCGGTTTTGCCGTCGGGCAAAGATAACAACTGATGCGCAGGTCACAGACATTTGTCGAAGTATGGCAACGATGAGTTAATAATTAGTTAGCCTTTAATCGCCATAGGCAAAGCCGTTGACGGGGCAGAGGTTCTTGAGCAGGCAAAATTATAGTGCTTACGGCTGCGGCTCGATATGGCCGGGTATCAGCCGCCCCTGCTCCATATGCGGCGGCACATAGTCGCCCTTGCGTGGCTCGATTGACGTTCCAAGAAAAATAAAGCACCCTGCGGCAATCAGCAGGCTGGCCAGCACCGCCCAGTACCACGGCCCGTCGCGAAAAAGCGGTTTAGGCTTGCCGGCCTTTTCGGCCTTGCGCCGGACCGCATACAGCCATAGCCCATAAATAATGAGCGGAATCCATACCGGCCAGAAACGGAAAATTAGAAATCGCAGCATGGGTTCTCCTATGTTCAATCCTGTGATCGCTCAAAGGCGCTGCACAGGATGTGGTCGATTATCACATCCGATCCTGTACCGCCGCTTGTGCGGCTCACAGGATTCATACTACAATGGCAGCCGGATGACCACGCGCAGGCCACCCTTAGGCGCGGTATCGAGCGCGATGCTGCCGCCATGCGCCAGCGCGATATCGCGAGCGATGGTCAGGCCTAAGCCGACGCCGCCGGTTTTGACATTACGTGAATGCTCGAGCCGGTTGAATGGTTTGAACACTTCCTCGCGTTTATCGGCTGGAATGCCCGGTCCTTCGTCGTCGATGATGATTTCGCAATAATTGGCCGAAACCATTACCGCCAACCGGCAGCGCCTGCCATAGCGCAGGGCGTTGTCGATCAAATTATGCATCATGCGACGGAAACCGCTGATGCGGATGTCGGCAGTCACATCATCGTTTCCCACGAGCGCCACATTGGCATTAAGCCGCTCATAATCCCGCACCACATCTTGGAGCAATTCGTGTAAATGTACGCGCGTCGTTTCCTCGCGCCCCTCGCCGCGCGCAAAATCAAGATATTCCTGGATCATATGCTCCATCTGCTGCACATCGTCGCTCAGTTCCTTCATGGTATCGCGCACGGCACCGTTTCCTTCCAGCATGGCAAGCTCGAGTTTCATGCGTGTCAGCGGTGTGCGCAAGTCATGGGAAATGCCGGCCAGCATCTCGGTACGAGTACGCAGTTGGCGTCTGATACGTTCGCGCATAATGACGAAAGCCTTGGCCGCTTTGCGCACTTCGCTCGCTCCGTGCGGACGGAAACCTGGCATATCCACGCCGCGCCCGAAATTATCGGCCGCTTCGGCCAGCCGAATGATCGGGCGGATTTGGTTGCGCAAAAACAGCACGGCGATCAGCAAAAACAGTATCGATGCCCCCAGCATCCAGACGATGAAAATGGTGGTCGTGCGGCTTTCCAGCCGCTTAACGGTAGTTTTCAACCGCATCACCTGGTCGGCCAATCTGACGCGGATTTCGATGGTTTCGCCGTTCTCGATAGTGCGCACGGTGAAAGATTCGCTGATTTTGCGATGCAAAAGCCGCTGGAATTCGTGGAACTCATCGGAAGCATAACCAGTTTCGAACGAAGCGGGCGGGTCAAAATAGATATCCATGCCGGTGGTTATTTCAAAATCGCTGACGATCTGCAGGCGACGTGTCGGCGTCACATGGCGTATTTCACGTACCAGAAACGCCGTTTCGCCGGCGAGCGTACCCGCCATGTGGCGCGTAACATTGTCCCAGTGGGTGGCAAAAAACACATAGGCCATCACCACCTGGATCAGCACCGTCGGCAGCACCAGAATCAACAGCGCCCGCCCGAACAGGCTTTTGGGGAGAAAAGATTTAAAAGGCATGCTCACTCCGCATATAACACATACCCCGCGCCGCGTACGGTCTGAAGATACACCGGCTTGCCCTCGCTTCCCTCTATTTTCTTGCGCAGGCGCGTCACCTGCACATCGACCGCGCGCTCGCTGCCGACGCCAGGCATCACCTGCAACAACGCCTCGCGTGAAACCGGTTTTCCGGCATTTTCAGCCAGAAGCTTGAGCATGGCCATTTCATTCGAGGTGAGGTAGATATTCGCGCTACCACTTTTAAGCTGGCTGGTAGCAAGGTCGAAATGGTATTGCCCGAACGCAATCGTCCTCGGTCTATCGCTGCGTGCTGCATGGCGCTTAAGCAGCGTACGGATGCGTAGTACCAGCTCCTTCGGCTCGAACGGCTTGGTCAGGTAATCCTCGGCACCCGTTTCAAGTCCCTTGATGCGGTCATCGCCCTCGCCCATTGCTGACAGCATCAATACCGGCATATCGCTTTGCGACAGACTCGCCAGCAATTCCAACCCCGTTTCGCCAGGCATCATCACATCGAGCACCATGACATCGAACACAAACCATGCCAGCTTGCGCCGCGCCTCGGCGGCGCTGGCAGCGCTGGTGACCATAAAACCTTGTTCGCTTAAAAATTTACGCAATAGCGAGCGCAGCCGGTCGTCATCGTCAACTACGAGAATATGGGATTTGAGGTCGGCCATACTTACCGCCGCCGCCGTAATAAAATATAATAGGCGCCCGACCCACCATGCTTTTGTTTTGCCACATCGAAAGCGAGAACCATGGTTTTCAGCCCCGGCTCGCCCAGCCACTCTGGCAGCATCTCGCGCAAGATGCCGCGCGATGGTTCTGGCCACATGTCTTTAGGCATACCTTTGCCGGTAATCACCAGCACGCAGCGGCTACCGCGTTCATGGTGCGACTTAAGAAAAACGCACAGCGCGCGATGAGCCTGATTGCGAATCATGCCGTGCAAGTCAAGCATGCCGTCAATCATCATCTCACCCTTGCGGAAACGCTCGGCCGTATTACGGTCGATGCCAGCGTAAGCGCCTGTTGCCAAGGGCAGTTCGGATAACGGTGAACGGCAGACGGGAGACGGTAAGGAAGAAATGGCATGCCGCGCAACAAACGGTTTTCTTTCTACATCCTTCCACAATCCACCGTCCGCCGTCTCCCGACCCGAAAGCGGCGCATCACCCCGCGTGACAAAATCCCACAGTTGCTTTTCCTCGTCCGTGAGTATACGCGGTTTGCGTTTATTGAAGGGCATAATGGGCGGCATAACGTGCATGAATGGCAGTGGTGTCGAATAGGGGCAACCCGTGCATATCGGTATCGCCGATCAGTAGAGTAATCTCCGTGCAGCCAAGAATAATACCCTGCACGCCAGCGCTTTTCAACCGCGCCATCACGGTTTCATAGTGTTTCCTTGAATCGGCACGGATAATCCCTTGGCATAATTCCTCATAAATAATGTGGTGCACAAGAAGCTGTTCTTCCGCTTCCGGCACCACGACCTGAATACCGAATTTTTCTTCCAGCCGCTGCTTATAAAAAGGTTGTTCCATGGTAAATTGCGTACCGAGTAATCCCACTTTGGTCAGGCCGTGCTTCTTTATTGCGGCAGCGGCGCAATCGGCGATGTGCAGTAGTGGCAACCGCGTTGCCACTTCAATTTCCTGCGCCATCTTATGCATGGTATTGGTGCAGATGACCAGCACCTCCGCTCCGGCGGTTTTTAATGCCTGTGCCGCCGCGATCATGCGCTGCGCCGCCTCGTCCCACGCCCCAGCTTGCTGCAAGACAGCGATCTCCTCGAAATCGAAACTATATAACAGCAAGCGGGCAGAATGAAGCTTGCCAAGCGCCTGCCGAATTTCCGTATTGATGATGCGGTAATAAAGGGCGGTAGATTCCCAACTCATGCCGCCGATCAAGCCAAGCGTTTTCATAATCTCACTGCAACTGATGGATAATTTCTTTAGGCACCAGCAGGCTATAAACGCCATGGCCTTTCATGGTGCCCGCCAGATATTCCGCCTGCTCGCCCTGGCCGAAAAAAACATCTCCGCGCACCGGCCCGCGTATCGCTCCGCCCGTATCCTGTGCGATCAGCAACCGGTCGAAAGGCGGATCGGACACGCCGGGCGTAGCGGGAAGACGGGTTTCCATGAACAGCGGCAAGCCATAGGGGATATAACGATTGTCCACCGCCAGCGAACGCTGCGCCGTCAGCACCGCTCCCGCTGCGCCGACGGCACCCGGCGTATCGAGCCGCTTGAAAAATACGTAAGAGGGGTTGCGCTCCATCATGGCAAAAGCGCGAGTGCGGTGCGTATACAGCCACTGGCGGATGGTAAAGAAATTGATCTGGTCTTTGGGAATAAGCCCCTCGTCGCCCATGATTTTGCCCAGCGACACGTAAGGATGGCCGTTCTGCCCGGCATAGCCCACGCGCATGCTGGAGCCATCCTTAAAACGGATGATGCCGCTGCCTTGGATCTGCAGGAAAAATACCATCACTGGATCGTCGACCCACACCAGCTCGAGATGGCGGCCTTTGAGCATGCCGCGATCGATCGCCTCGTGCGAATAATACGGTTGCCGGGTTTTTAGCTCTGGCGGCGGCAGGTAAAGCGGGTAAAGGTAATCGCCATGCCGTTTGCGCGAGCCATATAGCACCGGCTCGTAATAGCCGGTGAACAGGCCGTTCTCCGAGCCGTTGTTAGTGACGCGATAAGGCGCAAAACGCCGCTCGAAAAATATCCGCGCTGCCCTCGCATCGCCGCGTGGTACAGCTTCGGCTTCCATACATAGCGATTGCCACACGGATGGCGGCACATTTAGGTTACTGCCCGGGGACATTGTATGCGGTTTGGTTACCAGCAAAGGGCAGGTGGCAAGAAAAGTGACCAATGCCTGCGCATGGTTATCCTGCGGCCAGCCGGCAAGTTCGCCATACGAAACCTCATGCGCGCCAAAATGATCGCTCTTCGGAGAAAAAAAGCCGCAGCCGGTACACGCGAACAACAGACACAGGCCGGCATATCGCCGCAGGCAGGACATTATGTCTCAACAATCTTCCAGTTGGGATTTTTCGACGTCACGTCGCGCTCGAAGACCCAGTGATCCTCGACATGATGCACTTCCGACGGATTGCCCTCGATGATGTCGCCTTTGGCGTTGCGTGTCACGCTGATCTGCTCGCTGGCGAAACGCACGCCAATGCGCGCCATGTTTTTTATTAGTTCCGCATCCGTAATGTCTTTCGCCTGCGCCGATACCAGTGTCGTTTCCAGCTTGTTTTCCTGTGCTTCGCGCGCGTCGGCGGCACCGGCAAAATGCTGGAAAATCGTATCCGACATCAGCATTCTGAGTGTCGGTTTGTCGCTTTTGACGAAGGCGTCGAACACCATCTCGAATGCAGTTCTCGCTCCTTGCAGGAAGTCGCTCGCGTTAAATTGCGCGTCTCTGGCTTTAATCTGCCCCAGCGCGTCGGTGACCGCGCCCTCGCCTAGCCCTGCGAGATACGGATCGGCATCCGCCGGCGTCTTGGGCTTTAGAGATTTTTCTTCGACCTGCACCACCGGCTCCTGCTCAGCGCCAGAAAGCATCTTCTTAGCAAAAAAATTAGGCTGGTCGTTGCCCGTGCGGCTGCCTAGCACGCCGCGCAGGCGCAATAGGATAAACCCGGCGATCAGTGCCAGTATGACAATATCTCCGTAAGGGAAACCTTCGGAATTCATAATAATACCCTTGCGTTTGGGATGAGCGGAAATAATGCCCTGCATCCTGCCACTTGCGCTTACCTTTCCGTGCCTATACAAGCTATCATTATGCGTGATCTGGTCATCCGGTCAACTGGTCATCCGGTCATCTAGGTAAAATTCAGCACAAAGGAAGCACTCCATGAATGCCGGTGAACCCGTAAATCCCAAACAAAGTTTTACTGTCAAGGGACAGTATATCAAGGATTTATCCTTTGAAAACCCGCATGCGCCGCAAAGCCTAATGGTAGCGGCCGCTAAGCCCGCGATCGAAATCAATGTCGACCTCAAAGCGCAAAAACTGCAGGAAACTGTTTTCGAAATGACGCTGCACATTGCCGTACGCGCCATCGCCGACAACACTACGCTGTTTCTGGTCGACCTCGCCTATGCCGGGATTTTCGAGGTCAACAATGTCCCCGATACCCATATCGAACCGCTGATCATGATTGATTGCCCATTCGTGCTGTTTCCCTTCGCCCGTCGTGTCATCGCCGACGTCACCCGCGACGGTGGCTTCCCACCGCTGCTGCTCGACCCGATCGATTTCGCCGCATTATTTATGCAGAACAAAGGCAAAAGCGGGGCTGTGGGGTAAGTTCATATTTAGAACGGGTGTCATGAAATCTTCATATATTACTGCTTTTTAGGTGATATAATAGGTGGGTGACATTCTAGAATAGCTGCACTCATGACCCAATTAACTAATGATTTATCTACGCCGTCGGCGCGCGAAAAATATCACGACTCGCCGTGGGAAATAGGCGGCGGCGTGGTGCTGGGCATTATCGGCGTCATCGCGGGGCTGATGAGCGGCATGGATATGGTAGCAGCGATTTTCGCCGGGCTGGTCGGGCTGATGTTCGGCGCCATTGGCGGTAAATACCTGCAAAAACAGTTTGATACGCCTTCTATCACATCCCCCGATGCGCCCGATGCACTTCCGGGAACGACTCCCGGCATGACGCCATCGCGCGATCCAGCCTCGCTGCAAGCAGCGCTGGATAAGGGTTTTACGCCCTCGCGGCACGATTCGCCGACCGCCCGCCACACACCCATCGATCGAACCCAACCTGTCTCCCGCCACCTTACCTAAGCTGTGGCAATCTGGCATCAGTTACAGAAATTATGTGGTGCACCGCAGCGGACGAATTTCTAATTGATTGATTTTTAATTCCATTACCATAAAATCCCTCGGGTGCATGGTGCAGCAAGATATGCATTGCGTTTGGGGCAGTTTTGAATTATTTACAAATTCAGAATGTTACCCGATAAGCCATCTGTTATAAACCAAGAAAAGGATAATGCTCATGATCACTATAAAACAAGCTTCATTGCTGGTTGCCGTTGGTGCGATGCTGGCGCCCGCTGCTGTGTTCGCCGTCGAACAAGATACGCGTGATGTCGTAAAGGATAGCCAGAGCAATGTTATTACCAGTACCGATGGTAACTGCGTGCGCACCCAGTGGACAGGTAAAAGCGATGATTGCACTGGCGAAGCCAAGCTCGGCAGACACGATATCCGTTCGCGCCTTAGCAAGGAAGACCGCACCGTGTATTTTGATTTCAACAAATCGACTTTGAACTCCAAGGAAAAAGCCAAACTGGATGAAGTTAGCCGCATTATCCTGGATTCCAAAGAAGTGGAAAGCGTTGACATCGTCGGTTATGCAGACGAGATCGGCACATCCAGCTACAATAAAAGACTGTCGCTGCACCGCGCTTCGACGGTTAAAGCTTACCTCGCTTCCAAAGGCCTGAAGACGCGTAATGTGCGTGTCGAAGGTCTGGGTGCTTCCAATTCCGTCACCCATTGCGACAAGAAGTTGGCGCGCAAAGAGCTTATTTCTTGCCTGGCAGCCGACCGTCGTGTCGAGATCGAGCTGAACGTCACGCATTAAGCATCCGTTAATTCAAACAAAAAAGGAGGGCTGGAAACAGCCCTCCTTTTTTATGACCCTAATCTATCCTTGCAATTTTCTGACAAACTCGCTTAACCCCTCCTGCCGCACACGCTTGAGGCGTTCCGCTTTGAGGATGGTATCGATTTTTTCCAGTGTTTCGTCGAGATGCTGATTGATCAGCACGTAATCATATTCCTGCCAATGGCTGATTTCGGCGGCGGCTTTCTCCATACGTTTTTTCACCACCGCATCGCTATCCTGAGCCCGCGCCTTTAGGCGACGCTCCAGCTCCTGCATCGAAGGCGGCAAGATAAAGAGGCTCACCAGGTCGTTACGGCTTTTGGCCGAAAGCTGGCGCGTACCCTGCCAATCAATGTCAAACAACACGTCAACCCCACGTCCGATATGCTCGCGCACGAAACTGGCCGGCGTACCGTACCAATGCTCGAACACATGCGCATGCTCAAGTAGCTCGCCCTGTTTAACCATGGCGTCATAGCGTGCCTTATCGACGAAGAAATAATCCTTAGCCTCCACCTCGCCCGGGCGCATCGGCCGCGTTGTCACCGATACTGACATGACAATGGATTCGTGCGGCGCAGCATTTTTATAGTTCTCGAGCAGGCGGCGCGACAATGTTGTCTTGCCTGCCCCCGACGGCGACGACAGGATGAACATCAGCCCGCGGCGTTTCAATTCGACGGAAAGCTGTAGGGTCATGGCGGTTAGTCTAGATAAGCGGCAATGGCATGTGCCATTTCCTGCGCCGGCGTGTTATAATCAAAGAGACGGACATATTTTCCGTCTTTGCCCATCATGTAAATAAAGGCCGAATGGTCGATCGAGTAATCGGCGCTTCCAGTCGGCTTACCTGCGGGATCAACCTGCGAATAATAGACTTTATAAGCTTCGGCTACCTGTTTGATTTGCTCCGGCGTACCAGTGAGGCCGACCATGCGCTTATCGAAGCTTGCCAGAAAATCCTTGAGCACGGCAGGTCTATCACGTGTGGGATCGACCGAAATAAATACCGGCGTCACCTTATCCGCCTTGTCGCCCAAAAGCGCCATGGTCTGCGACAAGGCCGCCATTGTCGCCGGGCAGATATCGGGGCAATGGGTAAACCCGAAAAACACCAGCATCACCTTGGCGTGGAAATCAGCGGCATGAACAGTTTTCCCAAATTGATTGGTCAAGGTAAAATCGCCGCCTATCTGCGCTTCGCCTTGTCCAGTGCTTTGTTCAACCTCATTTTTTTGGTCGGTCCGCTGGCTGGTAAACCATAATTGTATTGAGGTCAGCACAATCAGCGCCAATATCAGTGCAAGCAAAAATTTTTTCATAATTCAAATGGATAACCCCTTACGCTTGGTGCAATTATGTTGTAGCCTGGTTAAAATTATATGAACGCATGTCGCTTTTTATCACGCTGGATAGTGCATTATGGGCTTAGCCGTTGTTTTTTATTGACTTTTGTTAACTTACGTATTAAGATTTATAGAAGACGAAGAGAACGCGCATGATACCGCCAATCAATACTCTTGCCAACACCGCCCTGCTGCAGGCGCCGCTGATCAATACGGCATTGCCGGGAAGCACGGTGACGCATGTTCCTTACGATAATGTATCCCCTTCCGTTTCCAACGCGCAAGTCGAAAACAATTCTACCAGCAATGGCAACATTCCGGCCGCAGCACAGCAAGAAGCAGCAGCCGCATCCGACGCGCAAGCCAGCGAAGCATTTTTTGCTACTTTGAACGGTACGCAGCAAAGCCAGAATGCCGGTGTGCAGGCGACGTTCCTGGCGCAATTGCTGGCGCAGGACGGTTCGCCGGAGATGCATATTATATTGGTGCAGTATGAAAAGCTGGTGGCGCTGGCTAACGTGAAATACAAGCCGAGCAATGCCGGCAAGCCACCAGAGCCTTCAAATATATTTGGCCAGATATTGCATCAGGAACAGCCGGTGCAGGCCGTGCCCTTGTCTGAGGCAATAGCCCCGCCGCCGTCAGCAGCGCCGGTTGCTATGGCCATGCCCATCTATGTTCCGCCGGCACCCAGGGCCGCAGATGCTTATGCGGCGAGCGAAACGCGCAACGCTTCCATCGGCGTCAGCGCGGCGATGGAAATCGCCTAGTATCAATCGGCAAAAATTATATTTCCCTGTATCAGCGCCTCCACCGACTGCGCTTGCAACGCCTGGTGATTGCGGCGCACGTAAGCTGCCAGCGCTTTGATCGCATGCCCAGGCACCGGCTGCTCGCGGTAGGCGTTACGCTGGAGCGCCTCAACGAGTGCCGCTTCGTCGCCGATCGCGCTGCCATAGGCCTTGAGCCGTCCGTAAAACGCCTGCGCCATATTTTTGATGCGGAGGCCAACGCCGGTATCGCTGGCGCCCATTTCGCGCAAACTACGATCCATATCGGCAAAAAACACTTCCGAAAGATGGCGGATAAAACGCTGGGTATGCGATCCTTCCGCTTCGCAGCGCGACACCACCAGGAATAAATGCAACAGGATGATATCAAACCGCCCGTCGAGCGTATCAGGCACCTGCCAGTCGGCATAAAATACCGGCTTGCGCGCCTGCGCGACAATCTGCACATAGGCCTGGTGCGCCTGTTGTGTCGAAGCATCAGGGGTAAAGAGGCGCTTAAGAGAAGACGGGATCACCCTTATGATCCGCCCATTGGATCTTGAGGACGCTCTGCGTAACCCGGGGGATTTTTAGGAGCAGAATGAGGCGGTATTTTATCATCTTCAGAGGACATAAACATATCTTTCTAAAAGTTATTTTTACGCGGCCGTAGCCAATATTTCTTTTTGCAGCTTCTCGAATGCCCGCACCTCGATCTGGCGCACACGCTCGCGGGAAATGTGATAAACTTGGCTCAAATCCTCCAGCGTATCCGGCTCGTCCTTGAGGCGGCGGCGCTCGATGATATCGCGCTCGCGGGGAGAAAGCAGCGCCAACGCCTTTTGCAGCAGGCTGTGCTTGCCGCTCATTTCTTGCCGGTTGGCAAGCTGGGTTTCCTGATTATCCTCCGGTTCGACAAGAAAATCGATTTTTTCGTCCTCGCCATCGGCAGAAACCGTGCTGTTGAGATAGACGTCATGACCGGACATGCGTTGATCCATATGGATGACGTCTTCTTTGCTGACATCGAGGATGCGCGCAATGTCACCCACCTGCTCATCGTTCATGCCGCGTTCGCTGATGGCACCGCCCGCGCCAATTTTCTGCTTCAGCTTGCGCAGGTTGAAAAACAGCCGTTTCTGTGCTGCGCTCGAACCGATCTTGACCAGCGACCACGAACGCAGGATATATTCCTGGATCGCCGCCTTGATCCACCAGATGGCATACGTCGAAAGCCTAAACCCTTTCTCCGGCTCGAAGCGCTTGACCGCCTGCATCATGCCGATATTGCCCTCGGCGATCAGCTCGCCCATCGGCAGGCCATAGCCGCGATAGCGAAAAGCAATCTTGGCCACCAACCGCAAATGGCTGGTCACCAGCCGGTGTGCCGCCGAAATATCGCCCTGTTCGCGCCAGCGCTTGGAAAGTTCATATTCTTCCTTGGGCTCCAGCATCGGGAATTTAGCGATTTCCTGCATATAGCGCCGCAGCCCGTCCTGCGGTAAAACCGGGATCGGCAACGTCATTGCTTTGGCTTGTAATTGCTTGTTCATTCTCCACCCATCCTGTATTTCAAAGAAACGATAATTATAGGTAGTTTTTGCCGGATTGGCAAGGGGAATGATATAAAGGCTTTTTATATCAGTATATTAAATATGGATTGCCCGGCCCAGCACCGCCAGCGCCGCTTCCTTGACTGCTTCGTTCAACGTCGGATGGGCATGGCAGGTGCGGGCGATATCCTCTGACGACGCGCCATATTCCATGGCCAACCCCATTTCGGCGATTAGCGTTCCGGCATCGGGGCCAAGGATATGCACACCCAGCACGCGATCGGTTTTGCTGTCGGCAAGAATCTTCACAAATCCATCCGTTTCGCCGACCGCGCGCCCGCGGCTGTTGGCCATGAACGGGAATTTGCCGATTTTATATTGCATGCCCGCTACCTTGAGTTCTTCCTCATTCTTGCCGACCCATGCCACTTCCGGCCAGGTATAAACCACGCTCGGTATGGCATCGTAATAGACGTGTCCCGCCTGCCCCGCCATAATCTCCGCCGCGGCGATGCCTTCATCCTCGGCCTTGTGCGCCAGCATCGGCCCGGCGATGACGTCGCCGATGGCATAAATGCCTCTCGCGGCAGTTTCAAAATGGTTATTGACCGGCACGCGCCCGCGCTCATCGAGTTTGATGCCGACATTCTCCAGCCCCAGCCCTTGCGTATAGGGCCTGCGACCAATCGCCACCAACACTATGTCGGCGCCGACCGATTCCTTGTCGCCGCCCTTGGCCGGCTCCAGCGTTAATGCCACACCCTTGCCCTTGCTATCAGCCGCGATCACTTTCGTGCCCAACTTGAATGCAATGCCCTGTTTTTCGAGGAGACGCTGGAACTGTCTGGCCGTTTCCATATCCATGCCGGGGGCGATGCGATCTAAAAATTCCACCACCGTCACCTTGGCGCCCAGCCGCCGCCATACCGAACCCAGCTCCAACCCGATAATGCCGCCGCCGACCACCACCAGATGCTCCGGTACTTTCCCCAGCTCAAGCGCGCCGGTAGACGACACGATTTTCTTTTCGTCAACGGCCACGCCCGGCAACGGCATTACATCCGAGCCGGTAGCGATCAAGATACGCTTAGTTTTGAGCGTTTCCTTGCCGTCAACGACGATTTCGGTGGCACTTTTGATCGTCCCTGCGCCTTTGACATAGGTCACCTTGTTTTTCTTGAACAATCCTTCGACGCCCTTGGTCAGGTCGACCACCGCTTTATCTTTACGCGACATCATCGTCGGCAGGTCAAGCTCGGGCTTCACCTTGATGCCATGCTCGGCAAAATGATGGTTGGCTTCCTCGAAATAATGCGACGATTGCAGCAGCGCTTTCGATGGAATGCAGCCGACATTGAGGCACGTGCCGCCCAGCGCGCCGCGCTTTTCGACGCAGGCGACATTCATCCCCAGCTGCGCCGCGCGTATCGCCGCGACATATCCGCCCGGGCCGCCGCCGATGACGATAAGGTCAAAAATCGTATTATCCATCTGTGGCCTCTCTGTTAAATATTGAAATTAATGCCATCTCTTTTCGTAGGCAACTCTTCCTCAGGAATGCCTGTATCTATAAGGAAAGTACGGTAATCTGCATATGCATCACAGTCTACGAATTGCTCACCCAGTACTTTCATAAAGTATTTCGCTCTTTCTTCGTCATGCGAATAAAAAGCTACGTTAAGCACAGCGAGCGGATTTACAAGATCCGGATTTACAGGATCCTTATACACCCGTATCCCATGTGTTCGTAGCATCTTATAAAATGCCTGGGCTAGAGATTTAGTATCCAGCTGATTGCGAATGGTCACTTGCACTATATGGTCACTGCTCTTGATATTTGTACTTGTCCATGACTTCTTTGAAGTGCCGCCAGGATAATACTTCACTGCAATAATAAAGGAATTATCCTTACCCTGATATTCGGCTGGAGTTGCTTTTTCTGCCACAACACTACCAACATTGTCAGCAATTCTGCTACTTATAGCCCAAGTAGCAACCTTCTCGGATCTTCAATCGCTTCCTTGATGCGCATCAGGAATGTCACCGATTCCTTGCCATCGATGATGCGGTGGTCATAGCTCAGCGCAACATACATCATCGGATGGATCACCACCTGCCCCTTGACCGCGATGGGGCGTTCTTCGGTTTTATGCATGCCGAGAATCCCCGATTGCGGCGGGTTGATGATCGGTGTTGACATCAACGAGCCGTAGACGCCGCCGTTGGAGATGGTGAATGTGCCACCGGAAAGATCGCTCATGGTCAGCGACCCGTCGCGGGCTTTTTGCGCCAGACGGCCGATTTCTTTTTCGATTTCGGCAAGGCTTAGCTGATCGCACCCACGCACTACCGGCACCACCAGCCCCTGCTCGGTGCCGACGGCAACGCCGATATCGTAGTAATTCTTGTAGATCAGCTCATCGCCGCTGATCTCGGCATTGACGGCCGGGATTTCCTTCAGCGCATTCACCGCCGCCTTGACGAAGAACGCCATGAACCCTAAGCGCACGCCGTGCTTTTTCTCGAACGCATCCTTGTATTCATTGCGCAAGCCGATGACGCCCGTCATATCGATTTCGTTGAACGTCGTCAGGATCGCCGCCGTATTCTGCGATTCCTTGAGCCGCTTGGCGATGACCTGCCTGAGCTTCGACATCTTGACGCGCTCTTCCCTGCCCTCCGAAGCTTTAGCGTAGGAGGGGCGCTGCCCTGCGGGCGCAGTTGCTGGTTGCTGGTTGCTGGTTGCTGGTAAAGATTTCGCTTCTAAAACATCGCCTTTGGTAATGCGCCCATCCTTGCCGCTGCCCTGAATGGATGACGCGGGAATGCCGGTTTCCTCGAGCAGCTTGCGCGCCGCCGGGCCGGATTGGGGCGGCGTTGCCCGTTGTTCGTTGCTCGTTGCTTGCGCCGCCGGCTGTACCGTTTCTGGCTTTTGGTTTCTGGTTTCTGGTTTCTGCGGCGCTTTCGCGCCGCTTGCGCCGACTTCGATCAATCCAAGCAACGTGCCGACTTCGACGGTTTTGCCTTCGCTGATTTTGATATCCTTCAGCATGCCGCCCGCCGGCGCATTAACTTCCAGCGTCACCTTGTCGGTTTCGAGTTCCAAAAGCGGCTCGTCCTGTGCCACGGCATCACCCACTTTTTTGAACCATTTGGCGACGGTCGCTTCCGTGACCGATTCGCCTAAGCTTGGAACGACAATTTCACCGGCCATGACGGCCTCCTCGTTCTACAGATGGTCGGGATTGCACTTCCCTTTTTGGGTGAATGCCGATATTGTTTAAATCATCCAACTGCATGGAAAGAGACCAGTCATGGGGGGCGCTGGTTCCTTTTAAAGGATAAGGCTCTTGTTTAGATATAACTCCAGCCTGCTCAAGTTTATAGATAAGTCCTATTATCTCTCCATCTCCTATACCTTCATTACCTTTCACATGCGGAGGTTCTGTCCCATCTTTAGGGTGTTCAACCGCTATTGATAAAAGATGATATTGACCCCCTGATTTTTGCCATGGTTGTCGCCTTAGCCATGCTAAAGTAGTGCGATCCGTTTCATCAAGATTTGCTGCAGTCAAAGGATTCAAAGTCATTTTTTACTCCAAAATAACGCTTATGCCTTAGCCGCTTTTAGCGCCGCCTTGGCCGGTTGTAAAGCCACATCCACCAGCGCCTTCTGCTCCTTCTCGTGGATTTTCAGGTAGCCCGTCGCCGGCGACGCCGCTTCCGGGCGCCCGGCGTAGCGCACACGCCAAAAATTACTAGTATTTGGGCGGCCGATTGATTCCAATACTTCCTCAATGCGGTTCTGAACGAATGTCCACGCCCCCATATTCTGCGGCTCTTCCTGGCACCAGACGATTTCAGCGTTCTTGTAGCGCTTCAGTTCGGCGGCCAGTTCGCGTGCCGGGAAAGGATAATATTGCTCGAGGCGGATGATGGCCACATCGTCAAGCTTGCGGGCGGCACGTTCCTCGAACAAATCGTAATACACCTTGCCCGACGTAATAACGACGCAGCGAATTTTATCGTCTTTGGCAAGCGACTCGGTTTCCGGGATGAGGCGCTGGAAATGCGTGCCTTGGCCCATATCGGCCAATTTGGAGACGGCAAGCTTATTGCGCAGCAGCGATTTGGGCGTCATGACGACCAGGGGCTTCCTGAAATTGCGCTTAAGCTGGCGGCGCAGCACGTGGAAATAATTGGCGGGGGTGGTGCAATTAACCACCTGCATATTGTCCTCGGCGCAGGATTGCAGATAGCGCTCCAGGCGCGCCGACGAATGCTCCGGCCCCTGCCCTTCATAGCCGTGCGGCAACAACATGACCAGCCCCGACATGCGCAGCCATTTGACTTCGCCCGACGAGATGAACTGGTCGATAATCACCTGCGCGCCGTTGGCGAAATCGCCGAACTGCGCTTCCCACAGCGTCAGGCCATTGGGCTGGCCGAGGCTGTAGCCATATTCAAAGCCGAGGATGGCGAATTCGGACAGCGATGAATCGATGACCTCGTAGCGCTTCTGCTTACCACCCAAGTTGTTAAGCGGCTCATAGCGCGCTTCCGTTTCCTGGTCGACCAGCACTGAATGGCGCTGCGAGAACGTTCCACGTCCGGAATCCTGACCAGATAGCCTGACGCTTAAGTCCTCCTTCAGCAGCGAACCGAATGCTAAGGCCTCGCCGGTTGCCCAGTCGATACCCACGCCTTCTTCCATCATCCTGCGTTTGGCATCCAGCTGGCGGACGATCTTGGCATTGACCTTGATCTGTTCGGGCACTCTGGCGATGGCAAAGCCAATCTCTTTCAACTTCACTACATCAACGCCGGTATCGCCGTCAGGATGCTCGCCTTTGGCCTTGTCGAATCCGGCCCACTGGCCTTCCAGCCAGTCAGCTTTATTGGGTTTGAAATTCTTGGCCGCTTCGTATTGTTTCTCGAAAAATGCCTTAAACTCGACGAATTTGGCATCAACTGCGGCTTGCGTCAGCGTGCCTTCTTCGACCAGCCTCTGCGAATAGATTTCGGCGGGCAACGGCTTCTGCGCAATGGCCTTATACATCAGCGGCTGAGTGAACATCGGCTCGTCGGATTCGTTATGGCCGTATTTGCGGTAGCAGAAAATATCGACCACCGTGTCGCGCTTGAAGGTCTGGCGGAATTCCATGGCCAGCTTGCACACATAGGCCACCGCTTCCGGATCTTCGCCGTTGACGTGGAAAATCGGCGCCTGCACCGATTTGGCGATATCGGTCGGGTATGGCGTGAAGCGCGAATATTTGGGGCTGGTCGTAAAGCCGATCTGGTTGTTGACGATGATATGCACGGTGCCGCCGGTGCGGTAACCGCGAAGCTCCGACAGCGCCAGCGTCTCAGCAACTAGACCTTGACCGGCGAACGCCGCATCGCCATGCAGCATGATGCCCATGACGCTGGATTTTTCTTCGGCATCACCGCGAATATCGAGCTTGGCGCGCACCTTGCCCACCACTACCGGGTCAACCGCTTCCAGATGCGAGGGGTTGGCGAGCAAGGACAGATGGATTTTGCCATACGGCGTCTCGCGGTCGGACGAGGTGCCCAGATGGTATTTGACGTCACCGGAAGACGACACCCATTCTGGGAAATCAAGATTGCCCTGGAAAATCGACAGCAACTCGGCATAGGGCTTGCCCATGGTGGTCGTCAGCACGTTCATGCGCCCGCGATGCGGCATACCCATGACAATCTCCTGCACCCCCAGCTTTGCCGCCGTATTGATGACCGCCTCCAGCCCCGGCATCATGGCGTCGCCGCCCTGCACCGAAAAGCGCTTGGTGCTGGGATATTTGACCTGCAAAAACTGCTCGAACGCCTCGACCTCGACCAGCGTATTCCAGATTGTCTGCTTATCCTCCGGCGCGAAATACGGCTTGCCGCGGTCGTTCTCGAAGCGCCGCTGAATCCAGTCCTTCTGCTCGGGATACTGGATATGCATGAATTCGACGCCGATATTGCCACAGTAGGTCTGTTTTAGGATCGCAATGATGTCCTTCAGCGGCGCCCGCTTAAGGCCGAGTGAGCCGTCAATGAAAATCTCGCGCTCCATGTCCTTGTCGGTGAATCCATAGGTCGCCGGATCCAGCTCCGGATGGTAATCGTTGACCTCCAGCCCCAGCGGGTCGAGATTAGCGATCAGGTGCCCGCGCACGCGGTACGCCCGCACCATCATGATGGCGCGGATCGAATCATGGGCGAAGGCTTCTATATCAGTTGATGGTGGCCGGTTGACAGCGATCAGTGACTCTTTTTCTTTACCTGGCCGCTGGCCGCTGGCCGCTGGCCGCTCTTCAACCACCCCGATCACCTGACTCTTCACCATCGCCCACGACGCATTGCGCTTTTCCGGACTGGCAGCACCATTCGTCACGTCGCGGAAAAACTCGCGCCAGCTGGCATCGACGCTCTGCGGATTTTGCAGGTAGCGCTCATACAGCTCCTCGATAAAGGTGGCGTTGGTAGCGAAAAACGGGGTGGTGGGTTCGAATTGGGTCATAATTATTGTCGCCCAGGGTATGGAATGCGGATTGATTTCCCATACTTAACATCGTGCAAAGTATTTAACTGAGCTAACAATTCATTTCTGGACATTTTAGCCGTTAAGAACTTTATCAGCGCTTCCATAGCCTCATAATCCATCTTCTCAAGAATAGCATCGATTCGCGCATGAGGCTTGTCAATCGTTCTCCAGCCATCATTCATAATGAGGGCGGTTTCGTTATCACCGACTGTTGTTAAATATTGTGCGATTTCCGTAGCCGCTTTGCAGTCCTGATATTCCAGATTCCTCTCGGTTCTTGGATTGTATTTGGGAACGGCCTGATCAGCGAAAATTACATCAAACTTTTGTTTATGTATTTTATCCATCGCATCTTCAAGATTAGTAGCAAATCGATATTCCAATGATGGATTGGAAGCTTGCAAATCTTTAAATAACTCCTCCATCATTTCATTGCTAGGTGCATCATCTTCCAAAATCAAGATTTTCATTTTACGCCGCTTTCTTCTTCAGCAGCTGCGCCATCGTCCTTCCGATGGCCGCCGGGGAATCGGAGACGACGATACCGGCGCTTTTCATGGCTTCGATCTTGTCGTCGGCGCCGCCTTTGCCGCCGGAAACGATGGCGCCGGCATGGCCCATGCGCCGTCCCGGCGGGGCGGTGCGCCCGGCGATGAAGCCAACCACCGGCTTTTTGACCTTGTTGTTGCGTTTAAGGAAGTCGGCCGCTTCTTCTTCGGCGCTGCCGCCGATTTCTCCGATCATGACGATGGCCTGCGTTTCAGGGTCGGCGAGGAACAGTTCCAGGCAATCGACAAAATTGGTGCCGTTGACCGGATCGCCGCCGATGCCGACGCAGGTGGATTGCCCTAAGCCCTCCGCCGTGGTCTGCGCCACCGCTTCATAGGTCAGCGTCCCAGAACGCGAGACGATGCCGATCTTGCCTTTTTTATGGATGTGGCCGGGCATGATGCCGATCTTGCATTCGCCGGGCGTGATGACGCCGGGGCAGTTCGGCCCCACGAGTCGCGTTTTGCTTCCCGACAGCGCCCGCTTGACTTTCACCATGTCGAGCACCGGGATGCCCTCGGTGATGCAGATCACCAGCTCCAGCTCGGCGTCGATGCCTTCTAAGATCGCATCCGCCGCGAATTTCGGAGGCACATAGATCACGCTGGCGGTGCAGCCGGTTTTGGCTTTGGCTTCCTCGACCGTATCGAACACCGGCAGGTCGATATGCGTCGTGCCGCCCTTGCCCGGCGTGACGCCGCCGACCATCTTGGTGCCATAAGCCACCGCCTGCTCGGAATGATACGTGCCTTCCCGCCCGGTGATGCCCTGGCAGATGACTTTGGTGTTTTTATTGATGAGTATAGACATGGCAAACTCCTTAGGGTTTTCTTTCGCTATTGCGCGGCTTTATCATGCGCTCGTGCAACTGCGTGGCATTCCGCGTTCTGAGGATCACATTTTCTTGTCCTACTCTGTTATGGCGAAGTATCGGTTAACATCTCCCGCCTTTGCCGTGGTCTTCTTTTGGCCTCCGTTGTTCGGCATTCTGGAATGAACCCTGAATATTCCTCCAAGCTTCTTCATAATCCGGAGATAGTTCGGCATGGGATTAAACCTATGGATTGCCGAAAGCTCCATAAATTGCTCAATAGTCAATGTAATTTTGAAACCTTTTTTTGTTTTTCTTACCCTTCCCTCTGCATCATTCTCTCTTTTCCACAAGCTTACCGCCGCATCGGTAAACGCATTGTTTTTATCATCATTTGCCGCCGAACTGAGCAATGTAACATACACCAAAATTGTATTCGGCTTATCCTCTATTTGTTTAGTGATTATCCCTTCCTCAAGCGAATTGAAATCGAATGTCCGCAGCACCTGCGCACCATCAGCAAGAATACCCGGACCTATTACTTCAGCAAGCCGTTCCTTAAGTTCGGCCGCACTAAACTGAGAACCCATTTCATAAAGCGCCAGCTTTCCCTTCTCAATGGCTAACACATTCTGCAGTGCTCTCTCAGTATCCTCAGTGGGCTCAGGGGAACCGGTCGCTCTATCTTCTCTCATTGCTTTTTCAGCGCGTTGTTGAGCTGTCTTCCTTCTCAATTTAGCGATGTTTCTCCCTCTTCCCCTCGATCCGCTACTTGGCATACATTTCTCTTTTACGCCGCTTTCCGCTTCACCGCCTTGACGATTTTCTCTGCCGCATCGGCCAGATTGTCGGCAGGCACGATGGCGAGGCCCGACGAGGCCAGCATCTTCTTACCCAGCTCGACGTTGGTGCCCTCTAAGCGCACCACCAACGGTACGTGCAAATTGACTTCGCGCGCAGCGGTAATGATACCCTCGGCGATAATGTCGCAGCGCATGATGCCACCGAAGATGTTGACGAGGATGCCCTCGACGTTGGGGTCAGAGAGAATCAGCTTGAAGGCTTCGCCTACCTTCTCGCGGTTGGCGCCGCCGCCAACATCGAGGAAATTGGCGGGCATGCCGCCATAGAGCTTGATGATATCCATCGTCGCCATGGCGAGGCCGGCGCCGTTGACCATGCAGCCGATATTGCCGTCCATTTTCACGTAGGACAGGCCGAACTTGGCGGCTTTCTGCTCGAGCGGGTCTTCCTCGTCGGGATCGCGCAGCTCATGGATATCATGATGGCGGAACAGCGCATTTTCATCAAAATTGAATTTCGCATCGAGCGCCATGATGTCGCCAGTGTCAGTAATAACCAGCGGGTTGATTTCGAGTTGTGAGGCATCGGTATCGCAGAACGCCGCATAGATCGCATTGACAAAATGATCGAACTTGCCGTGCAGTTCCTTGGGCAGGCCGATGCCGAAGGCGAGCTTACGCGAATGGAACGGCTGCATGCCTGCCGCCGGGTCGATCGGCACTTTGATGATGCGTTCGGGGTGTTTTTCGGCCACTTCTTCAATCTCGACGCCGCCCTCCGCCGAGGCTACAAACGTCACGCGCGAGGTGGCGCGGTCGACCAGCAGGCTTAAATATAATTCCTTCTTGATGCCGGTGCCCTGCTCGATATAGACGCGCTTGACCACCTTGCCTTCTGGCCCGGTCTGGTGCGTAACTAAAGTCATGCCGATCATGTTTTTGGCGAGATTCTCCACCTCGTCCAGAGATTTGGCAAGCTTCACGCCGCCTGCTTTACCACGACCGCCGGCATGAATCTGGGCTTTCACTACCCATAATTTGCCGCCTAAGCCCTGCGCCGCCAGCACCGCCTCATGCGGCGTATAGGCGACCTGCCCCTGCGGAACGGGTACTTTGTATTTCGCTAAGACCTGCTTGGCCTGGTATTCATGGATGTTCATATTGTCCTCTCGTCATCCTGTGGCTCGCCAAAGGCGAGAGCATAGGATCTGGTTGGTTGGATCCTGCGCAGCCGCTTCGCGTCTCCCAGGATGACTTCATAACTTAATCCCCGCGCATAGCCCCTTTACTGCTTCGACTGATTTATCGAACATGGCTTTCTGCTCCGGTTTCAAGGCAATTTCAACAATTTTCTCAACGCCGCCGGCACCGATGACCGCCGGCACGCCGACATAAAGGTTTTTTACGCCGTATTGCCCGGACAGATGGGCGGCGCAAGGTAGAATACGTTTTTTGTCATGCAGATAGGCTTCAGCCATGCGAATGGCGCTGGCTGCTGGAGCATAAAACGCCGAGCCTGTTTTAAGCAGGCCGACGATTTCAGCGCCACCGTCGCGTGTGCGCTGGATGATGGCATCGAGCTTATCCTGCTTAATCCAGCCCATTTTGACGAATTCCGGCAAAGGGATACCCGAGACGGTCGTATAATCGACCACCGGCACCATAGTATCGCCATGTCCGCCCAGCACGAAGGCATTGATATCGGAAATCGATACGCCGAGCGCTTCCGATAGGAAGAAGGCAAAGCGCGACGAATCGAGCACGCCCGCCATGCCAACGACGTGGCTGGCCGGCAGGCCCGACACCTGCTGCATCACCCATACCATCGCATCGAGGGGGTTGGTGATGACGATAACGAACGCTTTGGGTGCGTATTTCTTGATATTTTCGGCAACCGTCTTGATGATGCCGGTATTGATGCTAACGAGGTCGTCGCGGCTCATGCCGGGTTTGCGCGGGATACCGGCGGTGACGATGATGACGTCGGCGCCCTCGATATCCTTATAATCGTTGGTGCCTTTCAGGTGCACGTCCACGCCGTCGACAACGGAGCTTTGCGAAATATCGAGCGCCTTGCCTTGCGGCAGGCCTTCGGCGATGTCGAACAGCACTACGTCGCCTAGATTCTTGGTTTCGATGAGATGCGCCAGCGTACCACCGATCATGCCGGCGCCGATGAGCGCAATTTTTTTACGTGATGCCATGCGATAACTCCTTAGGGGGTCAAGAAATGAAGCTATAACTTACGCAGGAACCGTTTAAGGTTTGATTAAAATGTAGAGCGAAAATACCCCGGTTCAATCGCGGCGGGAATACAAAAAAATTAAGTCTTTGAAATTACTAATTAAATTGTCCCCAGAGGGAGTTTTTAAGGCGGGTTAGCATGCCCAAATGTGCTTCCAACTCCTCCGGTGAGGGGGGGAAATCCCTCGCTTCAAGCTGGGTGCGCGCCTGTACGGTCGCCGCTGACGGCATGGCGGGTTCTATTTCTTTCTCCAGCGCCATGGTTACCTGACGCCCACCGAGCAGTTCGAGATAGACCTCAGCCAGCAATTCGGCGTCGAGCAGCGCACCATGCTTCGTGCGTTCGCTGAGGTCGATTTCAAAACGACGGCACAGCGCATCGAGACTGGCGGGCGAGCCGGGAAATTTTTTGCGCGCAATAGCGACCGTATCGATGGTACGCTCCATGTGAATCGCTTGAAAACCATGGTTTTCCAACTCGGCGTTGATAAAGCGCATGTCAAAACTTGCATTGTGAATAACCAAGGGACTGACGGCGATAAACGCCAGAAATTCGTCCACCTTTTCGGAAAACAGCGGTTTGTCTTTCAGAAATGCATCGGTAATGCCGTGCACGCGCTGGGCCGCCTCCGGCACATCGCGGCAGGGATTGAGGTAGGTATGGAATACTGCGCCGCTGCGCACGCCGCCGATGGTTTCAACGCAGCCGATTTCAACGATGCGGTGGCCGCTCGCCGGATCAAGCCCGGTGGTTTCGGTATCGAGGACGATTTCACGCTGCTGCATGCAGTTCCTTCATCAATAATGCCACCAGCCGGAAACTATGCGCCTTGCCCAGCCCGGTTTCGATTACCGTATCGGCGATGCGGCGCTTTTCGCTGTCTGGCATTTGCGATTGCACTATACGATGGAATTTTTCTTCTGTCATGCCCGGACGTTTCATCACTCGCTGTTTCTGGATGAAGAACGGCGCACTCGCCACCACCACCAAATCGCAGCGTTCCTCGGCTCCGGTTTCGAACAAAAGTGGAATATCAAGCGCCATGAACCTCGCGCCCTTGCGGCGCTCGCGGCCGATGAAGGCATTTTCCTCGGCCACCACCAGCGGATGCAGCACACCCTCCAACTCGTGCAATTTCGCCTTGTCGTTGAAGACGATATCCCCTAGCGCCTTGCGATCCACCGCGCTGTTTTTCACTACGCCGGGAAACTGTTTTCCCACCTGCGCCACCGCCGCGCCGCCTTGAGCCAGCAATTGGTGTACGATCGCATCGGCATTACAGACCTTGACGCCCAGAAGCGCAAACTGCGCCGCCACGGTGCTTTTACCCATGCCAATGCCGCCAGTGAGGCCGATGATGATCATGAGAGCGCCAGCTTCAGGCCACAATGTTCGGCGTAATGGTGGAAATCGTCGTCGCGGGTAAGTAGCGGAATGTCGTGGTCGATGCAGGATTGGGCGATGAGGGCGTCGGTAGTTTTGGCTTTGAGTTTTTTCGCAAGCAATTTTCTGCGCATTTCTCCCGCCCGCTGCCAATACCCGGTTTCCACGGACAATAAGGGAAGGCGGTTTATTTTGTTTATCATTATGGAGCTTATGCCAATAAAGCTCAGTATTTCAGTCACGACCGCCGGAGGCAGGTAGGCATTCTGGCCCAGGATCATTTCCTGTAAATATTGAACATCCCGGCCTTTTTCTCCTGCCAGATAATCCACCAACGTGCTAGAATCAACAGCTATGTCGGTCATTTCTTATCGGGAGAGGTGAGAAATTGACTCAAATCGCGATCTTCATCTTTGCCGCGCATTTCCTGCCAGCTCATATCGAACGACACCTTGCCGCGCAACTCGGCAAGCGCCTCCCATGCCCGCCGGTTTTTTTTCCTTCTGCAGCAATTCGGTCAGCAATTCGGTAGGTCCTTGGCCGCTTTCCTGAAGCAAGGGATCGATCAGCGAAGCGGGCAGATTAACCGTGATTTTTCGAATATCTTTATGCTGTATCTTCATACGGCCTCCTGATACGGCTAATTATACCATATCACAGTGCCATACCACAAATAGTATTTTGTGGTGTTATTAATATTATGTTAAGTATGCCCTCTTTGAGGGGAAATCATGGCTAAAACTACAGAAACATTTTATACGCCCGCAGGGGAAGGAAACGATGCTTCTCAGATCCGGTTGCGTTTTCAGACCATAAGCGCAGGTATGGATATCATGGCCAATGCAATACTGCTTTTTCCCGATCAGGCAAGCTATGAAGCGGCGCTGACTGCTTTGCAGCAAGAGCCAAAAATCCGGTTTGAGTCCAGCGCAAAACCACAACAGAACCGCTATCGCATCACCCTTTCTTCCTTAAATTTTTCTGGCAGCGCCTATTTTAATGGAATCATCGATGTAAGGACGATGGATGAACGCGCCACCTGGGCGCATATAAAATCGGCCTGGGCAAAATCTCAGCAAGAAATGGTGCGCGATTTTTCCGGTTCGGCCATACCTTTTACCCAAGCGTTAAAACGAGTTGCGGACGCAGGTATTATAAGCCGTGAGATCATCGATTCGATTGTCAAAGGGCTGGATGAAAAAATCGCCAATGTAAAAATAAAGATAGATGAATGTGAGCAACCCTATATGTATCAGCCCGCATGGATAGATGGAAAAGCACCACCGTCGCCTGAGAAACGCTTCAATACCATCAATACTCTTGAGCCGCTCATCGTTGCGCCCGATATACTGGCCGAAACAATGATTGGGATGCCTTTAGAAGAAATAGCGCGCCGTGCGGTGCTTGGCGCACGGTCTGCGTCGACTTCCGCAAGAGCTACGCGTTAGCCATTCATCTTCTGGAAGAACTCATTATTATCCTTAGTTTCGCCGAGCTTCTCGAGCAGGAATTCGATGCCGTCCATCGGGCCCATGGGACCGAGGATTTTGCGCATGACCCACATTTTGGTAAGCGTCCCCTTGTCAACCAGCAAATCTTCCTTGCGCGTGCCGGACTTGGTGATGTCCATGGCCGGGAAGGTGCGTTTGTCGGCGAGCTTGCGGTCGAGGACGATTTCGGAGTTACCCGTTCCCTTGAATTCCTCGAAAATGACTTCATCCATGCGCGAACCGGTTTCGATGAGGGCGGTCGCGATAATGGTGAGGCTACCGCCATGCTCGATGTTGCGCGCCGCACCAAAGAAGCGCTTGGGGCGCTGCAAGGCGTTGGCGTCTACACCGCCGGTGAGGACTTTACCAGATGACGGCACGACCGTATTATAAGCGCGGGCGAGACGGGTGATTGAGTCGAGCAGGATGACGACATCTTTTTTATGCTCGACAAGCTTCTTGGCTTTTTCGATAACCATTTCGGCCAGCTGCACATGGCGCGTCGCCGGTTCGTCGAAGGTTGAGCTGACGACTTCACCTTTGACGGTGCGCTGCATGTCGGTCACTTCCTCAGGGCGCTCGTCGATGAGGAGCACGATCAGGAAAGCGTCAGGATGGTTGGCGCTGATGGAATGGGCGATATTCTGCAGCAGCACGGTTTTTCCGGTACGCGGCGGAGCGACGATCAGGCCACGCTGGCCGAAGCCGAGCGGCGCCACGATATCAGTCACGCGCATCGAATAATCGTTGCTATTCTGCGAGCGCGATTGCTGGCGCTGCTGGCGCTGCGGATAGAGCGCGTTGGCCGGCATTTCCTTCGCCGGCGCTTCCGGCTCTTTAGTCTTGGGCGGGACTTTGGGTTCCGTCATTTCCACTTCGAGCTTGATGCGGCGCTCGGGGTAGAGCGGCGTCAGATTGTCGAAATTGATGCGATGGCGCACCGCTTCCGGGTCGTCGAAATTGATTGTATTCACTTTAAGCAGGGCGAAATAGCGCTCACCTTCCTTAGGCGCGCGGACTTCTCCGGCCACGGTGTCGCCGGTGCGCAGTGAAAACCGCCTTATCTGGCTGGGGGATACATAAATATCGTCCGGCCCGGCCAGGTAATTGGCCAGCGGCGACCGCAGAAAGCCGAACCCATCTTGCAATACCTCGATCACGCCTTCGCCGGTGATGGCCTCCCCTTTTTCCGCCTGCTTTTTCAGGATGGCGAAAATCATCTCCTGCTTGAGCATTTGGCTCGCGTTTTCAATCTGCTCGGCTTCGGCAAGTTGCAGCAATTCATCGGGCTTTTTGAGCTTGAGGTCCTGGAGTTTCATGGGGATATAAGGATTGTGAGGAGGGGAAAAATAATGCTAATCGATGGGAATAACTAGGGAGGGGTAACGGGCAGCAAAATGGGATGGCACATCGCCCGTAGAAGGTCAATCTAAGCTATTACTCTTTTTCCGTCAACAGATTTTTAAGATTCGGTATAGGCTTATGGCCTCTCGTCCATCAGCCGCCACGTGCCGTCCGGTTGCTGGCAAGCCGTGCCATAGGCACGTTGCGTACGCCCGTCAATGACCACATGGCGCGTATATTCGCGGCAATAGGGGTTGCTGGCCAGGGACTCGCCGAAAACAGGAGGCGATACTTCCGTTCCGTAAGGATACGGGTAATAATAGGGATAAGGGTATGAATAAGAAGGATAATAATAATAGGGATAGCCATAAGGCGTGACCTCCACGGCGAATCCTCCATGGAACCCGCGGGCCTGAGCTGGGGCAGCCCCGGTCAGAACCAACAGCGCTATCAGCGCAAGGGTTATATATTTCATAGTCTTTCTCCTACCGCCAGTATCGCCGGTGATAATAATAACCGCCCCCGTAATAGATCGCCGGACCGCCTATGACATAGGCCGGTGGCGCATACGCATAGGGATAGGGCGGAGGCCCATAAGCATAGCTGGGAGGTGGTGGATAGGACGCTACCGGTGCGACTACGCAACCTGATAACCCGATCACCAATCCGATGCATCCGGCAACCAATATCTTTTGCATAAATCTCTCCTTCACACTTTAATATACGTGCCAGGGTATAAAAAACCTGTGTGAGGATTACTCTTTGGTCATCAGGCCGAGTTCGCTGGCGTTTTCGATACCGGCAGTCAAGGCAGGCAGGAGATTGAGGCGGACATAGATCGGGCGGATCAGCGGGCGCATGGCAGGCAGCGCGGTAAAAAAGATCGCCCCCGCCAGCAAGCACAAGCCGCCGCTGAGCATGAAGGCTGTCACCAGGCCGAATGTTTCGGCGATATAGCCGGTCATGACGCTACCTAGCGGCGCCATGCCGAGTAGGGCGGTAGTGAAAAAGCTCATGATGCGGCCGCGCTTGTCCTCATCGACGATGGTTTGCAGCAGGGTATTGCTGGCTGCCATCTGGGTCATTGAGCCGAAGCCATACGCCGCCAGCACCAACAGCGCCAGCCACAAGGCCTGCGACCATGCCATGGCGGTCAGGCAGCCGCCCATCAGGAACAAGCCGCTCCAAATCCATTTGCTGATGCCGACGACGCTGCCGCGCGACGCCAGCGATACCGTGCCGCATAAGGCGCCGAGCCCGGTCGCCGTCGTCAGCAACCCGAGTGTCCCCGGTCCGCCATGCAATACATGCACGGCAAATTCCGGCAATAGGACACTGTAGGCGCTGCCGGCTAAACTCATCAGGCAAACGGTAAGCAAGATGACGCGGATGGGCAGGAAGCGAAGAGCATAGAAAAACCCTTCGCTTAAGCCCTCGCGCAGGCGCTTGTGATGGCGCGGCTTGTCGCGCCGGGCAAACTGCATGGCATAAAGGGCGGCCAGCACAGCAAAATAACTGAATCCGTTGACGAGGAAACAGACGCTGGGGTTGGTCGCCGCCAGCAGCGCACCGGCAATCGATGGACCGAGCAACCGTGCCCCGTTCATCATCGAGGAATTAAGCGCGATAGCGTTGGCAAGGTCGGAACGCCGCTCAATCAGGTCGCTTAAGAACGCCTGCCGGCCCGGCGTGTCAAAGGCGTTGATCATGCCAAGGAATAAACTTAAAATCATTACCTGCCAGACTTCGATATGGCCAGTCAGCCCGAGAAACGCCAGCAGGAAGGCCTGCGCCATCGACAGCCCCTGCGTCAGCATCAGCATTTTGTGGCGGTTCCAGTGGTCGACATAGACGCCGGCCAACGGCGACAGAAATAAAATGGGAATCTGCCCGCAGAACAGCACCAGCCCGAGCTTGAACGACGAGCCGGTCATCTGATAGACCAGCCACGACATGGCGATCTGCTGCATCCAGGTGCCGACCAGCGAAATGCTCTGGCCGAGAAAATAGAGGCGGTAATTACGGTGCTTGAGCGAGCGGGTCAACGATTTAAGGTTGGGCCTCATGCCACAAGCTGCGCCAGCTTCTTATGGCTGCGCGCGCCAAGCTGCTGGATGATTTCACCGGCACAGCGGTTGCCGAGCGTCGCGCACGACACCAAATCCCAACCGCGCGTCAACCCGTATAAAAATCCGCTGGCATAGAGATCACCAGCACCGGTGGTATCGACGATGTTCAAAAGTTTCGTGGTAGGAATCACTTCCGTAGTCTGGGTTGTAAGCACGATGCTACCTTCCTCGCCACGCGTGACGGTAGCAATGGGGCACAGGCCGCGCAGTTCGTCCAGGGCTTTTTTCATGTCGTCGGTCTGGAATAGCGATTTCGCTTCCGACTCGTTGGCGAACAACATATCGACGTCGCGCTTGATCATCTGCAAAAACGCCGCGCGGTGGCGGTCAACGCAAAATGTGTCGGACAAGGTGAAGGCAATCTTGCGCCCGGCCTGCCGTGCTGTCTGCATCGCCTTGCGGATGGCCGCTTTGGCGTTCTCGGTATCCCACAGATAGCCTTCGATATAGGTAATGGCGGAACGCGCAATGATATCTTCATCGATATCGGCCTCCGATACATTGCTGCAGGCGCCGATATAGGTCGCCATGGTGCGCTGCGCATCGGGCGTCACATAGACCAGGCAATTGGCGGTGGATGGGCCATCAATGGCCGGAATGCTCGCAAAATGCACGCCGACGGCGCGCATATCGTGGGTGAAAATTCCGCCCAGCGTATCGTTTCTCACCTTGCCAATAAACGCCGTCTGGGCGCCCAGTGACGCCAGTCCGGCCAGAGAATTGGCCACCGAACCGCCGGAGCATTCGGTCGCCTGTCCCATTTTCGTATAGAGCGCATTGGAGCGCGCTTCGCCCACCAGCGTCATGCTGCCTTTGACCAGCCCATGTACTGCCAGCGCTTCTTCGCCGGTGAAACTCAATACATCTACGATGGCGTTGCCGATGCCGGTGACGTCGAAATGAGTAGTCATGATTTTAGCTTTCCTTGAATGCTATGTTCATCTGTCCCGACCATAATCGGTTTGATCTTTTCTACGCCGTGTTTTGTCACTATGATCGCCATCCGGCTCTTCCCAAAGAAATCCGCCCTCTCTGTCCATCCGTTGCAATTCACCTTTATCCGCATCCGGTTGATATTCAGCCATGCGTCTGGAAGCCTCTCTCCTGCGCTGCCTTACCTCTTTATCTCTGCTTGCTTTCGCCCGCTCATTTTCCTCTTTTTCTCTCTCCCGTTTTTCTTCCATTTCCTTCCACTGTATCCGATCATCGAACCCTGCAACCCTCCGTCTCATTCCTGGCAGCTCAAAA